>Ga0326597_10012342_pt1 | contig 11266 bp, 10 predicted proteins | sample RVTome_12_FD_203789 | JGI IMG/M metagenome (GOLD analysis project Ga0326597, IMG submission 203789) | Soil microbial communities from uranium-contaminated site in the Upper Colorado River Basin, Wyoming, United States - RVT100D185 | ecosystem: Environmental > Terrestrial > Soil > Contaminated >... | reverse complement strand
AGCCGGGATGTCCGACGCGAGGAGAGCCACGCCGCCCAACCCTATGGGCACCGCGACGAACGTGCGGAGGTCGGTCGCGCCGACCTCGTAGAGCTGCGAAGCGAGGAAACGGGAGAGCGCGAGCGCGCCGACGAGGCCGAGCGCGAGGCCGACCGCGGCGAGCACCGCCCCTTGCCGCATCACGAGGCCGCGGACGCTCCGCGGCTCCGCACCGACCGCCATGCGAATGCCGATCTCGCGGTTCCGCTCGGCCACCGAGTGGGACATCACCCCATACGTCCCCACCGACGCGAGGAGGAGCGCGATCCCGGCGAAGACTGCGAGGAGGAGCGTGAGAAACCGTGGCTGGGCCATGGCACCCTCGACGTTCGCTTCGAGGGTTTGAACGTCCGCGACGGGGAGAGCCGGATCGAGATCCCGCACGATCCCCTCGACCGCCGGAGCCAGGGTGAGCGGACTGCCCTCGGTCCGGATCACGAACGACATCGCCCGTGCGACGCCCGCGTCCGCCTGCGCGGCCTGTGGGTTGTAGATGAAAAGCTGGGTGCCGGATGGGGCGTCGACCCCCGCCTGCTTCACGTCTGCGGCGACGCCGACCACGGTGGACCAGAAATCCACCGCGCCACCCACGCGGATGCGGCGCCCGAGCGGGCTCTGCCCGGGATAGAACGTCTCGGCGAGCCGTCGGTTCACGATCAGAACCGGAGTCTCGCCCAGAGCGTCCGCCGGCTCGAACGTGCGCCCTTCCACGACGGGGATGCGGAGAGCTTCGAAGTAGCCCTCCTCGACGGACGTGTAATAGTCCACGTTGTGCGCTGGACCGTCCGGGGTCTGGGGCACGCCTTCGAATTCCGTGTCATTGGCGTCCAGCACGTGCACCGGCGGGAGGTCGGCGGTGGCCGACGCGGCGACCACGCCCGGCAGTGCTCTCACCCGAGCGAGCGCGTCGGCGAAGAACTGGCCGACCCGCACGGGCTCCGGGTAGTCCCCGGCGGGGAGCGCGACGGTAAGCGTGAGGACGTTTTCGGCATCGAACCCCAGGTCCACGTCCTGAAGCGCCGCGACGGAACGGAGCATGAGCCCCGACCCGACGAGAAGGACGACCGCGAACGCGACCTCCGCGACCACGAGCGCCCTCCGGGCCCGCGTTCCGGCCGACCCGCGGGTCGACCGCGTGCCCCCCTCCTTGAGCGTGGATCCGACCCGTTGAAGGCTCGCCCCGAGGAGCGGCGCGAGTCCGAAGAGGACCCCCGTGCCCACGGCCACGAGCGCCGTGAACCCGAGCACGCGGGCATCGACGCCGATCTCTTCCACACGGGGCACGGCCTCCGGGTTGATGCCGAGGAGGAGGCCCGTCCCGAAATGGGCGAGCACCAGCCCGAGCGCGGACCCGGCCGAGGCGAGGGAGAGCCCCTCGGCCACGAGTTGCCTCGTCATCCGGCCCCGGCTCGCTCCCATCGCGACGCGCACCGCCACCTCCCCCGTCCGGCTCTCCGCCCGCGCAAGAAGGAGGTTCGCCACGTTCGCGCACGCGATCAGAAGAACGAAGCCCACCGCCCCCAAGAGCAGGAGAAGAGCGGGTCGAACGTCGCCAAGGAGCGAGGCCCGGAAGTCGGAGGTGAACATCGGGTGCCCCTGCGGATCGATCGGATGCATCCCCGCGTACTCGTCGCCCCACCGACGGACCATGCGGTCGAGGTCCTGCTCGAGCCGCTCCGGCGTGACGCCGTCGCGCAGCCGCCCGACCACGTTCATGAAGTGATTCCCGCGTCGCTCCACGTGGTCGCTCGGGTCGACTGCCTGCAGGAGGTTCAGGGGGCGCCACACTTCCACGCCGGCATCTTCGATGTCGAAGGCCTCCGGGAGGACGCCGATGATCGTGGCGTTCTGGCCGCTCACCCGCACGGTCGAACCGACGACCGCGGGATCGGAGCCGAAACCGCGCTCCCAGAGCCCGTGCGACAAGATGACGGTCGGCTCCGCTCCGATCCGGTCGTCTTCCTCGAGGAAGGTCCGACCGTGTTCCGCCTGCACTCCGAGCGTGGTGAAGAAGGTCCAGGTAGCGACGGAGCTGGTCACGCGGAGCGGACGGTCCAGGGTCTCGACGGAGGCGGCGCCGACACGGTAGGCACCCAGCTCCTCGAAGGACTCGTTCCATTCGCGGAGCTCGAAGTACTCCGGTGGGGAGAGCCAGAACTCCTCGAAGCCCATGGTGGGGAAAGCAGTGTGGACGGTCACGCGCCGGTTCGGAGACCGGTAGGGGAGGGGCTCGAGGAGCACGCCGTTCACCACGCTGAACACGGCCGAGTTCGCGCCGATCCCGACCGTGAGAGTGAGGACCGCAGCCGCCGCGAAACCCGGGTTTCGCCGGACCTGGCGCCACGAAAATCGCAAATCCTGCGCGAGCTCGTTCAGCCAGGTGCGCACGCGGTCCTCCGGTTCAGAGGTGAGTCCTGACCCAACTACGGATGGGAGGTCCGGTTCGCTTCAGCGCCCGGGGAGAGCCTCGGGGGGTTTGCCCCGTAAATCGCCAATCGGCGATGAACGATTTACGGAGAAAAGGCGACCCATGCCTCCCCTCGCCGAACGTTTTGGTTGCGGAAATCCCCCCCGGGGGCGAATTGATGCAAATGGCCGCATCGCCTCTCCCTCCTGCTCCGGAGGCTTCCATGTCACGCGCTCTCACTCCGCGCTCTCTCACGCCGCGCATGCGATTCGCAGTCCTTCTGACCATGGGCGCTGCCGCGCTGGGCCCCGCGAACGGAGCGGCTCAGCAGTCGAACCTCGACGAGCCGTTCCGCGGAATCACGGCGAACGGCCAGCTTGTTCCCGGGCTCTTTCCGATACGCGCTTCGGGGGTGTCGACCGCGCCGGTCCTCGCTGCGGCCCAGGCCTATCTCGCGACCCTCACTCCCGAACAGGCGGAGCGGACGCGCTTCGACCTCGACTCGAACGAGTGGCGGCACTGGAGCAACGTCCCACTCGCGAGTCTACAGCGCGAGGGGCTCCCGTTCCGGGACATGACGGAGCCGCAACGGGAGGCGGCCCTCGACCTCCTTCGCGTCGGTATGAGCCCTCGCGCCTTCAACGAGGCTCAGAAGATCCGGCAGATCGACTCGTGGCTCGCGACCTTCAACAACGACCCGGTCGGATTCGGCGAAGACGCGTATTTCATCAGCATCTTCGGAACCCCCTCCGCCACCGAGCCCTGGGGATGGCAGCTCGATGGGCATCATCTGGTCGTGAACTATTTCGCCCTCGGGGACCAGGTCGTCATGTCCCCCGAGTTCTGGGGGGCCGAGCCGGTCTACATCACCGAAGGGCCGATGGCCGGGCTATCCGTGCTCCAGGAGGAGCAGGACAGCGGCCTTGCGTTCATGCAGTCGCTCCAGCCCGACCAGCAGCGCCGGGCGACGATCAGCCAGGAGAAGACCGGAAACAACGTCCTCGCGGCGGCGTTCCGGGACAACGAGCAGGTCCCGTTCGAGGGGATCCGCGCGGACCAGCTCGACGCGGCGCAGCGCGCAGGCCTTATGGATGTGATCGAGGTCTATGTGGGGCATATGCCGGAGGGGCACGCGCAGGTGCGGCTGGACGAGGTCGAGGTCTACCTCGACGATACGTACTTCGCGTGGATCGGTGAGGTCGGCCCGGAGGAAGTCTACTACTATAGGATACTGAGCCCGGTCATCATGATCGAGTTCGATCACACGACTCCGGTGTCGCTCCGAGACGTCGCGCCGCGGGGCCCGTCGCGGAACCACTTCCATATCACCGTGCGGACGCCGAACGGGAATGACTACGGGAAGGACCTGCTCCAGCAGCACTACGAGGCGACGGTGAACGACCCGAACCACCGGCACCAGTGACGGGCGGCGTCGACTGGCCGACGCGCGGTGGGGACCGGCCGACGCGCGGCGAGGCTCTACCGTGAACGTCCGCTGGATCGTCGCGGCCGTGCACTTGCTCGGCATGGCGCTGGCGCTAGGGGCTGCCGCGAGTCGCGCGAGGGCGTTCGATGGCCACCTGGACACGGCCGGCGTGCAGCGCGTGCTCCGCGCGGACAACTACTGGGGGCTCTCGGCTCTCATCCTCCTCGGCACAGGGCTGTGGCGAGCGTTCGGGGGGCTCGAGAAGGGGACGCCGTTCTACCTCGACAGCAACCTCTTCTGGATCAAGATGGGCCTGTTCGTAACCGTGCTCATCCTCGAGGTCGGGCCCATGATTGCGCTCATCAAGTGGCGGGCCGCGCTCCGGCAAAGCGCGTTTGTGGACACGAGCCGCGCAGCGGTCTTTGCGCGGATCAGCGCGACCCAGGCGGTGATCGTCGGCTTGATGGTGGTCGCGGCGGCCGGGATGGCGCGCGCCTTCGATCTGTAGCCGCTGCCGCTCCCACGACTTTGCTTCCCGCTCGCACCCTCGGCGCCCAGGGCCTGACGGTCCCGTCCATCGGGCTCGGCCTCATGGGGATGAGCCAGTCGTACGGCGCCCCGGAAGAGAGAGACGAGCGCGAGTCCATCGCCACGATTCGGCGAGCCCTCGAGCTCGGGTGCACGTTCCTCGATACGGCAGAGGTCTACGGGCCGTACACGAACGAAGAGCTGCTCGGCCGCGCGCTTCGCGAGATCGGGGTGGCGCGCGACCGCGTCGTGATCGCGACCAAGTTCGGCTTCAAGATCGAAAACGGCGGCATGGCCGGGACGGATAGCCGGCCCGAGCACGTACGCGAAGCGGTCGAGGGGTCTCTTCGGCGGCTGCAGACGGACTACATCGACCTCCTCTATCAGCACCGTGTGGACAGGTCGGTCCCGATCGAGGACACCGTGGGGGCCATGGCGGACCTGGTGGGTGAAGGAAAGGTCCGTTTTCTAGGTCTTTCGGAGGCGAGCGAGGGCACGATCCGCCGCGCGCATGCCGTGCATCCGATCTCGGCGCTGCAGAGCGAATACTCCCTTTGGGAGAGGCATCTCGAGACGCGCATCATCCCGGCCCTTCGGGAGCTGGGCATCGGGCTTGTGCCGTTCGCGCCCCTCGGCCGCGGCTTCCTCACCGGTCACGCGAAGCGCGCGGAAGACTACCCGGAGGGCGACTACCGCCGGGGCGATCCGCGCTACCAGGGCGCGAACTTCGACGCGAACGTGCGAGCCACCGCGGCGGTGCGCGAGCTGGCCGCGCGGAGAGCCGCGACCCCGAGCCAGATCGCGATCGCGTGGCTCCTCGAGAGGGGACTGGACGTCGTGCCGATCCCAGGCACCAAGCGGCGCCTGTATCTCGAGGAGAACCTCGCCGCGGCCGAGGTGCGGCTCACTGGGGATGAGATGGTGGCCCTCGACGCGGCCTTGGCGCCCGACGCGGTGTCCGGGCCCCGGTACAACGAGCGGTTTATGGCGTACATCGACCGGTAGGGGAGTAGGGCGCCCGGCGTGGTTGACGAGCCGCGTCCCGCGGAGGTAAGACACCAGAATGGAAAGCGTGCGCGGTAAGCTCCTCATCTCGAGCGGTGGACTGTACGACCGTAACTTCCGGCACACCGTGGTGCTGATCGGAGAGCACAATCCGGAGGGGGCCCTCGGCGTGATCCTGAACCGACCGCTGGACCTCCTGGTGGAGGACGCCGTTCCCTCTTTGGGCAAGCTGGTTGGACCGGGGGCGCCTCTCTACGAAGGCGGGCCCGTACGACCGACCGGCGCGGTGCTCCTCGCCGAGCTCCGGCGCCCGGAGTTGGCCGGTGTGCCGGTCTTCGGATCGGTCGGATTTCTCACCGGAGAGGTCTCGGACGAGATCTCTCCGCACATCATTCGGGCGCGTGTCTACGTAGGCTACGCCGGTTGGGGTCCCGGGCAGCTAGAGTCGGAGATGGCCGAGAACGCGTGGATCGTCGAGGCGGCGCAGGAGGCCGACGTGTTCACGGAAACGCCCGACCTCCTCTGGAGTCAGATCCTCGAACGGAAGGGGAGTGGGTACCGTCAGATGTCGCGAATTCCGTTCGATCCCTCGATGAACTGATTTAGTGCACGGCCAGGGCCGGCGGGGTGGCCGGTCCCGTTCACTCCTGGTGAACGTGCGGGAGAAGCAGGTCGTCCAATCCGTCCGTCTCCAGCGCGTCCGGCATCACGGTACACGGGGTCATCGCGCCCGTCGCGTCGGACACCAGCGCGTCCTGCCCCGAGCAGATCTCCGTCACCCAGCCCATCATCATCATGTGTACGTGCTCGCGCGCGTACTGATTGAGGAGCGCAGCCTGCTCCGGCGTAAGGAGCGCGAGCGTCTGCTCCCGGGCGCGAAGGGTGAGGAGGCTCGCCTCGGTGCGAGCGTCGGCGATGCGGTCGAGCGCCGCGCGGACCCGTGCCTCGTCGAAAGCGGTGTCGGTGGCCACCTCGAGTTCCAGCCGCGCGGCCTCCATTCCCAACAGGAGAATCTGGCGTTCGCGATCGACCAGTAACTCGAGATCTTCGAGCCTCCGCAGCTGATCCACGGTCAGGTCGAGGTACTCCCAGTGCTCGAGCGCGAGAGTCGGGCCCTCGAGGAGTCGTACCGCCGCCGTCGGGATCGAATCCAGGGCGGCGAGGTGGTCCTCCGGGGCCGCCGCGTCGGAGGCGACTGCGGCGCCCGCCGTCCCCGGCGGTCCACCCTGTGAGCTCGCACACCCGGCCGTCAGTGCAGCGACGAGGGCTATGCCCGCCGCGATCGGGGCTGCTGAGCGGCACAACCGCGAGACTTTCATTCCTCCAACTTAAGGTCGGGCACGGTCGAACGCCTGCGGTTCCTGGCGGAGCGCCGAGTCTGGTGCGTAAGGTGGACGGTCGGCTCGAAAGTCCTCAACGAAGGAGACCGTGCATGCTATTGCGACGCCCGGTGCTATTGCGACGCCCGGTGCTATTGCGACGCTCGATGCTATTGCGACGTTCAGTGATCCTCCTTGGGCTGGCGATCGGGCTCCTCGGGCAGGGGCTTTTCGCGGGCGAGGTCTCCGCACAGGACGCGCGCCAATACGTGAATCCCCGGACCCCCTCGTCCGAGGGGCCTCCGTTCAGCGATGCCGTGCTGGTCGGGAATACGCTCTATCTCTCCGGCTTTCTGGGGGTCACCGCGGGGCAAGCGCCGGTGTCCGCTGAAGAAGAGGCGCGCGCGGTGCTGAACAATATGCGGAGCCGGCTCGGGCAGGTGGGCATGACGATGGACGATCTCGTTTCCGTCCAGGTGTACGCGCTGGGTACGGGGGACTACGCGGTGTTCAACGAGGTCTACCGCGCCTTCTTCATCCAGGAATTCCCGGCGCGGGCCTTCGTCGGTGTGGCGGCACTCGTGAACGGGGCGCGCTTCGAAGTCGGAGGGATCGCCATCCGGCGGTAGGGGAGAATCGCGCGAGGTCAGCCGAGAGCTAGGAGATGCGGATCACATCGAAGGCCCCGTAGCGCTCGAAGTCCCGCCAGTTCGTCGATGCGAGACGGTGCACGCCTAGGCAGTGGTAGGTAGCGGCGAGCAGGGTGTCGAGCAGGTGTTTGCGCCCGAGCCGGTGTTGATGCATCCAGGTGACGAAGAGCGCCCCTGCGTTGGAGTCGACCGGGGCAGGCCGGCACTCTTCCGCGTGCCACCACTGTTCGCAGATCTCCAGCGCCTCCGACATCTCGAACGGGCGCTCGAACCGTCGTGGGTCGGTCACCACGTGGCAGAATTCGGCGAGCGCCTGGGCCGCGATCGCCGTCGAGCCCACCTTCCCGACGATTTCGCTTTCGAATAGCCGCCGGCACGCTCGGTGAGACGGGTGCTCCCGGATGGCCAGTCCGACCAGGTAGCTCGTGTCGAGCCCGATCACCGATCTGGCCCTAACATCTCGGAGAGGAGATCATCCTTCCTCGTGAGGGCCTTCTTGACACGCCCAACGGATCGGGGCCGGAAGCTCCTCAGGTCCGTTCGCGGGTGAAGGTGCTGCCTTCGGTAGGTCTCCATCGCTTCACGGATCAGCTCGGCCGTGGGACGACCTTGGGCCTTGGACGCCCGGCGGAAGTCCTCATACACCGACGGAGATACATTGATCGTAATGGTCTTCATACATCGATAGTACTGTATATGTCCGAACCGCTCAAGAAGTTCTTCTCGCCCGCGCTCGTGGGATCGCTCGCGCGGGACCTCGTCCGAGCCGAGCCTAGCTTCCCTGCGGACGCGTTCATCGCGCAGGCCACCAAAGGCCTCGACAGGCTGGAGCTCATTGCCCGCGGGAAGCACATCGCAGCGGCGCTCGTCACGCACCTCCCGGCGGACTACGAAGCCGCCGTGGACGTGCTGATCCGGTCGCTCGGCCCCGAATACGCTACGGAAGAACTCGTGGGCGCTGGAATGGCGCCCTTCTTCTACCTGCCGCATACGCTGTTCGTGGCCGAGCACGGGCTCGATCACTTCGACCTCTCGATGCGGGCGCAATACGAGCTGACGAAGCGGTTCAGCGCCGAGGGGAGTATCCGACCGTACATCGCGCGAAATCCGGAGCGCGTCTTCAAGTTTCTGCGCCGATGGGCGAAGGACCGGAACGCTCACGTGCGCCGGCTCGTCTCGGAGGGGACGCGACTCCGACTCCCGTGGGCGATGCGAGTGGCCTGGCTTGACGAGAACCCCGAGCGGGTGTTGGAACTCCTCGAGCTACTGAAAGACGATCCCGCCGCCCTGGTTCGCCGGAGTGTCGCGAACAACCTGAACGACATGGGGAAGGTGCACCCGGACCTCCTCGCTCGGACGGCCGCCGCTTGGCTCGAAGGCGCGTCGGCCGAGCGCCGCGCCCTGATCGAGCACGCCCTGCGAAGCGCGGTGAAGCGGAAAGACCCGGACGCACTCCGGCTCCTCGGCTACGGAGCGAAGCCGAAGATCGCTATCGAAAACGTGAGGTTCGAACCGCCGCGGGTGGCGATTGGCGGGAACGTGGCCGTGAGCTTCACGCTGCGAAGCACGGCTCGGGCGGCGCACGACCTCCTCGTGGATCTCGCGGTCCACTTCGTGAAGGCGAACGGGCGCACCTCGCCCAAGGTCTTCAAGGCGAAGCGGGTGGCGCTGGCACCGGGCGCGACGGTCCAGCTCGCGACCCGTGTTTCGCTCGCCGTGCACACCACGCGAAAGCCAAACCCCGGAAGGCATGCGGTCGACGTGCTCGTGAATGGGGTCGCGTTTCCGATCGGGTCGTTCGAGGTGACCGCTCAGAACGCGTAGTGGGTCGCCTGGCTCGCGACCACGATCCAGGTCACCAGGACCGCGCTCAGGAACGCACCTACCCAGATGTGCCCGGTGCGGCGGAAGAACCAGGTGGAGAGCACAGCGACGATCGTCATCAGCGGCAGGGCGCTGAATCCACCGACGAGGAGCCCCACGTTTGTGAGTGTCTCTCTGCGCGCCGAGGCTCCCGAACGCCGAAGCTGACCGTGAAGCACGGTCCCCATCACGACGAAGAAGACGGTGAACGGGATGAGGTAAGAGAGCGCGATGCGGAGGTGCAGCGGGCTCATGAGCTTCACGGCGAAAACCCAGAACCTGAAGTCTGTCTGGAAGAAGTAGTCGCTCGCGACGAGCGCGAGGTACGCCGCGAGCCCGACGAGGGCCGCCAGAAGCCACGACTTCCCGATGCGATGCCAATCGGTCCCGCGGCCGGCCCCGCGCTCTGCACCGCTCCTTCGCCGACCACGCCAACCGAGGGACAGCGCGACAGAGCCGTGACCAACGTCGCGCAGACCTTGCGTCGTCGGACTCGTATCCTGTCGTTTGTCTATGTGACTTGCCCCTGGGTTCGGAGCCCGAGATGAGGTCGATGGACCGGCGGACGTTCCTGCGAAGGGCGGGCGGGGCCCTGCTCGCCCCGTCCCTGGCGGGGCTCGCGGCCTGTGGTCGGGAGCCGGGGAGCGGCGGAAGTACCTCTGCGTTCACGTCCGCCGCGGCGCCGCCGGTGCGGCGCGCGGTTGCGGGGCAGGGCGGCTATGGCGCCCTCGCCGTGAGCGCCGAGACCCCGGAGATCCTGGTGCCCGCGGGCTTTCGTGTGACGCGGGTGAGCTCCACGGCGCACCCGTCGCTCGCCGATCCCTCCTTCATCGTTCCGAACGCGGTGGACGGGATGGCGGCGTTTCCCGGACCCGACGGGACTGTTCGGCTCGTCCGGAACCACGAGATCACCGATGGGGCAAGGGTGGCTCGGCCGTTCGGCAGCCTCAACGTGTACGATGCCCGGGCCGGCGGCGGGACCACGACCGTCGAGCTCGCCATCCGCGGGGACCGTGCGAACCGAACCGTGGAGGTGCTGCTGGAATTCCCGAGCCTGAACGGCACGCACACGAACTGCGCGGGAGGCCCGACGCCTTGGGGGTCGTGGCTCTCTTGTGAGGAGATCACCGTCGAGCGAGACCGGCCGCACGGATACATCTTCGAAGTGCCCTCGCGGAGCGATCGCGCCGTCGAGCCGGTTCCGCTCGTCGCCATGGGGCGCTTCGTGCACGAGGCGATTGCGGTCGACGCGGCCACCGGGATCGTCTACGAGACCGAAGACATCCGGTACCGCACTTCGGATGGGCTTCCAGGAGCGGGATTCTACCGGTTCATCCCGAATCGGCCCGGCGAGTTGAGGGCGGGTGGCCGGCTACAGATGCTCGCGGTGTTGGGTGAGCCGGCGTATTTCACCGTGACGGCGCAGATCCCCGGCGCGGTCCTCCCTGTGACTTGGATCGACATCGACGAGCCCGACCCTGCGAACGCAGCGGACGATCCGTCTGCAATGTTCCGGGAAGGGCTGTCGAAGGGCGGCGCGATCTTCCACCGGCTGGAAGGCTGCTGGTTCTGGGACGACACGATCTATTTCGACGCGACGGAAGGTGGAGACGCGGCGGCCGGCCAGGTGTGGCAGTATCGTCCGCCTCGCGGAGGGGACCCGACGGCGCGAGAAGGCGGTGAGCTTGCCCTCATCTTCGAGTCCCCCGGAAGAGACGTGCTCGACTGCCCTGACAACCTCTGCGTGAGTCCGCGCGGTGGGCTCGTCCTTTGCGAGGACGGGCAGGACATCCAGTTCATTCGAGGCCTCACTCGGGAGGGAGCCATCTTCGATCTGGTCCAGACGAACGGGCCAGGATCCGAGTTCGCGGGCGCCACCTTCAGCCCCGACGGCGAGATCCTCTTTTTCAACATCCAGGGGTCTACGACCTCGGACGGCCCCGAGCCGGGCTTCACCTACGCGATGTGGGGTCCCTGGGAGGGCGGGGCGCTCTGACGTTCAGGATGGGGCGCTCTGATAGTAGCTTCA
>Ga0326597_10012340_pt1 | contig 11266 bp, 11 predicted proteins | sample RVTome_12_FD_203789 | JGI IMG/M metagenome (GOLD analysis project Ga0326597, IMG submission 203789) | Soil microbial communities from uranium-contaminated site in the Upper Colorado River Basin, Wyoming, United States - RVT100D185 | ecosystem: Environmental > Terrestrial > Soil > Contaminated >... | reverse complement strand
GCCTGGGCGTGCCGATCTTCGGCATCATCGAGAACATGAGCGGCGACATCTTCGGGCGCGGCGGCGCGCGCGAGGCCGCCGACGAGCTCGGGGTGGAGTTCCTCGGCGAACTGCCGCTGGACGTCACGATCCGCGAGGGTGGCGACAGCGGTCAGCCCGTGGTCGTGGCGCATCCCGACTCGGCGATCGCGAAAGCGTTCATCGACCTCGCGGAGCAGGTCGCCGCGCGCTGCTCGGTGCTCCAGTTCGCCGGCGAGGCCGGCGCGGTTGCCTGACCGGCGCCGATAGACAGCCAGACGACGCACTTCCGTCGCCCCGCGACGGGAAGGGACCAGCACAGTGACGACGGACGGCGGCGGGAGCGGCTCCGGACGAAGCGGCGGCGGGCGCGCGCGGGGACGGAGCGCCCCGTTCATCGCGGGCCGGCGTCCCTCAGCGCGGAAGGCGGCGGAGACCGAAGCGCCCGCGATGCCCGACAAGCCGGCGAGTGCCGAGTCCCCCGCGGCCGCGCGCGACGACGCGCGTCCCAAGCGCAGGCGCCGCCGCTCGCCGGCGAAGTCAGTACCCGAGTCGCAGGCGGCGCCGGCCGAGGAGTCGCGCGCTCACGAGCACGACGCCGAGGAGCCCGCGGCCCGCGCCGCTGCCCCCGCCGCGCCGCCGCCGAGCACGCGTCGTGCGCCCGAGCCGATGGCTCGCCCCCGAGACAACGGCGCCTCGAGCGATGGCGACGTGCGCGCGCTGCTCGAAGAGCAGCGCGAGATGCTGCTCGAACTCCGGCATGGGTTCTCGGCGCTCGAGCGCAGGATCGTCGAGGCCGGGCCGCGGCCGCGGCTCGGGATCTTCGTCGACGTCCCGAACCTGCTGTACGGCCAGGATGCCGACGAGAAGCCGATCAACGCCGGCAAGTTGTTGACGATGCTCGCGCGCAACCGCGAGGTGGTGCGCGCGACGGCGTACTCGCCGGTCTCGGACGACCCGTCGGAGCCGATCGAGCAGCAGAAGTTCGTCGCGCCCTTCGTCCCGTACGAGTACCGCATCGTCACGAAGCCGCTCAAGCGCTTCGCCGACGGCTCGATCAAGGGCAACTTCGACGTCGAGATGGCGATCGACATGATCACGATGGCCGACCGGCTGGACATCATCGCCATCGTCTCGGGCGACGCGGACTTCGCGCGCGCCGTCGAGACGGTGCAGGCGCGTGGGGTCCGCGTCGAGGTGGTCTCGTTCGCGCGCAGCACGTCGCTCGAGATGCGTGCACTCGCGGATCACTTCATCGAGATCGGCGCGCTCGTCGACCAGTTGAGGTAGCCGGCACGCACGCGGAATCGTCGCGCGCGAGCACCTGCGGGGGCCGTCGCGGCGCGCGTTGGTCAGGCGCGCCGGGGCCGTTCGCAGACCTGCGTGCTCAGCCGGCGCCGGCGATCAGCGCCGCGCGTCGCCGCTCGAGGTAGCGGCGCTCCGCGGCGTTGGTGGCGAGCGCCTCGGCCCGCGCGAATGCGGCAGCTGCCTCGTCCGGCCGGTGGAGACGCTCCAGCAGGTCGCCGCGGGTCGCGTGGAAGAGGTGATAGTCCTCGAGCGCGAGTTGTTCGACGACGGCCAGCGCCGCGGCGGGCCCCTCGAGTTCGGCCAGTGCGATCGCCCGGTTCATCGCGACGACGGTCGTCGGCGAGTGGGCCATGAGCTGGTCGTAGAGCTGCACGATTTGCGACCAGTCCGTTGCGCCGGCCGTGGGCGCATCCGCGTGCACGGCCGCGATCGCGGCCTGGATCTGGTACGGGCCGGGGCGATCCAGGCGCAGGCACTCGCGGACCAGTCGATGACCCTCTTCGATCAGCGCGCGCTTCCACCGCGACCGGTCCTGATCCGCCAGCCGGACGAGCGATCCGTCCGGAGCAGTTCGCGCCGGTCGCCGCGCCTCCGTAAGCAGGAGCAGAGCGAGCAGACCCCACACCTCGGGTTCGTCGGGCATGAGCGCGACCAGCAGGCGCGCGAGGCGGATCGCCTCGGCGCAGAGGTCGTCGCGCACCAGCTCGTCCCCGGCCGTGGCGACGTAGCCCTCGTTGAAGACGAGGTAGACCACCGCGAGCACCGGCCGCAGCCGGTCCGGCAGGTCGGCATCGCCGGGGACGCGGTAGGGGATGCCGGCGGCGCGAATCTTCTGCTTCGCGCGCACGAGTCGCTGCGCCATCGTGGCCTCCGACGTCAGGAACGCGCGGGCGATCTCGGGTGTCCGCAGTCCGGCGATCAGGCGGAGCGTCAGCGCGACCTGCGCCTCCGGGGAAAGCGCCGGATGGCAGCAGGTGAAGATCAGGCGCAGGCGGTCGTCTTCCACCGGTCCCACCTCGGGTGGCTGCCCCACGGCGTGCAGCAACGCGGCCTGCCTGTGACGCTCGGGGCGTGTGCCTTCGCGGCGGAGCCAGTCGATGGCGCGATTGCGCGCGGTCGTGATGATCCAGCCCGCAGGGCTCGGCGGCAGGCCGGTCTCGGGCCAGCGCGCGACGGCGACCGCGAAGGCCTCCTGGACCGCCTCCTCTGCGATGTCGATGTCGCCGAAGACGCGGACCAGGGAGGCCACCGCCCGCCCGGACTCCTCGCGAAAGACCCGCTCGATCTCCGGGTGGTTCATCGCACTCGCCATGCGCTCAGGCTAGCCCTCGGGCTCGTCCTGGAACGGCCGCACCTCGACCGGACCCTGGCAGGCGACCGTCGCCTGCCGTGCCCAGTCGAGCGCCGCGTCGAGGTCGGCGGCCGTGATGATCCAGAAGCCGCCGAGTTGCTCCTTCGCCTCGGCGAACGGACCGTCGGTGGTCACGATCTCGCCGTTCTGCACCTTGACGACCGTGGCCGTCGACGCGGGGTGCAACCCGCCCCCGAACACCCACGCGCCCTGCTTCTTGATCTTCTCGTTGAGCGCGTCCACGTCCCGATACATCTTTTCGATCGTCGCCTCGGGCGGGGGTGCTTCGCCGTCGACCATGTGCACGGACAGCAGGTACTGGGTCATCACGATCTCCCTCTCATCGCGGTCCGGCGACTGCCGGACCTGTGCTGTTGTTCACCCTCTAAACGAAGGCAGACGCCCCAGATCGACAGTCGCCGGGTATCTTCACCGACTTTTCTTCCCGAATCGACATGCACGCCCCCGGGAGCCGGCACTTCCCGACGGCGTCGCGCGCCCATCTCCCGGCAAGCCTCGGCCAGAGGCCGGGCTGTCAGTTCCCGGCGAACAGGCATCCAGCGACCCCCGGGCGCAGCATCGGTGCCTTGCTGACCGCCTGTGACGGTCGTCATCGTTCCGCGCGACGGGATGCTGACACCCCGGCCTCTCGGCCGAGGCTTGCCGGGGCGGAGACGGGACCGTGCGCACGATCGCGCGGGCGCGATTCGCGATGCCCCTTGATCGACCCCCGATACTCGTTGGACTCACGCGGAGGCGTTGGGGAGGGGCGACCTCCCGACGAGCCCCAAGCGGGCGTTCTGGAAGGGGTCCCCCTGTGTCAGACGATCCTGCCCTCTGGTCGGCCACCCGCCAGGCGGCCGCCATCCGCAGCCGCGAGCTGAGCAGTCGCGAGCTGCTGGAGCGCCACCGCGAGCGCGTCGAGCGCATCAACCCCGAGCTGAACGCGGTGATCACGCAGGACTTCGAGTCGGCGGGCGCGGCGGCGGAAGCGGCCGACCTGGCGACGGCCCGCGGCGACGCCGTGGGCCCGCTGCACGGCCTGTCGGTCACGATCAAGGACGCGCTCGAAACCGCCGGCATGCGCTCGACGGGTGGCGCGCTCGAGCTCGAAGGTCACATCCCGGCGCACGACGCGCCGACCGTACGGGCGGCGAAGGCGGCCGGCGCGATCGTGTTCGGGAAGACCAACCTGCCCCGCTGGTCGGGCGACGTGCAGGCGTTCAATGCGATGTTCGGCACCACGGCGAACCCCTGGGACACCACGCGCGTGCCGGGCGGGTCGTCCGGAGGCGCCGCCGCAGCGGTGGCTGCCGGACTTACTTCGTTCGAGATCGGGACCGACATCGGCGGCTCGATCCGCATCCCCGCGTCGTTCTGCGGGGTGTTCGGCCACAAGCCGAGCTTCGGCCTGGTGCCGAGCACGGGCTATCTCGACCACGCGCGCGGAGGCAGCACCGAGTCCGACGTGAACGTGATCGGGCCGCTCGCCCGTTCTGCCGAGGACCTCGAGCTGGTGCTGCGCGTGCTCGTCCGCAGGCAGCGACCCTGGGTCGCGGATCTCGCCCCCGCGCCCGACGACGTCACGGCGCTCCGCGTCGCCGCGTGGCTCGACGACGACTTCTGTCGCGTCGACGGCGAACTGCTTGCCGTGCTCACCGCTGCGACGGACGCCCTCGAGGCGTCGGGCGTCGCGGTGGATCGCCACGCCCGACCGGCGCTCGATCCGCGCGAGGCGAGCGACCTCGGTGGGGCGCTCGTGGGCGCGGCGATGAGCCAGTCCGGCGGCAACGACGCCATGAGCCACCGCGAGTGGCTCGACCGTCACCTCGCGCGCGAAGCCATGCGGGCGCGCTGGGCCGAGTTCTTCGAGCGGTACGACGCGGTCCTGATGCCGGTGACATTCGTCCCCGCGTTCCCTCACAACCAGGAGGGCACCTTCGCGACCCGAACGCTCACCTGCAACGGCGAGAGCCGGCCGTACGCGGAGATCGTGCGCTGGACCATCCTCACGGGGATGGCCTACCTCCCGGCGACCGTGCCCCCGCTGGGCCTCACCGCGTCCGGCTTGCCGGTCGGCGTGCAGGTCGTCGGGCCGTACGGCTCCGACCTCCGCACGATCCGCCTCGCGGCGCACCTCGCCGCGTTGTGCGGCGGCTACCGGCCGCCGCCGCTGGCGTTGTAGCCGCGCCGGAGCGAGCGGCGACCGGTCCGAGGCGCGTGCCCAGGGGCGTCGCGGGCGGGGCCCGTCGTCCGACGGCTTCGGCAGGAGCTGCCCACGGCGGCGGAACCGCATGGCCCGCGGCCGCCACCTACCAGCGGCGCACGGGCGACTCCATGTTCAGGGCGCTCGTCCAGCAGGCGGTCGGGGTACGGCTGGAGCCGGGGTCCCTCGGCGAAGGAGTGCACTGCCGTTACCCGTCGGGCACTGCGGCTCACCGGGTCGAGGTAGCCGTTCGTGGCGCGATCGAGCCGTGCGCTCGAAACAGCGCGCTGGCGGGGGAGCCGTCGCTGTCTCCACCGCGTTCGTCACCGATGTGCTGTGAGGCGAAACGCGGGCACCCGTGGAAACGCATCGGGACCGATGACTGATCGACCCGAGGGCGGGCTCACTATCATCCCTCGCCATGAGTAGCTCGACGCTCCGAGAGCCCGGCGCACCGGTGGCGGTGCTCTACGACGGCGGCGCCGGCCCGCGCCCGCTGTACGGCTACGCCGGTTACGGGCCGCCGCCGGCTGGCGCCGGCGCGGACGTCAGCGGCTATCTCTTCGCGCCGCCCGGAGCGAGCGCCGAGGAAGCCGTGCTCGTGGTGCCGCCGTTCCGCATCGCGCGCTTCGGGCAGCGCTTCATCCAGCCGGGTGAGCTGCGTATCGAAGTCGGTTCGCTCGCGCCCGACGTCTATCGCATCCTCGCGGTCCAGAACTTCTGGATTGAGGACGACAATCCCGACCTCGGCGAGTGTCTCGCGGCCGTCTTCCTCGCGCGGCGGCGAGCCAACGGCCGCTGGGAGGCGCCGGAGACCTGGCCGATCGAATGCCGCACGCTGGCCGAGCTCGGCCGGCTGGACGCGCGAGGCCGGCACTGGAGCGTGGAGTGGTTCCGTGATCACGAACACCGATAGACGCTCCTTCGACGTGGTCGAGATCACGAACGAGATGCCCGTCCACCGCAACGGCGGTGTCGGCACGGTGATCGAGGGCCTGATGAGCGGCCTGGCGCGCGAAGGCCTCGACGTCCTGTGGTTCGTGACCGATCACGGTTACAGCCGGGAGCAGGTCGACCAGATCCTGAGGCGCTTCCCGCGCGTGGCTGTGGGCGACGGCGACGATCTTCGTCATTTCGACGCCCGCGTCGTCCACCTGCACGCCTACCAGGAGAACCGCGATCTGGAGGCCCGTCTCGCGGGATGGCAGAGCGTCTACACGGTCCACTCCCTGCTCGCGCTCGAGGAAACGTCGAACGACGTCAACCTGGCCTCGGCCGTCCGTGGCAGGAGGGGCTCATCGCCCGCTGTGACCGGGTGGTCGTCGTCTCCGAGGCTGAGCGACGGCGCTACCTGGAACTGGGCTACGAACGGCTCAATCCGCGGCTGCACGTAATCCACAACGGCGTCCGCGAGCCGGGGAGCTTCCGCTCTCCCCGGGGAAAGCGCGTGCTCGGCTACTGCGGGCGACTGGTGCCGAGGAAACATCCCGAGTACGTCCAGCTCATGCTGAACGAGGCCGGTTTCGAGGACCGGCGCGCGTTGATAGCCGGCCGGCTTCGGCACCTACGCCAGGCGATTGCTTCTGGACCACGATCTCGGCCGGCGCGTCGACTTCCTCGGCTGGTGCGCGGGCGCTCGGCTCGAGGCATTCTTCCAGGCCATCGACGTGCTCGCCGTGCCGTCGATCTACGAGCCGTTCGGGCTGGTGGCGCTCGAGGCCGCTGCCCGCGGAGTGCCCGTCGTATGCACGCGGATCGATGGTCTGGTGGAGGTGCTCGGCGATCACGCCTACTACTGCGAGGACTCGAGCTACGAAGCGTTTCGCCAGGCGATGCGGGCGTGGGATCGCGATCCGCCGGATCGCGTCGCCGAGCGTACCCGCGGCGCGCGCGAGCGCTACCGCGCGCGCTTCACCGACCGCCTGATGAGCCGCCGCTATCGGCGGCTCTTCGAAGATCTGGTCGGATAGCCGCGGCGCTTCAGACTTCGGCGATGTCGTCCACGAGGCAGCGGAACCCGAAGTCGCGGAAGCCGACCTCGGGTGTCTGGAAGCCGCGATTCGAGGTGCGAACCTCGATCGGGATCGACTCCCACGAGCCCCCGCGGCAGACCCGGCGGCCGCTCTTGTTGGTGTAGACCTGCGGGTCCGGCATCGCCTCGTACGGTGATCGCGTTCGGTAGACCTCGTCGTCGTACCAGTCGGCGACCCACTCCCACGCGTTACCCACCACGTCGTACAGCCCGTAGTCATTGGGCGCGAAGCTGCCCACAGGCGACGTGCCCTGCCACTGGCGGTTGTCGATGTAGTTGGCATTGGTGGGCGTGATCTCGTCACCCCACGGGTAGATCGTGTCGTCGCGACTGCCGCGGGCCGCGTACTCCCACTCGGCTTCGCTCGGCAGCCGGCCGCCCAGCGAGGCGCAGTACTCGCGGGCCTGCTCCCAGCTGACGTTGACCATCGGGTGGTCGCCGTTCCTCCAGCCCGGGTTGTGCGTCGGTGGTCGCGGCACCTCCAGGCGTCGACCCCCGGCGAAGCGCAGGTAGTCGTCTACCCGCACCGGCGTCTCCGCGAGCCAGAAGCCGCGCGTGATCGCGATCGGGTGCTGCGGTTTCTCATCGTCATATTGTTCCGCCGCGACCCCGTCCTGCGGCACCCGCCCCATCTTGAACTCGCCGGGCGGGACCCAGATGTAGTTGCGCCCGTTGTGGGAGCGCGAGGTGCCGGGCGCGAGGTGGATGGCGCCCGCCTGCGCCGTCTGCCGTCCGTCGAGCACGCCTCGGATCATCGCAACCAGCCGGTCGACGTCGGCATGGAAGGTGCGGTGACGGACCTCCACGGCGTTGAGGTCGCACAGCCGCGCGAGATCGCCGGGCAGCGCGGCCCGCGCCGGCAGCGCTGCTTCATCGACGAGGACGGCGACGACACGCAGGCCGCGGGTCAGCGCGCTGGCGATCTCCGCGCGCACGAAGTCGGCTGGTTGGTCGATCCGCCGCCGCCCGTACTCATCGGCCGCGGTCAGCCACCGCGGGCCGATCACGACGAGGCAGACGCCGCATGAGCCGAGCGTCCGGTCGATGACCTCGGCGAAATCTTCCCCGGCCTCGATGCGGTCGACGTCGATAAAGATCGGGGTCTCGGGCAGATCGCGCACGAGCCGGTCCCAGAGCCGGCCGGCGTGCCCGGCGCTGTCTGACCGCCGGTAGCTGATGAAGACGCCTTCCACCTACGGTCATCCGAGCCGCGCGCAGGGCGCCGTGCCCGCAACCGGTGTCGCACGCCTGAGGACGCGCGCTTCGCACCCCTCCGACGGGGCCACTCCGTTGGCGTGGCGGGTGTCGACAACCGCCAGCGCCGAACGTCTGCCGTGGTGGGCGTATGCGTCAATGAACCCGGACATGTGGTCACTCGCGTGCGGGGTCCGTCTCGGTGTTGCGTATCGGACCGGGCGTCATGTTACGGCTCACGCTCGAACCCGACTCGAAGCTCGGCGACGGTCGCGACCGTGCGTTCCGCGTCGTGAGGCTGAACAGGTCGAAGGGCCTGCCAATGACCTGGTGAACGGCGCCGACTCGCCTGCGCTGCCGTCCGGCGCTACCCGTCCTCTGGCTCGCGTGCCGGCAGATCGTCGAGCAGGTGCGGGAGCTCTCGCTCGAGCTCGTCGAGCTCCTCGGGCGACGGCGTGCGCCGCCGGCCGCTCCCGGGCGGCGCGGGGCCCGACACGATCTGCTCCCCGGAGGCGATGGCGGCGATGAACGTGCCGCCGATCACGCCGGCGCCGGCGCCGAAGAGCCAGCCGAGTACCGGCGGCTGCGTGTCGAGCAGGAGGGCGCCCGCCGCGAGGCCGATCACGAGGCCCGCAACCACGGTCAGCACGTGCCACTGGAACGGCCGCCTCATCGCGCCGCGACCCCCCGCTCAGTACAGGTCGCGCAGGTCGAACATCGGGCCGTCCGAGCAGACGAGCCTGACGCCCCCGCGACCGGGGAAGACCGCGCACGAGTAGCAGATCCCGATGCCGCAGGCCATCCGTGCCTCGAGCAGCGCCTGCACCGGCCTGCGCAGCCCGGAGCGCCGCGCGACCTCGTGGAGCGCACCGAACATCGGCTCGGGGCCGCAGGTGAACGCCTCGTCGCACCACGGGAGCAGGCGCTCGAACGGCGCGGTCACGCGTCCGCGTTCGCCGAGCGAGCCATCCTCGGTCGTCACGATCACTTCCACCGCCGGCGGCAGCAGGTGCATCGGGAAGACCTGCGCCTCCGTACGCCCGCCGAGCACCAGGGCGACCTCCCGGCCTTCGGCGACGAACTGATCGGCGAGCCAGATCAGCGGCGCGCAGCCGATGCCGCCTGCGACGAGCAGCATGCGCTGGACGCGCGGCCGCGGCTCGAAGCCGCGCCCGAGCGGCCCGACCATGCGCACCACGTCTCCTTCGCGCCGCTGCGCGAGCCATGCGGTGCCCCGGCCGACGATGTCGAAGAGCAGCGCCCACTCGTCTCCGCCGTGGGAGCGTCGGAGGCGGTGGATTGAGAGCGCGCGGCCGAGCAACGGGTCCGCCCCTTCGCCGCAGTACGCCATCACGAACTGCCCGGGGGTGATCGTGCTCAGCGGGTCGTCGCGACGGAACCAGAGCACGTGCGTCTCGCCGTAGAGACGCGCGCTCTCCGTGACTTCGGCATGGAAGCTCCTCACGGGCGCTCGTCCCGAGCGCCGTCGAGCAGGATCGCGCCCACCTCGTCGAGCGTGCGCGCGACGTGGGTGGCGCCGGCCGCGCGCAACTGCGCCGCCGAGCGTTCGCCGCTCATCCCCACCACGTACGCGAGCCCCGCGTCGCGCCCGCAACAGATGTCGAACTCCGTGTCGCCCACGATCGCGCCGGCGTTCGCATACACGTGGAGCCGGTCGAGGATGTAGCGCGCGCCGTCCGGCGCGGGCTTCGGCCGCGGTAGCGTGTCGCGTCCGGCGAGCACCGTGAAGCGGTCGCTCCAGCCGAGCACCTCGAGCATGCGCTGCCCGCCGCGCTCGACTTTGTTCGTGAGCACGGCGAGCGGGATGCCCGCGGCGGCGAGGCGGTCCAGCAGCGCGCCGGCGCCGGCCATCGGCCGCGAGTGCGCGATGTATTCGCCGTAGTAGAGCCGCGCGAAATCCTCGTTCACGCGGTCGGCGACTTCCGGAGTCCAGCCGGTGACCTGCTGGACGAGCAGCTCCATGGGCGGGCCGATCAGCGGCACGACGGCCGCCGTCTCGATCGCGAAGCCGTGCTCCGAGAGTGCGCGCGCCATCGCGGCCGCTACGCTCTCGAGCGAGTCCACGAGCGTGCCGTCGAGATCGAAGATCACCGCGCGCGGCGGTGGGGCGCCGCTCATGTGCCGGCCTCGCCGTCGCGATAGACGCGCAGCGGGAGCACCTGGTACGAGCCGGGGCCGGCGAGCGCATCGATCGCCGCGCGCGCGGTGTCGAGCGAGGTGAAGCACGGGATGCGGACCTCGGTCGCGGTGCGACGGATGTGGAAGCCGTCGCGCAGCGGCCCGGCGCGCCCCCCCTCGATCGTGTTGATCACCGCTCCGACGGTGCCGTCGCGGATCACGTCGACGACGTTCGGGTGGCCCTCGTTGAGGCGCTTCGTCACCAGTTCGACCGGGATGCCGAGGCCCTGCACGAGCGCTGCGGTGCCCTCGGTCGCGTACAGCCGGCAGCCGGACGCATGCAGCGCGCCGATCAGCGGCAGCGCTTCGGACTTCGTCTGGTTCGAAAGCGACAGCAGGAACGGCGTGCCCGGCTTCACGCCCATGTCCGCGGCGATCAACGCCTTGCGCACGGCCGCCTCGAAGGTGACGTCGACGCCCATCACCTCGCCCGTCGACTTCATCTCGGGCCCGAGGTACGTGTCGACGCCGACGAGCTTCGCCATCGAGAACACCGGCGCCTTGACGGCGACGAGCCTCCGTTCCGGCCAGAGGCCGCCGGCGTAGCCCTGGTCGGCGAGCGAGCGACCGAGCATGACGTTGACCGCGAGCTGCACCAGCGGCAGGCCGGTGACCTTCGAGATGAACGGCACGGTGCGGGACGAGCGCGGATTGACCTCGATCACGAAGACGCCGGGACCCTCCGGGTCGGGGTCGTCTGCGGGCGAGATCACGAACTGCACGTTCATCAGTCCGCGCACGCCGAGTGCGAGGCCGATGCGCGTCGTGTAATCGACGATGGCGTCGCGCTGTGCCTGCGTCAGCTTCTGCGGCGGGTACACCGCCATCGAATCGCCCGAGTGCACGCCGGCACGCTCGATGTGCTCCATGATCCCCGGGATGAGCACCCGCTCGCCATCCGCCACCGCGTCGACCTCGACCTCGAGGCCGCTCAGATACTTGTCGATCAGCACGGCGC
>Ga0326597_10012339_pt1 | contig 11266 bp, 10 predicted proteins | sample RVTome_12_FD_203789 | JGI IMG/M metagenome (GOLD analysis project Ga0326597, IMG submission 203789) | Soil microbial communities from uranium-contaminated site in the Upper Colorado River Basin, Wyoming, United States - RVT100D185 | ecosystem: Environmental > Terrestrial > Soil > Contaminated >... | reverse complement strand
GGCCGCGCGTCTGGCTTGGCGACGGGAACGGCGGCTGGCGGGAAGCCTCGGAAGGTCTCCCCAGCCCCATGATGCACGGTCTCTATCACGGCGTCTCCGTCGGCGACCTGAACGAAGATGGACGGACCGACCTTGCCGTCGCCAATTGGGTCGACGGGCCGGAGGTCTACTTCCAGACTAGTGACACATCGTGGCACAAAGCCCCCGACGTGTTCTCCGAAATGCGCGGCGGCGCCCAGGGGCTCGATCTGGGTGACCTCGACGGCGACGGCCACCTCGACATGGTAGTCTCCGGCCGGCTTACGCTCGACGGCGGACTCGTGCGCGGCGTCTTCGCGATCTACGGCGATGGAAACGGGGGCTGGCGGTTCGACCCGGCATCGGGGCTTCCCACGACCGGGTTCGCCGGCATGGCCGGTGTCGCCGTTGCGGACGTCGATGCGGATCACCTTGCCGACATCGCCGTTGCGAGCGGGCTGATCGTCGAGACGGCGCCGGGACCGACGGAACCTATCATCCCTCAACGGCTCCTCCTTTGGTGTGGACAACGCTAGCCCGACCGCGCCGACGACTCGATCGCACTGACTGCGGAGATGCCGCCAACGAACCACTGCTCCGCGTCCCGATGCGTGCGCCTTCATCGCCGGCAACGGCCCGGAAACCACTTGACCCGCGGCCCGCAAATCGGATAAGATGGCGCACCGGGACCGAGTCCCAATAGGGCAAACCTCGTGGGGGCACGCAGGATCCAGCCGACGTACCCGCCTTCGGCTCGTCGTCCGTGCGACAGCCGCAGTAACGCAGGCGGTCTGAGAAGGAGGTTTCGAGATGTCCGAACGGACCGGCATCGCGCGCCGCGCGCTTCTGATCCTTGCAATCCTGACCGTCCTCGTTTCCTTGGTAGCCGTCGCGGACGTTCGACCCGGCCCCGCAACGGGCGCTGACGCGCCCAAGGAGCGCGTTCAGGAAGCCGCACGAGGAAGAACCCCGACTGAACCCACGGGGACCTCCGTTGCGCCCATCGGAACTGAGATGGAGCCCGAACGCTCCGCCGGATCGCCGGAGCCCGCACCCGACCGGCGTGCGGTCGAAGGCGCCGCAGCGACCATCGTGACCCTCGGTCCCTACGTGAGCCGGCAGGTCAACGTCACCGCGGGCCAGAACAACATTGTCGGTGACGCCGCCAACGAGCCGTCCATTGCCATCGACCCGACAGACCCGGACCGCATCGTGGTCGGCTGGCGGCAATTCGACACCGTAGCGAGCAACTTCCGCCAGGCCGGCTACGCCTACAGCCACGATGGCGGCCTGACATGGACCGCAGGCAAACTGACCCCCGGCGTCTTCCGCAGCGATCCGGTCCTGGCCGCTGACTCGTCCGGCAACTTCTTCTACTCGAGCCTCACCACGCCGACGGCGAACACGTTCCGCGTGGACATGTTCCGCTCTGCCGACGGCGGTGTGACCTGGCCGCTGGTCGTCAACTCCTTCGGCGGTGACAAGCAGTGGATGACGATCGACCAGACCCTCAGCGTCGGGTCCGGCAACATCTACCAGAACTGGAACATCCAGTTCACCTGCTGTCCGCCGAACGACTTCACCCGCTCCGTCGACGGCGGTTTGTCCTTCGGAAGTCTCGTCCCGGGCCCGCTCCCCAACGTCAAATGGGGTACGCTCGACGTCGGTGCCGACGGCACGCTCTACATCGGCGGTTCGGCGTTGTCGCCGTCGCGCGGACATCTATTCGCCAGGTCGACCGACGCCCGCGACGCCGGCCTCAGCCCCACCTTCGGTTTCGTGCGCAGCGTCGATCTCGGCGGCAGTACGGTCACCGGCGGGATCAACCCGGCGGGCCTGCTCGGCCAGGTGTGGATCAAGGTGGATCGCTCCGGCGGGGCGTTCCAGGATTACGCGTACATGGCCTCCACGGTGCGCGACCTCACCCTGACGCAGAACGACGGGAACATCACCAACGTCAAGTTCGTTCGCAGCGTCGACGGGGGTAAGAACTGGAGCGAGCCGGTCCGCGTCAACGACCTCCCCGGCCTCAACACCTGGAACTGGTTCGCCACCATGTCCGTCGCACCCAACGGCCGGATCGACATGATCTGGAACGACACCCGAGGCGACCCGGGCGGCAACCTGTTATGTGAGGTTTACTATTCCCACTCGCTCGACGCCGGGCGGACCTGGTCCGCCAACGTCCCGCTGACGCCGCAGTTCAACCCTCAACTCGGGTATCCGCAGCAGAACAAGATTGGCGACTACTACCACATGATCTCCGACAACGGCGGGGCGAACCTCGCCTACGCCGCGACCTTCAACAACGAGGAGGACGTGTACTTCCTGCGGATCCCCCAGGATTGCAACGGCAACGGGATCGACGACGACTGCGACGTGGCCTGCGGCGCGCCGGGCACCCGTTGCGACGTCGTCGGCTGCGGCGCCAGCGGCGACTGCAACGGAAACGTCGTCCCCGACGAGTGCGAGCCGAATCAGGACTGCCAGCCAAACGGGACCCGCGACATCTGCGACATCGGCAACGGAACCAGCGACGACTGCGACGGCAACCGCGTCCCCGACGAATGCGACCCCCAGGACGACTGCGACAACGACACCACGCTCGACCTCTGCCAGCTCGCCGACGGCAGCGCCGCCGACTGCAACCGCAACGGCGTGCTCGACGCCTGCGATATCGCTCTCGGACCCTCCGACGACATGAACAACGACGGCGTCCCCGACGAGTGCCAGGAGAGCTGCTGCGGCTGCGGCACGTGCCTTGACGTCCTCGCCGGAGGATGCTACGGCCGCGGAGGCATCTCCTCCGGCGCGGGCCTGTGCGGCGAGATCGACGCCTGCACGCAGCTTCCCGTCTTCGCCAACGACGCGTGCCCCGACGCACTCGCCCTGCCGAGCACGACCAGCCTCAGCGTCCCCATCGACAACCGCTGCGCCACCCTGGACGGCCCCGTGACCGTCCCCTGCGGCGTCGGCAGCCAGCCCTTCGGCGCCGACCTCTGGTTCACCTACACGGCCCCGTGCGGCGGCATCATGACCGCAAGTCTCTGCAACACAACCGGCTTCGACACCATCATGGCCGTCTACGGCGGCGGCATCGACTGCGAATGCCCGTCCGACAACGCCGAACTGCTGACCTGTGGCGACGATACCTGCGGGCTGGGCGGCGGTCCGTCGATCGTCTCCACCCCCGTACTCGCCGGACACTGCTACCTCATTCGCCTCGCCGGTTGGTCCGGCGACACAGGTACCGGAAGCCTCGCCGTCGACCTGAGCCCGGACCCCGGCACCTGCGGCATCACCCAGCTCCGTCCGCTCGCCGCCGAGGACGCGGCCAACCCCGGCCGCGGAGCGCCGAAATCACGAGTCGTATCGATCCGGACGCCCTCGGCCTTCGACGCCGGCGGAATCCCGACCGCAATCCGCGTGCGGCTCCGTCGAATGTACATCGACAAGGTCGAGGATCCCGTCAACGGCTGCGCGCCGCGTCCCGGAACCCTGCCCGATCTGTCCGCGTTCGAGGACGAAGTGCGCTGGGCCGGGCCGCCTCTGCGGTGCTCGGAGTTCACAGCCCCGCCCATGCAGGACTTCGTCTCCTCCGAGCTTCAGTGCTGCCCCCATTTCCGCTACTGGAGCCGCGACGGCTTGGCCGCCGATCTCGGCGCGGACGCCTATGTCGACGTCATCCACCTGTTCGGCGCCGCGGTGATTCCCTGCTCCGTCTACGAGGTCCAGATCGTCGCCGAGGACTGCCCCGATCTGGATGACGAGACCTGCTACTCGACCGTCCTCACCGTCCCGACGGCCAAGTGGGGCGACGTCATTACCCCGTTCGGCGGCGCCGAGCCGAACTTCCCGGACATCAACGAGGTGGTCGAGAAGTTCAAGGGGATCGCGTTCGATCCCGCGCCACCCCCGGCCGGCGCACCCATCCAGGCAAGCTGCATGCTCCGCGACAACACGCCCCCGATCTGCGGGACGAAGGTGAACTTCCGGGACATCGGGTTCGTGGTCGAAGGCTACAAGCAGATACATTACAGGCCGACCGGTCCCACCCCCTGCGGGCCGTGTCCTTGAAAGAACACCTGCCGGCGGGCCCCCGAAACCGCGGGCCGGGCCGCCGAATTGTCGGAATTTGTCGGGCCGGGCCGATCGGGCCCCGGTCGTTGGCCGAGAAGACAACCGCGGCTGGATCGGGCTTGTCCCGCGAAGCTCGACGCCCATGCGCGGCGTCAATCTCGAACCCCGATTTGCCTTGAGATTCGGCGCGGGTACCATTTATTGGACACGATGGAGGCCAGGAGCCGGGCGCGGGGTCGCGGCCGGCACGTCCCGCCAGGCGCTGCCATAGGGAACGACCGAAGGAGAAACGGCAATGACCAAAACGACGTGCCTCAGCGTTGGGCTCGCCGCATGGGGCGGCTGGGCTGCAATGGCTTCCGCTCAGCAATCAGCCACCCTTCCCGTAAGCGCCGTGGCCGAGATCCAGGCCCCGACCATGCGTGGGACCTCGCCGGCCGCCCAACTGCTCCAGCGCCGCGTCGATTCGATCGACTGGGTCGAGCGGACCTTCGAGGAGGTTGTCGACTGGATCGGTGATCAGAGCGACGGCCGCGTGAACGTGATCGTGCGGTGGGGCCCGCTCAACGTCGAGGGCGTCGGCCGTGAGACGCTCGTTACGCTGCGGATGACCAACAGCACGGTGGCTCACGTGCTTAACGAAACCCTCGACCAGTTGTCCGAAAGCGGCGAGCTCGCCTTCCGCGCGTTCGGCAACACTCTTTGGCTTTCCAGTCGGTCGGACTTCGGACGCAAGCTCTACCTTCGCATCTACGACGTAGCCGACATCCTCTTCCACGTGCCCGACTTCGGACGCGAAGCCCCGGTCATCGACCTCCAGCAGGCCGGGCGCAGCGGCGGTGGCGGCGGAGGCGGTGGCGGCGGAGGCAGCCAGAACGTCTTTGGCGGTTCGAGCAGCGGTCAGGGCCAGGAGCAGGGCGGCGAGCAGGCCGAAAAGAAGCTCGACGACCGGCTCAAGGAGCTCCGCGATCTGATCGAGCGCGTCGTCGAGCCGAGCAGTTGGACCGCCAACGGAGGACGCGGACAGATCGACGTCTTCAACCGGACCCTGATCGTCTACAACACGATCGAAGTCCACGAAATGATCGCCGGACAGTTTTCCTACGGTGGATAGGCACCCGCAGCAGAGAGTGTAGCGCTGCCCCTTATGGGCGGCGGCAAAGGCGAGTCCACGTCACCGGCGAAGCGAAACGCTGCATCGCATGACGGTGGTTGGCCCGTTGTCAACGGGCGGATAACCCCGCCGGCGCGTTGGCAGAAAGGCGTTCAGGATCGATCGGGTGACAGGGCGGCCAGCACCGCCGCAACCGTCACCCCATCGATCCTGATTGTCTTCAGCGCTGTGGTCTGACCGCAGACCACCGTTACATCCTGACGCCGCACCCCAAGCAGCTTCGCCAGATACCGCCGCAGCGCCTCGTTGGCCTTGCCCTTCTCCGGCGCCGCGGCGACCACGATCTTCGCCCGCCGCTGCCACGGCCCGGTGTACCCCGTCCGCGAAGCGCCAGGGACCACCTTCACCCCAAGCAGCACGCCCCCGCCGTCGTCTCGGACCTCGATCACGCCGACAGTATACGCTATACGCTCGGCGCAATCCGCGCCCCAGATGCCGAGCTCACATCCGCGCCTTGGTCCGGGCCGGTCCCGCCGGTATCCTGATCACCCGATGGCGACTCAGTTCGAGATCGGGGTTATCGGGGCCGGCAACGCCGCCGAGGGCATCGTCCACGGCATCGTCCGCAACACGCTGCTCTTCGCCGACCGCATCATCGCCTCCGACCCCTCCGAAACGCGCCGACAACTCTTCGCCGACCGCTTCAACATCGCCGTCACCGAAGACAACCGCCACGTCGTCGAAAGCAGCGACATCATCATCCTGGCCGTCAAACCCCAGCAGTACGTCGACGTGTGCGATCGCATCGCCGACCTGATCCGCGAGGACCACTTGATCGTCTCGATCATGGCCGGTGTCGCCACCACCTCGATCGAGCGCCGTTTCCCGGGCCGCCCCACCCGCGTCGTGCGGGCCATGCCCAACCTCCCGATTCACGTCGGCGCGGGTATGGCCGGCGTGTGCAAGGGGCAGTACGCCCAGGAGCTCGATCTGCTCCGTGCCCAGCGGATCTTCGAGGCCGGCGGACGCTGCATTGTCATCCACGACGAGGCCCAGATGGACGCCGTCACCGCGCTTTCCGGCAGTGGCCCGGCCTATTTCTATTTCTTCACCGAGGCCCTGGTCGCCGCCGGCGAGCGGGCCGGTCTCTCCCGGCAGCAGGCCGACATCCTCGCCAAGCAGACCTGCCTCGGCGCAGCCCGGATGATGCTCGAATCCGGCGAGCCCCCCAATGTGCTCCGCGACAAGGTCACCTCCCCCGGCGGCACCACCCAGGCCGCCCTCGAGTCCATGCGCCAAAGCAACGTCTTCGACCACATCTGCAACGCCCTCATCGCCGCCTGGCGCCGCAGCCAGGAACTCGGACGGTAGCGTGTGTATGCCAAGGCAAGCACAGCCGCGCCCCCAAACAGAGCCGCGCCCCCAAACAGAGCCGCGCCCGTCAGGAAGCGGTTTTGAGCATCCGTCCACTCCCTCCTCGCCGCCTGCCGCCGCAGCCAGGAACTGGGCCGGTAGAGCGTGTGTGCCAAGGCATACAGAGCCGCGCCCGTCAGGAAGCGGAGAAGACACCAACCCAACCGCGCCCCCAAACAGAGCCGCGCCCGGGCTTTCTTCCGAGCCGCGCCCGTCAGGAAGCGGTTTTGTGCATCGGCCCGCTCCGTCCTCGCCGCCTGGCGCCGCAGCCAGGAACTCGGGCGGTAGAACATGCCAAGCCATACAGAGCCGCGCCCGTCAGGAAGCGGTCTTGAGCATCCGCCCACCCTCTCATCGCCGCCCGGCGCCGCAGCCAGGAACTGGGACGGTAGGACGGCACGATGCCCGATTGGGAGGCCGTGGGGCAACTGATCGAAACCGTGCGACGGAACGTCGGTTGATGCAAGGGCTTCGGATCGAGGGCACAATGACCAACGAAAAGCTGGAGCACGAAAGCTCCAAAACACCCGAGTCGCAACGGATTACGGACGGTGCGCAAGCGATCGGAGCTTCCGAAGGTTTCCCGGACCGCGACCGGCCGGGTATCCTGGTCCACGACTCCACGTATTCGATTCGCAGGAGCGGCAACGGCATGGCGGCTTCGGACCCGATACCGGTGATCGATGTCTTCGCGGGACCGGGCGGGCTGAGCGAGGGCTTCAGCGCCGCCCGCTTCCGCGGTCAGCGTACCTTCCGGATCGCCCTCTCGATTGAAAAAGACCCAGACGCCCACGCCACGCTATTCAGAGCCGCGACCGTGAGGAAGCGGTCCTCTCTCGGTGCGACTGGCGCATAACCGTGTACGGACGGCAAGCTTCCCCACATGGCAACGCAGCGCAAATCCTGGAGCCGTGACGAGCTGCTTGTCGCCTTCAACCTCTATTGCCGCACACCATTCGGTCGTTTGCACCGCGGCAATTCTGACATAATCACTCTCGCGAAGAAGCTGAACCGCACACCCAGTTCGGTATCGATGAAACTGTGCAATCTTGCGAGCCTTGATCCCGTCCATGAGGCACGAGGGGCTGCTGGGCTACGTAATGCATCGGCCGCCGATCGTGCGGTCTTTGTAGAGTTCGAAGCCGACTGGGAATCCCTGGCGGCAGAAAGCGAGGGCGCCCTGCAACGGCTGCGGATTCGCCCGTCGGTCCCTGAAACAGAGGAATCAATTGCGGAACTGGTTGGTCGGATCGGCGACACAGAGATTGTGAGGAACGTGCGGACGCGACGCGTCCAATCGCTCTTTCGTGCCACGGTGCTCGCCGGCTACGATTTCGCGTGCGCGATTTCCGGGATCAATGTCCCCGCGCTCCTCCAAGCCAGCCACATTATCCCATGGTCGCGCGACGCGGGCCGACGCGTCGACCCGCGAAACGGCATCGCCCTATCCGCGCTTCACGATCGCGCCTTCGACCGCGGGCTCATCACCTTCGACGAAAACCTCCGCGTTGTCGTCTCGGGTCGCCTCCGCGTCGGCAGACCCAGCGAGATTCACCGGACAGCGCTTTTGGCGATCGAAGGAAAGAAGCTGCGCCTCCCTACGCGCTACGCGCCGGACCCCGATGCTCTCGCGTGGCATCGTGCGCACATCTTCGCGGGGTAGCATCCAAAGGATGTAGAGTCGACGGACGCGCATCAGCGCACCCGCGTGCTACATGATCGCGATGTACAGCTTCCCGACGCTCCCGTCGTTCGTGGCTTCGGGCTAGAATGCCGTGGACGGGCAAGTATTTGTCGAAGTTCCGGGAGCAGTCGGTCACTCATCAGGGTTCTGTCGGTCGTTCAAAAAGCTTACAACATCGAGACCATTAATCCGTTGACGGACAATATCGCGATCATGCGATAGCAGGGGGATACCGCGATGCACGGCGGTCGCGGCGATCCAGCAATCACCGGCCTCCAGTCGATGACCCGCGCTTCTTGATGTTGCCATGACACGGGCCCAGACCTTGGCCAATTCGTAGTCGTAGGGGACAACAAGGAAGCGCCGAACGAACGCGTCAAGCCCCGAACGTGCCTTTTCACCCCACTTATTGGCCTCTGCCCAATCCCATAACTCGGCCACCGATTGGAAACTCAAGGCGAGCGTCTCTCCGCGCATGTGCGGCTCATACTTCGCGCGCAGCTCATCAGACTTTTTCTTCGGGTGTAGGAGACTTGCGACGCTGGTGTCGAGGAGCACGACGCTCATGCTGCGTCACCTCCGTCTTCGAGGGCCCGACGCGCTGCACGTTCGTGAAGCACGTGGCAGAGAAGGTCGTCCGGGTCGTCGTCCACGGGCCAAAGCGCACTGATCTCGTCGAGATCCTCGACCGCCCCAACCCCCTGTTGTTCGGCAAGCTTATCGAGAGCGAGAGATTGCCAGAAAGGCGCAGCCTGCGAGGGGACGGTCATCTCCCCGTCGAGCACGTCGACCGATTCAACCTCAAGAATGCGCTCTTTGCCCTCCACGACAGTCGCACGGCCGATGAGACGGACTGGACGCATCCAAGCATCAGGTAGTTGCTCCACGTGTTCCGGCTTGAAGTGGCAAAGCCAGCGGGTTCCGTCGGGTTCCCACAACCGCCCCGTCAGGCCACCATGTCCATTGAGCTCTTCGAGACGCCCCATCTTTGCCGTACTGGAGACATCGACCGGCTGACCAAGCAGTTCTTGAACGCGGTCTCGTAGTGGTGCATCAAAGGAAAACGACAGGGTCGCGTCCCCGTTCTGAGATTCAAACGTAATCGTATCAATGCCATGCTCGAGAACTCGCGCCAACTCCTTGCAGGTTTGCAATACGCCGCGGTCAAATCCGGTGGGCAAACTCTTGGGTGTAACCGCGACATCTTTCATCTTGCCCATTCCATCCGTGAACGCTTTCAAGCTCTGCTCGCCGATGTACCCGAACATATGCATCTGCGCTGGTGGTTCCCCGAGCTCGAGGTCGGCCACCGCGCTGCCTCGCTTCCAGGCCACGAGAAAAAGTTCGCAAAGTTGCTCGATATCCGCCTTGTCCCGTCCTTGGCGCGCAGAATCTTGGCCGTACAGAACACGCCCAACGCGTTTCAACACCTGTTGCGTTCGCTTCACGATCTCCGCAAGGTCGGCGGCCGAGAGTCGCGCAGCACCCACGTTCGGTCCCCTTACGGTGACAGTTAGCCGCGGGGTCGTGCCACCTTGCTGCTGGTATCTCGCTTTTGTCATGTTCCGGTCCTCGGTAATCCCTGTGCAAGTTGTAAAGTTATCCTGGCGCCCTCCGAACGGAAAAACGCGAAGAAGTCGTCCCGCTCACCCTCGTCCGGCGTTGTGCCCCGACGCGGATCACCTTCCAGGCCGCTCGTCCCGAAATGCTCGATGACGATGAATCGGCATGCCTGCGGTTCAGGTTGGACATTGCGCAGGCCGGTGCGCCGCGCGCGAAGATGGGGCCACAGGCCGGCGAACCAGTTCCGTGCGCGCTCGGCGGTCAGACCCTCCGCGGCGGAAAGGTGGAACCGGACATGAACAGGCTCATTGCCTGCCTGAGCGTCCAGCGAGTTCTGGATCGCCTCGCGGACGAGCGAAGCGGCCGGGCCGCGGCGGCGTTCATCGGGATCGGAGGCCTCGTCAAAGAACTCGCCCTGAATAGGATCGGCGACCTCATCGGACCGCTCGCGGCGCTTGAAGTGCCAGCCCGCGTTACGCATCAGCAATCTCCTGCGTTGAAGTCATGTTCCCGAAAGCTCGTCATTTCGGCGATTCGGACAGCTTCTGCCATCCCGCCGTGAGCAGCTCCGACAGACGACCGTTTTTCTTGACTGTGTACCCACGCCGACCGTGCGGCTGAACCAGCCCGGTTTGCCTGAACCAGGCCAAGGCGGCGTAGGCCTGGTAGCTCGGCACGTCGCCGCCGCCCTGCGGGTCCTTCAGAGGGAAGATATCCTCGGATGTAAACATGCGACCGTTGCCGGATCGCTTCCCGATAGCGGCCGCAAGCAGCTCGGCCACCCGGCGCGGGGCCTTATGCTGGTATTCCCCACGCTCCTTCTTTGACCACGCAACTTTCACAAGGTAATCCTCGTCGCGGTAGAACTTCGGATACAGGCCTTTCCTCGGCGCACGCTTCCTGACGGCACGCGCCGCACGTTTCGTCCCTCGTTTCCGGGCCCGACGAGCCGTGGCCGGCTCGGTATGCCGATCTCGGGCCGGCGAAGGTGTCGCTATATCGGTGTCGGATGCACCTTCCGCCAAGCCGGTGGGTGGCAGAGCACCCGGCACTGGCATGGCCGGCGCGTCGGAAACCTTCACCGCGGAGGCGATCCCCGCCTGCGACCCGTCCGCGTCAAGAGCGTGTGCCAGCGCCGCCACGTTCTTTGCGACGGTAGCCATCCGCACGGCAAGATCATACTCGCCGCCGGCCGCAGCCCGGCCGACCAGCTCGCGGAGCTTCGCCTCCGCCTCGCCAAGAACGACCACGGCTGTTTTCGTTGTACTCATTGTATTGTATTATAGACGGCGGCAGGAACGATGCAACCCCCTCCCGAAAAAAAGCGCCCGGCGGGCAGATCGCCGCCGACGCCCCCAATCGGCAATCGGAATTCGGCATTCGGAAATCGGAGA
>Ga0326597_10012338_pt1 | contig 11266 bp, 6 predicted proteins | sample RVTome_12_FD_203789 | JGI IMG/M metagenome (GOLD analysis project Ga0326597, IMG submission 203789) | Soil microbial communities from uranium-contaminated site in the Upper Colorado River Basin, Wyoming, United States - RVT100D185 | ecosystem: Environmental > Terrestrial > Soil > Contaminated >... | reverse complement strand
CCAGCACGTCCGCCGGCCAACCCAGCAGGAAAACCTCTCTCCGCTCATCCTGGAAGGTGGCTTCCCACACGCCCACCAGGCGCGGGGAGTCGGCGGTCAGGTCGTCCACACCCAGCACCAGAATGGTACGCCGGGTGGCAACCTCCGGAGAGGGCGGGTCCTGCTCGTCGCTGCGAACTTTGAGCAGAATCGTGAACAGGCCGAGCAGGAAAGCCAGGACGAGGATCAGAGCGAAGCGGGTGGGTCGGCGGCGGGCTGTGGCGTCGGCCATGAGCAAGGGCGCAAAGGCGGCCGGATTGTACTCCGGGCATCCGGGCGCGGCAATTCGGCAAGACCGCGATTCAGGCGGCCCTGGCTCACAACCACTGGATCAGCGCCAGCCCCACCATGCGGCCCAACAGGTAGGCGCCGGCCGTCCCGGCCATCAGGGGAGCATAGGTCTTGGCCCTGAGCAGCCAGCTGCGGTTGCGGATCGCCAATTCGGCCAGGAACACCGTCACCCGCAGCAACACCAGCCGGGCGAGTTCCAGGTAGGGGGTAGTCGGTTTCATCATGGTTCACCTCGAAGTGCTGATTCGGATCACGTGCCCGGCCGCGTCGGCGACCACTCTCACGATGCGCTTGAGCCGTTTCCCGCCGGGCAGTTCGGCCGACCCGTGATAGGTCAGCAGGAATTGGCGGTTCTCGTCGGGTGTCTTCTGAACCTGGACCTTGGGCTCCACCCCGTCGAGTTCCGGGAACTGGCGGCCCACCTGCCTATTGATCTTAGACAGAGCTTTCGGGTTCACGGAGCCTGCTCCGGCTGCGCCCGGGCGGCGACGGGCTGAGTGGCCACCGAGACGGGTCGGGCCGGCCGGCGCCGCAAGAAGGCCGGGATGTCCAGGTCGGTCGAGTCAAGGCGTGGCGGTCCGGCGATATCGCTGAAGGCGGGCTGGGAGTCCGGGAGGGCGCTTGCGCGCACCGGGCGGCCGCCCATCCCGGTCAGGATCAGGATGACCTGAGCGCGGCCTTCCATGGCCGGCTCGGTGCTGGCTCCGAAAATCAGATCCGCCTCGGCCGGGAGCGCCTGGCGCAGCTCTTGAACCGCCTCGCCGACCTCGACCAGGGACAGCCGTTCTCCCCCGGTGAAATGCACCAGCGCGCCGCTGGCCTGTTCCAGGGATTCGACCTCCAGCATCGGGTGGTGCAGCGCCTGGTAGATGGCCCGGCGGGCTTTGTCGGGCCCCTCGCCCAGGCCGATGGCCATGAAGGCGCCGCCGCCCTTGTGCATCAGGGTGCGCACATGGGCGAAGTCGACATTGATCAGTCCGGGCCGGGTCACCAGTTCCACGATGCCCTGAATGCCCTGGCGCAGCACATCATCGGCGAAGCGAAAGGCCACCTCCAGGCTGGCCTCCTTGGGGACCGCCGCCAGTAGCCGATCGTTGGGGATCGTGATCAGGGTGTGGGTGTGGGGCTGCAGCAGCTTGATCCCCTCCATGGCGTTCTTGGCGCGGCGAGTCATCTCGAAGCCGAACGGCATGGTCACCACCGCGATCACCACCGCACCCTGTTCCTTGGCGATCTCGGCGGCCACGGCCGCCGAGCCCGTACCAGTGCCTCCGCCCATGCCTGCGGTGAGGAAGACCATGTCTGCTCCCCGCAGTGCGGCGGCCAGTTCTCGGCCGCTTTCCATGGCGGCTGCCGCGCCAATCCGCGGATCTCCGCCGGCCCCCAGGCCCCGGGTGATTCGGGGACCCAACTGGATACGGGTGGGGGCCAGGCTGGAACTCAGGGCCTGCCGGTCGGTGTTGGCTGCGATGAAGTCGGCTCCCACCAGCCCGAGCTCCACCATGCGGTTGACTGCGTTGGAACCCCCGCCGCCCAGCCCGATGACCTTGATATGGGCTTTGCCGATTTCGGATTCGGCAACCGCTCGTTCGATCTCGGCCGGAGGAGGAGTGGTCTGATCAGGTAGGCTCATCATGGCTCATTCCTGCGCGTGATAGGGGGCGGATTCGGTGGTCTGAGACCGCGATTCGGCTCCGACGGCGGAGACCCGGGTTACCTGGCAGCCGTGCTGGCGCAGGCCGCGTTCGATCCAGGCCGGCACCGACTGTTCGCTGCCCAGGATGGTGACATGCTTGGCCATGCGCGCCTGCTCGGAAGAGAAACCGATGACGGCCCGCTGCTCCATGGCCATCCCGCCCAACTGCCGCAGGCCGCGCGCCAGGGCGGCCGCAGAACCCTCGCCGAGCAGTACGTAGTGCTCCAGGGTCTTGGCCGGGGTCGATAGAACGGACGCCACGTCGTTTCTGGGCCGCAGCGCCTGCACGGCGCCCGCCACCGGCCTTGCCTCCCCGGAAGAATCGAACCAGGCGAAAGGCGCATCGCGGTCGGCCGCGGCTGTGACCAGCGGATAGAAGGCGAAGCAACCCACGTTTGCCGGGGCGTCGGCGCCGGAGAACATCCGGTAGAGAGCGGCGGTCTGCAGCGGATATTCCTCCTGGAATCTCCGCCCGACCCCTCCGCGCAGCGCGCCGCCCGCTACAACCAGCATGGGCAGCGCCTGGCCGAAGGTCTCCTTCAGGATCGCCTCGTACCAATCGGATAGACGAATGCCGCGCTGGTCCGGCGAGTTCTCGGCCGGCGCATAGGGCATGGAACTGGGCCAACGCTCGGGCCCTTCGGCCCCCCAGTCCAGCGGCCGGCCAAACGTCCAGCTGTAGACCGCCAGGCTCATCTCGCGCACCAGATCGTGCTGCCCACGCCGCATCAGCGACCCGACGGTTGTCTCCAGGAAGGCCGTGTCCCAGTAGTCGCCCCCCGGCTCAAGCGGGGGGAAAACCGGCCGCAGTCCGATGGCACGCTGCAGCTGCCATAGCGGCAGCAGGCGATCCACGCTGCGCTCGACCAGTCCCGACCGGCTCCAATCACCGGCCGACCAGCTCAGGCGCTGGTTGGGGCGGTCGCCGGGGACGACGTACTGCGCGCCCCAGCGGTGGTAGGCATTCAGTGCCGGTGCCAGGTCCTTGGCCCGCAGCGAACTGACCGGGGCATGAATCCAGACCACCGGCTCGATGCCGGCCTCCACCAGCCCGCGGATGAAGGCTTCGGGGATCAGCTGCTCGACGCCGGCTCGCAGCACCAGCCAGGCCGCACCGAGCGCCTGCAGCTGCGGGAGCCAGAACTGCAGATCCTGCGGCGCGTAGTGCGCCTGGTCAGGAAAGTAGTGAAAGCCGAGGCGATTGTGGGGGTTGGTTGCCATGGTTGATTGGCCTCGGCTTCCACATGTGCAATTTCTATGCCAGACGTTCTATCTGGAGACAGCCAGTTTGAGCACCTTGCCGCCGCGATCCAGCGTAAGCCGGGCGTAGTGCGGATGCCGGCGGGCGCCATCCTGGACCTGTTTGCTGAACGTGACCACGGTGGTCTCGGCGACCGCCCCCGCCATCAGCTTGACCCCCAGCTGCTGGGTCGGGCACTGGTGATCGCCCTCGGCGCAGCCGGCGTGCTGGGCGCGGACGTGGCATTCGGCATCGGCCATGCCGGGCAGATACTGGGACACGATGGCCCGCACGCGCTCGGCGGCGAATGGATCGGCGCCGGATTGCAGCAGATCCTGACCGCCCAGGGCGCAGGTGGTCTTCATTTCGATCGGGCGACGGGTGCCCCGCACCACCGCCTTGGCCTGCCGGGGCGCGTTTCCGGCCTGCGGGCTATAGAGCGGATCACCGTATTGCACGAACGAAATCAAGGTCTTCTGATCCTCGCCGTCCAGGAATCCCTGGCGGCGGTGCATCTCGCCGGCGAAGTTCAGTTTGGCGCGCCGCAAGGCCTCGCCCACCGGCAGCCCTTCGTTGAGCTCGTCCCAGAACAACCGGCCGATCAGGTCGGCGGCGATCAGCGGAGTGCTCACCGAACCGTAGGAGATCTTGGTCGAGCCAACCACCGCGTGCGAGCCCGAGGCCAGGAACTTCAGGCTGAGGGCATCCGCGGCGGTCTTGCCGATCACATTGGCCCCATAGCAGGCTTCGGTGAAGACCACCCGGGGAGCTCGACCCCCATTCACCACATCGTCGGGCCGCAAGGCCACCGGAAATTCGGGCTGGCCGCGCTTGTCCCGCAGCGGATCGCGCTGCCCGAACCATTCCGGCGCATCCTCCAGCCCATGCAGATTGAAGTAGGAGAGGCGCGAGGGGCGGCTCACCAGCCCCGGCATGGCTCCGGCCTGCGCCGGTGGAGAGGTGACCAGCGCCCAGGGGGCGCCGATGGACTTGAAGACCGCCAGGGAGGCCTTGCGCCAGATGCTGGCGCTGTAACCGACCGATTGAGGCTGAAGCCGCAGCAGGCGGCCCACCCGGTCCCGGGTCCAGGTGAGCAACCGGCCGGTCGGTCCAGATTGCTGCCCAGCTTCGACCTGCGACTGGGCCGCGGCCTGCAGCAGCGAGACCAGCAGATCCGCGTCCGAATCGGAGGGGAAGCGGCCCACCGGCCATTCCGGGGCAAAGTAGTTCTCGTCGGTGGTGGCATACGGATTGTCCGAGGGGACATGGTCATCGTCGTCCTCGGTTGGATTGGGCAGTAGGTGGAAGGGGACAATGCGGTGGCCGCCAACGATCGCAACAGCCCCGATCATCTCGCCGCGCTGCGCCAGTTTCTGATCCAGATCGGCCAGCCGCAGTTTGATCTGCCAGGCATTGGCGGGATCACAGGGCGCCAATTCAAACGAGTTCAACGACCGGGGATCGTCGATGAAGATGCGATAGGCGACCCATCCACGCCGGCGGCGAACCGAGTCGGCCAGGCCTTGAATGGCCTCGTCGACGCGCTTGAACTTCTCCTCACCGAATTCCTGCACCAACCGGGTATGGCTGGAGAGCAGGATGTAGGCCGGCACCCGGCGTTCGGCATCCGGAGAGCTGGTCGGCACGTTGAGGCGGGCGGCCATCCGATCGAAGGCCTGCTGGACATCCAGCAGCGCCTCCGAGGGCGCATCAACATCGGATCCGCCATCCGGACCGTGGAAGGCCTCCCAGGGCTCGGGGGAGAAGTCCGCCTCCTCGGGGGTCTCAGGCCGTGGCCCCGTCGCGTCGGGATCCTGGCCGGACTCCTCGGCCTCAACCTCAGGGGCCTCCGATTCGGCGATCCCCGGGCCGCCCGCTCCCGTTGAGGCCTCCTCTTCGGGTGCTCCCGCGGGCTCAGCCTTCTGGAGCGAGGCGGGCGTCTTCAGCATCGAGTGAGACTCGCCCAAGGTCCCGCCCAGCGCCATCACGATCTCCGGGGGAACCGGCCTGGTCAGCTCAGCGCGGAGGTCCGCCGGCCACAGGTTGTCGAAGGGATGGTCGGCGCCCAAATAGCGCCGGCTCAGCGTGCCCAGCGCATCTTCCGCGGCAGCCCGGTGCAGCTGCTCGATGGCCTGAGCAGCCTGGCCGGAGTCCATCAGGTCGCGCGCCAGTGCCAGCCGGAACGGGAGGCACTCCGGCCAGCGTGCATTTGCCGCGGCAGCCACTGCCGCGGCCTGGGGCGGGTCCGGGATCTCCCGGTAGGCCCGCATGGCGATCACCGCCGGCAGCGGAAGGCTGGGATCGGCCGCCAGGGCCTCGCGAGCCGCCGCGGCCGCCTGGTCTGCCCGACCCTGAGACAGGGCCTGCACGGCCCGCGCAAGCGGGGCCGCCCAGGCGGGCGCCTGCTCTGGCGCGGGCGGCTGCCCACGCAGGATGGCTGCGCACGCCCGCAAGACCGGTCCGCGCAGGACTTCCCCGCGCTGCTGCAGTGCGGCGGCCATTAACTCGTAGGCCTCGGCGTTCTCCGGATCTATCTGCAGCAAGCGCAGCGACCGCTCCGCGGCGGCCTGGGACAATCCGGCCTCCAGCTCGGCGCGAGCCAGCCCCAGTTGAATCTCTAGATCTCCGGGCCAGGAGGCCAGCCAGTCGGCTGCGGCCGCCCGGGCGAACTCGGGCCGGCCGCAGCTCTGGGCTGCCTGGATCAAGCTGTGTAGGGTTTCACGAGTGATCAATGGATTGCTCCTGCTGCCGGGCCGTGCACCAATTCCAGTGCCCGAACCGCAGCCAGCTGATGCATCACATCACGATCGACGGGGGCAAGCTCGGCGGCCCGCTTCAGCATCTGGCCGGCCTGCGGATAGGCCTTCAGCACTTTCAGCACCAGGCCGGAGCGGTAGAAGGCCTGGGTTGTGCGGTTGTCCAGCTCGATGGCGCGCCGGTAGGATTCCAGTGCCCGCCGGTAATCGCGGCGTTCCTCGTAAACCACCCCTTGCTCCAGCGGCACCCGCGGATCGGCCGGCGCCAGCTCGCGGGCGCGGATCAACTCGTCCAGGGCCCGATCCAGATTGCCGGACTGCCGGCAGATGCGCGCCAGCCCCAATCGATAGTCCGGGTTGAGCGGGGCGAGCCGCACGGCCTGGCCGGCCGCCTCGGCGGCGGAAGCCAGGTCGCCCTTGGACTCGCGCACCAGTGCCAGCGGGAACCACAGGCTCGGGTCCTGGTTTGCCTGCTCCAGCTCCGCCAGCAAACCTTGCTCGGCCTGGTCGCTCTGTCCCAGGGCCATGAGCGCCTGGCTCTTGGCCTGGATCAGGCGGGATTTGGCCGCCCCGCTCAGGCCGCCAGCCTGCTCATAGGCCTGCAGGGCCGCCCGGTAGTCGCGCTGCATCGCCAGGATTTCCCCCTGGCCCAACCTGACCTCCGGGTCGTTCGGGGCCGCCCGCAGCGCGGCCTCAATGCGCTCGCGCGCTTTGCGGCCCTTGCCCAGCGCCATGGCCGCCCGGGCAGAGCCCACCAGCCCTCGCGGGTCCTGAGGCGCCAGGCCGTGGGCCCGCTCGAACCACTCATGGGCCCGCTCCGGCGACTGGGTGGCCAGCGCAACTTCGCCGGCATCCAGCAGGTCCTGCACAGACGGTTCAGCCCTGTCCATGACCAGCTTGAAGGAGGCCACCGCCTCGGCTCCGTGCCCGCAGGCTGCCAGCGTTCTGGCCAGCTGCATCCGGTAATCCATAGAGCTGGGCGCCTGCTCCACCGCCTGCTGGAGATGGGGGAGCGCGACATCCAGTTCCCCGGCTTCGAGATACAGTCCTGCCAGGGCGTGGTGCCAGCTGGCCTCCTGCGGACGGGCCGCCAGGGCTCGATTCCAGGCTGCGATCGCGGCATCCCGCCGGCCGATCTCCGCCTGCACGACGGCTTCCACCGCCTCGGATAGCGGCCGCAGCACCGGGTCCTGGGCGCCGACCTCCAGCGCCTCCAGGGCCTCTTCCGGCCGACCGAGCTGGCGGTATGCGGCGGCCTGCAGCAGCGGCCGCCAGTCGAACTCATAGGACGCGGGGCGCGGCGACTCAAGCGCGCGCAGTGCCGCCTCGGGTTGTCCCGCCCGCATCCAGCCGATGGCCAGGCTTTGCGCCGCGGCGCCGTCCGGCCCCCTCTGAACCAGCGCGTGCAGGGCGTCCAGCGAGGCCGGGCTCACGGGCTGCAGCAGCACCTGTTCCCGCAGCCGCAGCGACTCCGAGCTGAGTGCGGGTCCGTTCGACCCGGCTGCGGCTTCTCGCATGGCCGATTCCGGCGCGCGGATGTCGGCGCCGGCCTGGCCCAGAATCCAGCCGGCCTCGGCCAGAGTGATTCGCATCTCTGCTAGAGCTTGCCGGACGGAAAGATCTTCCGATCCCTCCAGCCGGGACTTCATCACCTGGACCGCTTCGCCCCAGTGCGCCATGCGCATCAAAGCCCGGGCCGTCCAGACCGCCTCAACGGCCTCGGCAGGCGCCGGGTGCACGGCCTGGTCCAGCCAGGGCACCGCACTTCCCAGGTCTCCCATGGCCAGGGCGGTGAGGACTCGTAGTGCGGCGACCCGACCCCCCAAATCGTTCGACCTCGAAAGGGCCACCTCTGCCTTGCTCCAGTCACCCAGTTGAACGCTGCACTCGCCCAGGGCGGCCCACGCCTCGGCCGAGTTCGGGTCCCGCTCCACGGCGTCCGAGAGCAGGCCGGCAGCCTCCAACAGGAAGCCACGGCGCATAGCAGCAATGCCCGCCTCCAGAGGCAGCGACGGATCGCGCGGACTCAGCTCGATCGCTGCGCTGTAGTGATTGAGGGCGTTCTGAACCTCTCCGATCTGCATGGTTGCCCGCCCGAGGGCGCGCCGCACGTCGGGGTTCTGCGGGTCCAGCTCAAGTGCCCGCTGCCACTGCTGGATCGCTTCACGTGGCTGAGCCAAGCCCCAGAGTGCGTCGGCGGACTTGCGATAGGCCGTCGGGTTGTCGGGTTCCAGCTCGGCCACCCGGCTCCAGGCCTGGTGGGCAATTCCCAACTGCCCCAGTTGGCCGCTCAATTCAGCCAGCCGGATCAGGGTGGGGCGGTCATTTGGATTGAGGGCACCCGCGATTCGCAGCATGCGCAGTGCGCTGTGCGGCGAAGCCATGTTCTCGAGCAGATCGGCACTCTTGGCCAGAACCTGCGGGGCGCGGCGCCCGCGCCACAGCGCTTCAGCCAGCGCCTTGCGGGTGACCTCGGAAGACTGGGCGGCCTGCGCCAGCCGGGCCAGTTCCATCCAGCCTTCTGGATCGGCGGGCTCAACCGCACTCCAGCCTTGATAGGCCTTCAGGGCACCTGCCAGATCGCCCAGCGCGGCCTTGGACCGGCCCAAGGTCTTCCAGGCGCCGGCATGGCGGCCGTTGATGTCGACGGCCCGCTCGGCGGCCTGGACGGCCTTCTCGGGCAGATTGGCTGAGCCGTAGGCCTGCGAGAGCAGGCACAGGATCTCGCTGGAGGTCGGGAACCGTTTCTGGGCCTGCTCCAAGGTGGACAGCGCCAACGACAATTCCCCGGTGGCGATGGCGGAACGGCCAATGCCCAGGAGGGCCGCGCCGTAGGACTCCGCATCCTCGCTGGCGAACCGGGCCAGGCATCCCTGGTAGATCTCCAATGCCTTGGCGTGCCGGCCGGCCACTTCATGGGCCCGGCCGGTCCACAGCTCGATGCTGGGATCACCGGGCGACTTGCTGGCCGCACGGCGCAGCAGATCTACTGCGGGCTGCACCTGCTCCGGGGCGCTCTGAGCCTCGGCGGCCAGAATGGTGATGCGGGCGGCGTGTATGTAGGCTTCGGCCGGGGCCGCCTTGGGTAAGGCTCCGGCATACTCGGCTGCCCGAATCTGATCCCCGCTGCGCTCATAGGCCCGGGCCAGCCCCAGGCGCGCACGCCAGCTGCCAGGCTGTCGCTCAGCCGCCTGGCTCAAGGCCTGCAGCGCAGGTTCCCACTCACCGATCTCCAAGGAAGCTTCTCCGAATTCGATCAGAGCCTCTACAGGGCCAGAACCAGCCTGCAGTCCGGATTTCGTCACCTGAACGGCCTCGCTGGGACGGTCCTGCGTTCGCAACCACCTGGCCAGTGCCAGATTCAGCCGCAGCTCATGCGGCATGGCCTGGACCGCGGCGAACAGAACCTCTCCGGCCGACTGATCCTGTCCACCGGCGGCCAACGCCTCGGCCAATGCCAGGCGTGCTTCCACGTAGACAGGATGCGCTCCCACGACCTCCCGCAGGCGAGCCTCGGCGGCCTCAGGATCGCCCCTGGCCGTCATGCAGCGCGCCAGCAGTGTGGAGGCCTCAGCTGATCCAGAGTCTGCTTCCAACGCCTTCGTGCAATGAGCCTGGGCAGCGTCGATCTGCCCGGCCGCCAGGGCACAGGCGGCCAACTCCAGCGGATTGGCGCCGCCGGCGCTCACGAGAATCTCCCAGTGGGGCAGGGCTGCCGCAGCCTCCCCCGCGCCGACCAGGTTCTTCGCCAATGCAGACCGGTCCGCCTGAGACGAGGGATCGAAGCCGACAGCCAGCTGGGCCTGCCGGGCGGCCCCTTCGGGATCGCCGGAAATCTCCAGCAATCGCACCGCGGCGCGGCGCGCCTCGGCATGCAACGGGGAACGCTCGGCCCGCGCCAGCGCGACCTTGACCGCCGCGCCCACCGCCCCGGCCTGCTCCAGAGCCAGGGTCAGCTCCTGCAGCCAGCGGTCCTTGATGACCCCTCCGCGCAGAACCTCTTCGACGACGGATTCCAGCGCCGCCCTGGCCTCGGTGGGCTGGCCCTGATCGGCCAGCGCCATTCCCAGAACGATGCGCTCCTCGGCCGAGGGGGTGGCGCTGGACAGGCTGGTCAGTGATTCGTGAGCCCTTCCCAACTTCGACAGGCTCAAGGCATGCGTGGCTCGGCGTTCCGGCGAAGGCAGGTTCTCCAACGCCCGGCGGGCGGCCTCGGCCGCCAGAACCGGATCGCCCTGGCCCTGCGCATAGCTGGCCATCCGATCGGCGACTTCGGCGGCCACGCCCGAAGCGGACTCCCAGGCTCCCTGCAGAGCCTGATAGGCCTCGCCAGAGCGGCCGGCGACGATCGAGTGCTCGGCCTTCCACAATTGATCGACCGGCGTCGAGCCGGCGGGCTGCGGCGCCTCCTCCAGCAGCAGGGCCGCGGCGGCGGTCTCTCCCATGTCCTGCAGACAGCGGACCAGCTCGTAGCAGGGCGGGGGACATGCACTCGCCAGGCGCTGGGCAGCCTCGGCGGCCGTCGAATTGGCCAGGGCGACGTGGGCCGCCAATCGCATGCCGGCGGTCCCGGAGTTGGCCAGCAGCGCACTCAAGATCTGATCGCTTTGGGGGTGCCCCGGCCATGCCACCGCCAGCACGTCCTGCCAGCGGGCGGGCGATTGGGTCGCCATCTGCAGAGCGGGGGACATGTCGGCCTGCAGCATGAATTCCAGCGCCAGCAGCGCCAGCTGAGGTAGGTCCCGGGGAGCGCTGGTGGAATCGATGAACGCCTCCCAGGCCTGACGGGCCGGCTCGGCCCAATCACCCAAGTGCTGTGGGCCCAAGGGCACACCGAGTTCGCCCCCCATCGCCAGCGAGGCCAGATGTGCGGGCGTGATTTTGTCCGGCAGCGCGGCCGCGCGGAAGGCCGACAGGAATTCCGGTTCGTGCAGTTGCTGCCAGGCCGCAGAGACACGCAGGATCCGGCCGAGGGCCTCCGAGAGGCTGGCCGGCTCCAGGCGCGCGCTCAGCGCGCTGAGCACCTCTTCAACCGAGTGCATGGTATTCCTCATAGGGCCGTTGCCGGCCACTCAATCTGCATCAGGACCCAGTAGGCCGCGGCGATCATCGCCATGCCGAGCGAGACCAGGAAGATCCCGGCCCCGCTGGCTGACTTGACCAGTTGGTTGAGCGCCACCACCAATTCGGAGGCGCTGTTCACCAGGCCGCTCAGCTCTTCGGCGATGCCTTTCTGGCCGATGC
>Ga0326597_10012337_pt1 | contig 11267 bp, 9 predicted proteins | sample RVTome_12_FD_203789 | JGI IMG/M metagenome (GOLD analysis project Ga0326597, IMG submission 203789) | Soil microbial communities from uranium-contaminated site in the Upper Colorado River Basin, Wyoming, United States - RVT100D185 | ecosystem: Environmental > Terrestrial > Soil > Contaminated >... | reverse complement strand
TGGACCTGGTCCAATCGGTCTGTCGCGAGGTGCTCTCGCGGCTGCGCGAGGAGCGCTTCGAGTACCAGGGCGAGCTGCAGTTCCTGAAGTGGCTGCACCAGGCGGCCATCCACAAGATCAACGACCGGCGCAAGTACTGGCGCGCCGACAAGCGCCGTCCCGAAGCCGCACACTCGCCGGAGGAACTGTCGGCCGCGATGGAGGATCTGTTCCAGAGCGCCCGGTCACCCAGCGAGGAGGTGGTCGTGCGCGAAGACCTCAAGCGCCTGGCACGGGCCTTCGAGCATCTTCCGGAGGCGGACCGGAGGATGATTCGCCTGGCGCACGCGGAGCGCTTGCCGCACGACGAGATCGCCAGGCGACTCGGCATCACGGCGAGCCGGTCGCGCACGCTCCTCTCGCGCGCCCTGGTGCGCCTCGCCGGTCTCGCCGTCCGGGATTCGGGCCACGCGGGAGAATAGGGAAAGCGGCCCCACGCGGCCGCCCATTCGGCCCTAAGGACGGCGAACAGCCTGCCGGTCGAGATCATTCATCCCCCAGCCCGGCCCGGCCTGTGCTACTGCATGCGGTCCGATCTTGCCTTTCCAAGGAACGGGAGGACCGATCATGCCTGAACGATCTGCTGCCGTTTCGGCCGTGCTGTGGGCCGCCCTCTTGACCGGCTGCGCGGGGGACGCCCTGCCTTCGGTCTCAGGCGACCACCCCGCGAACGTGGAGGCGCCGCTTGCGCCGGTCTACCCGGACTCCGGCGTCCTCGCCGTGGAAGAACCGCCTCCCGATCCCGTTCCGCCGGAGATGAAGCGCCCAGACGGCGGCGAACATGCGCCGCATGGGACTCACGGGAACAAGGAGGAGCAGCCTCCCGGAGCGCGGCCTCCTGCAAGAAAGCCGGAGGGGAACTGATCGATGGGACGGTTGCAGGCTCTTCACGTGTCCTTGCCGCCGGTGCTGCCGGCTCTCCTCCTGATGTGCGGCTGCGCGTCGCTGCTCGCTCCCGAGGACGGCGGCTTCTCCGACGTGGAAGCCATCGTGAGCGAGCGGTTGGACAAGGCGATTCACTGGGATCGAAGCGCGTCGGACAGCGGCGGTTTCGCCGAGGAAGTGCGAGCCCTGCTGGCCAGGGAGATGACCGCGGACGAGGCCGTTCAGATCGCGCTGCTGAACAACCGGCGGCTCCAGGCGGTCTACGAGGACCTCGGCGTCGGGCGGGCGGAACTGATCCAGGCCGGCCTGCTCGAGAACCCCGTCTTCGAAGGGTCGCTGAGGATGGACGGAGGCGACGAGATCTTCGAGCTCGCGGTCGTACAGGACTTCCTCAGCGTGTTCACGATTCCGTTGCGTCGCGCGCGGGCCACGGCGGAACTGGAGCAGGCCAAGCGCCGCGTGACCGCGGCGGTCGTCGACCTGGCCGGTCGGACGCGCATCGCCTTCTATCGACATCAGGCCGCCGAGCAGACGCTGGCTCTGATGCACACGATGCTGCAATCGACGGATGCGAGCTACGAAGCCGCCAAGCGGCTCCATGAAGCAGGCAACATCACCGAGCTTGCCCTGGCCGGCGAGCGGGCGCTGCATGAGCAGGCCAGGATCGACGTCTCTCGGGCCGAGGCGGCCGTGGTCTCCGCGCGAGAGCGCTTGAACGCGCTGCTCGGGCTCTACGGCGACGATACAGAATGGCGGGCGACGGCCGAACTGCCGGAGCTCGCCGGCGAGTTGCCCGCGCCTGAAGAGATCGAGCGGCGGGCCATTCTTGCGAGTCTCGATCTGGCGGCCGCCAAGTGGCAGGTCGAGCGGGCCGGACAGGTCCTGGGGCTGGCCCGCATGAAGTCACTCATCCCGGAGTTCGGCGGCGGCGTGGATGCCGAGCGAGACTCTGACGGCACCTGGTTCGCCGGCCCCTTGATCGTGTACGCCCTCCCGATCTTCGACTGGGGCCAGGGTTCGCGGCGCAAGGCGGCGGCCGAATTCAGGCGAGCCTGGCGGGAGTACACCGCGCTGGCCGTGGAAATCCGGGCGGAGGTGCGCGCAGCCCACGTTCTGGCCCGGACGGCGCAGCAGCAGGCCGTTCATTATCGTGACGTGTTGGTGCCGCTCTACGAACGGATCACGCGGGAGACGCAGCTGCAGTACAACGCCATGCAACTGGGTGTGTTCGCGCTGCTGGCCGCGAAGCAACGCGAGGTGCTCGTCAAGCGGGAGTCCATCGCGGCGTCTTTGGACTACTGGACCGCACGCACCCGGCTCGAACAGATACTGGACGGAAACCTCGTGCACGCCGCCATGGATCGGTCCGACGGACCCTGATCGACGGCGGCCCACGTCCCGGCCTTTGGCCGGGACGATTCGCGGAAAGGAGCCTTGACGCATGTGCCACGGAAAAAGATCTGTCGCCGTTCTTCTGATGGTCTGCCTGGGATCGATGATCGGAACGCCGAGATCGCGAGCCCAGGAGGCACAGGAGGCGCAGGAGGCGGACGCACCCCCGCGCCCCTGGGACCAGGCGGCTCGCGAAGCGCCGCCGCCGGGCGAACCCGGCCGGGACTACACGCCGGCGGTCGTCCCCAATGGAACCACGGCCGAGTACACGGTGGTGGACGGCGCCAAGGTCTTTCACCTGATCGCCGAACCGATCCACTGGGAGGTCGCCGAGGGCCTGAGGATCAGGACCTGGGGATACAACGGAAGCGTGCCCGGCCCGATGATCGAACTCGCCGCCGGCGACCGGGTGCGCATCTATGTCACCAACCGCCTCCCCGCGCCCACCAGCGTGCACTGGCACGGCGTTCTGCTGCCGTGCGGCATGGACGGCGTCTCAGGGCTGACCCAGCCGGCCATCCAGCCGGGTGAGACCTTCCGGTACGAGTTCATCTTCCCCCATGCAGGCACGTTCATGTACCACCCGCACTTCGACTCGATGACGCAGGAAGGCATGGGCATGACGGGCATGATCCTGGTGCACGAGCGAGAAGCCGACCAGGCGAAGCGCCCGGACCGCGACTTCGCGATCATGCTGCACGAGTGGCGCATCGATCCCGGCACCGAGCGCCCCAACCCGATCGAGATGACCGACTTCAACGTGCTCACGATGAACGGCAAGGTCATGCCCGAAACCGAGCCGCTCCTGGCTGCGCTGGGGGACCGAGTCTGGATTCGCTACGGCAACCTCAGCGCCATGGACCACCACCCGATTCATCTCCACGGGTACTCCTTCAAGATCATTGGCAGCGACGGGGGCTTTGCCGAGGACAAGAGCAAACTGCTGCCGGAGACCACCGTGCTGGTGCAGGTCGGCTCGACCAAGGTCATCGAATTCGTGGCCGACAACCCGGGCGACTGGCTCTTCCACTGCCACATGACGCATCACACCATGACGCAGATGGGCCACGCATTCCCCAACATGGTCGGCGTGGACACCGAGGGTCTGGACGAGAAGGTGAAAAAGGTCATCCCCGACTACATGACGATGGGGACGACCGGCATGATGGACATGACCCGCACCGGCATGCCGCTGCCGAAAAACTCGATCCCGATGCGCGGCTTCAAGGGGCAGTTCGGCCAGACCGTCCTGGGCTCGATGGTGAACATCCTGCGCGTGCGCGAGAACCTTCAGAACTACGATCACTCCGAGCCCTACGTCTTCCCCGAGGGCACGATCGCCCGCCCGGCGACCGACGACGAACTCGGGAACGACGGCATCGTCATCCCAAAGTGATGAACCAGACCCGGTTCATTTCATCACCTAACAAATGCCGGTAAGGTGATGAACCAGACCCGGTTCATTTCATCACCTATGAAGCTTCACATCGCCGCAAGAGCGGCTGTCGCGGAGGAAGCACGATGACACCACGCACGTCCGTCGCCACGCGGCGCGCATTCCTGGCCGCTTCGGGAGCGTCCATCCTGGCCGCGGCCGCGGCCGTGGCGCGCGGCAGCCCGGCCCGGCAGGGGCGGGAGTCGCGCCCGAAGATCCGGCTGGCGGTCGCCGGCGGCGGCTTCGGAGCACACCACCACTGGCACGAACACCCCGACTGCGAGGTGACGGCGGTGACCGACCTGGTCGAGGACCGGCGCAAGGCGCTCTCGAACGCCTACGGCTGCGGCAACGTCCTCCCGTCGCTGGAGGCGATGTTGAAGGACGCGAGCGCGAGCTTCGACGCCGTGGCGATCTTCACCGACGCGCCGAGCCACGCGAAGCACGCGCTCATGTGCCTCGAACGCGGCAAGCACGTGACCTCGGCCTGTCCGGTCGCCCTGACGCTCGAGGACTGCGAGAAGATCAAGGAGGCCAAGGAGCGCACCGGCCTGATCTACATGATGCATGAGTCGAGCTGGTACCGCCAGCCGGCGATCGCCGCCCGCGAAATGTTCGAACAGGGGGAGTTCGGCCGCCTGGCCTACTCGGAAGTGGAGTACTACCACCCCGGCATCGGCACGCGGCACAACTCGCTGTCCCGCTGGCAAGGGCTCGAGTCCTGGCGCTTCGGCTTTCCCCCGATGCTCTATCCGACCCATTCGCTTGGCCTGCTGGTCGGCGTGACCGGTGAGCGGATCGTGAAGGTCTCGTGCCAGGGACAGGCGGTCGGCGAAGACTTCCCGTTCGGCCGGGAGAACCGCTACGGCAACCCGTTCGACAACGAGATGGCGCTCGGCACGACGGACCAGGGCAACCTCTGCCGCTTCGGCGTGTTCTGGAACGTGGCCGCCGACGGGGAGCGGGGGCAGTGGCTGGGAGAGAAGCTGTCCTGCTACATGGCCGGCTCGGGAGGACAGCCGCGGGCGATGCGCAAGCTCCACGGACGCCTCGAGTCCTGGGACGTGCCGGACTACTGGAAGACCGACCGCCTGCCCGAACCGATGCGCCACGACAGCGGCCACGGCGGCAGCTCCGCGTTCCTCTCGGCCGAGTTCATCGATGCGCTCGTAGAAGAGCGCGAGCCGGCGGTCGACGTCTACGAATCGATCGCCATGACCGCGCCCGGCATCGTGGCGCACGCCTCGGCCCTGCGAGGCGGCGAGCTGCTCGAAGTGCCGGGGTTCGATCGGCGCTGAGCCGCGAGCCTGAGGGCCCGCGCAGGAATCACTCCCTGTTTTGGCCGGCCCCCCTTGCGAAGGGGTCCCTGGCTGTGTTGCTCCTCCTTGGAGTATCTCGAATACACGGTCGTCGTCGCGCCTTGCCAGGAACGACGATTGCTCGCCCCAAACAGGAAGTTATTCCTGCGTGGACCCTTTGTCGCCGGTTCTCTCGCCACCGGGCGGCGGGGCCTTTTTCGGAAGCAGGTATTCGACCCAGCGCAGCGCGATCAGCACGATGAGCCCGAGGATGGTCGCCAGAACCGCGATGGAATAGATGCCGACGCCGCAGGCCGTGCCGACCGCGCCGGCCAACCACAGGCCCGCGCCCGTCGTGACGCCGTGAACGTGTCCGCGCGCCTGGATGATCGCGCCGGCCGCGAGGAACGCGACGCCGGCGGTGACGGCCTCGATGATGCGGATCGGGTCGGCGTTGGGCGCGCCTTCCAATCGGGCCTGGTCGATCAGCTCGAAGGTGAGGACGGTGAAGGTCGCCGCGGCCAACGAAACGAGGATGTGAGTTCGAATGCCCGCGGGCCGGGAGAGCATTTCTCGATCCAGACCCAGCAGCGCGCCGAGCAGGACGGCGACCAGCAGCCTCAGGACGACGACCGGGAAGCCGACATCGGTTGCGAAGAACGACGAGATGAAGTTGTCGGCGACCATGTCTCTCACGCACGTTGGGTCAGCAGAACCAAGCTGTCGGCGGACCTCACAAAGTACGGGAACTCCCGAGCCCCGGCAAGTGGGCGGCGATTTCCAGGCTACTCACTTGGAAAGGCCCGCGCGGAATCGAGACGCGCGACTGCCGGCCATTCCAAGGGAGGCGCGTGATGAGCGTCTGGTTCCGAACCCTGCTGTATTCCGGGGTCCGCTTGCCGTGGGGAAGCTTTTGCCCGGAGGCGAAAGGATGCCGTCGGCGTCCGTCGGGAGGTTTGGCCCCAATATGTAGCCGAAGGCCGGAACCCGCGTCCCGCATGCAAACGCGACGTTGGCCACGCTGCGGCCGACGAACTCCCCTTTCTTCCGCGGGATCGTCAGCATCATCTTCGCCGCTTTCGTCATCCCCGGATTCGTCTACGGGCGGGTGACCGGGAGCATGAAGAACGACCGTGACGTCGTCGAGGGCATGGCCGAGGCGATGAGAACGCTCGGTCTCTACATCGTCATCGTGTTTTTCGCCGCACAGTTCGTCGCCTTCTTCGGTTGGACGAATCTCGGCCAGATCGTGGCGGTCACGGGAGCGCAGTTTCTCCAGGACATCGGACTGACCGGCCCGCTCGTCTTCGTCGGCTTCATCGCCGTGTCGGGCTTCGTCAACCTGATGCTCGGATCGGCGAGCGCCCAATGGGCGGTCACCGCCCCGATCTTCGTGCCGATGCTGATGTTGACCGGCTACAGCCCCGAGGTGATCCAGGCGGCCTACCGCATCGGTGACTCGGTCACGAACATCATCACGCCGATGATGTCGTACTTCGGGCTCATCCTCGCCTTCGCCAACCGCTACGACCGCAAGCTGGGAATCGGGACGGTGATCAGCATGATGATCCCGTACAGCGTGCTGTTCTTCCTTGGCTGGATGGGGCTGTTCTATCTCTGGGTCTTCGGCCTGGGCCTGCCGGTCGGGCCGGGAGCGCCAACGTACTTTACGCCGTAGCGAGACCTCGTCTCGGACCCACGAGGCGTGTCCAGCGCCGCCGGTTCGGCTGGTAGACTCCAGTGATGAACGCTTCCCGAATGCTCTCATGCCTCCTCCTTCCGGTCCTTCTCGCCGCCTTGACCTGCGCGCAGGAGCAGGAGGAGAAGGAAGCCGCCCCGGGCGAGTTCCCGGCGATCACTCCGGTCACGGCGGAGGAGTTGCTCCAGGAGATCGAGCTGGCGCGGGGGGACGTGGTGCTGCTCAACTTCTGGGCCACCTGGTGCCTGCCGTGCGTGGCCGAGCTGCCCGACCTGCTGAAGGTGCGAAACGAGCTCGGGGACCGCGGACTGCGCCTGATCCTGGTCTCCTGCGACTTCCCCGAGCAGCAGGAGGCCGCGCGGAAGCTCCTGGCGAAGCAGGGGGTCGACTTCCAGACCTGGCTGAAGAACGGCAAGGACGACCCGTTCATCTCGGCCGTCGACGACGAGTGGGAGGGGACGCTCCCGGCCACGTTCGTTTACGACCGGAGCGGGAGAAAACGCCACTTCCACCAGGGAAAGGCCACGTATGAAGATCTCCGCGGCCTGGTCCTCGACGTGATGGACGGGTCGCGCCACGAGTCTGGAAACTGAACTGGAACGAAAGCCCATGAAGACCAAGATCATCCTCCTCACCGCCGGCCTCATCGCGCTCGCCGGCGCTCCCCTCCCCGGTCAGGAGAAGCCGGCCCGGAAGGGCAAGCTGGAGCGCCTCGCACTCGGCAAGAAGGCGGAGATGACCGGGACCAGGATGAAGGGGACCGATGGAAAGGAATACTCCATCAAGGACGTGCGGGGCGCGAAAGGCACGCTGGTCATGTTCTCCTGCAACACATGTCCCTGGGTCGTGGCCTGGGAGGACCGCATCGCCTCGATCGGAAACTCCGCCAAGCAGAAGGGGCTCGGCTACATCGTCATCAACTCGAACAGCACCGACACCTCGCCCAAGGACGGCATGGACGAGATGAAGAAACGCGCCAAGAAGCGGAATTTCCAGTTCCCCTACGTGATGGACGAGACCTCGGACGTGGCGCGGGCGTACGGCGCGAGCAAGACGCCCGAGGTGTTCCTGTTCGACGCCGACCTGAAGCTCGTCTATCACGGCGCGATCGATGACAACGCGAAGAATCCGGACGAGGTGGAGGAGGCGTACCTCGAGGATGCCATCGACGCCCTGCTCGCGGGAGAGGAAATCGCCAAGAAGGAGACCAAGGCGCTGGGGTGCACCATCAAGTTCCGCCCCGCCAAGGAGCAGGCCCGCGGCCAGTAACGAGAATCGTGAGGATCCGCCGGCTTGCCGGCGAAAATCGTCTCCGCTTCGGAGCAACTCTCGCCGCCCTTCCCGGTTCAACGGACCATCGACAGGCCCGGTCCGGCGCTTCGGCCTCCATCCGGCCTACTCGTGCTTTTTCCTGGATCTCACACCACGAGGAAGATCCCATGCTCCGCACGCTGCTGCTCTCGTTGCAGGTCGCCGGTCTCACGCCGCTGCTCCCGGCCCAGAGCCAGGGGCCGATCCACATGATCTTCGACCTGCACTGCGACCCGATGGCGAACGCCGCCACGCTGGCGCAGAAGCAGGCCCAGTACCAGACGTGGATCGACAACATGAACTGGGTGCTGGATCAGACCGAGCCGCTCGGAGTTCCGATCTCCTTCCTTTCGGCCGGCGCCTGGGCAGAGTTCGCGGCACTCGGCGGGGAGAACGGACCGGGAGGGATCGTCCTGCGGCGGATCCACCAGAGCGGAGCGCAGATCGGCTCGCATTCCCACGCGGAGTACCGGGCGGCGCCCTTCGACTGGCCCTCTCCGGCGCCGGCCGCGCTCCAGTGCTGGCAGGACAACATCTCCTTTGTCGACGCTGCGATCCTGACCGCCTTCGGCGGCAACCCGCCCGAGCCGGTGGCGAACATCAACTCGGTGCGCGGCTCGCACCTGCCGAGCGACGCGGCCGACTACCACGCGCTCATGGCGCTCTTCGGCTTCCCGACGCGGCAGGGAGGAGCTGAGGAGGACTACTACGACTGGTTCGGCCACCACATCTGGCATCCCTTCCGGCCGGCCGTCGCCAACGACATGGCGGAGGATCTGAGCACGTCCTTCGTGGTGCCCCCCCAGGGCGCGGTGATCGGCCTGGCGCAGATCCATCACGGCATCTTCCAGGACATGAGGGCGCCGGCGGTCAAGCGGCAGTTCGTACAGCTCTACCTGAACTGGCGGTACCGCGACCGCTTCGGTCTCCCCGAGAAGGTCTGGTGCTGGGGGTGGGGCAGCCATGCCAGCGACTTCGATCCCGGGGATCCGAGCCGCGCCGCGCTGGTCGATGTCCTCGGCTGGCTCGATCGGAACTTCGTCTCCCGCGTGGAGCCGACCGGTTCGGACGTGATGGTCTTCGACACGCAGCGCGGCGCCACCGAGGCGTACCTCACGTGGGAGGCGGCCCATTCGGGCGTCTCCTCCTTCTCGTTCGATTCGCTCACCGTCGACTGGAACGAGTATCCGTACCTGCGGGCGGTGGCCGAGGAGCTATTCGAGTTCCACTGGGTGGCCGACCTGAACCTTGGGGCCGGGATCGAGGCGTACCGGCTCCGGAAGGGCCCGCTGGACGCCGTGCTGCTGTGGCAGAACTCCGGCAACACGACCCTCGACCTGTCGCCCCTCGTCGGTCCTGACGTGCGGATCATCGCCCTCGAGACCGGCCGCGTCGTCGGCTTTGACGCCACGCAGGTGACGACCAGCGACGAGCCGCTGCTCGTCACCGCGGAGCGTTCGGACACGCTGCTGCTCGGCACGCCGACCCTCGGGTCCTGGATCACGCTGGCCGTCACGGGCCCGCCCTCGGTCCCGGCGAGTCTGTTCTACTCGTTTCAGCCCGGCCACTTCGTCGTGCCGCACCTCGGTCTGCTGCAGCTCGACCCCGCCACCCTGGGGCTCCTGGCGGCGGGTGTGACGACGAACGGGCAGTTCGCCATCCAGGCGCGGGTCCCGAACAACCCGAACCTGATCGGCTTCAGCATCGAGGTGCAGGGTGTCGTCTACCTCTTCGGCGGCGCCTCGCCGAAGCTGGCGGCCAACGCCGTGACAGTGCTCTTGCAGTAGGCCCGGACCCCGAATCGGATCAACGATCCGGCAGACACCGCCAGGGACGAACCGACATGACGACTCGAACGAATCACCTGCTCCTCTCCGCGCTGGCCATCATCCTCTGCACCTCGCCCCTCTTCGGCGAGGTGAGGGTCTACACGGTGCACGGCGTGGAGAGGCTGCCGAACGGGAACACCCTGGTGACCGACGGCGGGGGCGCCGCGGCCGGAGGGAGTCGCGTCCTCGAGGTCGCTGCCGACGGCTCCCTGCGGGCAGCCTGGCTCGCAGACCTCGACTGGGCCCACGACGCGGAGCTGACCGGTTCCTCGACCCTCCTCGTCACCGACACCGGAAACGACCGCGTGGTGGAGCTGGACTCGAGCGGAACCGTGCTCTGGGACTCCGCTGACCACGCTCCCTTCAGCGACGGCTCGACCCTCGCCTACCCGAACGACGCCGACCTCCTTGCCTCCGGCAACCTGCTCGTCACCGACCGGGACCATCACCGCGTGCTGGAGATCGACCGCACCGGCGCGGTGGTGTGGCAGTTCGGCGTCACCGGAGTGCCGGGGTCGGATTCCATTCACCTGAACGGACCGCACAACGCCGACCGGCTGGACAGCGGCAACACGCTGATCGCCGATTCCAGCAACGACCGGATCCTCGAGATCGACCCGGCGGGCAACGTGGTATGGCAGTACGCGCCGGCCGGCCCGGGCGCGCTCGACTGGCCGCGGGACGCGGACCGGCTGGATGGCGGCAACACGCTGATCACCGACTCGCAAAACGACCGCGTCCTCGAGGTGACGAACGCCGGGTCGGTCGTCTGGTCCTGCGCGACCGTGGCGAGCCTCCCGTACGAGGCGGATCGCCTGGCCGACGGGCACACGTTGATCGCCGACTCCGGCCACGGGCGGGTGGTCGAGGTGGACGCAGCCGGAGCGGTTGTCTGGAACTACCCGGGCACCCGACCCACGACCTACCGCGTGGCCTGGATCACCAATCCGAGCAGCGGCGTCGACCTCTACACCCACATCCACCTGCCGGCCGACGCCTCCGAGGACCAGCCCTGTCCGGCGGCCGCGCTCGTTCCCGGCGGGTCCGGGACCGGTCAGACGTTCCACTTCGAGGCCGAACAGCTGGCGGCGGAGGGCTTCGTCGTGGCGCACTTCGACCCGGACGGCCGGGGCCTGAGCACCGCGGGGGGGACCTACACCGTCGAGGACTACTGCGGCTACCTGCAGCAGGACGGGTTGAAGGCGGTGCTGGACCATCTCGCATCGCTCCCGGAGGTGGACGACGACAACGTCGGCATCCTGTCGAACTCGTACGGCATCACCATGGCTTCCGGCATGCTCGCGCGCCACCAGGACGATCCGCCGGTGCGGTACCTGATCGATTTCGAAGGGCCGGCCGACAGGAGCGACACGGCACGG
>Ga0326597_10012336_pt1 | contig 11267 bp, 8 predicted proteins | sample RVTome_12_FD_203789 | JGI IMG/M metagenome (GOLD analysis project Ga0326597, IMG submission 203789) | Soil microbial communities from uranium-contaminated site in the Upper Colorado River Basin, Wyoming, United States - RVT100D185 | ecosystem: Environmental > Terrestrial > Soil > Contaminated >... | reverse complement strand
TCTGGTCGATGGACCGCGGGTCGCCGGCTCGCTTCAAGGACTTGGCGAGCCGGTCGATCCTCTTGCCGATCTCGACCACCCGGTGGGGCGGCAGATCCAAACCGAGAAGATGTGCGGTGCCCTCGGGGGAGGCCTCGACGACCACCCGCCGCCGCTCCACGGCGTCCTGATACTGCTGTGTGGCGGATTCAGGCTCGACCTCGATGGCAAACCGGCGGATCAGGGCACCGAGCTCCCCGGTGGTCAGCCTGGGCGCATCGGGGAGCACCCTGTCGACTACGGCCCGAGCGGCCGCTTCGTCGAGGTGATCGATTCCGTGGACGATGACCCAGGCGCGACGGTTGTCGACGGAACCAGCGGCGAGTGCCGCCCAGAGGAGGGGGAGTCGCCGCCGCAGGCTCACCGCCATATCCAACTCGGTCTCGGCGGCGCGCCGCGTCATCCGCAGCGCGGCGCGGATCTCCGTCGCCGCCGCCTCCCCCGCCACCGCGGGGTCATCACCGAACGCAGTGGTCTCCATGTAATCGGAGATGGAGCTCATCGAGGCGAAGACCTGGGTCCTGAGCATGCGACGTCATCCGCATCTGAGCCCGCAACACCACCACCCGGTCGTGCCCCAAGACCCGATCGACATCGACCGACGACAGCAGCGCTGCCAGGGCAGGACCCGGAACCATGACGTCGAGACCCGGAGGAATCGGCTCGTATCCACCATCGAACATACGATCGAAGATACGACACCGAAGATACGACACCTATGACAAGAACTAGGCCGAGCCCTCGGCCCTTCCGACATACTCGGTGGCGTCCTGCAAGGACAGCCCGAGCCGTTCGGCCGCAGCCTTCACCGCCTGCACCCGCTTCCCGTCACGCACCAACGCGAGGACGTCGGGATAGAACTCGGTGGCGCCCTGAGGAACCGTGACACCGGTGGCGGCAGCCAGCGCCTCCACCGCAGCCTCGAGTCGGGCGACACGGCGCTGCAGCTCGTCGACTCGGCCATAGAGCGGAAGGTCGGCCACGGACACCTCCGGGACGGGATGGCGTGAGGCTACCCCCGACGACCGTCGGCGCGCTCGGCCGATGATCCGGTCGAGCCGATAGGGTCGGAGAACGGCTGCCGCGATAATGGCGAGTCGATCGTCCAATGGAGCAAGACCACCCCTTCACGGTCACGGGCTCCTCAATGTCGGGGTCCGGCCTGCCGACGGTTACACTGTCACCTGGCCGGCCGACGTACCCCGTCACCCGCTCCCGTTGCCATCTCCGCAGCAGCGGCGCGCCGCCATAGAGGGTCAGCGACCTATTCGCCAACCCTCTCAGCTCAGAAGGAACCATGCACGACACGACCGAACGCACCGAAACCGACACCGCCACCAGCTTCAGCGACCTAGGTGTCTCCGCCCCCATCATCGAGGTTCTCCGCGACCGCGACATCATCACTCCGTTCCCGATCCAGACGATGACGATCCCCGACGCCCTCGCCGGCCGCGATGTGTGCGGCAAGGCGCAGACAGGCTCCGGCAAGTCGCTGGCGTTCGGCATCCCGATGATCGAGCGCTCCAAGCCCGCAGCCCCCAAGCGGCCAGGGTCCCTGGTGCTCGTCCCGACCCGGGAGCTGTGCCTCCAGGTCGCCGAGGAGTTGGAGCCACTCGCAGCCGCCATGGACCGCACCCTCCTGGCGGTCTACGGAGGCGCCTCGATGGGCGCACAGATCGATACGCTCCGCGACGGCGTCGACATCGTGGTCGCCACCCCCGGCCGCCTGATCGACCTGATCCGTCGCAAGGCCGCCGATGTCGGCCAGGTGGAGTGCGTGGTCCTCGACGAGGCCGACCAGATGGCCGACATGGGGTTCCTGCCCCAGGTCCGGTCGATCATGTCGTCGATCGGGGGCACACCCCAGGTGATGCTCTTCTCGGCGACGCTCGACGGCGCGGTCCGGTCGCTGGTCAACGCGTATCTGCGCGACCCGATCCGCCACGAGGTTGCCACCGAGAGCGACATCGTCGACGAGCAGACCCACCGGTTCCTGGCCGTCCACTACCGGGACAAGGCCAAAGTGGCTGCCCGGATCATCGGGGGAGTGCAGCGGACCCTCATCTTCGTCGGCACGAAGGTCAATGCCGATCGGGTCACCGAACAGCTCCAGGCCGAGGGCGTCAAGGCGCGGGCGATCCACGGCGACAAGCAGCAGAAGGACCGGGAACGAGTCCTCGCGGACTTCTCAGAGGGGCGCCTCCCGGCACTCGTCGCCACCAACATCGCCGCCCGCGGGCTCCACATCGACGATGTCGACGTGGTGCTTCACTTCGACCCGCCCCAGGACTACAAGAGCTTCGTCCACCGCTCGGGCCGCACCGCCCGGGCCGGCGAAACGGGCCTGGTGGTGTCGCTGGTCGAATGGGATCAGGTCGAGGACGTCGAGCGGCTGCAGAGGGCCTCGGGCCTCAACTACGAGATCGTCAAGATGTTCTCCAACGACGCTCGCCTCGACGACCTCGTCGGGTTCGAGCCCGCCAAAGTGCAACCGAAGACAACATCGGACGTCGAGATCTCCCGTCGATTCAGAAGAGGGCGAAGGCGACGCCGCTGAGGTAGACGCGCGAGGGCCGCCCCGGTGGCGAGGCGCCCTGCTGATCGGATTGTCGGTGTCGACCTGCAGCACGCTCCAAGGCATGGCGAACAGCTTGTCGCCGAGGCCGAGGAACCCGCCCAACGACATGACCGCATACGAGATGCGCCCGGCGTCGAGGTCGATCACCAGTTCCTTCATCTCACCCATGAGCTCGCCGTTCGGGTTGCGGACGGGGTCGCCCATGAGGGTGTGGGCGGAGAGGACCTTCGATTGCATGGTGGCTCATTTGCAGGCGTGGCACCAGGAGGTATTCCCGACCCGGCGGGCGGGGAAACGCCGCGCGGGTCGTTTACCAGGCGCCTCAGCAGGGAATGAGTGGCATCCGATCACGAAGGGAGACGCCGATGTATGTCGGAGTCGGAACACTCATCCTCATCATCATCCTGCTCATCATCCTGACCTGAGCTCTCAGGCGGATGGTGCCTCGTCGTCGGCGCCGCCGGCCTGATCGAGCAGGATGGAGTCCAGCACGGCTTCGATGTCGCCAGCCGGTGACCGGCGGCGACGGCGCCGGCGGATCAGCATCCAGGTTCCGCCCGTCGTGACCAGCAGGAAACCGGCGGCGCCGGCACCGGCCCACATCACCCGCTGCTGCCCAACCCGCTCGGCATCTGCCAGAAGATCGAGCGCCTGCTGTGCCTCGGTGTGGGCACCCTCGAGGTCGTCCATCTCATAAAGATCGGCGGCCTCGGTCCACTCCACCTCCGGGTCCTGGCCCATGAGCCCGATGCGTGTGAAGAACCCCCGCGGCTCGTCGACAGCGGCTCGCACCTCAGCCACGTGCTGCAGCGCCTCCAATTGGGCGGCTCCGAGCGCGGCCGCCTCGTCGAATTGAGCACCGTCCATAGACGACTCGTAGGCCGTCTCCAGAGAGTCGGGGGAGTCCAGTCCCAGTTCGACGGCGAGGGCTTCGAGGGACTCACGCATGTCGATGACCGCACCGGCCGCTTCGAGTGCCGTCAGGGCGCGGTCGAACTCCCACTCCGACATGGGCTCTCGTAGTGCCCACGGCGGCGCCCATTCGCCCGCCTCCGCCAGGTGAGCGCGATACGCGGCCCGGGCTTCGGCCCGGTGATCCAGGCGGGCCATGTCGCGATCGGCGACCACATACTTGCGGAAGAGCTCTTCCGCCCTCTCCGACCCGGCGATCTCCTCGAGGATGTCGAGGAAACGCCGCCAGCTGTCGGTCGGGTTCACGGTCTCCGGCTCTCCCGGACCCTGATAGGCGATCTCGTCGGCGACCGCAGTGACGAACACCAGGCCGAGACCATCGGCACCGATCTCCTCGTAGAGCTCAAGTACCACGAAGTACGACGCGTTGTACCCGTACTCCTCGCGCCGCTGGATCTCGTCGTTGCCCGCGGAGGACGATCGGGGAACGTCCCAGTCGTTCAGGGGGACGGCCACGCTAAGGGAAGGGACGGGGACGAGCGCACGCGAGTAGGCGTCGTCGGACTCGCCATCGATGGCGATCACGGCCTGGGCGGCGAACGTGTCGGCCAAACCCTCGTTGATCCATCGATCGATGAACAGGTCCTGGTTGAACCACAGGTGGGCCATCTCGTGGAGGATGATGTGGTCGTCGAGGTGCTCTCCCATCTCGATTCGATCCTCCCCGACCAGATACCACCCGGCGTAGCCGACCAGGGACGGGTCGAGCGTCTCCAGGAACACCAGTGAGTCGACGTGATACTCCAACCCGACGAGCTGCTGGAGCTGGGGCAAGCCGGTTCGCACCACATCCTCGACACGGTCGGCCCAGTGGTGGTCACCCGGCCAGGCTCGAACTTCGACATCCAGCTCGCCGAGGTCCACGACGGTGGACCCCAGCGAATCGTCGCGGCGACCCGAGATGAAAACCCCCCATTCGTATGGATCGGCGATGTCGTCCTCGGCCAGGACGATCTCGTCCTCGGTGTCCGTGCGCTCGACGAAGTCGCCGTAGGTGGTCACTTCGAAATCGGCCGGGAGCCGGATCTCCACCTCGGACATGTCGGGGTCGCCAAACGCGGTCACCCAGAAAGCGGTGTATGCCGGGTTGACCCTGGCGCCCGATTCGGAGCGAGGCTCTCCACCGGGGATGGCGAACGAGAAGGTGAACGACCGCGACTGCCGGTAGAAGATCGATCCCATGTGAATGGTCGCGACCCGGCCCTCGGACCCGTCTTCGAGTTCCAGGATCTCGTCGCTGACCCGCAACGAGCCGAACTGGTTCGTCGCACGAAGGTCCTCGGACTCGTCGGGGATGACGAGGCCATAGCGGTCGTAGTAGTACCGGGTGATCACGCCGCCGGAGGTGGTACTCGGTGTCGTGTTGGTCACGGTGTACTCGATCGACACGTGGAGGCGCCCCGACTCGGCGTCGACCGTGTAGATGGTCTTGGCGGCGATGTCCAGGCCGCCGTCGGCGCGCGCTGCCGGGGCGGCCATCGGGAGAGTGGGAACTGCGAGCGCAAGGACGAGCAAGACGCGGGTCAGCGGGTGGAGCCCTCTGCGGACGGCCGATGATCGTGACATCGTGGCCTCTCTCGGTCGCTGAGGGGGGCCGATCTCCCGGATACGCCCCAGGCTCCGGCCGGGCCGGACGATAGCCTCTGACGGCCGACGATGGGTCACCGGCTGCGCGCCTCGCGGCCCTCAGGCGCTGCCAGATGAGAGATCGATCGAGCCGTCCTCCCCGAGCCGCCAATGGGGGTTGTGGGCGACCTCCCACGGATGCCCATCCGGATCGGAGAATGCGCCCGAGTACCCACCCCAGAACGTGGCGGCAGGCTCTCGGGTGATCGTGCCCCCGGCCGCCCGGGCTTCGCCGATGACTCGGGCGACCTCCTCGGGGGATCGCACGTTGTGGGCGAGCGTCACGCCGCCCCAGCCCCCGCCGTCGTTCACGCCGCTGTCCTCGGCCAGACGCTCCCGATCCCACAGCCCGAGGACCATTCCGCCCGCCTGAAAGAAGACGACGTCGTCACCGGCGGCGGAGTCGGAGGTCCACCCGAGCGATTCGTAGAAGCGCCGCGACCGGCCGAGGTCCTCGACTCCCAGGGTCACGAGACTGATACGTGGTTCCATGCCGCTCGATACTGCCACGAAGCCATGTCACGAGAGCCGGGCGAGTCGAATCCGCCATCGCAGCAACTACCCTCGCCGCATGACCACGCCCGGGATCGACAAGCTCCGCCAGGTGCACCTCTTCGCCGCCCTCGACGAGACCACACTCGAGCGAATCGCGGCACTCGCCACCGAGTTCACCGCACCCGAAGGCCAGGTGCTCATCGAGACCGGACAGCCCGGCACCGGCGTCTTCATCATCGAAGCGGGATCGGTCCGGGTCGATCTCCCCGATGGGGGGAGCCGGGTGCGCGGGCCCGGGGCATTCTTCGGAGAGCTCGCGGTACTCGCCGACACCCCGCGGGCGGCCCGGGTAATAGTCACCGAACCTCTCACCGCGCTCGCCATCCGCCGCACCGACCTGCTGGGCCTGCTCAAGGAGGAGCCGTCCATCGCCCTGGAAATGCTGCACGAGCTGGCCCGGCGGCTGTCCGAGCCCGCCTAGGCCTCCCAATAGCCTCTGGCCAGATCCCAAGCCGTCCGGCCGCAGATCGAGCCAACGAAGCGTCCGCCGAGGTCATCGGCGCGCACGTGGATGCCGCCGTAGAGGCGTGACAGCCCAGATTCGTCCGCAGCGTCGGCGTAGGTGGCCCACTGGAGAGTCACGTCCTGCGACGGGCCGAAATCGAACTCGAGGGAGCCGGCGGGCACCGTCCACTCGCCCATCCCTCCAGGGAAGTAGGGGCTGCCCGTGATCGCGGAGAGCACCTCGGCGGCAGCACGGCTGAAAGTACTGTGACCCGAGACGTAACCGGGAAACGGGGGGGTGACGAAGTCGAATTCCTGGTAGGGCATCCAGTCGGCAGCGAGGATCCAGCCGACTCCGGCCGGCTCGTCCGCATTGTTCCCCCGGGGATCCAGCCACGCCCGGATGGCGACGGCACCGAGGCGGTCGGCAAGGTGATCGTGGCGGGCTCCCGGCGCGGACGACTCGGTAGTGACCACCTCGATCGAACCGGGGACTAAAGGCAAGCCATCAGGGTGGAACGAGGGCAAACCGGGGTCGGACGACTGGCCGAGGCCACCGAGGTGGCGCACCATCGAGATCGGCCGGACATAGTCGTAGTACCTCTTGGTCCACCAGGCGGCGATTGCGGCGTCGTGAAGCGCCCCGTTGAGCGCTAGATACATCTTGACGTCCCACTCCAGTCGGTCGACCTCCGGGCCTTCGCCACCGATGCGGTGCTCGAGGCGAGGGTCATCCGACACCCAGTTGGCGATGACATTCCAGTGGCCGGGCGGTGTCTCGTCGTCGGGGCCGTCACCCCAGAACTCCGCGATGGCCCGACCGAAATCGGCCTCCGGTGTCGGATTCGGCGCGTATGGCGCTCCGGTCACCGGGTTGATCGGATGCCCGGGCCCGCCATACCCCCCGAGGGGGTTGTCACCTCGAGACGCCGGTCCGGCGTCGATGGTGTTGGTGCTGGCCGGGTCGAGCGTCCCCGAAAGCAGGATCACCTCGACGATGGCCTCCTTGAAGGCCGCCTCCGATGCCGGATCCCCCAGATGGGGTGGGGTGCCGGGGTCGAGTTCATGGACCGATGTGAGCGAAAAGGGCGTGATCTCGCCCCAATGCGGCGTGAGGAACGCCTGAGCCACGGCGTCGGAGGAGTCGTCGAAGGCTGCCCTGACAAAGAGAGGCTGCCACACGTTCGGCTGAGTGATCCGCGTTCCCGAGGTGGTGACGGCAAGCGGGACGTTCGGCGAGCGATAGTCATCGATCGCATTGTCGGCTCCGTCGGTGGCTCCGGCCTCGAGCACGGCGACGGCGATCCGGTTTCCGACGGCTGCTGGCGCGCTCCCGATGCGGTTGGTTGCGGTCGGCGATAGGCAAAGCGACTCGAGGAGGGCATCGAACGCGGCGCGCGACTCGGCAGATCCCTCGGCGTCGGAGAATCGGGCCACAAGGACCCGGTACGCCGCGTAACTGATCGCGGCTTGTCGGGCCGCCTCGGTGTCCGTCGCCGTCGCGTGCTCTTGGGCGATGTGGCCCGTCGCCCGCTCGTCGTACGCCGCCCAGGCATCCCACATCGCCACCGAGACATGAAACAGGTTGCGAGCGTGAACCGGAGGCGAAGGCTCATCGCGGCGGATGGCGTCGAGTGTCGCCTCGTTCCACATGCGGGCGACGGAGCGCGACGGGTCGAGCGGCGGCGAGCAGTCCGATGTGCTCACCTCCGCACAGGCCGTTGCGATTACTGCCAGCCCGACGAGGACGGCAGTTCTCCTTACCCACACCGTCGGGGAGTCTACGCCGCGGCGGGTGGAGTGCACGCAGCCTGCCAGGAACGGTGTTGACGATTGCGGCGGATGTCGGGACCGCACACCGCCCAGATCGATCGTCGACCCCGCTGAATCCTCAACTGACAATCCCTCCCTGCCGATAGGGCGACGTGACCAGCTCTCCTGCGACGCGGTATCCCGCTGCCGCGGGCGCACATCAACGGCGCCGGCTCTGGGCGGCCTGCGTCATCGCGATCGGGTTCGGCGCGATCGGACTCGCCTCCGGCGCGCCAGGGCCGATGGCCGTGGCGCCGGCGGGCGTCTTGATCGCGCTCCATGCCGCGTGGCAGCTCGCTCGTGCTCCTCAATCTGTGATCGAGTCGGTGGTCGTCGACGCCATTGCGGCGACCTATGGCATTGCCGTCCTCGCGCCCACCTCCCTGGTTCTCGCCGTGCTGGCCGTGATCCTCGGTCTGCAATGCCTGCTGTATCTGCCTTTGCGGCAGACGGCGTGGCTGATGGCCGGCATCGGGCTGACGTTCGCCGCCGCCGAGTGGTGGGTATCGGGCATCGCACCGCCGCCGCCGGAAGTGGTGTTCGAGGTGTCTCTCGTCGGGATCGCCGGCCTCCTGCCGATGCTCGCCTGGCTAATCGACATTGTGGGCAGCGTATCGCGGCAACTCGAACTGGCCTCGGTGGCCCTGGAGCAGTCGTCCCGCCGATTCGAGCGCCTCTTCCAACAGGCCCCGCTGCCCCATTTCCGCACCACCTTCGACGGCCGACTCCTGGATGGGAACTCCGCTCTGCTCGAAGCCTTTGGGGCGTCCTCGATCGACGAGCTCCGCGCCGAGCCCCTGAGCGTCCGGTATGCCGATCAGCCCGGGCGTGATCGGTTCCTCTCGCTCCTACGAACCAACGGGGAGGTGCGCGGCCTCGAGACCCGGATGCTGCGCTTGGGAGGCGAGTCGGTGTGGTGCCGCATCTCGGCAGTCCTCGTCCTGGACGAGGAGGGGAACGAGATCATCGAAGGGGTGATCGAGGATGTCACCGCCCTGCGCGAATCGAATCGCCGGGCGCACTATGGGCGGTTCCTCCTCGACCAGGTCCCTGCAGCCGTCATCGGGATCGGATCCGATGGCGTAATCACCTTCTGGAGCACCGGGGCCGAGGAGCTCTACGGCTGGTCGAGTGAGGAGGCCGTGGGGAGAGCGGCATCGGATCTCCTCGTGACCCGGGGCCTGAAGGACACCGCGGCGGAGGTGGCCGCCGCACTGGTCTCCGCCGGCCGGTGGGAGGGCGAAATAGATGCCGAACGCAATGACGGTACCATCGTCCACTGCGCCGCCAGTGCCAAGGCACTCACGGAGGGCGACCTGCCGGGCGGGACCGTCCTGGTGCTCAGGGACATCTCCGACCGCACCGCAGCCGAGGCCGAGGCACGCCGCCAGGGCGAGCTGGCGCGTTCGGTGCTCGAGTCCGTTGCCATGCCCATGGCAGTCGTCGACTCCGACGGCCTGATCCGCGCGGTGAATCGCGCCTGGGACGAGTTCGCACTCGATAACGGGGGAGATACCGCCGTCTCCGGCGTGGGCACCAACTACCTGGCCGTCGCCGCCAGGGCCGGTGACGAGACGGCGCGGCAGGCGCTCCACGGCGTGTCCTCGGTGCTCGACGGCCATCTGAAGAGTTTCTCGATGGAGTACGACTGCCATGCCCCGGATGAGCAGCGCTGGTTCCGGATGGAGGCGACTCCGATCCCGGGCATGGGGGCCGTCGTGGCCCACTGGAACGTCACCGAGGAGCGCCTCGCCCAGGTGGCCCTTCAGGATTTGATCCGCCAGAAGGACGAGTTCATCGCAGCGGTCTCCCACGAGCTGCGCACGCCGCTCACCACGGTGGTGGGGCTGGCGACAGAGCTGACCGACCGGGAATTCTCGGCCCCGGAGATGGACGAATTCCACCGCCTCATCGCCGAGCAGGCGCAAGAGGTCGCCCACATCGTCGAGGACCTGTTGGTGGCGGCACGCGCCGACACCGACACTCTCACCGTTCTCCACGCGCCGGTGGATGTCCGTGTCGCCGTGAACGCGGTACTCGACGCGACGGTGGATCCCCGAGCCGAGGGGATCGCGGTGGTCGACGACGGCGGGAGGGCAGTGGCACTGGCTGATCCGACCCGACTCCGGCAGATCTTGCGCAATCTGATCATCAACGCCATGCGTCACGGCGCCTCTCCGATCACCGTCGAGGTTCGGGACACGGCCGATGGCCCATCCGTCGCGGTCGTCGACCGGGGCCTGGGGATACCAAAGGCGGGGGAGCCTCGCCTGTTCGAGCCCTACGCCCGATTCGCCGAGTCTGAAGGCCAGCCATCGTCGGTGGGACTCGGCCTCTACGTGTCGGAGCGGCTGGCGCATCTCATGGGCGGCACCCTCGAGTACTCGAGGCGCGATGGAGCAACAGTCTTCACTCTCTCCTTGCCCGCAGTCCGGGAGCAGAGCGCGGTCGCCTGACCCCCTTCATTTCCCTCTCATCGAGGGTTCATCGGCCCTTCATCGGGTCGCAGTACGCTCGCCGCATGGCGGGTGAGCGCATCCTGGTTGCCGAGGACGACGAGTCGGTCCGGCGTGCGGTCGAGCGCGCCCTGCGTTTCGAGGGATACCAGGTCGACACCGTGGGCGATGGGCAGACCGCGCTGCTCCGGGTGGCGGGCGATCCGCCGGATGCCCTGGTCCTCGACGTCATGATGCCGGTGATGGACGGCTTGGAGGTCTGCCGGCGGATCCGACAGGGCGGTGATCGCACGCCCGTGCTGATGCTGACGGCACGCCACGAGCTGTCGGATCGCGTGGCAGGCCTCGATGCCGGCGCCGACGACTACCTGGTCAAACCCTTCGCCCTCGAGGAGTTGCTGGCGAGAGTGCGTGCCCTGCTGCGGCGCGCCACATTCGACGAGGGCGACCACGACCTACTGAAGCTGGCGGACCTGACGGTCGACCCGGCCGCCAGGGCGGCATACCGTGGCGAGCGCCGCATCGATCTGACGAAGACTGAATTCGATCTGCTCGAGCTGCTCGTCATGAATCGCAGAATCGTCCTGGAGCGGGGCCTCATCTACGAGCGCATCTGGGGGATCGACTTCGAGACGACATCAAACTCACTCGACGTGTACATCGGCTACCTGCGTCGCAAGACCGAGGAAGGCGGGGAGCCCCGACTGATCCACACCGTGCGCGGCGTCGGCTACGTGGCCAGGGAGCTGTGACTCTTCGCACCCGCATCACGCTGCTCGTAGCGG
>Ga0326597_10012335_pt1 | contig 11268 bp, 8 predicted proteins | sample RVTome_12_FD_203789 | JGI IMG/M metagenome (GOLD analysis project Ga0326597, IMG submission 203789) | Soil microbial communities from uranium-contaminated site in the Upper Colorado River Basin, Wyoming, United States - RVT100D185 | ecosystem: Environmental > Terrestrial > Soil > Contaminated >... | reverse complement strand
GTGCGCTCGCACGCACAGGATTGTTGATTTCGCGTATGTGCGGCAACGTGCAGAACGGCATAGCCGGCGGGGGGACAATTCCCAGACGACGGACGGTTCGCGTCGCGGACGGGAAACTTGGAGTAGAGAAATGTCACTGGGAACGGTGCTTTTGATCGTGCTGATTCTGGATACGCCTGTCGGAGGAATCGTCCCCGATGTACCGACCGACAGCCCATTGAACCCGACCACAACGCCTATGCAGGCGCCAGCGCCAACGGACCACTACGCCGGCTCCGTGGAAAAACCTTCCGCCAGATGGACTAATTGCGGACCACAATGCCTCGATCCGCCTGTTGCACACACTACGCAACGGTCGCGGCTATCCGCGGGAGCGAGTTAACTGTCGAGCTTGGGGCGAACAACGGTGTGGGCATGCATACGCCGTAGCCCTGGGCGTAGTCCACCCCCATGCCTCTCAACTCATGGATGATCCCGTCGTTCTCTGCGTATTCGGCGACGGTCTTGATGCCCATGATGTGCCCGATGCGATTCATGGTTTCCGTCATGGCCTTGTCGAGCGGGTCTTGCTCCAGGTTCTTCACGAAGCCGCCGTCGATCTTGAGATAGTCGACCGGGAGATTCTTGAGGTAGCCGAACGAGCTCGTGCCCGTGCCGAAATCGTCTAACGCAAACAGGAATCCCATCGCCTTGCATTCCCGGATGAACTCGGCGACCTTGCGCAGGTTGTTGATGGCCGCGGTTTCCGTGATTTCGAAACAAATTGAGTCCTTCGGCAATGCGTGCTCGAGTGCCAATTGCCGGACGAAATCGAGAAACCCTTCCGCGTTGAGCGATGTCCCCGACAGATTGATGGAGCAGGTGAGCAGCGCGCCACTCCGCGCCGCGACCAGAGCGTGGTAGCCGGCGAATACCGTGCCGACCACCCAGCGGTCGATAGCGGGCATCAGGTTGTAGCGCTCCGCCGCCGGCAGAAAGCTCCCGGGCTGAACCAGCTTGCCCTCCTCATCGATCATCCTGAGCAGGACTTCGAGGTGGGCGCGGGCACTGGCCACGGCATTCAGCGGCAGATAGCTCTGGTGATAAAGCGTGAACCGATCCTCCGCGAGCGCCAGGTTTATGCGCGCGATCCAGCCTGTCTCGCGGCGACGGGCCGCCATGTCGCTGTCTCCCGTGCGGTAGACACAGACGCGGTTCCGGCCCTGCTCCTTGGCCCAGTAGCACGCCGTGTCCGCCATGCTGAGCGCGTCGGCGCTGCTGCTGCAGTCCGCGGTAACGGTGGCGAGGCCGATGCTTATACCGATGGTGAAGATCTTGGCATCCGAGGTGAAGCGAAAGTCTCTGACCGCCGCGAGCAGATCGGCGGCGATGAACTGTGCGCGCTCCAGCGAGCAGCCATCGAGCATCAGGCCGAATTCATCGCCGCCCAGGCGCGCAAGCGTGTCGGATTCCCGAATGCGCGATTGCAGAAGCTCCGCGAGATTCTTCAGGAGATCGTCGCCCGCGGCATGACCGCAGGTATCGTTCACGACCTTGAACTGGTCGAGGTCCATGTAGCATATGACGTGGTGCTTGCCCGCGTTCCGGGCGCTCACCACTGAAAGTGCGACCAGGGCTTCGAATTCACGGCGATTGACGAGTCCCGTCAACGCATCATGCGACGCGTCCCAGGAACGCTGGCGGGTAAAGTCGCGCGCTGCGCTTACGTCGCGGAATATGAGGACGCCTCCGGTAATTCTGCCGTCGGGGCCGCGGATCGGCGCCGCGCTGTCGTCGATTCCTATCTTGGTGCCGTCCCGCCTGATGAGGTCAATCTCGCGTCCGAACGAGGCGATGCGATTCTCGGCGAGAGCCTGGAGCAAAGGGGCCGCGACCACTTCGCCGGTCGTTGCGTCGATCAATTTCAGGATTTCAGTGACGTGGCGGTTTTTGGCCTCGTCGGCTGTCCAACCGGAGAGCGCTTCTGCCACGGGGTTCAGAAATTCGACACATGCGTCGGCGTCCGTGGTGATCACGGCGTCGCCTATGGATTTAAGCGTAACTTCAGCGCGCTGCTTTTGCACGAACAGAGCGTGCGTCAGGCGCCGCAGATTGACCTGCGTTTGCAACAACCAGCCCAGCACGCTGTTCTCCATGCCTTTGGCCACCGAGATAGCGGATGAAAAATCTCCGCTGCCAAGCTCGGCGATGCGGGTGTACAGCTCGTCCACGGAGCCCCCCAGGATCGCGTGTAGGTTACGCTGCGCGCGCCAGAGGAAGGAAACCAGCAGCAGGCCGAACAGAATGAAGGTCGCGCGCATCCAGTTGGCGTGGGATTTGGCGTCTTCAACAGCTGCGAGCGTGCGCCGGTCCGCCAGCCGGTGAAACTCGCCGATCGGCCGCATGATGCCCAACTTGGCTTGGTGGTAGGCCGCGTCGAACAGCATTCTGATCGCCTTGGTGCTGTTGGCCTCCGCCTGCGGGCTGCCTGATTCGATCAGCTTCATCGCGGCATATTCGGTGCGAGTCAGCACATCGGAATTGGCCTTGGCCTCTGCCAGCCGGGCGAATTCTTCTTCAGTGAAGCCGGCCTGCCGCATCCGATCCAGCAGTGGGGCCGCCGGTCCGGCCGGACGCGGCCGACGGCCGTCGGCCAGCACGAGATCCCAGTAGATGTACTGGTAGTCAACCGGGCGAGCCGTCGTGCCATTGCGGATGTCGAGAATCTCCTGATAGCGCTGCTTGTAGATGGGATCGCCGGTCACCACATAGGTGCGAACCATGCGGGTAAGGTCATCGGAGGACTGGCGCAACTCGTCGGCCAGGAGGTACGACTGTTGCCGCGACTCGTTGGCGAGATCGACCTGCCTTTCGGACCAGGCGTAAACGATGAAGGCAGCAGCGAAGACGACGAACACGCCCAGCGTCAGCCAGAGGTGGCGCGCGAACCAGGGCATGCTCGTCTTCGGATCCGTCATGGTATTCGGTTCGGGCTGCTTTCGCTGGTAAGCAACGATCCTCCTGAGACTCACCTGCGCTCATTTAGGCTATCAGCCGGTCCAGTAAAAGTATGTGCGGCAGCGCACGCTAATGCGTAATATCCAACAACTCGGCCGAAACTTTCGTCCCGCTGCGCGGTAGTAATAATTGAGCATTCCGCCAAGACGAGGCTGCCGATCGACGCCCCCGTGGCTTTGCTGCAGTCCTCGCTGTGCCCGGGCCCTGTCTCGCCGTGCTTCCTGCGGCAACGCACAGGTCATGGGGCTCAGATACTGTTTCCTTCTTGCCCCCATTATTTAAGCGGCGAATTTCAGACTCAGGACACCAGGCTGACAAAACCGCTATAAGTTGGCTATCGAACGGAACATTCTGACCGGATGGGGATAATCAACCGTTATGACAATAACGTTGAGCATGATGCGATCATGCGGTGACTTAAATGAGTTTCGATGTGACAAAAACAGCAACCCGGGCCGTCGTGACAAATCCGCCGTTGGTAAACGTCCTGAATCAGAGTGAGCAGATAAAAGGCAAAGTTGAGGAGTGCGCGCAGGATCTCTCATCGGTTAACACGATGCTCCAGGAAGAAATAACTGATAATTTACCGCTGGAGCAAGTCGAGCGGGCGCTGCATCAAAGTGAACAGGTTGAAGATAAAGTCCAGGAATGTGCGGACGATCTGTCCCTGGTTAATCAGGCCCTCGCGGAGGAGATAAGGGAGCGCAGAAAATTAGAGCGCAAACTGGCTGTGAGCCAAATCGAATTGGCGGATACCCAGGCCGAGTTATCGGATACCCAAGCGCAGGAAAAGCATACTCGCCACCTTGCATTCCACGATGTCGTAACCGGCCTGCCAAACCGCAACTTATTCAATGACAGACTGAGGAACGCATTGTCTCAGGCGCGGCGCCATTCGTGGCGCCTTGCGGTGATGTTCATCGACCTAGACAAATTCAAGAGCATTAATGATACCTACGGGCATGATGCAGGAGACAAGGTCCTGAAAATCATTTCGGAGCGTCTGCAAACCTTAGTGCGCGATGCAGATACCGTCGGACGCCAGGGCGGGGACGAATTCCTGTACCTCATGCTGGAAGTCAAAGACGATGCCAATGCCGCACATGCTGCCGGCAAAATAATCGAGAGTATCGCCCAGCCATGCGAGTTCGACGGACTAAAGCTGACTGTGAAGCCAAGCATAGGGATTGCCTTGTATCCTGAAGATGGAAGATCAGCGTCTGTCCTGGTCAAGAATGCGGATAGCGCGATGTATAAAGCCAAGCAAAATGACAAGGGCTATTGCTTCTACGCGCTTCGCAAGAAATAGGGAGCATTGCGTCACTGATAGCCTGCCAGGGCGACATACCGCAACGAGCGGTTGCGGATTCTGTTCGCCGCACATCTGCAGTTGCTCACACCGCTGCTACGCATTGTGCATGGGGTGATCAAAACAAGGACCCGGGGGTCACACGGACCCGGGGGGTCAGGTCTTCCGTTACGACAAATTGCGGCGTGTGCTCTGAGGGGAGCGCTCATTCCGATCGGTGCTTGCGGCGCGTCAGGCGAGGTCACGATCAAGCGCATAATCATCGCGGCGTGTCCATGCCGCACGAAGGTAGACGTCCACTGCCACGAGCGCGCTGGGCTGCGGGTTTGTGACCCGTTTACCCCGTGGATCGGTCAGCCATCGCACCGCTCGGCGAGTTCGTATGCTCTCACCGCGCGGCTCACCGTCACGTAATGCACGCCGAAATGCTCAGCGATCGCTTTATCGTCTGATCACCGCTGAGATGAGCCTACGCCATGGCGCGATGCCTGTCCTCGCAGCACGCGTCGTAATGCGAATCCAGTCAGGATGCAACCAGGGGCGTGGGCGGCGCAACCCCGATCATGGCCGAGCAGCTGCTCCAGTGTCAGTTGCGCGCGCAATCGACCATGGCGGCGCGCACAGGATTAAGCACGCCGTATAGCGTACGAGCTACAGCAGATGACCCTCGACATCGACGTGGATGGCCTGGCAACGGCCCTGGAACACGTGCCCCACACGCCGGTGGGGCACGGATTGCGCGCATACCTGCAGACAATGTCGGAATGCAAGACCCCCAGAGCTCCAGTTTCATGGCGTGTGCTCCGGACCGGGAAGCCTAAGTATAAACACGAATATCAGGCGGCCAGCGGCAAATCGCGCGGGCGCGGCCGGGGCATCGACGCAGATCTCATTCTGCGTACCGTGCCGCATGCCAGAGCAATATGCGTATGGCGATTGCTGTCCATCGTCACCGCTTGACGACAACCGGATATCAGGCAAATCAACCGCTTGAGGGCAGGCACAGGCCCACCGTCGTATATCGACGACAATAATCTCGGGCGATTCGCGACATAATAATACAACCTATTGATAAATAATTATTATTGTTCATGGAACGATCGATGCTTTAAGCCAGGTGCAGCACGGATTTGTCGGCATGAGGTGGTCTGCCACAGCGCGCGCCACCGGCAAATCCTGTAATAGCAATTTAACTTTGAGAAAGGACACATCATGAATAGCAAACTGACAACCAGCGCAATTTTGATCGGTACATTGGCACTGCCCATCGCCGGCTACACCGCCGACACGGGCACCAAAAACGCTTCAAGTCCCGCCGGCTCCAGCACCGAGCGCTATTCGCCGAAGACGGCGGTCAAGGATTCGATCATCACCACCAAAATCAAGGCGGCAATGACCAAGGACAAGCAGGTCAGCGCGCTTAACATCTCAGTTGATACCGATGACAAAGGTGTCGTGACGCTTAGCGGCAAGGCCAAAAGCAAGACGGAAGCCGACAAGGCTGTCGCGCTTGCACGCGGCGTGGACGGTGTCGTATCCGTCAAGAACAAAATTCAGGTCATGACCAATTGACCAGCGTTGATATCATCAATCACAAGCTGACGATTTTGCATTCCCGTGGAGTGACCCTGAATCACCACGGCAATGTAGTGCGGCTTCCCCGGCGGGAAGCCGCACTCATGGAGGTATCAGATGAAAACCTACGCTTGATATCAGATCGGGGGCGGCAGCGGCCGCACCGCCGCCGCCATCATCGGCGCAACCGGCGGCGCCATAGCGGGTAATCAGATCGACAACCGTCCGCGCCGCGACGACAAAACTTTCCGTGTCACCGTGCGCTATGACAACGGCACCTATCACACCCTGCACCAGGACAACATTACCAATTTACGCACCGGCGACAGGGTGCGGGTCGAAGACGGCCGAATTTATCGCATCTAATAAGGCTGCAGCGCATGTACTTACGAAGGCAAGCCCCGAACCTGCCGCACCACGCGTGGCGGTGGTAGCCACGCTTCACGCTGTCAGGCGTGACTAGCACAGCAACGATTTGCCTTAAAAAAATAGATGTACAAACAATAAGTAAAATCGCCCCAAGCTATTGCGTCTTGAAAGCAGCTGCAGCCGACTACCAGCGCAGCAGGCGCGGGCCGAGCAGCGCGCCGAGCAAAGTCGGAATCAGCATGCCGAGCAGGTACCAGATGGCGAGAAAAGGCGCTTCCATTTACGTACAGTGCAACGAGTACACCGTCGCGTCGATGGTGCCGGAAAGCAGGCCGGCCGCAGCACCCGACAATACGAGCTGCGTTGGTGCAAGTCCGCGCATCGCCCACATCAGCGCCACGAATGCCGGCATCGACAGCAGCTTGACATTAAACGGGCAGGTTTTTCAGGTCTCGCCGAAAATTAATGCGCTGCGCGCTTCGGGCGCGGCGCCGAGCAGTGCTACGGCTGCGAGCAGCCATATCGCCACTACCGGCGCAACCAGCGCAACCAGCGCAGCAGTTACGCGTTTCATCCGCACACCTGGGCGCGACAGCCGCGTGCCGGACAGAAGGTGCCGAGCTTGCGAACGGTTGCCAGCCGGGATGGGAAAAATACCGCGGTGCTGTGCGCCGACGCGCACGGGTTCAGCCTGCATTCGGCCGTGCGCTGTGGCGCGCATGAGTTGGCCGCGATTGCTCAAACGCGTGTACGACATCGACATCGAGCGTTGTGAGTGTGGTGGTCAATTGAAGATCATCGCCGCGATCGAAGAGCCGGCTGTGATCGCGAGGATCCTCACGCATCTGGGCATGCCCACGCGTGCGCCGCCGCGCGCTCCGGCGCGCGTTCGCGCGCAGTGCTCAACTGCGTCGAAATGATGCAACTCGGGGAGATGTCGGGTTCAAATAGACATCGAGAGACCGAAATACTCACCGAACACCGTGCCGAACACTGTGCCATTGACCGCTCGAAGCACCGAAATGAAATGGGGTCTTTAATTAACGGTTCAGTCATCAGGGCGGATCATACCGATGATCAAAGACCCCAAATTAAAAGACCTCACCCCAGTGCTAATCTCCAGGAAGACAGCGAGACAACTGACTTCGTCGTCATGCCTCTGCCTGCGACAGCTCGTCGAGGCGGGCTCGCGCCTGCGTGAGATCGGCCGTGTCGAAGCCTTCGGTGAACCAGCCGTAGATCTCCTGCAGCAGCCGGCGTGCCTCGTCGCGCTTGCCCTGTTGCCGCCACAGCCGGCTGAGACTCAGGGATGCGCGCAGCTCCCACGATTTCGCACTCTGCCCGCGGGCGATGTCGATCGCCTGATGGAAGGCGGTCTCGGCCTCGGACTCGTTCGCGGGATCCTGCACGAGCAGCAGCTCGCCCTTTAACCGACTGATCTCGGCGTCCGAGATTCGTTGCCCCGTCGCCGACGCGACCTCCACGGCTTCGGCAACCGCGCCGAGACCCGCAGTGGCCTCGCCGTGCTTCAGGTGCGCGGCCGCGAGGAGGGAGAGAAAGTATGGAGCGAAGAGTTCCGTCCCTAATGCTCGACATTCGCCGATACCCCGACGAAGCCGAACGATTCCAGATTCACCGCTCTCTTGCTCGGCCTGGGCCCAGCCAGCGAGGATCTCTCCGCCGGCCCGCCACTGCTGAAATCCGTGGTCGGTAGCGAGCGCGACCAGTGATTCGGCAAGCTCACGTGTTTGCTCGGCATCGCGTCGGAGCTGATGGACGATGGCCGCCCAGTGCAGCGCCTGCCCAAGGCTGAACTGGTGAGAGAGCTCCCTGGCCAGGGTGAGCGCCGCGTGATTGCTCTCGACAGCACGTCCAGGATGCCCCAGAACCCACGCCGTCAGCCCGGAAAACGATCGGCAGCACACGCCAGGGTCATGGCCGCCGTAGAGAGAGGCGTGCGATCGGTGTTGTTCACGGTCGTAGAGCACCATTCCTTGCTCGATATGGTGTTGCGCAGCTTCGGGCTTGCCGTGAAAGAATGTGGTCGGCCACATCGCGTGATGCGCCTGGAGCAGAAGAGCACGATCGCCAAGGCCCTCCGCGAGAGCAAGAAGCTCCGTGGCGAATCGGTGCGCCGCCTCGAACCGTCCTCGCCCATTCGCCTGCAGCCAGAGCCCCCACAGCGCTTGAAACAGCTCGCTGGGCTCGCCAACCTGCTCGCCGAGCTCCCGCGCTCGGGCGTACGCCTTCTCGGCTTCCGCCACCCCGAAGCCGTGTAAGGCTTGAAGCACCTGACCGAGGGCGAGGAGCAGCCGCATCTCCTGGCGCATCTGCTCGCGACCAGGTGGCAATCTCCTCGCGAACTCGAGTCCCTGCGTGAAGTACGCGGCCGCCTCGTTATTGGCCGAGCGCGTGAACGCCTTGGTCCCAGCCTCATGGAGATATGCGGCGGCTTTGCCAAGGACTTCACCCCTGGCCGCGTGATCTGCGAGCCGCTCGACCTGCTCGCTCAGTCGATCGGCATAGAGTCGCTCGATTGCCTCGACGATCCGAGCATGGAGCACGCGCCGCCGGTCGCCGAGCAGGCTACCATACGCCACCTCGTGCGTAAGCGCGTGCTTGAAGGTGTATTCGAGCTCGGGGAAAATGTTGGTCTCATACAAGAACTCCGCGGATTGGAGCTGAGCGAGGTGGCGCCGCAGCTGATCGGGTGGAATATCGGCAATCGCTTGCAGTATCTCGAACGGCACATCCGTTCCCACGACGCATGCCGCCTGCAGTACGGCCTTCTCGTCCGGAGGCAGGCGGTCGATACGGGCGGCGAGCAGGGCCTTGACGGTGGCCGGCACCTCGATCGTGTCCAGCGATCTCAGCAAGCGATAAGCGCCGCGTTCCCCAAGGAGCACCTTGGTCTCCACGAGTGTGCGCACGCCTTCCTCCAGGAAGAATGGCGTTCCCTCCGTGCGTTGGATGAGGAGGGCTTTTAGCGGCTGCACCGTCGGGTCAGCCCCGAGCAAGGAGTCGAGAAGCTGGTGCGCGCTGGCCGCGGGCAGCGGATCGATCCGCAGTTGCCGATAGTAGGTTTTCGATCCCCAGGTATGCCGGAACTCCGGGCGGTAGTTGACGAGCAGCAGCACGCGCGCTGTAGGTAAACCTTCCATTAGCGCATCCACCAGCGCCTGGGTCTCGGCATCGATCCAGTGCAAGTCCTCGAAGATCACCACGACCGGCTGCGTCTGGCTCTCACGCAGGAGCAGGCGCTTCACGCCATCGAGGATCTGCTGGCGGCGCTGCGGGGGATCAAGGTGCTCCCACTGCGGATCATCGGTATGGACGTCGAGGAGCCACAATACCGCTGGGAGAAACGGCTCGAGCGTCCGATCGAGTGACAAGAGCCGGCCCGTCACCTTTTCCCGGATGAGCCGCGCGTCGTCCCGGCTCTCGATCCGGAAATAGGTTTTCAACAGGTCGATGATCGGGAAGTACGCTGCCGCCTTGCCGTAGGACACGGAAATACTGGCGATAACGAAACAGTCCTGCACCCGATGCGAGTGGGTGAATTCGTGATACAGGCGGGATTTTCCGACGCCAGGCTCGCCGACCACGGCCACGACTTGGCCGCGGCCCGACTTGGCGTGGTCGAGCGCCTGATCGAGCTGGTCCATCTCCGCTGTTCGCCCGACGAACGTCGACAGCCCGCGCCCAACCGCCGCCTGGAAACGCGAGCGCACGGTCGAGGCGCCGAGCAGCTCGTACACCTCGACCGGTTCAGCCAAGCCCTTCACAGGCGTCGGACCGATCGATTTGACGTCGATGTATCCCTCGGCGAGGGCGAGTGTGCCGGACGTGAGCAGGATGGCCCCTGGATCGGCGAGCTGTTCCAGCGCGCGGCCAGATGCGTGGTCTGCCCGACCGCTGTGTAGTCCATGCGCAGGTCGCTGCCGACCGCGCGCACGACGACGTCACCGGAATTGAGCCCGATCCGAATTCGGACCCTGATTCCCTGCGTCCGCCGTATGTCCTCGGCATACCGCTTCACCGTCTCCTGCATCCGCAACGCTGCGTAACACGCCCTAACCGCGTGATCCTCATGGGCCAGGGGCGCCCCGAACAGCGCCATGATCCCGTCGCCCATCACCTGATTGACCGTGCCTTCGTAGCGATGGACGGCCGCCATCATCAGCTCGATCACGGGATCGAGGATCTTGCGCGCTTCCTCGGGATCACGATCCGCGAGCAGCTCCATCGATCCTTTGAGATCGGCGAACAGTACGCTGACCTGCTTGCGTTCACCTTCGAGCGCCGCTTTCGACATGAGGATTTTTTCGGCGAGGTGCCTGGGGGTGTAGCTGTCGGGTGCACCCGGTAGCACCGGCGCGGCGCCGAGCGGCTGGCCGCAGCCATTGCAGAAGCGGCTCGACGGCGGATTCGCCTGGCCGCACCCACCGCAAAGCGTCGTCAGCCGAGTGCCGCAGCCGTTACAGAATTGCGCGGCGGCGGGATTCTCCTGATCGCACTGTGGGCAGCGCATGGGCTCAGCTCAGAATGGTGCTCATGGTGCCTGATTGTATAGCCGAACAAAAAGGAAAAAGGGGACGCACCCCATCCAATGGCACTTACTTGGGCATTGGGCACCGCATGCTCCCCCCTCGCGTGTAGCGCGGGGTCGGAGAGGGGGAAAACGCGATTTCGCCCCCATCGAGGAGCCCGCCGTAATTGTCAGGATCCTCACGCATCTGTGGTTGGCTGCGCGTGCGCCGCCCCGCGCCCCGGCGCGGCTGCTGGCGCTCATCGAGGCCGCATGATACTCACGACGACAACGGATCTGTCTCCCAGGCCGGCGACCAGGCTCGGGCCGTGGCTGCGCGAAGCGTCCAAACTGCTTTGACGGGGACCGCATCGGGCCGATGAAGGACTCAATCCAACGCCGAGCGCGTAAGACTTTCAGCGGGCACAGCCCGATTGACCGCTTACCGGGCTGGCGATACAGTGGCAGTCAGGGAAAATAGGGTGTTTTG
>Ga0326597_10012334_pt1 | contig 11268 bp, 15 predicted proteins | sample RVTome_12_FD_203789 | JGI IMG/M metagenome (GOLD analysis project Ga0326597, IMG submission 203789) | Soil microbial communities from uranium-contaminated site in the Upper Colorado River Basin, Wyoming, United States - RVT100D185 | ecosystem: Environmental > Terrestrial > Soil > Contaminated >... | reverse complement strand
TACGTTCGAGCGGGTTGATATCGAGGCCCGGCCGGGCGAGGCACTGGTCATCATCGGCCGCTCGGGTTGCGGCAAGTCGACGCTCCTCCACATCGTAGCCGGGCTTCTGAATCCCACGAGCGGTTCGATAAGGCTCGATGGCGTCAAGGTGGACGGACCCTCGCCGCGCTGGGTCATGATGTTCCAGGCGCCCCATCTCTTTCCCTGGATGAAGGTGACGCAGAACGTCGGCATCGGCCTGCGCTTTGCCAAGTGGCCGGAACAGAAGATCCGCGATCGCGTTGCCGAGGCGCTCAGCCTCGTTCACCTCGAGGAATATGCCGACAACAACGTGCAGGATCTCTCCGGCGGCCAGCAGCAGCGCGTCGCGCTCGCCCGCTCATTGGTGATGGAGCCCGAGCTGCTTCTTCTGGACGAGCCGTTCTCCGCGCTCGACGCCTTTACCCGCGCGAGCCTCCAGCGGGACGTCCGCTCCATCGCCAAGCAGCTGGGAATCAATCTTGTGATGGTCACCCATGACATCGACGAAGCGGTGTTGATGGCCGATCGCGCGCTGGTCATGGCGGGATCGCCCGGTAAGATCATGCACGACCTCAGGATAGACCTGCCGGATCCGCGCGAACGTCAGGATACAGCCGTGCAAGCGACACGCGCGCACCTGATGGAGATTTTTCACGATGCAGCACACTCGCAGTCGGACGACGCCTCCGATCCGGAGGTCGGAGAAGAGACGGCGTCCGAGACCGAGTCGGTCGGCATTGCCAGTGTGTCTGGTCGAGGAGTTCATCCTCGACTGACCACCACGCGGAGCCCGACCTGAATAGACTCTACAGGAAGCAGGGCGACGGGACTCAAACCTGATGATCGTCACGCACGACATCGACTTCGAAGCGCATGAATTGGAGGAGAACGGATCAGGCAAGCCGCAAATGGTGTCCGCCAGTGGATTGGTCGCCCTTGGTCCGAAGAGGTAGAAGCACATACGTTAGGAAACAATTTGGTTGTACGTCAGGGATATCGGCTTACTAACCGGTTAACCAACAGGAGACGGACATATGAAGAAGCAGCGAGACGATGGGACCAACGGGCAACATTTTCCGGCGCAGCCTGACAACCCGGATATCGCCGACGGTATGCCGGATCCGAAGCTGGCCCTGGAATACGACTCGGGATTAAGCCCGATTCTCGGAACCGGTGTCGCCCGACGCACGTTTCTCAAAGCGGGTGCGCTCGCGGCATTGAGTAGTGCGCTGCCTTCGACGCGCGTATTTGCCGACAAGAAGTTCGATCCGATAGTCCGCATAGGTTATCTCCCGATTACCGACGCGGCAGCGCTGCTGATCGCGCACGAGAAGGGCTTCCTCAAGAACGAAGGTCTCGACTCCGAACCCCCGACGCTGGTCCGTGGCTGGTCACCAATAGTCGAAGGCTTCCAGGCGCACAAGTTCAACCTCGTGCACTTGCTCAACCCGATTCCGGTCTGGATGCGCTACAACAACAAGTTCCCCGTGAAGATCACGGCATGGGATCATACCAACGGCTCGGCTCTTGTCGTAGGAGCGCATACGAACATCAAGAGCTTCAAGGATTTCGGCGGAATGCAGCTGGCGGTGCCCTACTGGTACTCGAACCACAACATCATTGCGCAGATGTTGTTGAGAGACGCAGGCATCACGCCGGTTATCCGGCCGCAGGACGCGAAACTTGGGCCCAACGAGTGCAACCTGCAGGTGCTGGCTCCGCCGGACATGCCGCCGGCACTTGCAGCGCGGAAGATCGATTCCTATATCGTGGCCGAACCGTTCAACGCGCTGGGTGAAATCAAGGCCGGCGCAAAGATGCTGCGATTTACCGGCGACGTCTGGAAAGGGCACCCGTGCTGCGTCGTCTGCATGCATGAGGCCGACGTCATGGATCCCGACCGCGCGGCCTGGACGCAGGGGATACACAACGCAGTGGTCGCCGCGCAGCTTTACATGGCTGAGAACCGTGAAGAAACCGCGCGGATGCTTTCAAAGGACGGCAAGAACTATCTGCCGTTCCCGTTCGAGGTGATCGATCGCGCGATGAACTTCTACGACCCTGCCTACTACAACAACCCGCTGGCAATCAAGCATATGGATTGGCAGCAGAGCCGCATCAATTTTCAGGCCTGGCCTTATCCGTCGGCTACCAAGATCGTCGTGGAAGAGCTCAGGGAGATCGTTCTCACTGGCGACAGAGCGTTCATGGATAACCTGACCGCCGATTTCGTCTCGCAGGACCTCGTCAACTATGACTACATCAAGAAATCGCTTCAGCAGAATCCGAAGTGGAAAAACGATCTGAGCGTACCGCAAACCGGCGATCCTTTCGTCCGCGAAGAGGTGATTAAGGTATGAGTTCGACCGTCGCACCCGCCGGGACGCTTTCATTCCCCCGCTTGAAGTCCCCGGGGGTGCGACGCTTTGTTTACGGGGTTGCCGGCCTTCTGGTTATGCTGGTGATCTGGCAGATCGGGACATTGTTGCTTCATCTCGATCCGGGCACGCGCACGTTCACCACTTTCGGTCCGATACCGACGTTCGAGGCGTTCCCGGTGTTGTGGGAGGAGGGAAAGATACAGAGTGCCGTCGCAGCCAGTGGTTATCGCTTGGCCGTCGGGCTGTTCATCGCCATCGCCATCGGTGTGCCGATCGGCATCCTGATGGGCCGGAGCAAGAAGTTCCGTGAGCTGAGCAACTCGCCGTTCCAATTTCTGCGCATGATCAGCCCGCTCTCCTGGATGCCGCTCGCGGTGATTGTGTACACACAATGGGACCAGGCGATCATCTTCCTCATTGCGATTGCGTCAATTTGGCCGGTTGCGTTCGCCACTGCCGCCGGTTTGGCCAAGGTCGATCCCGCCTGGTTCAAGGTGGCGCGCAATCTCGGCGCCCGGCCAATGCACATGTTGACGCGGGTCATCCTGCCGGCGATCGCATTCGACGTATTCACCGGAATTCGTCTCGCTCTCGGCGTTGCTTGGATCGTGCTTGTCCCGGCGGAACTTCTTGGGGTCACCTCGGGTCTCGGCTACGCCATCAAGGATGCGCGGGAAACCCTGTCGTACAACCACCTAACGGCGATGGTTCTCGTCATTGGCGCCATTGGCTATTTGCTTGACAGCGTATGTGTACAGCTCATCAAGCGCTACAGCTGGCACTACAGTGGGCAATGAGTTTTGAGACACGGAAATATACGATGATAGAGGCGGTCGTACGATGAGTACTGATGCCGTAGGCGCCCGAGCGGCATCTGCTGAGGCCAACGTGTCCCTGCACTTCATGATGTCGACGGCGCAGGGTGCGTTCAACTTTTTTGCGGGCCTCGCGATCCTGTTCGGTCTTTGGTGGGCCGGGGTCCACCTTGTCGTCGCACTCGATCCCTCGATGACGCTGTTTTCCGGCTTCGGGCCCGTGCCGGCGTTCCGTGCGATCCCAACGCTGTGGGAAGAGGGGGTGATCCAGGGCGCGGTATGGGCGAGCGGTTATCGCCTGGGCGCCGGGCTTCTCATTGCGATCGCCATCGGTTTCCCGATTGGTATTCTCATGGGGCGCAGCAGGACGTTTCGCGAGCTGAGCAATTCGCCGTTCCAGTTTCTGCGGATGATCAGCCCCCTCTCCTGGGAGCCGATCGCGGTAATTGTCTTCGCGGGATGGGAACAGGCAATTGTCTTCCTCATTGCAATTGCCGCGGTCTGGCCAGTCGCGTTCGCCACCGCCGCCGGGTTGGCCAAGGTCGATCCCGCCTGGATCAAGGTGGCGCGCAATCTCGGCGCCCGGCCGCGGCACATATTGGTGCAGATTATCGTGCCGGCGATCATGTTCGACTTTTTGACCGGCATTCGACTGGCCATCGGCGTTGCGTGGATTGTGCTTGTGCCGGCGGAATTCTTTGGAGTGCGCTCGGGTCTCGGGTACGCCATCGAGGATGCGCGGGAATCGATCTCGTACGACAATCTCATGGCGATGGTTCTCATCATTGGAGCCATAGGTTATGTCCTTGACACCATGACTGTACGGCTCATCAAGCGTTACAGCTGGCACCGTGAGGGATGAGGAGGCACAAGGACCGGGTGGATATCGACTGGCAACTGCGACCGTGTTATCAGCTGTTTCACTGAGTTGAATCACTAAACCGGAGGAGATGACCATGCAAAATCAGGCTTCAACCGCTGCTACGCTGGGTACCGAAGTAGTCTCAACGACCATTTCGAAACCGCTGCAGCTTGCCGCCGCCTTTCTCTTGGGGACGGTGATCCTGTTCGGCGCCGCCTTCGTGCAGACGTCCGCGGTTCACAACGCGGCCCACGACATGCGCCACTCCCAGGGCTTCCCCTGCCACTGATCGGTCGAGGGCATTTCGATGTTGTTTCGTCGAATCGTCATGTACGCCCTGCTGGTTGGGGGCCTGGCAGGCCTGGCGCTGACCGCTGTCCAGTTCTGGCAGGTCATCCCCATCATCCAGAGTGCAGAGCGCTTTGAGGCCGAGCCCTCATCGGCGCCCGGCCACGGGCACGCGGGCGATGATCACGGAGGCCACGAGCATGCCGCAGGCGCGTGGGCGCCGGCCGATGGAGTGGAGCGGACGGGCTACACGCTGCTGTCGAACGTGTTGACCGGCGCCGGTTTTGCTCTGGTATTGCTGGCCGCCATGGTGGCGTCGCTCAGGTTCACCGGCACGACCACGCTGGACTGGCGGCATGGGTTGCTGTGGAGCGCCGCAGGGTATGCCGTTTTCTACCTGGCGCCGGCATTGGGCCTCCCGCCTGAGATCCCGGGCGCGGCCGCCGCACCCCTGGAGGCCCGCCAGCTGTGGTGGCTGTTGACTGTGGTGTGCACGGCGGCAGGGCTCGCGGGTGTGGCGTTCGTAAAGTCCCCGTGGCGCTGGGCGGCGCTCGTGTTGCTGGCGGTGCCGCACGTGGTGGGCGCCCCGCACTCCGCCACGGCCCCGTTCGCGAACCAGTCGCCGGCGGCTGCCGCGGAGCTCGAAGTGCTGGCCCGGCAGTTCATCGGCGCAACGGCCATTGCCAATGCCGTGCTCTGGCTGGTGCTGGGTCTCGCATCGGTCTGGGCAGTCAGGCGGATCGTCTCCCCCGCGGCGTCGGGGTTTGCAGTGCCCTCGGTTCGACCAAACTCATAGGAGAAATGACCATGCAAAACCAAACTTCAACCACTGCCGGCCTGCGCGCCCCGGCAATCCCGACGGCGATCGCCAAGCCGCTGCAGCTCGCCGGCGCCTTTCTGCTGGGGACGGTGATCCTGTATGGCGCGGCCTTCGTGCAGACGTCCGCGGTGCACAACGCTGCGCATGACATGCGCCATTCACAGGGCTTTCCCTGTCACTAGGTTCGGCGACGGCATGTCGCCGCTCGCGTGGTCCGCGCCGCCGGCTGGCGCGGCGGGCGTCAGCCCGATCGGCGTATGAGGTCCGGGACACAGGCTGCCGATCGACAAACCGGTCGGCCGACCGAGCTGTCCGGCCGCAGAGTGCGGGACAACCGGTGTCTGCCGGCGGGCTCGCGTGACGCCACCCCGGACGAGGCAAGCAGAATACTATGTCCAGGCAAATCCATATCGTTTGCGTTTCCGGAACGCGCGAGAAGCTGCAGATGGCCGCGATGATCGCATCGGTCGCCGCGGCAAGCGGCGACACGGTCTCGGTATTCTTCTCCATGAATGCCCTGTCGTATTTCATCAAGGGGAACACCGCAGACGCGCCGGCGGAGGGGGAGTTCGGAACGCTGATGACGCAGAAGGGCGTGCCGCCGTTCAGGCAGCTGTTCCGGCAGGCCGCGGAGCTCGGCGATGCGCAGCTGCTGCCGTGCTCCATGGCGATCGACCTGTTGAAGATCACGGGGGACGATCTCGATCCCGAATTCGGGCCACCCACTGGTTTGACGCGTTTCCTCAGCGATTCCGAGGCCGGCCAGCTGCTCACCTTTTGAAGGCGCCTGGAGCGATCAATCAAATGACAGAGAAGGTTATCGACGCATGCAACACCTTTTGCCCCGGTCCGCTCATGGAGCTGATCACCTATATGAAGCAGGCCGAGATCGGGGATACGCTGGAGCTGCTGTCGACCGACAACGGTACGGCGACCGACGTCCCGGAGTGGATCAACAAGGTCGGGCACGAAATGGTCAGCACCGAGAAGGTCGGCGACGTCTGGCACATCAAGGTTCGGAAGGCCAAGTAGCGCGACACCGTCCGGGCCGTGCGGCGCGCGCTGAAGCCGGCATGCGGCCCGGAGAATCCGATAGGAGAATGCAATGCGAATCTTAGTCGTCGGCGGTGGTACGGGCGGTACCATCCTGGCCAACAACCTCTCGCGGAGGCTGGCCCGCGAGATCCGTGCCCGCGAGGTGAGCATTACCATGCTGTCCGCCTCCGACCAGCACATGTACCAGCCAGGCCTGCTCTACGTGGCGTTCGGACAGATGACGCCGGACCAGCTCTACCGCGACCAGGCGAGCCTGCTCGAGCCCAATGTCGAGTTCCACGTGGACCCGGTCGAAGAGTTTCAGTTCGACCAGAACCGCGTGCGCACGAAAAGCGGAAAGGGCTACGAGTACGATGTGCTCGTGATCGCCACGGGCTCGCGCATCGTTCCGAAGGAGGTGCCCGGCCTGGTCGAAGGCTCGGAGACGTTCTTCACGGAGGAGAGCGCCGTCAGGATGCACAAACGCCTCATGCAGTTCACGGGCGGCACCGTGGCGATGACGGTATCGATACCGCACAAGTGTCCCGTGGCGCCGGTGGAGGCCATGTTTCTGCTGCATGACTTCTTCAAGGCACGCGGCATCCGCGACAAAGTCAAACTGCGGTACAACTACCCCATCAACGCCGTCCATGCCACCGCAAACGTTGCCCGCTGGGCGAAACCGGAGTTCGAAAAGATTGGAATCGAGGTCGAAACCTTCTTCAACCTGAAAGAAGTGGACCCGGTCAACCAGATCGCCTACAGCGAAGAGGGCACCGAGGTCAAGTACGATCTGCACATCGCGATTCCACCGCACCGGGGCGCGGAAATCGCCGACAGCAATAAGCTGGGACAGGGTGGCTGGATCCCCACCGACCGCTTCAAGCTGACCATGGACGGTCATGACAACGTCTACGTGATTGGCGATGCTACCAACATCCCTGTCAGCAAGACCGGATCGGCGGCTCACTACGAGGCGGAAGTGCTGGCCGAAAACCTCGCTTCTGTGATCAAGACCGGCACCCCGGTTCGGGAGTACGACGGCAAGGTTTACTGCTTCATCGAAGCCGGTCGCGAGCGTGCCACCTACAACGCCTTCGACTACGTCAATCTGCCGGATCTCAAGCCTGCGTCCAAAGCGATCCACTGGTTCAAGATGGCGTATAACCAGATGTATTGGACCACGGTGCGCGGCTTACTCTGAGGAGAAATGACTGGGATGGCAAGCGAGAAACCACAAGCTACGCCGATGACGGACCGGGCGGACGAGACACCAGGGGTTCCGCCGGCGCTGACTGAGACGGCGGTCAACGACCTTGTCGAGATAATCGATCTGCTGGCGTCGGCCAGGGACGCGATGTCCGATGAGATGGTGACACGAATTGCACGCACGGCGAGCGAGGGAATGACGTTGCTCGACCGCCTCACGCGCAACGAAGGACTTATGGGCCTGCTGCAGGTGCTCGACCGCCCGGAGACGCAGTACCTGATGACCAGCCTGGCCGATGCGCTCGGGCGAATGAGCCAGGAGCTGGCGACCGCCCCCCCGGCCAGAGGCGGTTACGTCGGGCTGCTGCGCCTGGCGCGCGAGCCCGGCACCCAGGAAGGCCTGAGGGCGCTGTCGCTGCTCGGCAAGTACTGGAACGACAGCCTGCGGGAGCTGCACCGGACCGGCGGCCGCTGACCTTTCCCGGCAGCGCGCGCGTCCGGATCGCGGCGCGCGACTTTCCGGCGTGTGCGGGTCCGCGCATCCGCGCAGCCATCCATCGTGGCCGGCATGCTCGTGCCGGAAGGTTTCTCGTGGCCCGCCCCCCGGCCATGGACAGCCTCGCGACGGCCCCTCAAGCACGTGTCCCCCGTGCATCTCTCCCAGCGTTCTGAGTGTTTGCCAGATTGTACCGGACGGTACATACTGTACGTTCCAGTACACTGCAGAGAGGGTTCACCCATGCCTGCGCGTCCGCCGCTGCCTCCCTTCACCCGCGAGACCGCCATCCAGAAGGCCCGGATGGCTGAGAACGCGTGGAACTCGCGTGATCCGGAAAAGGTCTCGCTCGCCTACAGCGAGGACAGCCGCTGGCGCAACCGGGCGGAGTTCTTCCAGGGGCGCGAGGCGATCGTCGCCTTCCTCGTGCGCAAGTGGGCGCGGGAGCTGGATTACCGCCTCATCAAGGAGCTGTGGGCGTTCCACGACAACCGGATCGCGGTGCGCTTCCAATACGAGTGGCACGACGATTCGGGAAACTGGTTCCGCGCGTACGGAAACGAGAACTGGGAATTCGACGAGCAGGGCCTGATGCGCCGGCGGGAAGCCAGCATCAACGACGTTCCTATCCTGGAATCCGAGCGGAAGTTCCTGTGGAAACACGGCCCGCGCCCGGATGATTTTCCAGGCCTGACGGAGCTGGGACTCTAGCTCATGGCAAGGGAGATCGCGGAACGGCGCGACGTGATCCCGGTGCTCGGGGAGATCTTCAGGGAGCACGGGTTCTCCGGCACCTCCCTGTCGCAGATCACCGAGCGAACCGGCCTTGGCAAGGGCAGCCTCTATCACTTTTTCCCCAATGGAAAGAAGGAGATGGCCGAGGCCGTGTTGGACGAGGTGGCGCAGTGGTTCGAAACGAACGTTTTCTCGCCGCTGCAGCAATGTCCGGATCCCGGCCTCGGCATCAGGAAGATGTTCCGCGCGGTGGATCGCTACTTCCGCTCCGGCAACCGAATCTGCCTGGTGGGCGCGTTCGCGCTGGACGACACCCGGGATCAGTTCGAGGTCCGAGTGAATGCGTATTTCGCCACCTGGACGAGGGCGCTCAGGACCGCCCTGCAGCGCAACGGCTTCGCCGCAGCAGAGGCCAAGGCCGGCGCTGAAGAAATCGTCGCGGGCATTCAGGGCGCGTTGGTGCTTGCGAGATCGCTCGATGATCCAAACGTATTCACCCGCACCCTGAAGCGCCTGCAGCAGCGGGTCGAAGGCCGCGCCCGTGAGTAAGGCGTTGCCTGCTGCACGCACGATCGCGACGAATCGAGAGCCGCGTCTCAGGAACCGGGCGACTCCCCGGATTGCCAGACCAATGCATATCTCGACTGGTCCACCTTGGACCGGTTGTCGACGATGATGATCTCGGCTCCGAACCTCCTGGCGGTCTGATTGACGGGGCTGTCGAAGAGCAGCTGCCGGAACCGCTTGTAGCCGATGCCGCCGAACGCGCCGTCCTCGCGCTGAAGAAATGAAAACAGATCCGGCAGGGCGAAGCACCAGCGGTCCTGCTCAAGGCTGAAACACGGCTCCCTGCTCAGCTTCGTCAGCTGCGCCGCATCTCTTCGAGCCACCTGCTCGAAGAAAGAAATCAATGCTCGCTCAACAGCTTGCATCGCGCCGTCAGCCTTGGCGCGCCAGGTAGACCGTGCTGGATGAGCGACCACCCGTGTACGGGTTCGGAAAAGCCACCACGTGGGCCTCGGACGACAGGAACACGCCGTCGAGAAGGCGGCTGAACCCGCGGTCCGGGGGATCGTTGGACCACAGTCCGAACATTCCGCCGGGGTGGAGCTTGCCCGCCAGCCTGCGCAGCCCCGGTTCGGTATAAAACGCGCCGTTTCCGGGATTGAGCCAATGGCTCGGCGAATGATCGATATCGAGCAACACGGCATGAACGCGCCGGCCGGGGTGGGCGCAATCGAAGCCGCTGTCGGCCGATGCGGCAAGCTCAAAGAAGTCGCCGTGGACCAGGGTGCAGCGCGGATCGGACGTCAACTTCCCTCCGAGAGGCACGAGTCCCCGGCGATGCCAGTCGATGACCGGCTCCATGACCTCGACGACCATGACCGACCTGACACAAGGCTCCTCCAGGGCCGCCACCGCGGTATAGCCCAGCCCCAGGCCGCCGACCACGACGTCCAGGTCGCGGCCGCCCAGCGCGGCGAGCCCGAGCTTTGCCAGCTGAGTCTCAGCCTCGGTAAACAGGCTGGACATCAGGAACTCGTCGCCGAGCTTTACCTCGTAGACGATCTTCCCGCCGAGCCTGGGTTCCGACCGTCGCCTGAGGCTGATCGGGCCCAGCGGGGTTTCCTGGTAGTCCAGTTCTTCAAATTCAAACGTCATCTGAATCGTTTGCCGTTTGCGCTGAACCAGGCCGCGCGGGCGGTGGCATTCATCCGCGACATCGCCACAGCGGGCTCGATCCGGCGCGTGTTCGAAGGCGTGGTTTCTCCAGTCTGAAGCGCCGATGCGCGGACGCGAATCCGTATCACCGTCAGGGCCGGCGCCTCATCCACACGCTTCCGCCCCCCCACCATGGCTGAGATTCGGGAAACGCCGCCCGCAGCCGTTCAGGAAAGTTCTGCCATACGAACTGATTGGCGAAGAGCACTTCGAAATCCCGGTTGAACGCGAGAAAGGCCTGCAGCAGGTACTGCTCCGTCCAGAAGATGCAGTGTTCCTTGATCCATTTGCGGGGGTAGTCGAGCGGAAAGAAGATGTCATGCACGTGCACCATCACCCCCGGGCGCAATCGCGGGAGCACCTCGAGGTAGAGGAACTGCACGTCGCCACCGCAGCGCAGGGCGTGCGAAGAATCGATGAACAGAAGGTCTCCGTCCTCGAGAGCCAGAAATCGATCCAGCGGAAGTGATTCGGCGGGCACCGGGACAAGCTCTTCCAGGCCGGGAATTCCCGCCGCCACGACCGAACCGGGATAAGGGTCGACGGAAACCAAGCGCATTCCGCCGATGTCGTGCGCGACTTGCGCCATCAATCGTGTCGAAAAACCGGAGCCTATCTCGAGGACGTTGCGCGGCTTGAAGTGGTGCAGCATGCAGTAGAGAACCAGGGCGTCGGTCCCGTCGAACGTATGATTGTTCAGATGAAATTGCCAGTCCACATCGGTGGGCGACGTCGGAAGCGCCGCGCATGCGTTCTGGTATCTCGGGAACACCTCCCTCAGCAGCTCGAGCTGACCTTCGGCGTTCATGTCGACGCCGTGCAGTTCGCTGCGGCGGGCCCACAGCGAGTCGTCGAGCGCCTGGGTGTCGGGAATTGGGGAAAAG
>Ga0326597_10012333_pt1 | contig 11268 bp, 8 predicted proteins | sample RVTome_12_FD_203789 | JGI IMG/M metagenome (GOLD analysis project Ga0326597, IMG submission 203789) | Soil microbial communities from uranium-contaminated site in the Upper Colorado River Basin, Wyoming, United States - RVT100D185 | ecosystem: Environmental > Terrestrial > Soil > Contaminated >... | reverse complement strand
TGGGCCTGTCTACGCCCTCGATGACTTGGAGCGGGAAAACCGTGGCTCCGGCTCGGGCGGGTGATGGGAACAGCAGGACCGACGCGGCAGCAACGACCAGCAACGGCAGAGGGTCGGCTCGCATGTGTGAGCCACAATGCAGGATGCATTCCGACGGGACCCGAGTCGTCTCGCGTCATCGGCCCCCCCTCGCATCCCCAGAACCGGTCTGTTTTCGGCTTGTGTCTCGGCAGTCAGGGGGCTCGTCGTCGACGATGAGCCTCCGAGGTGGGAACTTTTCCCCAGGGCTGCTGAGAATCCCTCAGCCGAGCAGGAACCTCTCCAGCGTCGAGACGACGTGCGGCCAGCGGTACTCGCGGTCGACGTACGCCAGCCCCTGCCGTCCGAGCTGGGCGGCGAGGTCGGGCTGCCGCAGCAGCAGTTCGAGACAGCCGGCGAACTCGTCGAAGTTCCGGTAGTACAGCGCGCCGTCGGCGCGCAGCGCCTGCCCTTTCAGCACGCGGCAGCGGCCGTTCACGACCGCCGGCACGCCGTGATTCCACGCCTCGAGCAGCACCATGCTGAGGCTCTCGTACGGCGACGGCACGACCAGCGCCGCCGCGTTCGACAGCAGCGCCTCCCGATCCGCCTCGCCGACCTGTCCGAGGCGCCTTACGAGCGGATGGCCCGGCATCGGCATGTTCTCCGGCCCGGCCATCACCAGCGGCACGGTCGCCTGCGTCTCCTCCTGCCACCGCAGAAAGTGCCGGAGCAGCGTCCCGCATCCCTTGTTCGGATCGATCCGCCCCAGATACAAGAGGAACGGCTTCGGGATCTCGAGCGCGCCGCGCGACGCGCCGGACCCCCGCTTCGCCGGCTCGAGGCCCGTTCCGATGATGCACGATGGCGCCAGCGGCTCTGGGCACAGCCGGGCGACCAGCGCTTCCTCTTCCGGCGTCAGGAACACGAACGCCGACGGGAGGGTGAAGAAGCGGCGCACGACATCGAGCCGGACGATGGCGTCGTCTTCCGCCGTCGGGACGAGGATCGCGCGGTCGGCGACCGGCGGCAGGCCGAAGAAGGTCTGGTAGTAGCGGAAGGACCAGAACAGGATCCGGTCGAACTCGGCGCCGTGCGCGGCGAGAAACTCGACGAGCGCCGGCGTGTCGGGCCCGTTCTCCCGGAACCACTGCTCCTGCTCGGCCTCCGACGCATTGGGGCTGGCGGCCAGCTCGCTGATCTCCGCGAACCGGTGGAGCGAGCGGGCGCGCGCCACCGGAAAGCGCCGCACGCGAAGCCTTCCCAGGCGCGACTCGCCGGAAGGGTACGCGTTCTTCCAGGTGATGTGGTCTTTCGCGCAGGTCGTGAGGACCGTCACGTCGTGCCGCGCCGCCAGCTGCTCGGCGACGAGGCGGCAGTGAGTTTCCGAACCGCCGGCGATCTCCGGGCCGAAGCGGTGTACGACGCACGCGAGCTTCATCTCAACGGGTCTCTCCGGCGTCCTTCCTGGGCGCGCGATCGACCTCGGCGGTCCTGAGGTGCGGTCCGCCGGTCACCATCCGGCTGAGTCGCACGTTCTCGATGGCCAGCTCCTCCAGGCAGGCGAACAGCAGGCGGTTGATGCGCTGCTGGCGGCGGAAGTTCTCGAGGCTGTACTCGTACAGCCACCGGGTGAGCGGCAGCAGCAGGCGGCGCTTCAGGAAGACGATGATGGGTCCGATCACCGGGCGATGGCTGGAGAAACGCAGATGGCCCTGCAGCACCCAGTCCTCGTCGTCGCCCAGCAGCTCGGGCAGCAGGAGGGCGTCCGGATCGCGCTCTTCGACGGCGCGGCGCAGCACGCGCTCGACGGCGGCGAACAGCTCGGCATCGCGGAAGTCGGACGCCCCTCCGCGCGCGAGGAGCCGCTTCCGCCGTTCGGTGCGGGTGGTCTCCTCGAGCGAATCCATCAGCCGATCGACGCGTGCGGCAGGCCGCGGGTCGCTCACGTTGCCCTATCTGCCCTTTCCTTGAAGTGCCCGGAGCTCGGGCAGGTCGGGATCGGCGTTGGCCCAGTACTTCTCGACCAGGGCGAACTCCGCCTGCGCGGTGCGAACGTCGCCATTATGCTCCGCCACGAGCCCGAGCGCGTAGTGGGTGCTCCCGGCGCCCGGATCGTGGGCGAGCATCTGGCGGGCCGCGAAGCCGGCGAAATCCCAGTCGCCCGCGTCGCGCGCCGCCTTCGCGATAGCCTCGAGCATGAACAGCGCCCGGGCCCAGTTCTCGGGGTCCCGCTCTTCGCGTACCCTGCGCGCGACCTCGTCGAGCATCGCCCGCCCCTTCTCCCGCTGGCCGGTCCGCAGGAAGAGCTCGCCCTGAAGCGCTTCCAGCGCTGGCGCGACGAGGGCCGCCCCGCGGGGCGCCCCCCCGAGCTCCCGCACCGCGGCGGCGGCCTCGCCTGCCGCCGCCTGCGTCCTGCCGGCGGCCAGCATCGCCTGGCCCGCCGCCACGTGCCCGGCGGCGCGAACCAGGGGGGAGGCATCCGCGATAAGCACCCTTGCCGCCGCTTCGGCCTCTTCGGTCCGGCCGCGCGAAACGAGGAAGGCCGGCCACTCCCGCTTGTCGAGCAGCTGAACGAGGAGCGAGGAAGGGACGTCGAATCCCCTTTTCAGCGCAGCCTCCGCCTCGCGCATCCGGCCGAGATATCGGTACGACGCGCCGAGCAAATCGAGGTTGTGCTCGTAGTGCCAGTCGTGCTGCGGCGGGATCTTCTCCGCCTCGAAATAGGCACGCTCGAGGCGGTCCGCCGATTCGAAGGCGCGAAGGGCATCGTCGATCCGGCCGGCCCGCCGCAGCACATGGCCGTGCAGATGCTGTGCATGGGGTATGACCGGCGCCGCGGCGGCATAGGCCGCGCCGTGCTCGAGCGCGAGGGCCGCGTCTCCGACGTTCTCGTACGCGTGAGCCAGGTAATGATGCGCCGCCGCGGAGCCCGAAGCCAGCGAGAGCGCCTGCTCGAAGAAACCGATGGAAGTCGCGACCGAGCCCTGGCCACGGTCGGCGGGACTGGGCGCCTGCGCGATGCCCCGCAGCAGCCACAGTTCCACGTCGGCGGGATGCGTGGCGAGCGCCGCGTCGAGCGCGTTCCGATAGGCCGCGAGCGCCGATGGCTCGGCCGGATCGTCTTCGGCCGCCATCTGAAGGGCGCGCGCCTCGATGTGGCGTCGATCGTGCTCGGAGGCGGTGGAAGCGAGCGCGCGCGCCCGATCGAGCGCCGCCCGCGCCTTGACTCGATCGTGCAGCTCGGCGTACGCGACCGTCATTCCGAGGTGTCCCATCGCCAGCGAGGAGTCGAGCCGGAGCGCCTGATTGAACGACCGGGCCGCCTCGATCCAGACGTGGGAATGCAGGTAGGCCAGCCCCTGGTCGTAGAGCGCCTGCGCCTGCGCCGAGGTCGTCGACACGGCGTCATGAGCCTGGCCGATGCCGGATCGGAGCGTGACGGGCCGGGCCACGATCTCGTCGGGAACCGCGGCGACGCGCTGCGCGGGAGGCGGCTCCTGGGCGGGAACCGGGCCGCCGGACATCAGTAAGGGAAGAAGAACGGCGACGGGCCATCTCTTCATCGTCGGGCGACTCCGCTGATCGGCGGCGAGCGTCGGTCTCTCTATCGCTGCGACCCGCCGGGCATGACGTTCCTCCGGAAGCGCGGCAGCATGTCGTCTCGCATCGCGAGCTGATACACGGTGACCGCGACGGCGATGGCCGAGGCTCTCGCGTCGGCCTCGAGGACGCGCTCGTAGGTATCGAGGTTCGTGTGGTGGGTGTGGCTCTCGTATTCGATGGGATCCAGCGAGAAGTCGATCCCCGGCAGGCCGGCGTTGTTGAACGCCGTGTGATCGGTGTCGCCCAGGGCGCGGCTGGTCGTCGCGATGGCGCCGGCGATGCCCAGGTCGGCCAGCGGGGCCAGCGCCTGGCGAATCACCGTGGCGGCCTCCGGCGGGCCGAATACGGTGGCGCCCCGCGGCCGTCCGGTGCCGTGATCGACGTTCAGGTACGCGACGATCCGGTTGAACTCCCCCTTCGGCCTCTCGAACGATCCGAGATGCTGCTGGATGTACGCGCGCGAGCCGAGCAGCCCCTGCTCCTCGCCGCTCCAGAGCGCCACGCGAATCGTGCGCCTCGGCCGGACGCCCAGCGCCTTCAGGATCCGCACCGCTTCCATCATGATCGCGCACCCGATCGCGTTGTCGGTCGCGCCGGTGGCCGACTGCCACGCATCGAGGTGGGCGCCGATCATCACGACCTCTTCCGCCCGGTCCCCTCCGTCCATCTCCGCGATCGCGTTGTAGGCGGTGCGCCCCTCCTCGTGCAGCGTGTTGCCGATGGTGAACTCGAGCTCGACGGGGGTGCCGTCGGCGAGGATGCGCGCGACGCGGCCGTAGTCCTCGTTGCGCATCACGACCGTCGGCACCACGGTCGTGATGTCGAACGTCGTATTGTGGAAGGCGGCGACCTGCCCGTGCTCCCGGCGAGCGTCGTTCAGCCGCAGCAGCGCGCCGTTTTCGAGCAGGAATTCGTCGATGCGCCGGCTGACCCGAGACGGCGACATCGGCCCGGGCGAGGCCGGCGGGCCCGGCCGGCCGGCGGTCCCGCCGCCCGTGGCGCGAGGGCGATCCGGATCGAACTGCTCCTGCACGCGGGCATCGTCGTTCCGCTTGGCGGGCGGATCCATGTTCACCGGCACCGCCACGCTCGTGTCCGCGAGGACGATCTTGCCCGCGACCTCTGCCTTCACCGAGCTCAGATACGTCTCGAGCTCCGCCGCGGTCCCATGTGCCGGCACCGCCAGTTGAAACGCACTGGCGGTGATGGTGCCGTTCGTGCCGGGAGTCCACGCGAGCACTTCGCCGACGAGCTGATCCTTCACGGGCGACACGATGTGCGCCGAGAACCGCTCGTTCACCCAGCCCGGATGGGCGAAGTCCCACGGCTCCAGGCGGCCGCCGGAGAGCCCCCACACCTGCATGGTCTTCACCGCCCACTCGCCGGCCGCCTTCAGATTCGGCGAGCCGGTCAGGCGCGGGCCGTAGACATCGCTCAGGAAGTGCACCGTGCGCATGATCTGCGAATGCGCGTTCGCTTCCTGCCGGATGCGCACGTGGATGTCGGGGTCGAGCGGCGGCTGCGCCGACAGAGGCGCCAGCAGCACGACAGCCGCGGCCGCACACGCCGCGCTCCGCGCCAGGCGTCTGATCTCCATATCGAACATCCTATCGCGCTCTCGCGCTTTCCGAGCCCCGGAACGCCCGGCAATCGGCCCTTCCTGGCTCTCTGCGGTTTCGTCGGACGTCGGGCCGGCCACTATAATCGATACAGAGCATGCCGCAGTCGACGGGCACGGCCCGGAAACAGGTTCCACGGCGCGAGAGCGACGCCGACGCCGCCTGGCGCATCGCGCTGGCGGCGGCGCGGCTGTCCGAACGGGTGGCGGCGGCCGCCAAGGCCGCGGCATTTGCCCTGTCGGGCAAGGGAGATCTCCGGCCCGCCGGCGCCGGCGATGCCGACGCGTTGATCGCCTGGCGGCCGGGCCTGGGGTGGGAGCCGGTGCTGCCGGCCGAGGATCCGCGGCACGCCCTGATCGATCTCTACCTGCCCGTCTGCAGCGCGACACGGGCCCGGCCGATCACGGTGGGCCATCTGGGGCAGAGCCTCGACGGGTTCATCGCGACGCATGCGGGCGAGTCGCAGTACGTCACCGGCCCGGAGAACATCCTGCACCTGCATCGCATGCGCGCCTTGTGCGACGCGGTCGTCGTCGGCGCCGGCACGGTGGCGGCCGACGACCCGCAGCTCACGACGCGGCGCGTGTCCGGCCCGAGCCCGCTGCGGGTGGTCCTCGATCCCGGCAGGCGCCTGGCGGATCACTACAAGGTGTTCAGCGACGACTCGGCCGCGACGCTGTATGTCTACGGACGGTCGCTCAGTCGCGCCGGCGAGATCCGCTTCGGCCGCGCCGACCTCGCGGCGATCGACGACAGCGCGGGCGGCGTGAACGTGACGGAGCTGATGCGCGTCCTCCACGCCCGAGGCTGCACGCGGGTCTTCGTGGAAGGCGGCGGCGTGACCGTCTCGGCGTTTCTCGAGGCGAACCAGCTCGATCGGCTGCACGTGGCCATCGCGCCGCTGATCATCGGCGATGGACGGCCGGCGATCCGCCTGCCGCCGCCCGCCGCGCTCGGCGACTGCCGGCGCCCGCGCTATCGCGTGTTTCGGATGGGCGGCGACGTGCTGTTCGACTGCGAGCTCGCGCCCTCGGAGCGCGAAGGCGGCGAACCCGACACGCCGCGGCGGGTGACGCGCGTCATTTGACGTTGACGAGCCTGCGAGCGAACGCGCGAGATTGAGGCAACGAAGCAGAAGTGCATGATGGTGACCAACTGGCAGCTGCCGACCGCTCCCCTGCGTGGGAGCGCCGTCGCCACGAACGCGCTGGCGCTGGCGGCGCTCATGGCCCTCGCCTGGACCGCGCGTGCCGGCTGGCAGCTTGGCGCGAGCTATCCGCTCAAGGCGGGCGCGCTCTTCGCGGGCGTCATGCTGATCGCGGTTGGCTTCCTGCGGGGCCGGCATCCGTTCGCGCGCTTCGGGCCGGCGAACCAGGTGACGACCGCGCGCGCCATCCTGGTCGCGCTGCTGGCGAGCCTGATCGGCGACCCCGGATTCCGGGTCGCGGCGGTCGGCGCGGCCGGCGTCGCGGCGATCGTGTCGGCGCTCGACGGGGTGGACGGCTGGCTCGCGCGCCGCAGCCGCATGGCGAGCGCGTTCGGCGCGCGCTTCGACATGGAAATCGACGCGCTGCTCGTGCTCGTGCTGTCGGTCCTCGCGTGGCGGTACGACAAAGCCGGCGCCTGGGTGGTCGCGTCGGGGCTGCTGCGCTATCTGTTCGTCGCCGCCGGCTGGATCTGGGGCTGGCTCGAGGCGCCGCTGCCGCCGAGCCGCCGCCGGCAGGCGATCTGCGTGCTGCAGACCGCCGCCCTCACGCTCGCCATCCTGCCGGTGATTGCGCCGCCGCTCAGCGCGTCGCTGGCGGCCGCCGCGCTCGCGGCGCTCTGCGTCTCCTTCCTGACTGACATCCTGTGGCTCTGGCGCGCCGGCAAGTCGTAGGTCCGCCCGCGCCGCGCGGCAACGGCGGGAGCGCCGGCCCCTGGCGGCGCTGGGCCACCTTGGCCGCCGCGCTCCTGCTGCTCGACGCGTCGCTGACCTTCCAGAACGTGTGGCCGACGCCCGCGGTCAAGTGGAGCGGCGAGCTCTCGATCGAACTGGCGGCGTTCGCGATCGCGCTGGCGGCCGCGAGCCGCCGGTTCGCCCCTCCTTCGCGCGCGGCCCTGCGGTGGCTGTGCGCGGGGTGGTTCGTGCTGCTCGTCGGCCGATACGCCGAGGTGACCGCCCCGGCGCTGTACGGCCGCGACATCAACCTGTACTGGGACTTGCGCTACGTGCCGGACGTCGCCGCCCTGCTGGCCCGCGCGGCGCCGCCGTGGCTTGTCATCCTGGCCGCCGCTGCCACGGCGCTGATCCTGATACTGGTGTACCGCGTTCTCGGCTGGGCGCTCGGCCGGCTGGGCGGCGCGGTCGCCGACCCGCGCGAGCGCCGGGTCGTGGCGGGGCTCGCCGCGGCGGCAGCCCTGCTGTTCATCGGCCAGCGCGTCGGCGCCGGCGTGCCGGACACGCCGGCGTTCGCCGTTCCCGTCACGGAGACCTACGCGCGGCAGGCGCGGCTCGTCGCGAAGGCGCTGGGCGGATCGACCACGCTCGCGCCGAGTCCGCCGATGAGCTCGGACCTGGCGCGCGTCAAAGGCGCCGACGTGTTCCTGTGGTTCGTCGAGTCGTACGGCGCCGTGAGCTACGACCGGCCGGAGTTCGCCGCGCGGCTGGCGCCCGTTCGCGCCGACCTCGAGGCGGCCGTTCGCGAGACCCGGCGGGAGGTCGTGTCGGCATACGTCGAATCGCCTACCTTCGGCGGATCTTCGTGGCTCGCGCACCTGACGCTCATGTCCGGCGTGGAAGTCCGTGACCACGACACCAACGCGCTGCTCATGACGCAGAAGCGCGACACGCTGGCGACGACGTTCGGGCGGCACGGGTATCGGACGGTCGCGCTGATGCCCGGCTTGTGGCAGCAGTGGCCCGAAGGCGCGTTCTACGGCTTCGACGACATCTATGGGAACGAGCGGCTCGCGTATCACGGCCCGCCGTTCAGCTGGTTTGCGATTCCCGATCAGGCCGCGATCGCGCGGCTGGACGCCATCGAGGTCTCTCCGCCATCGCGCGCGCCCCTCTTCATGTTCTTTCCGACCATCAGCACGCACGCGCCGTTCGTCCCCGTCCCTCCGTACCAGCCCGACTGGCCGCGGCTGCTGACCGACGATCCGTTCGATGCAGCGGCCGTCGACCGCGCGTTCGAGCAGGAGGCCGACTGGATGGACCTCGGCCCCGGGTACGTCGACGCCGTGGCGTACGAGTACGCTACCTTCGCCGGCTACCTGCGGATGCGCGCGGATCTCGATCTGGTGTTGATCCTCATCGGCGATCATCAGCCGGCGGCCGCCGTCGCCGGCGAGGACGCGCCGTGGGACGTTCCCGTGCACATCGTCACCAGCCGGCGGCCCGTGCTCGATCGGCTGATTGGCCACGGCTTTCGCCCCGGCCTCGCGCCCGCCCGTCCGACGCTCGGCCCCATGCAGGCGCTGCTCCCGGTGCTGCTCGACGCGTTCGGCGATCCGGAGTGATGTCGATGCCGTTCCGGCGGCCCCACCTTGTTACGGCGACCGTGTGTTGAGACCGGCCCGATGTTGAGTCGCGTGGGGATCGCCCCCTATTGCCGGCTATCGCCTCCCTCCGCCCGCATTTCCTGCCCGTCGCCGGCCACGATCTCGAAGCGGGGTCCATCGGAGCGCGGCAAGTCCGACCAGAAGGACGCTGACGAGGCTGACGGCGTTGGCCCACGTGCGGACTGGCGTGTTCCTGAACTCCGCCTTCAGCCTGTGTGTCCCTGGTGGAACAGCGCTCTCCATGTAGCGATCTCCCGGCCGGACGGTTACTTCGGTGACGGCGTCGTTCAGTCGAACGGTCCACCCGGGAAAGTACGGTGAGTTGATCCTTACCGTCATGCCCCGTTCGGTCGAGACATCGAGGACCAGCTCATCATCCATGACCGTCTGCTCGTGAATCCGGCCGGCGCCTCTCGTGGTCTGCCAGCGCCCGATGTCGTCCTCCGGGTGCTCAGTGACGCCGACTGGATCGAAGGCAAAGTCGATGTAGCCCCAGTCCTGCCCTTCCGGCGTGTCCCGCCACGCAGGGTTGTCGATGTCGGCCACCTCCGCCGGCACGTAGCGCGACGGCCTGAGTTGTCGATGATAGATGTTCGTCTGGAGCGCGACGACCGCGACCAGCGCGAGTGCCTGGGCGCGGCGGTCGAGCAGCGACACCAGGGGGGCTGCCATGGCTCCGGCGGCAATGGATACCAGGAGGAGGAAGCGCCACGGAAACTGGACGTAGCCGAGCGGTGCCAGTCCGTCCCACACGCTTCTGGACGCGGCGGTCATCATGAACAGCGCGAGGGCGACGACACCGAGCCACACCGCCAGCGCGGCGCCGCGCCCGTCGACTCGTCCGCGGGCCACCTGCGCGAAGAGAACGCACCCAGCGGCCGCCATCAACCCCCATTCCACCGCCGCGATGTGCAACGGGATCAAGTCGTCCACGTTCTTCAGCGAGTTGCCGAAGTTCCAGGAGTAGTCGAACCCGAACCGCAGGAATTGATGGAGTGGCACGAAGTGCTCGGTGAAGCTGCCGGCGCCAATCGTCAGCAGTGGCGCCTGGATGAGGTCGAATTCGAGCAGCGCCGGCAAGAGGTAGAAGGACGCCAGCCCCACACCCAGCGCCGCTCCGTGCGCCGCCTGCAGCAGCCGTTCCGGTGTGGTTTGTCGCGACAGCCACAGATGCCACGCGTAGCCGGCGAACATCGGAATCATGATGAGCGTGGCTGGCAGATGGCAAATCAACGTGAGCCCTGTCAGGACCGCCAGCAGCGGGACAAATGCCGGGCTGGGCGTCGTAAGGAGCCGGTCGAGAGCCCAGAGGACACCGACACCAAATGTAATAGCCGCAAACTCCGGGTAGGCGGCCCGGACGAAGACATCCACGATGAGGTACGGCGAGAGCCCAAAGACCACTGTGGCGACGGCGGCGGGCAGCAGTCCGAATCGTCTACAGAGCAGGAACATGAAGCCGGCGCCGGTCCACCACAGGAGAGGCGGGGTCGCCTTGAGCGCATGCGAGAGGGGCACGAAGAGGTGCACGAACGCCACGACGTACGAGAACCCTACCTGATAGAAATTGAACAGCGGCTGGCCGTGACCGGTTTTCGTTGCTTCGACCCAGCGTACCGGGAATTGCCCCTCGGACAGCGCGTGGTCCAGCCGATACACATAGGTCAAGTGCGTGCCCGCGTCATGGCCCATCGGAAAGCCGCCGTGCGTGAACGGAGTAAGGACCGGGAGCAGCGCGAACCCAATCAGCAACAGGACCGCGGTGGTACAGAACCATCTGTGGCGTGGTGTCGGGCTCGTCGTCTTGTCTGGGGAATCCTCAGCCAGGGACATCGTTCAGCGAATCCGATCCGGGGGCATGCAGCCGATTATCCTCCGGCCACACGCATGGGTTGCACGAAGAGATACGTGTCCCGGAAGCTCAACCACAAGCTCGTCATCAACCTCGGATAGAACCGCAGGCACGCGCGGCAATCGCGGCCGTCGTTGCTCGTGCTTTATGATGAGGCCTCAGGTTCGAAGTGGCTTCCGGGGCCCAGAAATGTATCGATCGCAGTCTCGCGCCCGCGCGTCCGTCGCTCGGTCACACGAAGCCGAGGCTCCGGGTGCGCGCGACGAGCCGACGCTCTTGCGAGGGCTCCGGGACCACGTGCGGGCCGCCCTGTCGTGCATCGTTCTCGTTGGCGCACTTGCCGGCCCTCTCACCTCGGTCCATGCTCAGCAGTCCGACCCGCCGGCGTCGTTGGAGCGCGTTCGCGTCGCGCTGCAGCGCCCTCAGACGCTCGGCGGCGCCCTCATCCCGCCGGAGCCGGAAGAACGACGGCTCGGCCCACTGACGTTCGCGCCGCCGGACACGAGGGGAGAGTTCGTCCGCGTCCGAGTCCCCGTCGGCGCGCTCGCCGGCCGCCTCACCCACTCGATCTCGGCCGCGCGTCATCGGCGGGCCGAGAGAGCCGCGCGGGTGGAGGTGGCGAGAGTG
>Ga0326597_10012332_pt1 | contig 11268 bp, 14 predicted proteins | sample RVTome_12_FD_203789 | JGI IMG/M metagenome (GOLD analysis project Ga0326597, IMG submission 203789) | Soil microbial communities from uranium-contaminated site in the Upper Colorado River Basin, Wyoming, United States - RVT100D185 | ecosystem: Environmental > Terrestrial > Soil > Contaminated >... | reverse complement strand
CACGAACCGCACCTGATCGTCATGCGCGATCCTGACGATGCGCGCATCATCGTCCCCGAGCGCCTCGAGCTCCCGGACCGTGAGTCCGGCCGCCCGGCTCCCTTCGACGACGCGCGCCTCGATGAGGTACTCGCCAATGTCGAACGCATGCCCGCCGCCCGTGTCCGCCAGCCGCTCCTTCGGGATCAGCCTCCACCCGATCAGGACAAGAAACGCGAGTCCGGCGAGCGCCACGGCGCCGCCCACCGGGGTGAAGTCGAACATCGCGTAGGGCCGGCCGAGCGCCTCGGCGCGATAGAGAGAGACGATGATGTTCGGCGGTGTCCCGATGAGTGTGATCAGCCCGCCGAGCAGCGAGCCGAATGCCAGCGGCATCAGCGACTTGGCCGGCGAGTACCCGTCCCGGTATGCATTCCGGAGCGCGACGGGCAGCACGAGCGCCACCGCGCCGACATTGTTCATCATGCCGGAAAGCATTGCCGTCAGCCCGGTCTGCGTGACGAGTTGCAGGTTCTCGCGCCCCTTCAGTGGCGCGATGAACCCGACGAGCACGTCAACCACCCCGGCGTTCTGGAGGGCCCGACTGAGGATGAGCACGGAGGCCACCGTGATCACCGCGGGATGCGCGAAGCCGCTGAACGCCTCGTCGCCAGGCACCGCACCGGTCAGGACAACCGCCAGCAGGGCCAGCATTGCCACGAGGTCATAGCGCCACCGACCCCAGACGAACAGGCCCAGCGTCACAGCGAGGATGGCGATGATCAGCGCTGGCGAGGAGGCCACCGGCGCGACAGCTAGCTCTTCTGCAGGGTCAACACGTACGCGACGAGGGCCTCGAGATCGGCCGGCGGCAGCGTGTCGAAGGCGCGCTTCGAGACCTTCGGGTTCATTTCCCGGGGCGAGACGATCCACTTCCGGATGTCGTCGCGGCTCAGCTTCGAGCCGACGCCGTCCAGGGGGTACCGCCGGCTCCCGACACCCGCGATCGAGTGACACGCCTGGCACTTCTGCTCGGCGTAGACGGTCCGTCCGCGCTCGATCTCGGCGCGCTCGGCCTGCACATTTCCCCCCTGCGCATGCACGACCTGCCCGACTTCCGGCTCACCACGTTCGACCCGATCGCCGTCGCAGGCAGCCAGCCAGAGCATCACCGCCGTCCCTCCGGCACGCAGCAGGCCAGACACGATCCCTCTGTGCAGTCGCACGTTCTCCCTCCGCTCACGCGATGCCCGCTCAATCGCCGCGGACGAGCGCGATCGCCATCGACAGGCAGGCCACCAGCGCACCTGTCGCGATCGCCGCCACGATGGCCAGCCTGCGCCTCACTTGTAGCTCTCCAGCTCTGCGGGCGCTTTCACCTTAGACCAGATCGAACAGCTCCGAATGGACGCGTGATGCCGGCACGCCGAGACCTCGCAGGCAGCGCTCCATCGCCTGCGTCATCGCGTCGGGTCCACACACGAAATACGCCAAGCGCTCGCGTCCAGACGGCAGGTGCCGGTCCAGCACGTCCCCGGTAATCCGCCCCCGCTCTCCGACCCAGTCGTCGGGCGGCTCCTCGAGCACGTACACGACACGAAGGTCAAGGCGCCGGCCGAGGTCCTCGATCGCTTCGCGGCACGTCATCCGGTCCCATCGCCGATACGCGTAGAACAGCAGGAACGGCCTGGGATCGCCGCGATCGGCCAGCGTACACAGCATGCTCATGATGGGCGCGATGCCGATGCCGCCCGCGATGAACACACAGCCGTCCGCGTCGTGCCGATCCAGCGTCATCGCGCCGTACGGGCCATCGACGAAGGCGACCGCCCCGCGCTCGACCCGTCCGATCGTCCGCGTGAAGTCGCCGAGTTCCTTGATCGTGAACTCGAGCCGGCCGTGTGGCTGCCCCGGACTCGAGGAGAACGAGAACGGGTGATCGTTCATGAGGAACGGACTGCCCCCGAGCGTCAGCCAGGCGAACTGCCCCGGTTCGAACGCGATGCCCTCGTGACCAGCCGGCTCGACCGCAAGGGTCCACGCGTCGCCCCGTTCGCGCCGCACATCGATCACCCGGTAGGGACGACGATGAAGCCGCCAGGGCCTGAGGACCCGGACGTATGCGAGGGCGCCGGCCAGCGAGAGGACAATCGCGATCCACAGGGCGCGCGTCCCGGGAACCGACAGGTAGTACTGCACGCCTCCAACGTGCGCGAACGCGAGGCCGACGGCCACGATCGCGAGGAGCACGTGCGTGACACGCCAGGCCTCGTACGGGAACCTGATCTGTTTGCGAACGAGGGACGCCGCGACCAGCACGAGGATCGCCGCGATCGCCAGCGTGCCCGCGGCCATATACCAGGGCGCGGTCAGCGGATTCAGGAAATCGGCCACCGCCGGGTTGTCGACGACGAGGATCGCCGGATGGGCGGCGATTAGCGCGAGCGCCACCACGCCGAGATAGCGGTGGAAGTAGTAGACGACGTCGATGCCGAAGGGCGCCGTGGCGCGGTGGAGACGTGCCGTCAGGAAGAACTGCACGCACATCAGGCCGAGCCCGCCGAACCCGAGGGCGATGGCAAACGTCCACCAGAGACCGAGGCCGGGCACGCCCGGCGTGACGAGCAGGATCAGCAGGGGCGCCGTGACCAGGAAGAGGTACGCCCACACCCAGACAGTCCGGGCACGCTTCCGCGGGGACGGATGCACGGACCGGCGCCGCATGTGTCATGCTACGTCAACTGGCCTTCCGGACGGAGGGTTCGACCACGATCTCCGACGAGAAATGCGACGTCCCCCTGAGCGAGTTCGTGATGAGACACGCCTCCTCGGCCCTCGCCAGGAGCCGAGCCGCCTGGATCTCGTCGGTGCCCTCGGCCACCGTCAGGCGCGCGCGCACCGTGAACCCGGTGAACTGCGTCACGCGGTCGATGCGATCGAGGGTGCCCGTGACCTCGCACCGCAGGGCGCGCCACGACACGCCGGAGAGCCGCGCCACGGCGCGAAATGTGAGCACATAGCAGTCCGCGACGGCCGCCACGAGCAGTGTCTCTGGCGACCATCGATCGCCCGGCCCTCCGAATTCTGCGGGCGGCGCCGAGGCCAGCGACGGCAGTCCCGGGCTCGTCAGAAGTACGACGTCAACCTCACCGGCCGAGGCGCCGGCCGAGTAGTGATGGGGGAAGGCCTGCATATCCGTATGCGCGTGCACGTTTCGCGCCACGAGACAGGAGTGAGCGGAACCGCTATGAAACTTCCCGTACAGATCACGTTCCGGAACGCGTCATCATCGCAGCCCCTCGAAGCACTCATTCACGAGAAGGCCGCCGGCCTGGAGACGTACTACCACCCGATCGTGGGGTGTCGCGTGCTGGTGGAGGTGCCACACCGGCACCATCGCGTGGGGAACCCCGTGCACGTGCGCGTGGATCTCACGGTCCCGGGCCACGAGCTGGTCGTGACCCACGACGCCAGCCTCCACGGCGCTCCCGACGAGGCCGAGGGCGCGGCCGTCGCGATCCGCGAAGCGTTCGACATCGCCCGGCGGCAGCTTCAGGACTACGGCCGCCGGCAGCGCGGAGACGTCAAGCTGCACGGTGCACCACCCGACTGAGACGCGCACGGCAGGGCGCCCGCCCATGATGCCGGCGCGAACCGCCCGTCAGCGGCGCGGCAGCAGCCGGGACACCATCGTGAGGCGGCTGACGTACCGGCCGTCGAGGGTCAGATGGAGGTGGCCGTCGTCCATCAGCCGGGACAGGATCCGCGAACACGTCTCCGCCGGAACGCCGAAGAACCGTGCGGCCTGAGCCAGTGTCAGACGCATGCCGGGCATCTCTTCGAATTCAGCCGCCACGCGCCGCGCGAGCGACTGCCTGATCGGGACGTCCCGGCGTTCGACCGGTCCGTGGGACCGCAGATGAACCGCCCACGCGTCTCCAGGGGCCTGCAGTGTCTGGCTTTCCATGTCGCCTCCTGGCAGGCCGGCTAGGCGACCTTCACGTCGACCGAACGGGCCTTTGCTGCCGCGGTCTTCGGCAGGGTCACCTTGAGCACGCCGTCCTTGAACTCGGCCTGCACCTTGGTGGCGTCGATCTCACCCGGCAACGCGAAACGCCGGATGAACTGCCCGTACTGCCGTTCGATCCGATGGAAGCGCTTGCCCTTCTCGTCCTTCTCCTGCCGCCGCTCGCCCTGAATCGTCACGGCGCCGTCGGCGAGTTCGACCTTGACGTCTTCCCTCTTCACCTCGGGGAGATCGACTTTGATCGAGTACTCCTTGTCGGTTTCCTGCACGTCCACCGCCGGAACCCACCCGCGGAAGAACGGTTCCTCCTCCCCGGGCCGCTCGCCGAGCAGGCGACTCAGCCGGTTCTGGACGTCTTCCAGTTCACGAAAGGGATCCCATCTCATTAGCGTGCTCATTGGGTCCTCCATCGATTGCCCTGCGGACTCTGCAATCCGCCTGCCGGGCGCCTGCAGCCCCAGGGGCGCCGGATTCCCGGCCGGACGCACGCTCGCAAGGCGTGGACAATTCCCCCCCCGGTCCCGTGAAAATCCGAACGTCCCGCGTTGCACACCTCCGCTCACCGCTGCCCTGGAAACGTGCGGCCCGTGACGCGGGCGCTGAATCGAAACCCGACGCGGCCGATACATGCTTTGTCATGTCCGATCCCACCTGGGTGTTTGCGCGCGGGGACGAACGCCTGACGATCCGGCGATACAAGTCACAGGACGGCTGTCTGCTCGTCCTGGGAGACGGCGAAGACGGGCGGACCTATGCGTTCCCCGACCAGGTGGCGCTCGTGCGGTTTCAAGGCGACATGGAGGCCCTGCTGCTGCAGACCGGGTGGTCCTTCTTGGCGTTCGAACCGAACCAGCGCACGGGTCGCGAGCGGCGGGGCTGGCCCCGTCTCTCGACCGATCGCCGGCGCTGGTGGACCGATGGCCGGCCGGACGAGCGCACGCATCTCCTCAGGCGAGGCAGATCCTGGCTCCGGAGCAAGATCGGGTCGCGCTGATCCGGCCGCGCTACGACGCGCCTTTGAGCTCGGCGAGCAGGGCCGACAGCATCCGGGCGTATCGCTCGTCGGCTTCCGCGAAGGCTTTCAGGTACTCCTCTTCGGACAGACCTTGTCCCCGCCAGTCGCGGTTGAAGCGGATACTCCTGCCCGCCGCGTCGTAGGAGTCCGCCGGCTCATCCCCTTCGGGTCTCGCGACGAGCCCGTTCAGGCCAAGATCGCTCACGACCACGCGGGACCCGCGTTCCGTAGCGCTGTTCAGCTCGATGTAGATGTCCCGGTACTCTCGCTTGACGAGCCGTGGTGCGAGGAGGGCCGGCGCGGCGTACCGTGCCGAGATCGCGATCAGCTGCAGCCCGGGGAGATACAGGGCGCCGATGAAGACGTCCTCGGTTGCCGGATCCCTCGCCGCCACGCTCGTGAGCTTCGCGCCCTCGAGGGCCGAGGCGAGCTGCCTGGCGAGCGCCGCCGACTTGGATTCCTGGGCTGACAGAGGACCGGCGAGGACGAGCGCCGCCAGCAGGGCGGCAGGGACGGCGCGAACGACAACCGTCATGGGTCCCTCCCGTGGATTTGCAGTGCGAGAGGGTGGTTCTATCACCGTCGCGGCCGGATTTCAAGGCGCGGCCGCGAGCCGTCGGGTCAGAGACGGGTCAGATGAACAGCGCGTCCTCGCCGTCGCCACCCGGTCGGGACCGCCTGCCTCGCCCCCGGCGAATGGAGCTGAAGGCCGCCTGGAACCCGCGCATGACCGCAACCCCCTGCGTCACGGGCCCGACGACCGAGCGCTGCAGGACTCCGACGGTGTCGTCCACGCGCTTGACGACATCCGCGAAGAGCGCATCCACACGCTCGACCTGGGCCGACGCGAGAACTGCGGCCCGCGACGCCTCGTGGCCGATGCGATCGAGGTGCCCGAAGAGCGGCTTCATGTCCTGTTCGAGCGCGGTCACCAGGCGTTGGACGCGGCGCGCCAGAAGTCCCGCCGCAATCAGCACGGCAACCTGCACCACGGCCGTGACGAGCGTCGCCGCGGCAATGATCAGGAGCGCGATCTCGACCGAGCGGCTCACGCGTTCTCCCGGGCACGGGCCTGCTCATAGGCCTCGCGTCCGCGCTCGACGGCCGTGGCCAGTGTCTCGCGTCCCTGCTTGAACGCCTCCCGGCCCTTCTCGGCGGCGGCCGCCGCCCGCTCGCGCGCCTCCTTGGCACGCTCACCCAGGAATTCCCGGGTCTCATCCCCCGCAGCCGGCGCGTACAGCAGCGCCAGCGCGGCACCGCTCACGGCGCCCAGGATGAACGCCAGCAGCACCGTGCCCCCTCCGGCCCCGTCATCTCTTCCCATGGCCCTGCCTCCTTGCCTCAGAAGATACTGACCCTGACGTTCAGGTACTTACGCGGATCGCGGCGAATATCCGCCACGAGCAGGCGCAAATCGCGAACGGCACCATTCATGTTCTCATACAACTGCTGATCTTTCAGCAGCTGCCCGGCGGTGCCTTCGCCGGCGTTGAGCCGTTCGGTCAGCAGGTCGAGGCGCTCGACGACCGACGTCAGCCTGTTCACCAGCGCGTCGTCGGTCAGCAGGCGCCCGGCCGTGCCCTCGCCGCGGTTCAGGCGGCCGACGAGCGTGTCGAGATTCGCGGTCGCCGACGTCAGCGACTTCGAAAAGGCGTCGTCAGTGATGAGCTGACCAAGGCTGCCCTCGCCGGCGTTGATCCGGCGCGTCATGGTTTCGATGTTCGCGAGCGACGCCTCGAGCGACTCAGCCGTCTTCGGGTCGTTGATCAGGCGGCCGAGCGAGCCATCGCCCGCTTTCAGGCTTTCGGCCAGATCGCCGGCCGTCGACACGAACCGCCGAAGCTCGGTGTACAGGGCGTCGTCGGTCATCAACCGGCCCATCGTGCCCTTGCCACCCCGCAGGTCCTCGACGAGCCTGGTGATCTCCTGAACCCCGCGCGTCGCATGTTCGGCCACGTCGGCGATTTGCCCGCGGGCGCCACCCTGCCGGATGTACCCCCACTCCGGGATCGGCGTCCCGCTCGTGGACGGGTTGATGTCGACCGCGCTCTCGCCGAGCAGGGACACCGACCCCAGGTAGGCGGTCGACTCGGTGGTGATGCGCTCGCGCATCGACACGTTCACCTGAATCGTCACGTCCACTTCCTCGCCCACGAACTCGATGCGTTCGACCGTGCCGACGTCGAACCCGGCCACCCTGACCGGCGAACCCGCCCGCAGTCCCGCAACGTTGGTGAAGCGCGTCTTCAGGTTGTAGCGCTGCCAGAAGAAGCCGCGGTCGCCGGTGAGCATGAAGATGGCGGTCGCCGTGATGACAATGGCCACCAGCGTGACCACGCCGATTCGCAGTTCAACCCAGGACAGGGATCGTGTTCGTGGCATGGCTGTTCCTTCGTCTCACCAGGCTCGGCTCAGGACTGGAACCGGCGCAGGTACTCCTCGCGGCTGCGGCGCAGGGCATCCGCGTCGCCCTCGAACACGATGCGCCCGTCCCGCAGCATCACGAACTCCGCCTCCCGTTCCTTTCGCTCGTCAGCCGGGACGATCCGGATGCGGCCGCCGTCTTCGACCGCGTGATGGGTGGCGATGTAGAACGCGTCGCGGAGCTGGTGCGTCACGATGATCGAGCTGACCCTCTCGATGTCGCGCAGCTTGATGACCTCGTCGTCGACGGTCAGGGCCGTGATCGGGTCGAGCCCCGTCGTCGGCTCGTCGTAGAGCAGCAGACGGGGCTTCGAGGCCATCGCACGGGCGATGGCCACGCGGCGGCGCTGCCCGCCAGAGAGCGCCGACGGCATCCGTTCGGCATGTTCGCTCAGGCCGATGAACCCCAGCACCTCGTCCACCCGCCGATTGACGTCGTCCACCGGCATGTCGGTCTCCTCGAAGAGACGATAGCCCACGTTCTCGCGCACCGTCAGCGAGTCAAACAGCGCGCCCTCCTGGAAGACCATGCCGATCTCGGCCCGCACCGCCATCAGCTCGCGCTCCGAGAGCTCGTCGACGCGCTGGCCGTTGACCCAGACGACCCCCTCGTCCGCGTTGAGGAGGCCGAGGATGATCTTGAGCGTGATCGACTTCCCGGCGCCGCTCGCCCCGAGGATGATCTTCGTGTGACCCGAGATGAGCGACAGGCTAACGTCCTTCAGGATGACCTTCTCGTCGAACGCCAGGGACACCCGATCCAGGAGCACGATGGGCGCACCCGGCTCGGCGAGCACGGTTTCCGCAGCCGTCGGGACGAGGTCAGCCGTTGACGCCATCTCAGTACATCAGCGAGATGAGGAGCCGCGTCAGGAAGAAGTCCACGGCGATGACCGCCACCGATCCGGCCACGACCGATCTGGTCGTCGCGTTCCCGACTCCCTGCGTGCCGCCGCTCGTCCGGAGTCCCACGTGACAGGCCACCGTCACGATCACGAATCCGATGACGACCGGCTTGATGAGCCCCATCCAGATGTCCTGCATGTACAGGGCCTGCTCGATCGACGACCAGTAGAGACCGGTCGCGACCTGCAGCTGATAGCGCGCGACAATCCAGCCGCCGACGATGCCCACGAAGTCGGCAATCGCCGTCAGCACGGGCGCCATGATCACGCCCGCCAGCATCCGCGGGACGACCAGCTTCCTGATCGGGTCGGTCCCGAGCGACCGCAAGGCATTGATCTGATCGGTCACCATCATCGATCCGAGCTCGGCCGCGATCCCCGAGCCCACCCGGCCCGTCAGCATCAAGCCGGTCAGCACCGGACCGAGCTCTTTGATCATCGACGCGCTCACGAGCTGGCCGACGAGGGGCCTCGCGCCGAACTTGTCCATGGTCAGCCCGGTCTGCAGCGCGAGCACGGCCCCGGTGAAGAAGCCGGTCAGCAGCACGACCGTCAGCGACTTGACGCCGATCGAGTCGAACTGTTCGATGATGTCGCGGCGATAGAACGGCGGCGTCACCGCGGCGCGCAGCGCCGCGCCCACGAGGCGGACATAGTCCTGCAGTTCGTGGGCGGCGTGTTTGAGCGGCGATTCGACCGGGGCCGGCACGACGGGAATCAGGGCCTCCGCCCGCCGCCCTGGGGCTCGAGCCCGGGACTCCTGAGCCGCTTGATCTCGTCCCTGAGCGAGGCCGCCCGCTCGAAGTCGAGGTTCGCCGCGGCCGCCCGCATGGACTCCTGTAGGCCCTCGACGTGCGCGTCGAGCTCGGCCTGGGTCCGGAACCGCGCCACGCCGGCCTCCGCGGGCGGCGTCACGTAGTCGCGCTCGTAGACGCTCGCCATGACCTCGTCGATGTGCTTCACGATGGACTGCGGCGTGATGCCATGCTCCTCGTTGTACGCCTGCTGGATGGTCCGGCGGCGCCCGGTCTCCATGATGGCACGTCGCATCGACTCGGTCACGACATCGGCGTACATGATGACGCGGCCGTGGACGTTCCGCGCCGCCCGCCCGGCGGTCTGCACGAGCGCCCCGGCCGAGCGGAGGAAGCCCTCCTTGTCGGCGTCGAGGATGGCGACAAGCGACACCTCGGGCAGGTCGAGCCCTTCGCGCAGCAGGTTGATCCCGACCAGCACGTCGAACGCGCCCCGCCGCAGGTCCCGCAGAATCTGGACCCGCTCGAGCGTTTCGATGTCCGAGTGCAGGTAGCGGACCCGGACGCCGAGCTCCTGATAGTACTGCGTCAGATCCTCCGCCATCCGCTTGGTCAGCGTCGTCACGAGCACGCGCTCGCCGGCCGTGACCCGCGTCCGGATTTCCTGCAGCAAGTCGTCGATCTGGCCCTTGACGGGCCGGATGTCGATGGGCGGGTCGGTGAGGCCCGTCGGCCGGATGATTTGCTCGACGACGACGCCGTTCGCCTTGGCCAGTTCGTAGGGCCCGGGCGTCGCCGACACGAAGACCACCTGTTTCACCCGGGCCTCCCACTCCGCGAAGCTGAGCGGCCGGTTGTCGAGGGCCGACGGCAGCCTGAACCCGTACGACACGAGCACCTCCTTCCGCGAGCGGTCGCCGTGGTACATCCCGCGGACCTGCGGCACGGTCTGGTGGCTCTCGTCGACGACGATCAGTGCATCGTCGGGCAGGTAGTCGAGGAGCGTCGGCGGGGGCTCGCCGGGCGCGCGCCCGGTGAGGTGGCGCGCGTAGTTCTCGATCCCGTGGCAGTACCCGATCTCCCGCATCATTTCCAGATCGAACATCGTCCGCTGATGGAGGCGCTGGGCCTCGACGAGCTTGCCCTGCCCTTCGAGGACGGATCGGTACCAGGCCAGCTCCTCCTTGATCGACTCGACCGCCTGCTTCGTGCGATCGCGCGGCGCGACGAAGTGCGACTTCGGGAACACGGAGACCTTGTCGTGCCGCCGGATGACCTTGCCCGTGAGCGCGTCGAAGGTCGTGAGGCCGTCGATCTCGTCGCCGAAGAGCTCGATGCGGAGACCCTGCTCTTCGTACGAGGGATACACCTCGATGATGTCGCCCCGGACCCGGAAGGTCCCGCGCCCGAAGTCGTGGTCGTTGCGCTCGTACTGGATCTCGACGAGCCGCCGCAGGATCTGCTCGCGGCCGATCCGCTGGCCGCGCTCGAGCGGCAGGAGCATCCCGTAGTACGCCTCGGGCGCGCCGAGGCCGTAGATGCACGACACGCTGGCGACGATGATGACGTCGCGCCGCTCGAAGAGGGATCGCGTGGCCGAGAGCCGCATCCGGTCGATTTCGTCGTTGATCGTGGCCTCCTTCTCGATGTACGAGTCGGTGGCCGGCACGTAAGCCTCGGGCTGGTAGTAGTCGTAGTAGCTGACGAAGTACTCGACGGCGTTCTGCGGGAAGAACCGGCGGAACTCCTGGAACAGCTGGGCGGCGAGCGTCTTGTTGTGAGCCATCACGAGGGTCGGCCGGTTGACCCGCGCGATGGTGTGGGCCATCGTGAATGTCTTGCCGGACCCGGTGACGCCGAGCAGAACCTGGTGGGTGTCCCCGCGCTCGAGGCCCTCGGTCAGCTCCTCGACGGCGCGGGCCTGGTCCCCGGCCACGTCGAAATCGGTGACGAGCGTGAAGCGGTCGGTCGCCGAGGCCATGTGAACCTGCCATCGTACCAGACGCGGCGCCTTCCCGGGCGGGCGTATAATCAGAGGTTGGAACCCTAGATGCGGTGCCTAGCCGTCTGCCAGGACGAGCTGGTCATCAGGATGCTCGACGAGATCCTGCTGCCCGGCTTCGAGGTCGAGTTCGTGGTCGACAGCCAGCGCCTGGCGCGACG
>Ga0326597_10012331_pt1 | contig 11268 bp, 9 predicted proteins | sample RVTome_12_FD_203789 | JGI IMG/M metagenome (GOLD analysis project Ga0326597, IMG submission 203789) | Soil microbial communities from uranium-contaminated site in the Upper Colorado River Basin, Wyoming, United States - RVT100D185 | ecosystem: Environmental > Terrestrial > Soil > Contaminated >... | reverse complement strand
GGCAACAACAAAAGACCAGTCAGAGCAGCACCGAGACCAAACCAGAAGATCGTAAAAGAGGGCACAACCAATTCGGCGACCACCAGCAGCAGCCCAAGGGCCAGCCAATGCCACCACAACACCGTAAAATCCATTATCGATACCTTTCTGAAACGTGCCAGGACCCGGTGTTTACCGGCATCACTCATCACTATAATGGCTAAGCAAAAAGCGCCAAATGCAAGGCGCGCAATTGTCGAGGAATGAGGCGTACTACAGGTACGCCGCAGTGACGAGAGCAATTGCAGCAACGCAGCAGTTGGTGAGTTTTTGCGACACCATCATCAAGATTCCGGCCGGCCGATATAAACCTCCCGCGGCCGACTGGTGCCGTCGGAGGGACCGACGATCCCCTCCTGCTCCATCTTTTCAATCATTCGCGCTGCCCGGTTGTAGCCGACCCGCAGGCGGCGCTGCAGCATGGAGATGGAGGCCTGCCGGGTATCGGCCACCAGGGCCAGGGCTTCGTCCCACTTTTCGTCGCATTCGTCCTCGCCGAATCCGTCGCTGCCGCCCGCCGGCGGCGCCTCGAGGATCGACTGATCGTACTCGGGTTTTCCCTGCTTCTTCAGGAAATCGACCACCCTTTTCACCTCAAGTTCGGAAACGAAGGCGCCGTGCACCCGCTGCAGGACTCCGGTGCCGGGCGGAAGGTAAAGCATGTCACCCATGCCGAGCAGAGTTTCCGCGCCCTGGGTGTCGAGGATGGTTCGTGAATCGATGCGCGAAAAGACCTTAAAGGAAATGCGGGTCGGAAAATTGGCTTTGATCAGTCCGGTGATGACATCGACGCTCGGCCGCTGGGTGGCGAGTATCAGGTGGATGCCGGCGGCGCGGGCCATCTGGGCCAGGCGGGCGATCGATTCCTCGATTTCCCGTCCGGCGACCATCATCAGATCGGCGAGTTCGTCGACGATGACCACGATCCTCGGCAGATGCCCGTGCTCCAGTTCTTCGCCGGGATCGGGCCCGAGGATCGGCAGATCTTCGTCCCCCTCCTCCACCGCCTCGACCTCCAGCCGGCCCTGGGCCCGGAGTTCCTTTTTATCCAACTGCTCCTTGTCGACTTTCTTGTTGTAACCGTCGATGTTGCGAACACCCTTGTCGGCCATGACCCGGTAACGGCGTTCCATCTCCCGTACCGCCCAGTTGAGAGCCAGGGCGGCTTTCTTCGGGTTGGTGACCACCGGCAGCAGCAGATGGGGTATGCCCTCGTAGATGGAGAGTTCGAGCATCTTGGGGTCGATAAGAATGATCCGCACATCCTCCGGAGGTTCGCTATAGAGCAGGGACAGGATCATGGTGTTGATCGACACCGACTTGCCGCTGCCGGTCGAACCGGCCACCAGCAGATGGGGCATTTTGGCCAGGTCGGAAACCACCGTGTGGCCGAAGATATCCTTGCCCAAGGCCATGGGCAGCCGGACGCCCGACTTGCTGAACTCGTCGGAATCGAGGATATCCTTGAGATAAACCGTTTCCCGGTCCCGATTGGGAATTTCGATGCCCACCACCCCGCGACCCGGAATGGGCGCGACGATGCGGATGGCGATGGCCGAAAGGGCCATGGCCAGATCGTCGGCCAGTCCGGAGATCTTGTTGACCTTGACCCCCGGCGCGGGAGAAAACTCGTACATGGTTACCACCGGCCCCGGTTTGACCTCGGTCACTTCGCCGGCGACGCCGAAATCAAGCAGTTTTTTCGCCAGGATACGGGCATTCATGGTCAACGCTTCCCGGTCCACCGGCAGGGGGCCCTCCCCTTCATGGTCGAGGAGGGAGAGGGAGGGCATGTAGTAGGTACCGTTCGGCTCGAGAAATTCGAAGGCCTCCTGCCGGCGTTTCTCTTCAACCTTGGCCGCCTTCTTGCTGTTTTTCCCCTTGTCCGCCAAAACCCTGGATTCCCTCCGGGCGGAGATCGCGATTCCCGAACCAGGGTCCCGGTCACCGTCCCGTCGGCCGGTCTTGCGGGCCAGACGTCGGGCGCGCCATCGATCGAGACGACCGCCCAGCCGGCTCAGGAGCTCCTCGAGAAACAGAACCATGGAAAAACGGGCCGACAGGATGAGCGCCACCAGCAGCCAGCCGCTGAGGAATATGGCGGCACCGGTGGTGTTAAATGCGGCTTCGAGGTGATCTGCCAGAAGTCGCCCAACGCCACCCCCCGCCTCCTGGATCTGCTGACCGAACAACAGTACCACCCGCAAGCGCAAGGCCAGCAGACCGGCGAGGGAAATCACCAGCAGCACGAATGCCCCGCAACGGTAGAAACGAAACCGGACATCGCGGAATTTGAGCAGGCGCCAGGCCAGCAGAAAACAGCCGACCGGGAACAGCAGCGAAGGCAGACCGAATGTCTGGTACATCAAGTCGGCAAGATGAGCTCCTACCGTTCCGCCGACATTGCTGACCCTCTCGGGATGGAGATTATTGTTGAAGGAAGGGTCGCCGTTGTGGAAGGTAAACAGGGCCAGCATGAAATACAGGCCCAGGGCGCACCAGAATACGCCGAAAATTTCTTTTTTGAGATGGTCCCGTATGGGGGTTGCAGGTGTTTCTTTCATAATCGGGTGCCTCGAAATCTAGCGATCCCGGCGGACCGGGCCGACGCTGCTCCCCGCCTTGCGGCTCAGGGAGCCAGAATCAGAATAGTAAATCCCATCAGCCAGCAATACAGGGCAAAGGCATACAGGCGTCTGCGTCGCACCACGGCCATCAGCCAGTGAATGGACACCAGCCCGGTAAGGAAGGCGATCAGCATGCCGACCAGGTAAACCGGCAAGGCCTTCGAACTCACCGCAGAAAGATCGCCCAGGGAAAGCAGCCCCGCCCCGAAAATCGCGGGCAGCGCCAGCAGAAAGGAGAAACGGGCGGCCGTCTCGCCGTCCACCCCCCTGAACAACAGCCCGGCGATGGTCGATCCGGAGCGCGAAATGCCCGGGATGATGGCCCCTCCCTGGATCGTGCCGACCAACAGGGCATCCAGGATGGTCATTTTCTTGTTCTTGTTCTTGTTCTTATCCTTGTCCTGGCCGAAGCGCAGCCGTTCGGAAAGAAACAGCAGGCTACCGGTCACCAGCAGCATCAGGGCAACCAGGGTCAGGTTATGAAACAGGCCCACGAAAAAATCCTTGAACAGCAGGCCGATCACCGCAGTCGGCACCGAACCGATCACCAACAGGGCCAGTAAACGCCGGTAGGGTTGTGCTTCGGGAGAGGAGCGAAACGGAGCCATGGCCAATTGGACGCAGTCACGGCGAAAATAGAGCAGCACCGCTCCCATGGTGCCGAAATGCAAAAGGATGTCAAACAGCACGCCGGGCTGCGAAATACCACCCAGGTAGTGTTGGGCGATGACCAGATGCCCGGAAGAAGAAACCGGCAGGAACTCCGTGAATCCCTGCAACAGCCCCAGAAAAACAGCCTGAAAAAGGCTCATGTCGCTATTTCCTTCCAAAGGTTCAAGATCGATACCTTCGCGAAAACGCCTAGATGGCTAAGCAAAAATTTCGTCCTGCAAGGCTTGGTGGTTTTTCAGGGGTGAAGGCATACACCAGGTATGTCGAAGTCCTGAAAAAGCGCCGTAACGCCGCAGGGCGGACTTTTTGCGACGCCATCATCATTGTTCGAACACCACCGGCAGGATCAGCGGCCGCCGGTTCATGGTACGGTTGAACAAGCGCCGCAACGTCTTGCGAACCTCCACCTGCATTTCCTCCCAGTCGGAAACAGCTTCATGACTGTGTTCATGGAGCAGGTCGCACACGGCCTGTCTGGCCATTTCCAGCAGTTCCCCGCTTTCTGCCTCGGGAACGAATCCCTTGGTAAAAAGTTCGGGGCCGTAAAGGATGGCCCCGGTCGATTGTTCGATACCCAGCAAGACCATGACCAGACCGTGGCTGGCCAGATGGCGGCGGTCCCGCAGCTGCATCTCGCCGACATCTCCCACCCCTTTGCCATCGACGAAAATCCGGCCCGATTCCACCCGATCCTCCCGCCGCAGGCCGTTTTCCGATACTACCAGGGGTATGCCGTTTTCCAGGACCACAGCCCGCCCGGGCTTCACTCCCATCGTCTCGGCCAGTTGGGCATGCTTGACCAGGTGGCGGTATTCGCCGTGCACCGGCACGAAAAACCGGGGCCGGGTCAGGGAGAAGATCAGCTTGAGCTCCTCCTGACTGGCGTGGCCGGAAACATGGACCTCGCTGGTCTCCTGATAGAAAACCTCGGCTCCGCGCCGGTAGAGCAAATTGATCAGTCGGGCGATAGCCTTTTCGTTGCCGGGGATGGAACGGGAGGACAGAATGACCGTATCCCCGTCTTCGAGGGGGATCTGCTTGTAGTCCGCCATGGCCATGCGGGACAGCACGCTGAGGGGCTCTCCCTGACTGCCGGTGGTCATCACCACCACCTGGTCGCGGGGCAGATGCCGCATTTCCCGCAGGTCGATCAGCACCTCGTCGGGGACATGCAGATATCCGAGCTCGCGGGCCACAGCGGTGTTTTTCTCCATGCTGCGGCCGTTGATCACCACTTTGCGGCCGCAGGCCATGGCGGCGTCGATGACCTGCTGGATGCGGTGGATATTGGAAGAAAAGGTCGCTACGGCCACCAGTCCACGGCAGCGGGGCAGGATGTCGGCCAGGGCCCGGCCCACCTCCCGTTCGGAAAGGGTATAGCCCTTGCGCTCCACGTTGGTCGAATCGGAAAGGAGCAGCAGCACTCCTTCGTCGCCGCAGGCGGCCAGCCGGGTCAGATCGGTCTGCTGACCGTCAACCGGGGTATGATCGATCTTGAAATCCCCGGTATGGACGATCAGCCCCGCCGGGGTGCGGATGGCCAGGCCGACACCGTCGACGATCGAATGGGCGGCACGGAAAAATTCCACATGGAAAGGACCGAGGATCACTTCGTCGCCCGGATACACCCGGTTGAGCCGGGCCCTGGACAACAGGTCGTGCTCTTCCAGCTTGTTGGACAACAGGCCGAGTGTCAGACCGGTAGCGTAGATCGGCGGATTACCCAGCTGCTCCAGCAAAAAGGGCAGCGCGCCGATATGGTCCTCATGACCATGGGTCAGGACAATGCCGCAGATCCGGTCGATACGGCCGTCCAGTGCCGATACATCGGGCAGCACCAGGTCGATGCCCATCATGTAAGCCTCGGGGAACATCAGGCCGCAATCGATGATCAGCAACTGGCCCTGGTACTCCAGAACCATCATGTTCAGCCCGATTTCGCCCAGCCCGCCAAGGGGCAGGAGCCGCACCGCATCGGAATGCTGAAGATCGGTTACAGGTGCCGTCGGGCCGTTCATTTTGCCTCGGCTTCTCCCAGTACAGCGACAAGGGGTTTTCGCACTTCTTCCATGAGTTCGCCACGATCCTCCACCGGTCGATTGACGGTAGCCACCGGCGGCAGAATGGTCAGGATGATATGTCCCCCACGAATCCAGCGACTGTGTTTGGGCATAACCTCGCGGCTGCCGGTAATGGCGACGGGAACCACCGGCACCTTGGCCATGATCGCCAAAGTGAAGCTGCCGGTCTTGAAGTTCTGCAGTTCCCCGTCGGGGGAACGGGTTCCTTCGGGAAAGATCACCACCGAAGCCCCGTTCTCGATGCGCCGCACCGCTTCCCGCATGCTGAGTACGCTCTTTTTCCGGTTCGAACGATCCACAGGGACGGACCCGGCGCGCCGCATGGCATATCCAAAGAGCGGAATGCGAAACAACTCAGCCTTGGCCAGCCAGCGAAACTGGCCGGGCAGCCCGGCATAAAGGGCCAGAATGTCGAAGTTGCTGACATGATTGGCCATGTAGACCACCGGCCCGCCTGAGGACAAATGTTCCCGTCCCCGCACCGTCAACCGCACCCCGGCCAGCATCAGGCTCAATCGCGCCCACCGTCGCGAGTAGGAATGCAGATAATCGGGGCTCAGCAGCGAAAGGGGCACTCCGGTAAATATTACAAACAGCGTCCAGGGGACAAACGTTATCAGAAAAAACAGGGTTCGGAACATCCTTCAAATCCTTTCAGAAATCCAAGATGGGGCCAGTGTAAGAGAGGCACGCAAGGGAGTCAAACTATTTCAGGTCAGCTACTTCGCCCGTCGCTCCATTAATGAGCCGAAGCAATCAAACAGGTTGACAACCAGGGGATCTGCGCTACATGAATAGGACGGGATACGGAAGGTTTTGAGGATCTGATGATGACGAATGGGATTTTGGCCGGAGACGTCGGCGGCACCAAAACATTGCTGGCCGTCTTTTCCGCCGAATACAGCACGGAAAAACCCCTGGCCGAGGCGATCTTTTCCAGCCGTGCTTACTCGAATCTGGAAACACTGGTCCGGGAATTCCTCTCGGGGATCGACATCAAGGTCGACCGGGCCTGCTTCGGCGTGCCGGGTCCGGTCATCGGCGGGCGGGCACGGGCCACCAACCTGCCCTGGGTTCTGGATGGCGCCAGGCTGGCCCGGTCCTTCGGTTTCACCTCCGTAACCCTGCTCAACGATCTGGTGGCCTGCGCTCATGCCGTCCCCTACCTGTCCGGCGAGGATCTGTGCACCATCAACCCGGGCCGAACGGTTCCGGAAGGCGCAAAGGTTATCGTGGCCCCCGGCACCGGCCTCGGCGAAGCCTACCTGACCTGGGGCGGGGGACACTATCTGGCGCACCCCTCCGAAGGCGGACACACGGACTTCGGACCCACCAACAGCCTGGAAGCCGGGCTGCTTAAACATCTGCTGGAGAAATTCGATCACGTCAGCTACGAACGGGTCTGTTCCGGCAGCGGCCTGCCGAACATTTACCAATACCTCCGGGACACCGGTTATGCCGAGGAGCCCGACTGGTTGGCCAAAGAACTGGCCACCGCCCAGGACCCGACCACGGTCATCCTCGGCAATGCCCTGGATCCCGAGTCCGCCTGCCGGCTTTGCCAGATGACCCTCACCACCCTGATCGGCATTCTCGGCGCGGAAGCCGGCAACGCGGCCCTGAAGGTGATGGCCACCGGCGGGGTTTACCTGGGCGGCGGCCTGTCCTTACACCTTTTGCCGGCCATAGAGAGCGGTACCTTCATGACCGCCTTTCGACACAAGGGCAGGTTTTCGCAGCTCATGGCGGACTTTCCAGTCCACGTGATCCTGAATCCCAGGGCCGCCCTGCTGGGAGCCGCCCGCTACGGCCTGTCCGGCCCGGATCGCCCTCCCGGCGATTGAAAGAACGCCTGCCGCCCGTTCGTTTCTTCCCGCAAAATCAATAACTGAACGGCTGTCGGTCGCCGTAAAATCAAGCCAGGAAGGACCTCCCCCATGAAATGTCATCTATTGATCCTTTTGTTCCCGGTTCTGCTGTTGTGCCTTCAAACCCCGGTCGAAGCTGCCGAAACGCCGAAAAGTTTCTACCAGCTCGGCAACTGGCATGTCCATGGCGACGGCCCACATTACCTCGATCTCGGCCTGGGACTTTTCGATGCCGGCGGCAACAGGGAAAACGACCCGGCAGCACGCATCGAATTGCGCATCGGCAAAAAGCTCTGGTTCATCGGCCCGGCTGTCGGTTTAATGGCCAACCTTGACGGCGGGTATTACGGGTACGGCGCCATCTATGCCGATATCGTCTGGAGAAAACTGGTCATCACGCCTATGCTGGCAGCCGGGGCCTACGAAGACGGCGGGGGCAAGGATCTCGGCGGTACCTTTCAATTTCGCAGCGCCATCGGGGGAGCCTACCAATTCGACAACCTGTACCGTTTGGGCCTGCAGGTGGCTCATATCTCCAATGCCGACCTGCATGACTTCAATCCGGGCGAGGAAGAGATCTTCCTGACCTTTGCCCTGCCCTTCTGACTTACACGAGCCTGCGACCATGAAACAGAATAAAATCTCCTTCCGCAATAACGACGGCATCGAACTGGCGGCCCTGCTCACCCTCCCGGTGGAGGGCAGGCCTCTGGCCTATGCCGTATTCGCCCATTGCTTCGCCTGCACCAAAAGCCTTTCCGCCGCCGTCAACATCGCCCGGACCCTGAGCCGCCGCCGCATCGCCGTGCTGCGCTTCGATTTCACCGGCGTCGGCGAGAGCGGCGGCGAATTCGCCCGCACGACCTTCTCCTCCCAGGTCAGCGATCTGATCGCCGCCGCCCGGTACCTGGAAAACCATCACCAGGGTCCCCGGCTGCTCATCGGCCATTCCATGGGGGGCGCGGCCGCCCTGCATGCCGCCGGCCGGATTTCATCCATCATGGGCGTGGCCACCATTGCCGCGCCCTTCGATCCCGGCCACTTCGCCGCCCATTTTTCGGAGGTTCGGGAAACCATCGAACGAGAGGGCGAAGCGACTGTCGAAGTGGCCGGACGGCACCTGACGGTAGGCAAGGAATTACTCGACGACCTGGGCAGGCAAAACCCCGGCGAGGTCCTCCAGAACCTCGACGCCGCCCTGCTGGTGATGCATTCCCCGCGGGACCTGGTAGTCGGCATCAGTCATGCCGCCGACATCTACCAGGCGGCCCGGCACCCAAAAAGCTTCATTTCCCTCGATCCGGCCGACCACCTGCTGTCGACGAAAAGTGATTCCCTCTATGCCGGCGAAATGATCGGCGCCTGGGCCCGGCGATTCCTCGATCTCAGCCCCGACATCGAAATCCTCCTGCACGAAGCCGACGACCGGGTCACGACCCGCACCGGCAGCGAGGGTTTCCGCACCGAAATGCTGGTCTCCGGCCATCCCATCGTCGCCGACGAACCGGAAACCCACGGCGGCAGCGGCCAGGGCCCCTCCCCTTACGACTTCCTGCAGGCCGCCCTCGGCTCCTGCACCACCATGACCCTGCAGATGTATGCCCGCCGCAAGCAATGGCCCCTCGAAGCCGCCGTGGTCCGACTGCTCCACGAAAAAGTACACGCCGACGACTGCGTGAACTGTGAGGAAAAGGATCGCAAGATCGACCGTTTCGAACGTGAACTCGACCTGATCGGCCCCCTGAGCGAGGAGCAGCGCCGGCGCCTGCTCGAAATCGCCGACAAATGCCCGGTCCATCGAACTCTTAAAGAGAGTTCGATTATAGTAACTCGGCTTCACGGCGACAAAAACGACGCTTAGGGATAAAGGACCTAAAGGACGCAAAGGACAGCAAGGACAAGGTCAGCCGGGATTTGGGCTTGACGGGGGGCGGCGAACTGATTCAGAATGAGCGATCCAATTCGCTGAATATATTAATCGTTATTGCGCCTTCGCCGAAAGTGTCGGAATCCCCGCGGCCTGTGGACCTGAACCATCCCTGACCCCCGCCTTCGGCAAGGCTCGCCACATCCGGGAGGCAAATCGCTATGTCGGTCAACAAAGTCATTCTGGTAGGAAATCTCGGCAAGGACCCCGAACTCCGCTACACCGCGGGCGGAACCGCCGTCTGCACTTTCTCCCTGGCCACCAGCGAGCGTTACAAGGACCGCGACGGCCAGCAGCAGGAGAAAACCGAATGGCACAACATCGTCGCCTGGCGTCAACTGGCGGAAATCTGCGGGAAATACCTGGTCAAAGGCAAACAGATTTACATCGAAGGCAAAATTCAGTCCCGCTCCTATGACGACCGCGACGGCAACAAACGCTACATCACCGAAATCGTCGTCGACCAGATGCAGATGCTCGGTCGCCCCGGCGACGACAGCGGCGGCCAGCGTCAGGGGCAAGGCCAAGGCCAAAGCCAGGGCCAAAGCCAGGGCCAGCACCGCGAACCCCGGCAGGAACGCGCGCCCGCCCAGAGCGCCCCGCAGAACGACTTCGAGGACGTACCCTTCAACCCCGACGACGATATTCCGTTTTAAAATCCGACAAGATAAGCGCATTGCACAGCCCCGGACCCTGGTGTTTTCCCTGTCCGGGGCTGTTTATTTTTCAGCCTTTCCTGCCCACGAATCCTTTTTGGTCAACGGATCAACATCGAGACAGTTAGAAGCCTCAGACGATAGGCTGAATATCCTTTATATTTCAATAAGTTACGTCAAAAGGTCAAACCGTTTACCGGAACAGGCGCCCACTCCGGTCAATCCACTTGCGAAAAAGACCATAAAAAGTCCCGGACACCTGGTTGCGGCGCCCGGGGCTTCTGGCTATTACCGCCAGCGTTATTACGAACAGCCGGGGAGGTCGAAACCGCCCCTCAATCCAGCGCTTCCACCTTTCCGTCCAATTCCACCAAAACGACCTCGGGGAGTTCCGCCATGCGGCGCACCGCTGTGGCGGACGCCTTGCCGAAAACGGCTCGGACGGCTTCTTCCGAGGATTCCACCCGCAACCCCGCCGTCTTCAGTTGATCGAGGCTTTTCGCCCAGTCCGACGTTCCGAACAGGGTGACAATGAGCTGCAGATCGACCCCGGCCGAAGCATCGGCCATCTTTTGTTGCAGACGGGCACTGATCTTTTTCATGGGTCTTTCCTTCCCACTGACGTCTTAGTGCAAGGTCGGCATCCCCCTGAGGAAGGCGGCCTGCTCCGCGTCCACCAGACCGAAACCGAAGTGGTCGTCCCGTCCCGGAGTACCCAGGTTGTCGGCGGTCCGTGTCAGGATTTCGCGAATCGTCTCCGCCGGGGTGAACCGATGGGAGGAGATCGCCAGGGCGGCGGTTCCCGCGACGTGGGGTGCGGCCATGCTGGTGCCGTTCATCCGGCCATAGCGGTTGCCCGGCAGGGTGGACAGGATCTGCACCCCGGGCGCCGTCAGATCGACGTGTTGCCCGCGGGAGCTGAAGTTGGCCAGGTTGCGGGACGTGTCCACTGCGCTGACGGCGATGACGCTGCCGTAACGGGCCGGATAGCCCACCGAGTCTTCCTGCGGCCCGGTGTTGCCGGCGGCGGCCACCACCAGCACGTTATGCTGCAAGGCATAGTTGCAGGCATCCTCCAGCGCCTGCACATGGTCCGGTCCTCCCAGGCTCATATTGATGACGTCCATGCCGTTGCGCACGCACCAGACGATGGCGCTGATGATCCAGCTGTACTGGCCTCCGCCCAACCGGTCGAGGGCCTTGACCGAGTAGAGCGAGCAGTTGGGCGCCACCCCCACGATCCCCGAACCGTTCTGCCGTGCGCCGATAATACCGGCCACATGGGTGCCGTGACCGTTGCCGTCGGTGAAACTTTCCCCGGGAACGAAACTTACCCCGCCGGCGAAGTTGGGCGCCAGATCGCTATGGATATGCTCGATGCCGGTGTCGATTACGGCC
>Ga0326597_10012330_pt1 | contig 11270 bp, 10 predicted proteins | sample RVTome_12_FD_203789 | JGI IMG/M metagenome (GOLD analysis project Ga0326597, IMG submission 203789) | Soil microbial communities from uranium-contaminated site in the Upper Colorado River Basin, Wyoming, United States - RVT100D185 | ecosystem: Environmental > Terrestrial > Soil > Contaminated >... | reverse complement strand
TCTCGACCGACGGGCCGATCCAGGGCCTCGGCTCGACCTGTGGCCTAGAACTGGTCGAGGTAGCGGTCGACCTCCCAGTCCGAGACCTGCGTCCGGTACTCGTCCCATTCGGCCCGCTTGGCGACCACATAATGACTGAACACGTGGTCGCCGAGTGCATCACGGATGACGCTGTCCGCCTCGAGCGCGTCCAACGCCTCGCCGAGCGTACCCGGCAATTCGCGGATCCCCTTCGAGGCGATCGTCGCGGCGTCCATCTCGAACAGCGATTCCTCGACCGGGTCGGCCAGCTGGAGGCCCTTCTCGACGCCGTCGAGACCGGCCGCGATCATCGCCGCGAACGCGAGGTACGTGTTGGACGATGGGTCCGGGCAGCGGACCTCGGCCCGCGTGCCCTCGATCGACTTGCCCGGCGAGACCATCGGCACCCGGATGAGCGCCGACCGGTTGGTCCGACCCCAGGTCAGATAGGTCGGGGCTTCGTACCCGGGCACGAGCCGCTTGTACGAGTTCACGAGCGGGGCGAGGACCGCGATCATCCCGCGTGCGTGGGCGAGGATGCCGGCCATGTACGAGCGCGCCACGTCGGACAGGCCGTACGGATTGGACGCGTCGGCGAAGGCATTCCGCTGCTCGGCGATCGACCACAGGCTCTGGTGGGTGTGCATGCCCGACCCGTTGATCCCATGGATCGGCTTGGGCATGAACGTGGCATACAGCCCATGCATGTTGGCGATCGCCTTGAGCGCGAACTTGAAGGTGATCGCGTTGTCCGCGGTGCGCAGCGCGTCCGAGTACTCGAAGTCGATCTCGTGCTGGCCCTCGGCGACCTCGTGGTGGGCGGCCTCGACGCGGATCCCAAAGGCCTCGAGCGCATCGACCATGTCCTGGCGGATCTCCTGGGCGAGGTCGGTCGAGAAGTCGAAGTAGCCGGCCTGGTCGTGCGGGAGCGGTTCGATGATGCCGTTCTCGCCGCGGCGGAACAGGAAGAACTCGAGCTCCGGGCCGGTGTTGACGATGTAGCCCAGGGCCTTCGCCCGCTCGACCTGGCGGCGGAGGACGTAGCGCGGATCGCCGGCGAACGGCTCACCGCGCGGCGTGAACACGTCGCAGATGACCCGGGCCGTGCCACGCGGGCCGGAGCCCGGCTGCCACGGGATCTCGCTGAACGTGTCCATGTCCGGCATCAGGTACTGGTCGGACTCGGCGATCCGGGTGAACCCCTCGATCGACGAGCCGTCGAACCACGTCCCGTGCTCGACCGAGCTCTGGAGCTGGTGGATCGGGATCGTCACGGCCTTGACGTGCCCGATGATGTCGGTGAACTGGAGCTGGATGAAGCGGATCCCGCTCGCTTTCGCGGCTTCGATCTTCGCGGTCGATTCGGCGCTGGGGGCCACCGGGCATGCCTCCTTGGGCGTCACGCGGCCCCGCACGACCGACATGCGCGGTCGGGGGACCTGATGGATTGTGCATCGCGCACGATGTCGAGGCCGTTTCCGACCTACCGACAAGCCTACCAGCCGGATCCCCGGTGATTCAGCGGCCCGGCGCGTCTTCCGCATGTGCATCTTGCACTATGCGAGCGGCGATCCCGAGGGCGAAACGCAGATCCGGGTCGACCATGTCCCATCCGCCGAGCGACTCAAGGCGCGCGACACGGTATGCGACCGTGTTCCGGTGGACACCCAGACGCGCGGCTGCCTCTCCGAGGGTGGCGGTCTCGAGCACGGCCCGGAGCGTGGCAAGGCGCTCCTGTTGGTCGGATCCGCGGCCGACGAGGATCGGCGCCAGCAGATCACGCGCCTGCCGGGTCCCGTCCGGAAGGTTGTGCAGGTTGCCCAGCAGCTGATAGGCCGGCAGTCTCGAGGCGCGTGCGACGAGCGGCGGGTCGCGGAGTAGATCCGCCGCCTCGAGGGTCGCCCGAGCCGCCGCCTCGGCCGCCGGCCGGCCAGCCGGATCACCGAACGGTCGCGAGACGGCAACCGTCCGCTGCAGGAAGGTCGCCAGGCGCTCGGCGACGGCGAGGCCGTCCGGATCGTCGGCCGGGGCGGCTGCCACGAGTCGAAGTTCGAGGCTCTCCGCTGTGCCACGCAGGATGAGCCGTCGGGGTGACAGCAGGACGCGCAGCTCCGCGCGCGTCTCCTCGCGGAGCACGATGTCGCTCGGACCCTCGGCGGCTCCCTGGCTGGCCAGGATGACGACCCACGGCGGACCGTCCGTCGGCAACGGATCGCCGCGACGGGTCTCGTCACGAGCCTGCGTCACCGCGGCGTCGCGCGTCAGCTCCAGAGCCAGCACCGCCGCGATCCGCTCGGAGGCGACGCGCTCCAGCTCGTTGGGCGGTTCACCCCCCAGCAGCACCAGGCGACCGCCCGCCCCGGGCTCTCCCGTCGGGACCGGGATCGTCACTCGCAGCGCGGCGCCGGACGGGCGAGCGAGATAGCTGGACACCGCTGCGGCGGCCCCCGGCACGCTCTCCGGGGCGTGGGCGGCGATGAGGTCGCCGCGACGGCTCTCGATGACGACCGCTCGCCCGGTGAACGAGCCGATCGCGGCCAGCAGCACATCGAGCCCCTCGCCGCGCAGGACGAGACGGGCCAGCTGCGATTCGAGCTCCGCGGCGCGGCGGTCAAGCTCCGCCCGCCGATTGACGAGGAAGCCGATGATGCTTCGCTCGAGGGCGACCGGATCTTCGCGTCCGAGGCGGAGGACGGTCAGCCCGACATCGGCGGCGGCCGCGCTCAGCGCGTCGAGCGCAGCGGCACCGGACTCGCCCTCGACGAGGAGGACGGCCGGCACATGAGCGCGAGCCAGCGCCGCGGCCAGCTCATGGGTCTGTACCCCACCGGGCGCCACGACCGCAAGGGCCGCCGCCGGGATGATCGCGAGATCGCCCGTCTCGAGGGCGTCGAAGGCGGGGACGCGTGCCTTGAGCACGCGAACCCAGCTGACCTCACGGTCTGCCCGCTCCGGCTCAAGGGCGGCGGATGGTCCGACGACGGATCCATCGCCGGACCGTCCGACCGGGCGGGCCGTCGGGAAGAGGGTCCGCTGGAGGTCGCGCAGCGTCGCCATCCGCCGACGCCTCCGATCAGCCCGGTCGGCGGGCGGCGACGAGCTGGTCGAGCAGGCGCCCGAACTCCCGCTCGACGTCGACGTAGCGGTCCGAGCGCCAGACGATGCCGAGACGCCCGTCCGGGGCGAGGCGTGTCCATACCCGTCGGCGCGGCCGGTAGAACGTGATCGTGATCCCTGCGATGAGCAGCCCGAACGCGAGCCAGACGAGGCCCTGCCCCGGGTCGCGCTTGGCGATGAGCAGGGTGTACTCGCCGAAGTCGACGAGCCCGATCGAGAGATCGAGGCCCTGCGACACCTTCGTGTCGCCGCGGTACAGGTTCACGGCCTGGAAACTGTCGGCGATCGGGTTCCCGGCGGCGTCCTTGCCGATCACGCGGTACGGCAGGACCGTCACGACGCCGCGGCCGTCCGCCTCGCGATCGAGCAGCAGCTGCAGGCCCAGATCGCGTCCCGGAACGCCGAGCGTGGCGTACGGCAGCCCAGCGACCGAATCGGTCATCGGGACCTGCGCGTCCCACAGGATCCGGCCGGCGCTGTCACGCAGGACGAGGTGCGGCGCCGGGCCGAACCCATTCTGGTGGAACGTGTAGCCCGCCACCGACAACGGGTCGTTGACGCGGATGGTCTTGCGGGCGATCTCGCGGCCGTCCTGGTAGACGGCCAGGTCGGTCGTGAAGTCGGTCGCCTGGCCGGCCTCGAAGCCGGGCGCCTCGAAGTCGAGGTTCTTGACCAGCAGCAGGCCCGGCTTGCCGATGGGCCCGACCGTGAGCGAACTGCCCTCGGCGACGACGAGACCCTGCTCCTCGCCGAGTCGCGAGGTCGCCGCGGCGGCGATGAGGAAGAGGATCAGCCCGGCGTGCGTGAACAGGGTGGCCATCTTGGTGTACTGGTGGCGGTCGCCGTACAGGAAGCGGGTGCCGTCCTCGGCCGTCGCCTCACGGACGTGGAAGCCGCTGTGGCGCAGGGCGTCCCGGACCCCGTCGTAGGGGACCCCGTCCATCGCCGCCCGATCGGGCAGGATGGGGTCGAAGAATGGTTCCGGCTGGGCGACGCGGATGTCGCTGACGCCGCGCCACAGCCTGGGCGTGCGGTCGAGCGTGCAGACGACGATCGAGACGATGAGGATGACGAGCGCCGCGCTGATCCAGGGCGACCGGAAGATCGTGAACACCCACAGCCGGTCCATCGCGTCCACGACACCCGCCCCGAACAACGGGTCGTAGCGCGCGTGCAGGTCCTCGAGCGCGGCCGCGTAGTCCGTCGCGGAGCGAAGCGAGAAGTCCTGCATCTGCCGGATGGTCATCCCGATGACCGCGAGCAGGGCCAGGAAGATGATCTGCAGGACGGCGAAATCGACCGAGGTGAACAGGCGCCACAACCCGTAGCCGAGCCGGGCGGGGATGTTCCGGCCGGACGGTCGGGTGGAGGTCGCCCAGGCGACCTCCCGGCTCGCGATGGCTCGGGCCCCTAGACGGCGCCGAGCGCCGGGACGGACCGCCCGGCGTGCTCGAGCGCGGACGCGAAGTCGGCCTCGAGGTCCTCGAGATCCTCGAGCCCGACCGACACCCGCAACAGCCCCGGCGTGATACCGGCCGCCAGCAGCTCCGCTTCGGTGGACTGGCGGTGCGATGTCGACGGCGGATGAACGACCATGGTGTGGACGCTGCCGAGCGAGGCGGTCAGTTCGGGGACCCGCATCGCGTCGATGATCGCCCGGCCCGCGGCGCCGCCAGCGGCGACCTCGAAGGCCAGCATCCCGCCGGCCACGCCGGGCCGGAACTGGCGAAGCGCGACGTCGTGCTGCGGATGGCTGGCGAGGCCCGGATAGAGGACCGTGCGCACGCCGTCCTGACGCTCGAGCCAGGCGGCGAGTGCCGCGGCCGTGGCGGCCTGCCGGTCGACCCGGATGGCGAGGGTCAGGATGCCACGCAGGACGAGGAAGGCCTCGAGGGGTCCGAGGGTCGCCCCCGTGTCGATCTGGACGCGCTCGACGCCGGCGATGCGTTCCGCCGATCCGGCGACGACACCGGCGATGACGTCGCTGTGGCCTCCGAGGAACTTCGTCGCCGACTCCACGACGAGGTCCGCGCCGAGGTCGAGCGGCCGGCAGACGTACGGTGAGGCGAACGTGTTGTCGACGACGTAGGTCGCCCCGTGGCGATGGGCGAGTTCGGCGAGCGCGGCGTGATCGGCCAGATACGTGGTGGGATTGGCGATCGTCTCCGCGTAGAGCACGCGGGTCGGGGCCGCGGCCAGGGCCGCCGCGACTGCGTCGAGATCGGTCGTGTCCACGATGTCGACGCGGACGCCGAACCCACCGAAGACCCGCGACAGCTGGGATCGCGTCGAGCCGTAGGCGGCGACCGGGGCGACGATCCGGTCGCCGGCCCGCACGAGCGAGGCAAGTGTGGCGTGGATCGCTCCCATCCCCGACGCGAGGGCGATGCCCGCCGCACCGCCGGCCAGCTCCGCGTAGGCGCTGCCCAGGGCGTCCGTGGTCGGGTTGGAGATCCGGCTGTAGGCGTAGCCTGCGCGACCACCGGCGGCGACCCGCCCGAGTTCGTCCGCATCGGCCGAAGCGAACGTGGCGGTCTGGTAGATCGGGACGGTCGTCGGCGTCTGATCGACCACCGGCGTCCGCGACGCGGCTCGGATGGCGCGCGTCGAGAACCCCTGGGCGCGTGGTCCGGATCGCGGGTCGGGGTCGCTCACGGAGCGATGCTACACCGGAGTCGCCGTGCGGCCCGGGTACGGCATCGGAACACCCGTGACGCGATCCTTTCCGGCTCGCTTGGAGGCGTACATCGCGCCGTCGGCACTGATGATCAGTTCATCCGCGGTGCGACCGTCGTCGGGATAGCCGACGACGCCGATCGACAACGAGGGCCGCGGTGCCCCGTTCGGCAGGTCGACCCCCATCGCGCTGACGCCGAGGCGGATCTTCTCGGCCAGGACGAACGCGCCCGTCGGGTCCGTCTCGGGAAGGAGCACCACGAATTCGTCGCCGCCGTAGCGCGCCGCCGTGTCGATCTGGCGGACACCCTGCGAGATGACCTCGCCGACGGCGCGCAGGACGCGATCGCCATGATAGTGGCCGAGCCGGTCGTTGATGGCCTTGAGCTCGTCGAGGTCCATCATCAGCAGGCAGAAGCCCCTGCCCGAGCGGGCGCTGCGGGCGATCTCGCGGTCGATCGCCGCGAAGAAGAAGGTCCGGTTGAACAGGCCGGTCAGCGAGTCCACGGTCGACAACCGGATCGCCGCGTCACGCGTCCGTCGCTGGGCGCGGGCGATGACCATCGCGACATAGGCGAGCAGGATGAGCGCCGTGAGGTTGACCCCGACCGTGGCCACGGTGGCCGGCCCGAAGGAGTCCTCCGCCGATCCAGCCAGCACGGCGACCACGTACCCGAGGCTGGCCGCTGCCGTGAGGGCCACGGTGACGGGCGGCGAGACGACGAGCGCGGCGCCGCCGACGATGAGCGGGAAGGCGAAGAAGAACGGGCTGGCGGCGCCACCGGTCAGCGCGACCAGCAAGGTCGCAACGGTGATGGCGACGGAGCCTTCGACGACGAACTTCGTCGGGCCCAGCGTCTCGCCCGGAAGCAGGTCGTGGACGACCACGACGAACAACCCGGAGAAGGCGAGCAGGACCAGGATCGCCGGCTGGGTCTCCGGCCACAACCCGCTCGCGGCGACGATCGCGCTCGACGTCAGGATGAACACCCAGGCGACGATCCGGACGACGCGGTCGTACGTCCGGGCCGAGACCCCGCCGTCGGTCGCCGAGCTATCGAGGCCACCGACGACCGCCGCCTGGGCGGCACGGCGCTCGAGGTCGTCGGCCGGCTCCATCTCGCTCCCCGCCGGGCTCGTAGGGCCGAGCATGGTCGGGACGAGGATGAGCGCCAGCAGCACGAGGTTCGCCAGGACCGCGGCGCCGATCAGGATGAGGACCGAAGTGTCGGGCAATCTCGCCCTCGCTGGCTTCGGGCGTGGCGCACCGGCGCGCTCGCCTCGACCGCCATCTTAGCCGCCCGGGAGGGTCGGTCCGGGCCGCTGGGGAGCGCTTCGGTGCGGTCCGTCAACGGCTTCCTCGGCGGCCTGCCGGCCGCTCACCCGGTCAGCGTGTGCCGTACTGGTAGGTCTGCTTGACGAGCCGCAGGTAGACGAACGTCTCGGTCTCGCGTACCCCGTCGATCGCCCGCAGGCGCTCGGCGAGGAACGCGAGGAGGGCGTCGTTGTCCTCGCAGACCGTCTCGATGAGCAGGTCGTACGAGCCCGCGGTGATGACCACGTAGTCCACCTCGGGCATCGCCGCGAGCCGCTCCGCGACCTCGATGAGTTTCGAGCTCTCGCACCGGATCCCGATCATCGCCATCTGGTGGAATCCGAGCTTGAGCGGATCGGTGACGCCGACGACCTGGAGGATGCCACGCTCGATGAGGCGGTTCGTGCGCGCCCGTACCGCCGCCTCGGATACGCCGAGATCTGCCGCGATCTGCGTGAACGGCCGACGCCCATCGGCCTGGAGGTGCTCGATGATGCGCTTGTCGAGTGCCGACACCTCCTCGGTCGCGCGACCGGACACGGCGCGCGACCGCGTGGGCCGGCCCGGCACGGTCACGGCTTCTTCGTCGGGTTCGCGGACGGCCCCGGGCCGGTGGTCGGCTCGGACGACGGCGCGATCACCCCGGGGATCGGCACGATCATCCGTGCGGCCAGTGGCGACACAAGGGCGTCGAGTGCATCGAGCAGCGCCGCGGCTGCCGCGATCTGTCGCTCGTCGGGCTTCTTCGAGCTCGAGCCGATCGTCGGGCCCCACTCGACGAGGATGTTCAGACCCATGAACGCGATGGGCGGCTCGTCGCTGCCGGGTTTCGCACCGGGCTTCCACCTGGTGGCCGCCTGCAGACTCTTCATCGAGCTGTACTCGCTGATCGCCAGCGGCCAGCCGGCGTACGTGGCGTTGATCCGCTTGACCGGTTCGCGCCCTGGGCCCCCCGTGCTCGCGTTGTTCGGGGCGATCTTGAGGCCGGCGGCCAGGAGGGCCAGGTAGACACCGTCCGCCTTGACCGGCTCGCTGAGATGCGCGACCGGGGTCGGGCCTGGCGTGGGGACAGGCGTCGCGCTCGCGGGCGGCGTCGATGGCGGCCCGCCGCCGCAGGCACCCGCGAACAGCCCGATCGCGACCGCGGCGGCCAGCGTGCGGGCCCGGCCAGACGGCGCTCGACGATCGGCGGTTCGCATCGCGGACGGCATGCTAGCACGGGACCCCGGAACCACCGACCACCCGTTCGGGTGATGAGACGCGGCCAAGGGGCCTATGCGCGATCGAGCTCGGCGAGCGCCGGCGCGAGCGCGCGGATGGCATCGAGGTCGATCGGATCGAGGACCAGTTGGACGTGGCCGATGCCCTGGCGGGCGAAGTCGCGGAGCACCTCGGCGAGCTCGGCAGGTTCGCCGGAGGCGGGCGGGATCCGCGCCTGGGCCGCGTCGCCCTGGAGGCGGCCGGAACCGCCGGGGAGCCTCACCAGGACGGCAACCGTGCGCTCGACCTCGGCCGGGTCGCGACCGACGTCGCGGCAGGCCTCGTCCACCAGCACGCGGAGCGGCGGGATACCGGCCGGCCGGTTCGCGGTGTCGTTGTACCAGGCGTTCCACGAATCGGCATGGGCCATCGTTGCCCGTAGCATCCGCGGCCCCTTCGATCCGATCATGAGCGGCGGGCCCTGTGGGCGCGGGCCACGCGGGATGAGCTCGCAATCCCGGGCCTGGTACCAGCGCCCGTCGAAGTCGATGGCGCCCTCGCGCAGGAGCGTCCGGATGATCGTGAAGGCCTCCTCGAACCGGTCGATCCGGTGGTCGAACGGGTAGCCGTAGGCACGAAACTCCGTCTCGTTCCAGCCCGCCCCGAGGCCGAGGATGAAGCGGCCGGCGCTCAGCTCGTCGATCGTGGCGGCCTGCTTGGCGAGCAGGGCAGGATTGTGGAAGTTGGTGCAGGCGACGAGCGGCCCGAGCTCGATCCGTGAGGTGGACGCCGCGATCGCGGCGAGGAGCGTCCATGCCTCCCACGGGCCGCGCGGCGGGCGATCCTGCCAGCGGTAGAGGAGATGCTCGCCGACCCACACGGAGTCGAACCCGAGATCCTCGACCGCGCGGGTCATGTCGAGCAGCTCCGGCCAGCGAACCTCGCGCTCGACCTCGGGGAGCTGGATGCCGACCTTGAGCGGCCGTGCGGTCATCGCCGAAGGGTAGCGGGCCTGCGGGCGGTCGTGCCCGACGTGCCCCTATGGCGGCCGATCCTGCTGGGGGCAGCATATCGGGCATTAGCGGGGCGATAGGCCGGTCCCGGACCCGGTCTGCGAGCGTGAGGAGGCCCCGTCCGAGCGTGGGGTCGCGGCTGGCGGGGCCCTTATCCCCGTCCTAGCCCAGGATTTGCTGCTGGGGCCAGGATCGGAGGGGACATGCGGGCCGGTCGGGCCCATCCCCCGCGCCGCGGGCGATCCTATGCTCCTCATCGATCGGAAAGGAGGCCCAGTGGATCCCGCGCTCGCGCTCCGCGGCTTCGTCCTCGGCTTCACGATCGCCGCCGCCGTCGGCCCGATCAGCCTGCTCGTCATCCGCCGCACGCTCGCCGAAGGCCAGCTCTACGGGCTGGTGTCCGGGCTGGGCGTCGCTACCGCAGATGCGACCTACGGCGCGATCGCGGCGTTCGGGTTGGCGGCGATCACCGACGCGCTGGTCAACGCACGCCAGGTCCTGGGCCTAGTCGGCGGCGTGTTCCTGCTGTGGCTCGCCTGGCAGACGGTCCGCTCGACGCCCACGGAAGCGGCCATCGTGACGGCCCGTCGTCGCGGCTATGCCGGTGCCTACCTCTCGATCCTGGGACTCACGCTGGCGAACCCGATGACGATCCTGTCGTTCGGGGCGCTGTTCGCGGGGCTCGGCGTGACGAGCGGGGCGACGGGCGACGCGGCCCTCGTCGTGCTGGGGGTGCTGCTGGGTTCGACAACGTGGTGGGTCGTCCTGACGACGGTCGTCGGCGCGCTGCGGACCCGCGTGACACCGCGCTGGATCCATCGCATCAACTTCGTGTCTGGTGTCGTCATCGGCGCGTTCGCGGTCGTCGCCATCGCTGCGGCGCTGTCGGCCGGAGCGCCGCGAGCATGACGGCCCGGCCGGGCCCGGCGGCGTCCAGACCCCGGGAAGGCGCCGCCCGTCACTCGGAGGCAGGCGCCTCGGAGAACAGCGTCAACTGGAGCCCGGCCGGAGCTTCGAGTCGGGCGTTATCCGACTGCCACGGCGTACGAGTGGCCTCGGCGAGCACCGTCGCACCGGCGGCCTCGAGCCTGCGTGTCGTCGCCGTCGGATCCTCCACCTCGAAGGCGACGCGGATGTGCCCGGCGACCCGCCGCCCGACCTCCACCCCATCGATGAACTCGGCCTGGGCAGGATCCGCGATCTCCAGCGTCGCGATCCCTGCCTCGAGGATGACCACCCGGCCATCGGGCGAGGAGTAGGACGCCCGTTCCGGCAGCCCCAATACATCGCGATAGAAGCGGACCGCCTCATCGAAGTCGTCCGCCGTGACGACCAGACGCATCTCGCGGACCGCATCCGGCCGGGGGACCAAGGGCATGGCCGAAGTATGTCAGTCCGAACGGATGCCGGGAAAGGTCGGGTGACGATCGATCGGCCCGCGCGGCAGATCCCGCGTTCAGCCCGGGGCGCGCTCATCGCGGGCGGCCGCCTCCGCGACCTTCGCGATCCGCGCCGCACGAGTCTCCGGGCGCCGAGCGAGCGCGATCCAGCCGAGCGCCATCTTTCGCGCCGAGGGCGGGAACGCCGCGAAGTTGACGGCGGCCGGTGGGCGGATCTCGAGGGCCCCCGCGAGGTCCGTCGGTACCTCCAGCCGCTCGACGGCATCGAGGATCACCCAGGATCCGTTCGCCTTCGCGCGCTCGATCGCGGCGAGACCCGCCGGTGCCATCCGCCCCTCACGGATCAGTCGCTCGACGCGAGCCTTGTTGGACGCGGCCCAGACGCTGCGCGGCTTGCGTGGCGCGAAGTAGAGCTTGCCGCGCTCGTCGTCCACGTGGCCGCCGGTGCTGTCCACCCAACCGAAGCACAGGGCTTCCTCGATGGCCGCCTCGTAGTCCAGGCCGACCCGACCGGATCGTTGGCGCCAG
>Ga0326597_10012329_pt1 | contig 11270 bp, 10 predicted proteins | sample RVTome_12_FD_203789 | JGI IMG/M metagenome (GOLD analysis project Ga0326597, IMG submission 203789) | Soil microbial communities from uranium-contaminated site in the Upper Colorado River Basin, Wyoming, United States - RVT100D185 | ecosystem: Environmental > Terrestrial > Soil > Contaminated >... | reverse complement strand
CCCGCTCCTCTCCGCATCCGTCGCGGCGAAAATAGCGCAGCGGCGCCCAGAATTCACCCTTCACACCCAGTGCGTCACACCCAGTGCGTCATATTGCGAGGAGCGCAGCGACGACGCAATCTCGATCCGACCGCACTCAGGCGGCTCGAGGTTGCGTCGCTCCGCTCGCAATGACAGCATTCGGGTGCGAAAGAAGAATTTCGATCTTGGAGCTGTTCTGTCGATGCGGCTGTCTCTCGATCCTCCGCGCTGTCTGCCCGAGGACGGCTGCGCCGGCACACCTGATACCGCCCTGGGAGTTCGGCGTGCTGGCGCTGATGCGCAATCTCGGGCGACGGGGGCTGCTGTGAGCGGCAGCGGAGGCCTGCCCGAGCGGGCGGGGGCCTGGCTCGAGTTCTGGTTTGGCCCGCCGGATCACCCCGAGCGGCATCATCATAAGCAGATCTGGTTCCGCGGCACTCCGGAGTTCGACGCGGCGGTAAGGTCAGGGTTCGCCGCCGATCACGACGCGGCGGTGGCCGGCGCGCTGGCGCATTGGGAAGAGGCTGCCGCGAGCGCGCTCGCGCTCGTCATGCTGCTCGATCAGGCGCCGCGCAACGTCTTCCGCAGCACGCCGCGCGCCTTCGCCAGCGATCATCTCGCCTTGGCGGCGACGAACCGGGCGCTGGCCCGCGGCTTCGACCAGGCGGTCCCGGCCGCCTGGCGGCTGTTCTTTTACCTGCCCTTCGAGCACAGCGAGGTTCTCGCCGATCAGCGGCGCGGGCTGGAACTGATGCTGGCGATCCCGCCGGTCCCCGGCCGCCCCAGCGACGGGAAAATGACCCGGCTGCACCTCGAAATCGTCGAGCGGTTCGGCCGCTTTCCGCACCGCAACGCCATCCTCGGCCGCGTGTCGACCGCGGAGGAGCTCGCCTTCCTGGCCGAGTGCGAGCACCGCTTCGGCCAGCCAACTCCCGAGCGTGACCCAACCCATCGGGATTCCCCGCCGGATCATCACCCCGGCGAAAGCTCGGTTTTTCCGAGCTACCGCACGGGCTGAGAGGCGCGCCTGGTCGCCCTATTCGGCGGCGATGCGTTCCCAGGTCAATTCCCGGTATTCGTCCCCGGAAGCCGTCTGGCGCGGCGGCGGCGACAGAATCATGCGCTCGCCCTCGAAGCGCACGCCGCGCACCTGGTCGCTGCCGATGCGGCTCGGGTCCGAGGCGGCATCGACGCGGGTGACGAGCCGCGCGCCGTCGCACGTGTAGCTGCCGCAATAGGAGTTGTAGCCACGGCCGACACCCGGCGGCAGTTCCGGCCTGCCGTCGCAGGTCACGGCCATCATGCGGCCGTCCGCGTTGAACATGACCCGCCCTAGGGGTTTCCCGCCATAGGGCGCGGGGAGCGGGTTGCCGTCGCGGTCGCGCGCGGCCGCGGCGACCAGCTTCCAGGTTCCGACGATCGATCGCACTTCACACACTCCCTTCGATTTCGATTGGCGCCGGCCGCACCTTACGCACCGGCCGCCATGCTGTCATCGCCAGGCGAGCAATTCGGCTTCGCGGGGTCTCCAAGAGCGAGATGCCGCCGCCGGTCGGCTCAGACGGCCGGGCGCGAGGCGCCGGTTGCCGCGGCGGGCAGGCGCAGCCGTGCCGGCAGGCGGCAGGCGATCGTGGTTCCGGCACCGACCTCGGATTCGATCGCGACCGAGCCGCCGTGCAGCTCGATCAGGCTCTTGACCAGCGACAGGCCGAGCCCGGCGCCGGCCTCGCGAGCTGGCGGATTGCCGCGCTCGAACTTGTCGAATACCCGTTCCTGATCGGAGGCGGGAATGCCGATCCCGGTATCGGCGACCGCGAGAATGAGGTCGCCCCCTTCGCCCCGCTCGTCGAGCCGCGCTTCAAGCCGTATCGAGCCGCCGCCAGGCGTGAACTTGATGGCGTTCGAAACCAGGTTGAACAGCGCCTGCTTGAGCCGCCGCTCGTCGGCCGCGACCGCGCCGATATCGGGCGGGCAGTCGACCGCGAGCCTGATGTTCTGGCTGCGGGCGCGCTCGCGGGACAGGGCCGCGACCGCCTCCAGCATGTCGCGTATCTCGACCCTCCCGGTCTCCAGCTCCATGTAGCCGGCCTCGATCGTCGCGAGGTCGAGAATGTCGTTGATCAGCGCCAGGAGCCGCTGCGAGCTGTCGAGGATGCCGCGGCTGTAGTCGAGCTGACGTTGCGTCAGCGTCCCGAAATACTGGTTCGCGAGGATCTCGGCGAAGCCGATGATCGCGTTCAGCGGGGTGCGCAGCTCGTACGACACGTTGGCGATGAACTCGCTCTTCAGGCGCCCGGCTGTCTCCAGCGCTTCGTTGCGCTCGCGCAGCGCGCGTTCGACCCGGGCGGTGTCGGTGACGTCGAGGCAGGTCAGCAGCACGTTGCCATCGGGCAGCGGCACCGTCGCGAGCTGCAATATCGTGCCGTCGGTGCGATCGAGCGACCCGCTCCAATGGGCCTGCGCGGTGATCCGCGCGATGACCTGGCCGCGGATCGCCGGCCAATCGCCGCCATTGTTGCCGCCATCGTTATAGAATCGTCGTGTCTTCTCGACGATGTCGCTGACATGCGGCTCGCCGGCAAGATCGGCCTCGGACAAGGCCCAGATCTTGCGGTAGGCGGGATTGTGCAGCTTGAGCCGCCCGTCGCTGCCGAAAACGGCGATGGCCTCGAACAGATTGTCGAGCGTCTCGCGCCGCACTTCGATCGACGTGTTGTAGGAGCGCTCGAGCGCGAGCCGGTCGGTAACGTCCTCGTAGACAAAGATCAGGCCGCCGAGCGGATGCGGCGCCACCGACACGCTGAGGGTGCGCTCGTCGGGCAGGTGCATCAGCTCGCTTTGCGGCTCGATCAGCGAGGTAAACATCTCGAGCTGCTGACGCTTGAAGGCGCGGAAATCGGCGTGTTCGGGCAACCGGCGGCGTTCGCGCAGCCGCTCCATCAGCTCGTCGAGCGAGGGCTCGCCGGCAAGCCAATCCTCCTCGACGCACCACAGCCGGGCGAAGGCCGAATTGAAGAATTTCAGCCGCTTGTCGGCGCCGTAGATCGCCACCGCGGCGTGGATGATCTCGAGCACCTGGCCATGCGCATTGACATGGCGGGCCAATTCGCTCTCGGCGGCTTCGAGATCGGTGCGGTCGAGCGCGTAGCCGATCGTGCCGCCGGAGCGGCTCGGCGCCTCGGTCAGTTGCAGCAGGCGGCGCGAGCCGGCGATCGCGATGTGCCGCGACTCGCTCTGCGGCGTCCCGGCCGCCGCCGCCCGGGAGCGCGCCGGTGCGCTGTTCGGCGCGCCGTCGGGGGCGAGTTCGCGGGGTTCGGACAGCACCGCCTCGCGCGGCGAATCGAGGGCCGCCGCGTAGGCCGTGTTGCAGTCGATCACGCGCAGCCGATGATCGCGGCGCCACACCGGCAGCGGCAGCAGCTCGAGCATCTCGCGCAGGCCCGCGGCTGCCGCGACGGCGGCGGCGCGCGCCAGCTCGGCGCGTCCGACCGCCGACACGTCGGCGATCCACAGCACCGGCTCGCCGCTCGCGGTGGCCCGCCCGTCAAGCTCGTAGGTGGTCCCCTCGGGCGCCGAAACCGCGGCGGTGAAGACCGTGCCGGCCCGCCGCAAACCGTCGACCGCCGCGTCAATCCGTGCCGCGTCCGCCGGCTCGAGAGTGGCCAGAAAGCGATCCCAGGTGCGTTCGGCGCCGCTTGCGTTCGGATCGCCGAGCGCCTCTTCCGAGCCCCCGTCGCGGGGCCAGTGAAACCCGGCGATCGGCGCCGCGGCAAGCAGAGCGGCCAAGCGGGCCCGGCTCTGCTCGGCCGTCTCGCGGCCCGCCGCCGCCTCGCGCAACCCGGACCGGGCGCGCCACCACAGCCCGGCGAACAGCACCGCGGCGAGAACGGAGATCCCGGCAGCGGTCTCGATCACACGTGCCGCCGGCGAGCCGCTTCATCGCTTCCCGGTTCGGCCCGACCGGCGGCCGCCGGCATTACTCCGCCGCCGCGGGGGCGGGTTCTGGCCGGGTCTGGGGCAGCGGCTGCACTTCTTCCGCGTCCCACGGGCCGGGGAAGCGGCCGCGGCCGACCTTGTCGCGCGAGAAGATGTGATAGTCGACCGGCCACTCCGGACGCGGCATCTCGTAGAACACCTCGACCCCGTTGCCGTCCGGGTCCCGCAGATAAATGCCGAGCGAGATGCCGTGATCGGAGATGTGATCGATCGGCTGACCCTTGGCCTTGATGCGGTGATAGAACTCCTTCAGGTCATCGAGCGATTCGAGGCGCCAGGCCATGTGGTTGAGGCCGACCTGACCCGTCTGCTGCAACGGCGCGTCGTCGCCGAGCTGCATCAGCGCCACCTCGTGCGACTGCTCCTCGTCGGCCGACATGAAGGCGGCCCAGCCCGGCCGGTATTCGTAGACGTGCAGGCCGAGCAGCTCCTCGTACCACTGTTTCGAGCGCTCGACGTTGCGGACATAGACGTTGACGTGCTGCAGGTACATCGGTCGCTTGCTCATCCGGTCCTCCCATCGATTTGCCTGTAGGATGGGCTGAGCCTCGCGAAGCCCATCAAGATACCGCGCGCGCTAAATCGAGGATGGGCTTCGCTGCGCTCAGCCCATCCTACCTGCTATTACCTGCCGGCTGTACCCTACCACGCCTCGTTATCGCGGCCCAAAAACTCCCGCACCCGCTCGGTCAGCTCGGTTTTCGGGTAGACCGCCGCCATCGCGCGGGCGCGGGTCAAGGGGTCGCTCGCGAAAAAGCGCTCGTACAGCACCTGGCGGCTGCCGAAGGCGCTGCCGGCGACGTCCCACGCCAGGCGGAACAGCTTGACCCGATCCCGCGCCTCAACGCTATCGGTCGCGAGGTACTGCTCGATATCGGCCTTGAGCGGCCCGTCGAAATCGGCCTCGCTCGGCTGGATCAGAAAGCTGCTCGACCCCAGCAGCTGCAGGATCTCGACCATCCGCGGATAGGCGGTCATCATCAGGTTGCGGGTGCTCTCGACCGGCAGGATCGCCGGGCACATGACGCCCCAGCGGTCGATCTCGGCGTCGGCCTCGGCGGCGCGCATGCACGAGCGCATCAATTCGGTGTAGAGCATCAACTCGCCGATGCGCTCCTCGGCGTGCGGCAGGTGCGTGTTGCCGAGCGCCTGCGTCATCAGCAGCGCCAGACCCAGCACGAACTCGCATTTGGCGAGGTTCTTCGCGGCCCCCTGATGCGCCGAATGGGCCGTCGAGTGCGTCACGTGCGGCGTCTGGTTGAGCCGGTCGACATCGTAGAGCAGGAACACCCGCTCCCACGGCACCAGCACGTCGTCGAAGAACACGACGCAATCCATCTCCTCGAACCGCGAGCCGAGCGGATGGTCGAAATGCGAGCGGCCCAGATCGAAGCTGTCGCGGCACAGAAAGCGCAGGCCCTTGGTGCCGCATGGGATCGCGAAATTGACCGCGAACGGGCTGTGTTCGTCGCTGTGCCGCGCCAGACGCGGCGAATAGACCGCGATCTCGTCGGACAGCGGCCCCAAAGTCGCCAGAATGCGGGCGCCGCGCACGACGATCCCGGCACTGGTCTCGCGAAGCACCTGCAGCGCGGTGCCTTCCTCAAGCTTGAACATGCCGGAGACGTTGCGGCTGCGCTGCAAATTGATCAGCGAATGCGTCAAGGTGACGTCGTTTTCGCGGATGTATTCGACATAGCGCCGCATGTTGTCGCCGAATTCCGGGCGCTTCTCGCCGAAGAAATCGGCGGCCGCTCCCCAGGCCGCGAAGGTCACGTTCATGAAATCGGGCGAGCGGCCCATCATGCCGCAGCTGGCGCGCGCCCAGTTCAGCATCATCCGGCTGCGGGTTTCGAGCGCCTGCCTGGTTTGCGGCATCTCGAACGAGCGGCCGACCGGCTCGCCGCTCGTCGGCGAGTTGTAGGTCATGACATCGCGCAGCGCCGGGTCGTGCTGCATGTCGTAAAGATGCGCGATCGCGCGCGCGCCGCCGGCGAGCCCCTTATGGGCCGTTACGTCGCGCACCCGCTCGCCGCCGAGCCAGACCTCGCGATCCTGCTCCTTGAGGCCGTTGATGTATTGCTGTCCGGTGCGGGCTGGCATGGTTCCTCCTCGGCGCCGCCTCTCGCCACGATCTGCCGCGACGGCGGAGGACGGCGGAGCACGATGCTACCGCCGCCGGCGAATGAAGTTAACCGGGTTCGCACGGGTTATCGTTACGGTCAGCGGGATCAAGAGCGCGCAGGGCGGCGTCTATATCGGGCTTTACGCGACCCCGAGCAAATTCCTGAAGGGCACGCAGGTCGACGCGATGAGATAGGTCAGGGCGAGCACCGGATCGGTCACCGTGACGTTCGACAACCTGCCGCCCGGCATCTACGCGGTCGGGGCCTGTCACGACGAGAACGACAACGACCACCTCGACACCGACTTCATCGGCCTGCCGACCGAGGGCTATGCGCTGTCGAACGGCGTCCGCGCGGTGTTTTTCAGGCCGCATTTCCACGAGGCGCGTTCAGGGTCGGCCATGGCGACCAGCCGGTCGCGCCGCACATCGGATACCGAGAGACGCCGGTTTGCAGGAAGCGCGGCGCCGGCATGGCGCCGCAAGCCGATCGCGATTGATCCAGATCCAGGAACCTGACGCGGACTGACCGTTTATTGGCGAGACGACACCGCCCGACGCCGCACCGCGGCCGGGTCTCGGGGGAGATCAGCCGATGGACAGACATGACGACGCCGTAACCGAAGCCGCCGACGGTCCGCTGAGCGATACCGAACTGGCGGCGATAGACGCGTATTGGCGCGCCGCGAACTATCTTTCGGTCGGGCAAATCTACCTGCTCGGCAATCCGCTGCTGCGCGAACCGCTGACGCTCGATCACGTCAAGCCGCGTCTGCTCGGGCACTGGGGCACCAGCCCCGGCCTCAGCTTCGTCTATGTCCACCTCAACCGGGTCATCAAGGCGCGCGATCTCGACATGATCTATGTCACCGGGCCGGGGCACGGCGCGCCGGCGATCGTCGCCAACACATGGCTGGAGGGGAGCTACAGCGAGGTCTATTCGAACGTGCCGCGCAACGGGTCCGGCATGGCGACGCTGTTCCGCCAGTTCTCGTTTCCCGGCGGCATCCCGAGCCACACCGCGGCCGACACGCCGGGCTCGATCCATGAAGGCGGCGAACTCGGCTACGGCCTGCTGCACGCCTATGGCGCGGTGTTCGACAACCCGGACCTGATCGCGGCCTGCATCGTCGGCGACGGCGAGGCGGAAACCGGTGCGCTCGCCGCGTCGTGGCATTCCAACAAGTTCCTCAACCCCGAGCGCGACGGCGCCGTGCTGCCGATCCTGCATCTGAACGGCTACAAGATCGCCAACCCGACCGTGCTGGCGCGGCTGCCGCGATCGGAGCTCGATGACTTTCTGAAAGGATGCGGTCACAAGCCCTATTTCGTCGAGGGCGACGACCCGCCTGTCATGCACCAGAAAATGGCCGCGACGCTCGACCGCGCGCTCGACGAGATCGCCGAGATCCAGCGCGAGGCGCGCAGCCGCGGTTTCTCGAAGCGCCGTCCGTGGCCGGTCATCGTGCTGAAGACGCCAAAGGGCTGGACCTGCCCGAAGGAAGTCGACGGGGTGCCGGTCGAGGGCACGTTCCGCTCGCATCAGGTGCCGCTCGCGGGGCTGGCCGACAACCCCGAGCACCTGCGGCTGCTGGAAGAGTGGATGCGCGGCTATCGCCCCGAAGAGCTGTTCGACGAAAACGGCGCGCCGGTCGCCGCGTTGCGCGAGCTGGCGCCTGCCGGCAGCCGGCGGATGGGCATGAACCCGCACGCCAATGGCGGCATCCTGCTGCGCGATCTCGCGATGCCCGATTTCCGCGACTACGCCGTCGCGGTGCCCGCGCCGGGCGGCGTCGAGGCCGAGGCGACGCGGGTCGCCGGCGCGTTCCTGCGCGACATCGTGCGCCAGAACCCGCGCAATTTCCGCATCTTCGGCCCCGACGAGACGAATTCGAACCGGCTCGGCGCGGTGTTCGAAGCGACCGACCGCGCCTGGGCCGCCGAGATATTGCCCGGCGACGACCACCTCGCGCCTGACGGCCGCGTCATGGAGGTGCTCAGCGAGCATCTCTGCCAGGGCTGGCTCGAAGGCTACCTGTTGACCGGAAGGCACGGTTTCTTTTCGTGCTACGAGGCCTTCATCCACATCATCGATTCGATGTTCAACCAGCACGCCAAATGGCTAAAGGCGAGCAACCACATCCCGTGGCGGCGCCCGGTCGCGTCATTGAACTACTTGTTGACCAGCCATGTCTGGCGCCAGGACCACAATGGCTTCAGCCATCAGGACCCCGGCTTCATCGACCTCGTCGTCAACAAGAAGGCCGAAGTGGTGCGCGTCTACCTGCCGCCCGACGCCAATTGCCTGCTGTCGGTGGGCGACCATTGTCTCCGGAGCCGCGACTACGTCAACGTCATCATCGCCGGCAAGCAGATGGCGCCGCAATGGCTCGACATCGACGCCGCTTCCCGGCATTGCGCGCAGGGTGCCGGCATCTGGCGGTGGGCCAGCAACGACGAGGGCGCCGAGCCCGACGCGGTGATGGTCTGCGCCGGCGACGTGCCGACCCTGGAGACATTAGCCGCGGTCGATCTGCTGCGCCGCGAGTTGCCGGATGTCAAATTGCGCGTCGTCAATGTCGTCGATCTGATGACATTGCAGCCCCCGACCGAGCATCCGCACGGGCTTTCGGACTGGGATTTCGATTCGCTGTTCACGCGCGACCGCCCGGTCATCTTCGCGTTTCACGGCTATCCCTGGCTGATCCACCGGCTGACCTACCGCCGCACGAATCACGACAACATCCATGTGCGCGGCTACATCGAGGAGGGCACGACGACGACGCCATTCGACATGACCGTGCTGAACCGGCTCGACCGCTTCGACCTGGCGATCGACGTGATCGACCGGGTGCCGCGGCTGCGCGACATCGGCGCCCACCTGAAGCAGCGGCTGCGCGACAAGCTCGCCGAGCACAAGCGCTACATCACCACCTACGGCGACGACATGCCCGAAATCCGCGACTGGAAATGGGGCGGGTGAGCGGCGATCGGCTAGAGGTGCCCGGCAAGTACGGCGATGCCGGCGAGCGCAATCGCGCTTCCGGTCACCTGCAGAGCGCGCTGCCCGAACGCCTCGCCCATCCTGCCGATCGCTAGACCGAGGCCGATCCCGAGGACATGCAACGACGCCGTGGCCAGGACAAAGCCGGCCGCGTATGCAAGTCCGGATGCGGTTTCCGGCATCTCGGCACCATGGGCATGGCCGTGGAACATCGCGAAAAACCCGACCAGGGCCATCGCACCGGCGGTCGGCAGGTGAAGGCCTGATGCGACCGCCAGCCCAAGGATGACGACGGAAAGCCCGATCCCGATCTCGACGAACGGCAAGCCGACGCCGGCCATCCCGAAAGCGCCGCCGACAACCATCATCGAGACGAATGCCAGGGGCGCCAGCCAGAGGGCACGCCCGCCCAGATGCGCGGCAAACAGGCCAACGGCGACCATGACCAGGACATGATCGACACCGCCGAGCGGGTGAGCAAAGCCGTAGGCGAGGCCGTTGACCGTGCCGACTCCCGTATGCGCTTCGGCCGCCGTCGCCGCGACCGTCAGCAGCGCCGCAATGGGTAAAACGAGACGAGACATGCTTGCTCCTTGGTTGGTTGTGCTCGACGGGAGGGCGCTAACCCCCGAGCTTCTTCCGCAAGAGTTCGTTGACCAGCGCCGGGTTGGCCTTGCCCTGGGTCGCCTTCATGACCTGGCCGACGAAGAAGCCGAGGACCTTCGGGTTGGTCGCGTACTGCGCGACCTGCGCCGGGTGGGCGGCGAGCGCGGCATCGACCGCCGCCTCGATCGCGCCCTCATCGCTGACCTGCCGCAGCCCCTTCTTGTCGACGATCGCGCCCGGGGCCTCGCCGGTCTCGACCATCTCGGCGAACACGTCCTTGGCGATGCGGCCCGAGATCGTGCCGTCGGCGATCAGGTCGATCAGCGCGCCGAGCCGCTCCGGAGCGACCGGCGACTGCTCGATGCCGCGCCCCATCCGGTTCAGCGCGCCGAACAGGTCGCCCATCACCCAGTTGGCCGCCGCCTTGGGGTCGCGCCCCTTGGCGACACGCTCGAAATACTCGGCCGACGCGCGCTCGGCGACGAGCACCCCGGCATCCTCGGCGGACAAGCCGAAATCGGCGATGAAGCGCGCCTTCTTCGCATCGGGCAATTCGGGCAACTCGGCGCGCAGCCGATCGAGCCATGCCGGCTCCAGTTCGAGCGGCAATAGGTCGGGGTCGGGGAAATAGCGGTAGTCGTGCGCGTGCTCCTTCGAGCGCATCGGCCGGGTCACGCCGCGCCCGCTGTCGAACAGCCGCGTCTGCTGCTCGACGGTGCCGCCGTCCTCGATCAACTCGATCTGGCGGCGCGCCTCATACTCGATCGCCTGCATCACGAAGCGCACCGAATTCAGGTTCTTGATCTCGCAGCGCGTGCCGTAGGGATCGCCCGGATGCCGCACCGACACGTTGCAGTCGCAGCGCAGGGAGCCCTCCTCCATGTTGCCGTCGCAGGTGCCGAGATAGCGCAGGATCGAGCGCAATTTGCGCAAATAGAGGCCGGCCTCCTCGGCGCTGCGCAGATCGGGCTCGGAGACGATCTCCATCAGCCCGATGCCGCAGCGGTTCAGATCGACATAGGTCTCGCGCGGGTGCTGGTCGTGCAGGCTCTTGCCGGCGTCCTGCTCCAAATGCAGCCGGGTGATAGCGACCGTGCGGGTCGAGCCGTCGGGCATGTCGAGGATGACCCGGCCCTCTCCGACGATCGGCTGCTGGTATTGCGAGATCTGATAGCCGGCCGGCAGATCGGGGTAGAAATAGTTCTTGCGGTCGAAGATGCTGAACAAATTGATCTCGGCGTCGAGCCCGAGCCCGGTCTTGACGGCCTGCTCGACGCAATGGCGGTTGATCACCGGCAGCATGCCGGGAAAGCCGGCGTCGACGGTCGACACCTGCGTGTTGGGCGCCGCGCCAAAATCGGTCGCGGCACCCGAGAACAGCTTTGCCTTGGCGGTTATCTGGGCATGCACTTCAAGCCCGATGACGATTTCCCACGGCCCTGTGCGCCCTTCGATCAAGCAACTCATCGGGCAGAACACCCTTGTAACCGCTGCACGGGCGCGATGCGTCCTTCGAGA
>Ga0326597_10012327_pt1 | contig 11271 bp, 9 predicted proteins | sample RVTome_12_FD_203789 | JGI IMG/M metagenome (GOLD analysis project Ga0326597, IMG submission 203789) | Soil microbial communities from uranium-contaminated site in the Upper Colorado River Basin, Wyoming, United States - RVT100D185 | ecosystem: Environmental > Terrestrial > Soil > Contaminated >... | reverse complement strand
CGCGGTGACCGGCGTCGAGTTCATCCGGATGGCCCTCGGCGCGCCGGATGCGTCGGGACGACGCCGCCCCGAACCCGCGCCGGGCACCGAGTTCGTCATCCCGTGCGATCGGGTCCTGCTGGCCATCGGTCAGGGCCCGCAACTCGACTGGCTGGGCCAGCCCGGCAACGAGGGGCCCGAGAAGACCAGGCAATGGCGGCTGAAGGCGGACGCGGTCACCTTCGAGACGGGCCGGCCCGGGGTCTTCGGGACGGGCGACGTCCGGATCGGCGCGGCGACGGTCGTCCAGGCCGTCGCCGAGGGTCGCCGCTCGGCGTACGCCGTGGATGCCTTCCTCAAGGGCATGGACCTGGCCGCCATCCGGACGCGCCAGACGCTGGCGGAGCCGCAGCCCGAGTTCCTGAGCATCGTGCCGTTCACCAGCGAGGCGAAGCAGCCGCGCTACCGGATGACCGTGCTCGAGGCCGACGAGCGCAACCACGACTACATCGAGTACGAGCTGCCGTACACCCGCGAGGACGCCGTCGCCGAGTCGACCCGCTGCCTCCAATGCACCTGCGAGGCGATCGGGTTCTGCGACCTGCGCCGACTCGGCATCGAGTACGGGACGACCCTCTCGACGCTCGAGCCGCAGTACCACCAGGGTGCCGGCCACCGGAGCGTCACGGAGAACCGCTTCACCGGCGTCAACCACGACTACATCCGCGACGACTCGCATGCCTTCATCCTGCGCGAGCCGTCGCGCTGCATCGATTGCGGGCGCTGCGCCCAGGTCTGCTCGGAGGTCGTCGGGGCCGCCTGCTACGACTTCATGAGGATCGGCTTCGACACGCTCGTCACGACGCCGCTCGACATGAGCCTCAACGACACCCCATGCGTGTCCTGCGGTCGATGCGCCGAGACGTGCCCCACCGGGGCGCTCATGCCCAAGCCGCGCGTCCTCCAGAAGTACGAGGTCGACGAGAGCCGCTGCATCCTGTGCGGCATCTGCGTCGACGCCTGCCCGTACGACGCGCTGCGCGACGGTGCCGACTTCGAGCTCGCGCATACCAGCCGTCAGGAGCCGATGATCGACCTGATGGCCATCGCCGCCGTGGGTCGCGAGACGGAGGTGACCTACATCCGGCGCGAGCGCGACTGGCTGGCACGTGCCGCGGCCGAGGGCCGCCTCATCGACACGGCGCGGATGCTTCCCGTGCTCCCGCCGACGGTGACGGGCATCCCCGGCAACGGCCACGGGCAGCCGCACGGTCACGGCGGCGGCTCGGCCCTCACGCCCAGCCATCACGAGTAGGCCGCAGACGTGGTGCGTCGCCTGATCCCGATCGTCCTGGGCCTTGCGATCCTGGGCGTCGTCGCCGGCATCGCCGCCGCCATGATCGTCTTCCTCGGGCAGGACTGGGGCGACGCCCTGTTCTGGATCTTCGCCGCGATCATGCTCGGGTCCGGACTGCTGGTCGTGACCATGCGCGACATCATCCGCTGCGGCCTGGCCATGATCGTCTGCTTCGGGGCACTCGCCGGGATCTACGTGATCCTCGGGGCGCCGCTCATCGCAGCAGCCCAGGTCATCGTCTACATCGGCGCGATCAGCGTCCTCATCCTGTTCGCGATCATGCTGACGCAGACCAAGGACGCGCCGAGCCGGCTGGTCTTCCAGACGCAGGCCATCCCCGCAGCGATCGCCTCGGTCGTCATCGCCGTGGTCCTCGCCCTGGCCATCGCGGCGACCGACTGGAGCGAGGCCGCACAGCGCGTTCGCGTCGCGACCGACGCCATGTCGCAGCTCCTGTTCGACCAGTTCGTCCTGCCGTTCGAGATCGTCAGCGTGCTGCTGCTGGCCGCGGTCATCGGTGGCGTCTTCCTGGCGAAGCGCGAACCGGGGGGGCCGTCATGAGCGACTCCCTCGACGCCTATCTCGTCCTGGCCGGGATCCTGTTCGCGATCGGGTCGTTCGGGTTCCTCGCCCGGCGCAACGCCATCAGCATGCTGATGTCGATCGAGCTGATGCTCAACGCGGTCAACCTTTCGATCGTCGCCTTCGGTGCGTTCATCCCCGGACTCGGTGCGCAGGGCTCGGTCATCGCGCTGATGGTCATGGCTGTCGCGGCGGCCGAGGCGACCGTCGGCCTGGCTATCGTCATCGCGATCTACCGGAACAAGAGAACCCCGCTCGTCGACGAGTACGATTCGATGCGCCAGTGAACCTCGAGAGCCTCATCCCCTGGCTGGTCATCCTGCCACTGGCGGGGTTCGCGCTGACCGCCCTCATCGGACGGCGGCTCGACAGGCAGGCGTTCTGGATCCCGGTCCTCGCCATCCTTGTCGTGTGGGTCATCGCGATGGGCCTCGTCTATGAGGTCCTGACCGGATCCGCTCCGCTCCTGCCGGGCTCGGAAACGACGCACGGCTACGAGGTCCACCTCTTCACCTGGATCCCGGCCGGGGACTTTGTCGTCGAGGTCGGCTTCGTCATCGACGCCCTGACCGCCTGCCTGCTCATCGTCGTCACGACGATCGGCCTGCTGGTGCATGTCTACTCGATCGGGTACATGAGCCACGACCCGGGGTACTGGCGCTTCTTCGCGTACATGAACCTGTTCATGTTCAGCATGCTGCTGCTCGTCCTCGCCAGCGACTTCCTCGTCCTGTTCGTCGCCTGGGAGCTGGTCGGCCTGTGCAGCTACCTGCTCATCGGCTTCTGGTATCGCAAGCGCAGCGCGGCCCTTGCCGCCAAGAAGGCGTTCATCGTCAACCGCGTCGGCGATGTCGGCTTCGCGCTCGGGATCATGCTCATCTTCGTGAGCCTCGGGACGCTCGACATCCGCGAGGTCATCCACGAAGCCGGCACGCTCGAGCCGACGACCGTGCTGGTCATCGCGCTGCTCATCTTCGCCGGGGCGATGGGCAAGAGCGCCCAGTTCCCGCTCCACGTCTGGCTGCCCGACGCGATGGAGGGCCCGACCCCCGTGTCGGCCCTCATCCATGCCGCGACGATGGTCAACGCCGGCGTCTACCTGGTGGCCCGGACGAACCCGATCTTCGCCTACGCGGAGTCGGCGCTCGTGGTGGTGGCGGCGATCGGCATCTTCACCGCGATCCTGGCTGCCTCGATCGCGATGACCCAGACGGACATCAAGCGGGTCCTCGCCTACTCGACGCTGAGCCAGCTCGGCTACATGTTCGCGGCGTTCGGCGTCGGGGCCTGGACGGCGGCGATCTTCCACCTCATGACCCACGGCTTCTTCAAGGGCCTCCTGTTCCTCGGCTCGGGCTCCGTCATCCACGCCGTCCACGAGGAACAGGACATGCGCAACATGGGCGGCCTCTCCAACAAGATCCCGATCACCTACGTGACGATGCTCATCGGCTCGCTGGCGATCGCCGGCATCCCGCCGCTGGCCGGCTTCTTCTCGAAGGACGAGATCCTGGGTGAGTCGCTCAAGCTCGGCTTCGTGTGGGTCTGGGCGATCGGCTTCATCGTCGCCGGCCTGACGGCGTTCTACATGTTCCGGCTCATGGGCCTGACCTTCTGGGGCGCGTTCCGTGGCCCGAAGGAGATCTGGGACAAGGTCCACGAATCGGCCCCGGTGATGACGATCCCGCTGATCCTGCTTGCGATCCCGTCCGTGCTCCTGGGCATGTACCTCGGGCTCCCGCTCGGCGCGAGCCGTATCAGTGAATGGCTCGCCCCGGTGTTCGAGGAGGGTGAGGCGATCCTCCACGGTGGCGCCGAGGAGCCGGCCTACGCGCTGTTCGGGATCGATGGCGTCCTGATCATCGCCAGCGTGACGATCGCGACCCTCGGCCTCGTCATCGCCTGGCGCCTGTTCGGCGTCACGATCGGTCCGCTCCGCATGCCCGAGCGTCCGGAGCGGGTCCGCGAGTTGACCGCCCGTGCGCCGTTCTTCTACCGGGCGTCACTCAACAAGTGGTGGTTCGACGACCTGTACCACCTGCTGTTCATGGTCATCGGCGGGAAGATCGCGGCCGCGATCTGGTGGTTCGACCGCGAGGTCATCGACGGCACCGTCAACGCCGTCGGCGGGGTGACCATCGACGCCGGCCGAGGCCTGCGTCAGATCCAGACCGGCCGGGTGCAGAACTACGCGCTCGGCATCGCCATCGGGTTCATCGTGATGGCCGCCTCGTACCTGTTGCTGGCGAGGGGCTGACCGTGGACGTCAACGACATCCCGATCCTGTCGATCGTCACGTTCCTGCCACTCGTCGGCGCATTGCTGGTGGCCTTCCTCCCGGCGTCCTCCGCCCGTTCGGTCGCACTGGCCTTCGCCGTCCTGACCTGCATCATCTCGCTCTTCCTGCTGCTCGGCTACCTGCCGGGCCGGCCGGGCTTCCAGTTCGTCGAGACGTATGCCTGGATCCCTGCCTTCGGGATCCAGTACCAGCTGGGCGCCGACGGGCTGTCGATCGCCCTCGTCGTGCTCACGACGACCCTGACCTGGATCTCGATCCTGGCGAGCTTCAAGCCGATCAAGACGCGGATCAAGGAATACATGATCTCGTTCCTCATCCTCGAGGTCGGGATGATCGGGGTCTTCCTCGCGCTCGACACGTTCCTGTTCTACATCTTCTGGGAGATCGTGCTCGTCCCGATGTACCTGATCATCGGGATCTGGGGCGGCGCCAACCGGATCTACGCCACGATCAAGTTCGTCCTGTACACGCTCGTCGGATCGCTGCTCATGCTCGTGGCGATCCTGGCCACCGCGTACGCCTACCAGGTCGGTCACGACGGATCGTGGGTCGGCGCGTTCGACTTCCTCCGGCTGAAGGAGTACGCCGCCACGGGCGGCTTCGCCGACGGCCTCCAGCTGGCCGCCTTCCTCGCGTTCTTCCTCGCGTTCGCCATCAAGGTCCCGATGTTCCCGTTCCACACGTGGCTGCCCGATGCGCACACGGAGGCGCCGACCGCGGGCTCGGTCATCCTGGCCGCGATCCTGCTCAAGATGGGCGCGTACGGTTTCATCCGCTTCGCGCTGCCGCTCTATCCGGCGGCCGCCGAGACGTACGCCCCCGCGATCATCGTCCTGTCGCTCATCGCGATCATCTATGGGGCGATCGTCGCGCTCGTGCAGCCTGACCTCAAACGGCTGGTGGCGTACTCGTCGGTCAGTCACATGGGCTTCGTGACGCTCGGCATCTTCGTCTTCACCGAGCAGGGCGTCCAGGGCGCGATCCTCCAGATGATCAACCACGGGCTGATCACCGGCGCGCTCTTCCTCCTCGTCGGCGTCATCTACGAACGGACCCACGACCGGACGATCGCGAAGATGAGCGGCCTTTCGGCGCGGACCCCGGTCTATGCCGCGGTCTTCGGCTTCTTCGTGTTCGCGTCGGCGGGTCTGCCCGGGCTGTCCGGGTTCGTCGGCGAGTTCCTCGTCCTGGTCGGCACATTCGAGGTGAACGCCTACGCGGCGGCCGTGGCGACGTTCGTCATGATCCTCGCGGCCGGCTACCTGCTGTACATGTACCAACGGGTCGCCTTCGGCGAACTGTCCGCGTTCCTGGCCGGTCTCGGCGACCGCCTCACCGACATGACGCCGGTGGAGATCCTGACGCTCGTCCCGCTCGGTACGCTCGTCGTCATCTTCGGCATCCAGCCCGGGCTGCTCCTGGACCTCGTCTCGAGCACCGTCACCGACACGCTCGCCGCGGTGGCGCCGTCGGCCCCGATCGCGATCCCGTCCACCGTCGTCGCCGGGATCGTCGCCCTCGTCGTGGTGCTCATCCTGGCCCGCGTCGGGTGGGTCCTGATCAGGCCGCGACGGGCGACGCTCGAGCCCGAAGGCGGGGCCGCCCATTGAGCTGGCAGGACTTCGTGCTGATCGGCCCACTCGTGGCGGGCGTTCTGACCGCGTCGGCGATCCTCATCGTGGACCTGATCCGGCCGGGGAAGACGGCGGTCGCCGTCGCGACGGCGCTCATCGGTCTGGCCATCGCCGCGGCCCTCACGATCGCCGTCAGCAGCACGCCGGGCACGGCGTTCGATGGCGCCTACCGGGTCGACGCGCTCACGACGTTCCTGGACCTCCTGTTCGTCGCGATCATCGCGATGACGATCCTGTTCGGACCGGACTACCTCGTGCCACGTGGCCTGCCCGTGGCGGAGTTCGCGTCGATCCTCGTCTTCGCGATGACCGGGGCGATGCTCATCTCCGCCTCCGCCGACCTGCTGTTGCTCTTCCTCGGCCTCGAGTTGATGGTCCTCCCCGGGTATCTCCTGGCGGCCTTCCACAAGACCGACTCGTACTCGACCGAGGGCGCCATCAAGTACTTCCTGCTCGGGTCGTTCAGCTCGGCGATCTTCCTGTTCGGGCTGGCGTTCGTGTGGGGTCTCGCCGGGTCGACGCGTGTCGACGTCATCGCCGCCGAGCTGACCGCGGTCGTCGCGGGGGCCGCGCCGCTGTCGCCCGGCCTGGCGATGGGTCTCGCGTTCCTGACCACCGGGGTCGCGTTCAAGATCGCGGCCGTCCCGTTCCACTACTGGACGCCTGACGCGTACCAGGGCTCGCCGACCCCGATCACGGGGTACCTGTCGGTCGGGCCCAAGGTCGGTGCCTTCGCGCTCATCCTCCGCCTCTTCGTCGAGGCGCTCGGGCCGCTCGCGGACTGGTGGCTGCCGGTCATGATCGTGCTCGCGACGCTGACGATGACCCTCGGCAATCTTGTCGCCCTGACGCAGGACAACGTCAAGCGGATGCTGGCCTACAGCTCGATCGCGCACACCGGGTACATGCTCGTCGGGCTCGCCGCGTGGGCCGGGGATCCGCTGGACCGCTCCGACGGGATCCAGGCCCTGCTCTTCTACGGCGTGGCCTATGCGTTCATGAACCTCGGGGCGTTCGCGGTCATCGCGGCCCTCCAGAAGCGGACCGGCGTGACGTCCAGCCTCGGCACGTTCGCGGGTCTCGGACGGCGCGAGCCGCTCCTTGGGGTCCTCATGACCCTGTTCCTCCTGTCGCTCATCGGCATCCCACCGACGGCCGGCTTCTTCGCCAAGGCGGAGATCATCCTGTCGGCCGTGGAGGCCGGCGGGCCATTGACCGTGCTGGCCGTCATCACCGTCCTCAACGCCGCGGTCGCCGCGTTCTACTACCTGCGGGTCATCGTCTACATGTACATGCGCGACTCACCGACCGACGCGCCCGCCCTCCGCCATGGCGCGCTGCTATGGGGCGGGCTGACCGCGGCCTCGGCTCTGACGATCCTGCTGGGACTCTTCCCGACGGGCCTGCTCGAAGCGGCCGGAGCGGCGGCGCAGTCGATCGTGCCGAGGATCCCGAGCTGACAGGTCGGTCGGGTCAGCTGCAGTCGACCGGCTTGGCGACCGGGTTGGCGTCCGCGTGCGGGGCGGCTTCCTGGGACAGGAACTCGGCCACGACCTGGAGCTTCGGCATGGTCCCGACGCCCTCCGAGGTCTGCAGCCAGAGCTGCTCGGTCTTGATCGCGAACGGGGCGACGAAGGCGCTCGTGGTCGGGACGTGGCGCCGAACCTCGGTGATCACGTACAGGAAGCGCTGATCGTCGTTCGTCCAGACCTCCACGACCATGTCGAGCATCTTGTTCCCATTCGTGACCTTCGACTGCGTCAGGAGCGGCAGGAACATCCCCTTGCGCGCGTGCGCGTAGATGTACGTGGCGCGTCCCTCGCCGGGTTGTCCGAGCCGCGAGTCCTGGTAGTACATCGCCACGTTGCACGCGGGGTAGCTCACCTCCGGCTGGCCGATGACCGGCAGATCGATCTTGAGCGCGGCGACGCGAACGCGCGTCGCGACCCGATCGATCGGGATGCTCGGGCTCGCGGACGGAGGCGCAGCGGAAGCGATCGGTGGCAGGGTGATGAGTGGGCTCGGGGTCGGGGCGGCGGCGATCGGCGACGGCGTCGCGGACCGCAGCGGATCGGCGACGACCGGGTTCGTGAACGACAGGATGCCTGCCGCGAGGAAGGCGACACCGAGAGCGGTCAGGAGGGCCGGCACGATGCGCGTACGGATGCGGTCGAGGAAGGCTGTCATCGGAGCGGCATCGTAGCAGTGGTCCCTGCGGGACGCCGCCAGCCGCTCGTACTGGTACGCTCCGGCCCATGTGGGCTCGCCTGTCGATCGTCGCCGGCCTGGTGGTCGGGGTCGCCGTCGCGGGGCTGGTGCTCGGGGGGATCCTCGCGTTCACCCCGGACCCGCCGCCGCGATCGACCCCTGCCCCGTCGTTGACGGTCGCGTCGGCCGGTCCGACGGGCCTCGCGTCGCCCGGATCGACCTCGACGCCGGTCCCGTCCGCGAGCGTGGTCGACGCACCGTTCCATGTCGGGCAGCCCGCCCCGCCGCTGTCGGTGCCGCAGGTCGGCGGCGGCACGATCGACCTCGCGAGCCTGCGCGGCAAGCCGGTCTGGATCAACTTCATGGCGACCTGGTGCCCGTCGTGCCAGGACGAGTTCCCATTGATGAGCGGGTTCGCGGCCCGCTACGCCTCGACCGGACTGGTCGTCATCGCCGTCGATGTCAGGGAGGATGAGGGCGCGGTCGCCGCCTTCGCCGAGCAGCTCGGAGCGACCTTCCCGCTCGGCCTCGACACGGACGGCACCGCCGCCGGGACCTGGGACGCCGTCGCGCTGCCGGTCCATTTCTGGATCGATGCCGAGGGGATCGTGCGCGACGGCGCCCTGGGCGGCATCGGACCCGACGTGATGGCGGCCGGCCTGAAGACGATCCTGCCGGGCGTCGACGTCACGCCTTGACCCGACGGGAAGGCGCGGCGGGCGCGGGCCAAGGCGCGGCCGCGGCCCCGAGCGACACCGCGGCCGCCGTCGCGATCATCGCCGGTCTGGCGGCTCGACCCGGGCGGCTGCTCATCATCGCCGACTTCGACGGCACGCTGGCCGAGGGTTCGACGGATCCCGGCGCCGCGGCGATCGTGCCGCTCGCGCAACGTGCCCTGCGCCGGCTCGCTCGCATCGCCGCTGTCCGCCCGGGGCGCGTGGCGGTCGCGATCCTGACCGGTCGGACCGCGGCGGACGTCGCCGCCCGTGTTCGTGTCGGCGGCATCACCTACCTCGGCGACCATGGGCTGCAGTCCGGGACGTATCCGCGTGGTGGTCGCCCGTCCCGCGTCGTGACGACGTTCCGTGGCGATCACGGGCCCTCGCACGAGCCGGCCGAGATCCTCGCCACGCGCGTCCCGGAGGTGCTCGGACGGCCGGCCTGGCTGTTCGTCGAGCGCAAGGGTCCGTCCGTCGCGTTCCATGTCCGCCAGGCCGACGACCGGGTGGCGGCCCGTGCCGCGGTCGAGGCCGCCATCGAGACCGTCGATCGCGAACTGCCAGCGCATGATCTGAGCCACTATCGCGGTCGCCTCGTCGTGGACCTGCGGCCGCGGTCGGCTGGCGGCAAGCGCGAAGCATTCGAGGACCTGCTCGTGGAGCTTCGACCCGCCACGGTCGTGGCCTTCGGCGACGACAGCAGCGACGCTGACGGCTTCGCCGTCCTCCACGAGGCTCGCGATGCGGGTGCCAGCGGCGGCCTGGCCGTGGCGGTCACGGGTCCCCACGGGATGCCGGACGAGGTCCGCGCTGCCGCGGACGTTCACCTCGATTCGCCGTTCGAGGCAGCGCGCGCCCTGTCCGCGCTGGCGAGAGCCCTCGAGCGCGAGGTCTGGCGCGATGGCGGTAACAACGCCCGCCGGCGTCGACTCCGAGTCGACGAGATCGTGTCGTAGAGGCGGAGTGTCCCCTCCAGCGCCCCGAACGTCGACCGTCAGGCGACGATATGAGGCTTGGGGGTCGCCTCGGGGCGCTTCGACCGTGTTTCGTCGACCCAGAGTCGACGCTGCTGCCGATTCCCGTGGCGAGGCCTCGAGACCGCCGCCAAGGCCGAGGCCCGTGTCGCGGCTGTCGTCTCGCTCCGTCAGATCCAGTCGATCCGGCGCAGCACGATCGCCGCGCCAGCGGCCAGCGCCATGATCCCGCCGCTGACGATCCAGAAGTTGCCCGCCTCGACCGCCGCCTCGCTCATCCCGAAGAGCCCGGCGATCGCGCCGATGCCGGCGAGGATGACGGTCACCCCGGTCAGCCGCTTCATGATGACCGACAGGTTGTTGTTGACCTGCGTCAGGTAGACGTCGAGCGTCGCCGACGCGAGCTCGCGGTAGTTGTCGAGTTCGTCGGTCAGGCGGATGACGTGGTCGTAGATGTCGCGGAAGTAGACCAGTTCGTTGGCGTCGATGAGCGCCTCGTCGCGGTTCGTCAGCTGGTTGAAGACCTCGCGTACCGGGCTGATCGCTCGACGAGTCTGGATCAACTCACGCTTGAGGAGGAAGAGGCGCTCGACCGTATCTGGCGTGGCTTTCCGCACGACCTCGTCCTGGATGTCGTCGATTGCATCGCCCAGGCGGTCGGCGAACGGGAAGTAGCCGTCGACGAGGTCGTCCGCGATCGCCCACAGGAGATGGTCCGGCCCATGCCGCAGGATCGGTCCGATGCCACCCTGGAGGTGGTTCCCGTCGCGCGGGTCCCAGTCGACATCATGGACGGTCAGGAGGAAACCGAGGCCCAGGACGACGTCCAGCTCGGACGCCACGACCCGCTCACCGTAGGCCAGGTGGAACAGGACGATGTGGACGACGCCCTCCGTCGTCTCGATCTTGGCTCGCTGGTTCCCCTCGAGGACGTCCTCGAGGATGAGCGGATGGAGGGACAGCGCCGCGGCGACCTGCTCCGCCTGCCTGGCGGTCGGGGCGATGAGGTCGACCCACACGGCGGCATCGGGCTGACGAAGCAGCTCCGGCAGCCGGGCGAGCGCCGTCGCACCGTCGGTTTCGTGGATCGTGTCGCCCTCGACGGAGACGACACGGATCGTGCCGGGCTGTCCCGCAACGGGTATCGCGGCGCGCGCGGTCCGCTGGCGGGGTCGCGGGGGAGGCTCGTCAGAGGGCGAGGCCGGGTTCGGGCGAGTCGAGGCCATCGGTGTCGGGTCCTCCGGCAGCGGTCCCCTCGGTCGCGTCCCTCGCGGCCGGTGCGCGGTCCAGCATACGCGTCCGGGTTCCGTGCCGACCGCCCAGGGCCAGGCCCGGCGGGATGGCCGCGGCGGTCACCGCGGCCGCCACGACGAACAGGCCGACCATGATCGAAGCCGCCTCACGCGACGCCCACTCCTCCAGCGCACCGACGACGAGCGGGTCGCGCAATGGCCGATCGCGCAGGGCCTCCGGGACGAACTGCAGGTACGCGTCCGGCGTCGCGTAGACCTCGTCGTAG
>Ga0326597_10012326_pt1 | contig 11271 bp, 14 predicted proteins | sample RVTome_12_FD_203789 | JGI IMG/M metagenome (GOLD analysis project Ga0326597, IMG submission 203789) | Soil microbial communities from uranium-contaminated site in the Upper Colorado River Basin, Wyoming, United States - RVT100D185 | ecosystem: Environmental > Terrestrial > Soil > Contaminated >... | reverse complement strand
GGTCGAGCCCAAGCATTGGCAGGCCGGAACATTGAGGTGTCGCTGAGAATCTCACAGGCGGTCGTTGCCGGCCGCGTGTGGAATATCGGCAGGCCGCCCAATTCGCAGGTGGACTTCGATCGTGAACTGACGGCCGTTCCTGGGGGCGAAAACGCCGAGTTGGACCGATTGGCACAAATCCAAGTGAACAAAGTTGACGCTCGCATCTGACGGGCTTAGGAGTTGATATGTCTGTTCTTGGCATTTACAGTGCCGGCGCTTGTATTTTGCAGACAGCCGATCCCGCGATGGCTGCGCAAAGTGGCTTCGCCGGCCTGACCGGCCAGTCAGTCGAGACCGGCAACGAAGTGCGTACTGGCCTGGACTCGGCCGGCATCTACGAACAGCGGGCCGCGATCATCAAGCGGGCTCCGTTCGTGCCATTCACCACAACTCAGATCGGTACAGCTCTCGACCTGATCGGGGCTGCGGGGCGTTGTATCAACTCAGACGGCTCGCACTTCGGATTCGACGCGCTGGCGTTTGCGCACGACCAGTGTGATGCGCGGGATCTGACCGCAAGCATTCGCTACCGGATTGCTTCTGGCCTGCTGGTCCCCGAAACATTAAGCGTCGAGCACCAGGGCGCCGCGACTCTCGCCGGCCGCGCTTTCGCTATTTCTGAAAGCGGCAACGAACCGATTGAGAAATCGGAAAGCATCACCTACGTTTCGACGAACGTAGCGGATACTGAGGAATATGGACTCTATCAACAGACCGTCGGCGGAGTGCTCCTCACCGGCTGCAAGAGTTTGCGCGTCGAATTTGGGATCGCCGTAACTCAAGAAGATGCCGACGGGTCGATCTTCCCCGAGTGGATTAGCGTTGGTTCGGTCGTCACCCGCGTTACGCTCTCGGGGATCAATCCCAACTGGCTCCACTCCACCGTGGTCCCGATGGCCGGCAAGCCGCTCACACACGCCAATACGATCCTGCGCCTTGCGGCTTATGACAACGCGGGCGCGTCGAGCTACAAAACCCTAGGATCAGCGGTCCATATCGGAATGAGCCTACACGGCCTGGGGTATGTCGGGACGGCGTTCAATGGCTCTACGAGCCAGCAACCCGGCACAACGGACTTGATGCTGGTCGCACTACACGACGGCAGCAACGTGCCGCTGCAAATAGATACAACCTTCGCCCTTGCTTAAAGGATGTCACTATGGCTTTCACACACTCTATCAATCAGCGCGTCATTAGCGGCGGCACGCAAATCAGCAAGACGATTGAGAAATCTGCCGGCGGCAAGGCTTCACTTTCAGAGACGATCCCAGATTCCTCGACCGATCTAGCTGTGGCGTTTGCGTTGGACGTGAGCGCGTGCCGGTCGTTCTACATGGTCGCGGATCAAGTATTGTTGATTGAGCCGAACGACGGCACTACTCCCGACGATCCGATTACGTTGGTCGCTGGCCAGCCCTACATCTTTTTTACCGGCGGGTATGACACGTTCAATTTTGGGACAGACATCGCATCGTTGTTTGTGACCAACGCCAGTGGCGAGGATGCGCTGCTGGAAATCGAGGCCATCTATGACCCGACGCCGTGATAATGCACCGGCCGAAATACCGACGCCCGACCCGCCGGAAATCGCGCCGGCCGAGTTGGCATCTCCGCCCGTCGACGCAACGGCCCTCCAGACCGTGCTACGCTCGCAGGGCGTGCCCAAGAGCGCATGGCCTGGGACGCTCGCCAAGATGGTAGACCGCGTCAAGGCCGAATTAGTTGCCACTCTTCGCGATGACAGGGCCACGTCTGCCACTCGCAAAGCATTCGGCGCCTGGCGACAAGACAGGGCGCAGAAGATCCGCAAGGCTGGGGGGTGACGCATGGCCGGCATCCTCTACTTTCGGTCCGGCTCCACGGTACGTGTCACGCTTGACGACGTGCGCGCGCTCGGGTTAGAGCACGCCTACGACCGCCAACCGACTTCGCGTGAGCAAATCGGCTGCGGTCCAAGTGGCAAATCTGGCGTAGTGTTTGCGGACCCGGACCGCATGGGAGCGGGTGGCATCGGCTACTACCCCGACCAGCAGACCTGGGAGGCCGTTCCGGTGGAAGAGGGTGAGCCGGTGCTGTGGATTGGCTTCTGGAACGACAACCGCCCGAGCCCACAAGACTTAGCGCGCAAAGAACAAGTCACCGGGCCCCGCGTTCGCTTGGCGGACGGGCAGGAGTGGATGGTGCCGCTGGTCCAGCATTGGGAAGAGGATGGCAAACGCTGTGCCCTGCCGCAGGTCGTCAAGCGGCTGGCTAAGGGTACTTGGGTCTGCGGTGAGATTGTTCCTAAGTACCGCGCCATCTGGGAAGCCTCGCAACGCTTCTGGGGCGTCTTGATGTCGATGTACGAGGCTGCTGCCGGCGGCGATCGGACGGAAGATTATCAATTCGACGGACTCTATGACTTCGCGTCCGAATTGTTGGGCTTGAATTACGCGATCGGACCGCTGGAGGTGTCGGCGCTTGGCTTGTTTACCTCCGATGACATGGCCCAGAACGTCATTTTGCAGGCAATTAGCTGGCCGGTGCTGATGGATTGGCTAAAAAAAAACGCGGCAGCGAGTGGCGACGATTCGTCCGCTGGCGAAACGGCCTAGCACCCGATTATTTTCCGACGCCGGCCGACTTGGCGGCACTGGAATTAGGACTGTGAACCATGCCGAAAGTACCGTGGATCAGCGAAGGCGCCGAGAAGGTCATTGCCGACTGGGAGAAGGTGACAGGCAAAGTGCGCCAGGGCACCGACGCGAACAAACAGTTCACGCGGGCACAGCAAGAGCTGGGGAATATGGCGAACAGGGTATCGCGTGACCTGGAAACCGGCCAAGAGCGCTACAACAGAAAATTGTCCGAAGCAAAGGTTCTCGTCAATGCCAATAAATTAAGTGCCGAAGATTATCGTCGTCAAGTGGGGCGATTGAAAAATGAGTTGAACGCCGCTGGTGGCGCACAAGAACGCTCGTTCGGCGCAAAAGTTCTCGGCAACATTCAATCATTCGCGCTCGGGTTCGTTGGCATTCATCAAGCATTCGCTGCGATCCGGTCGGAAATGGAGGCAATCCGCCTGGAATCGGAAAAGACGACTGGGGCACAACTGACCTCCGCGCAAGCGCGTGATGTTTTGAAGCGCAACGTCCCAACGGAGGAGGGGGCTGCGGTCGAAGCCCGCGCCGAGCAACTTGCGAAGGATTTGCGGCTGCCGCAAAACATCGTAGACAAAGCGCTTGCCGAATCTATTAGCGCTTCCGGCGGCGATATCGAAAAGGCATTTGCTCGTACTAAAGTTGCCGCCAGGTTCCTTAAAACCTCGCCCGAAGAGGTGGGGGCGTTTTCCGGCTCACTCGGCGACATCGCCAAATCGACCGGGGATCCGGACACTCTCCGCAATCTAGGTTTTTTGATCCAGGTCGGTAAAGCATCCCGCGTTGCCAATGCCCAGGCCCAGGCGGCGACCATTCCACAATCGCTCGGCGCGATGGCGACAGCCGGCATCCCATCGCAGGAAGGCGGCGCGTTCTTCGCGGCAATCAGCGAATTTTCAGCCGACTTCCAGGGCAACATTACAAAGTCGGCTTTGGTTGCTATGTCTCAATCGCTGAATAAGTTTTTCGACAAACATGTCGAGGAAGGGACATTCGACGCTGCTGCTGTCGATGAGTTTGATGAACGCTTAGCGGCCCTACGTAGCGACCCGGAACTCGCTAAGCAGTTCGTGACTAAGGGCCAATTTGGACGCGGGCAGGCGGCTGCGCATATTAGACGATTTTTTACGGACCCCGACGCGGAAGTAGTACAGACTTTTGAAGCACATCGACGCGGGTTCGGCACGCCGGAAGAACAGCGACAGGAAGCGATTGCCAAGCTGGAGTATCTCGACCGTGGCCGGTTCGCCACAGCCGCGGCAACGGAACGAGTTATCGCAAGTGGCAGCGAGCAATTCAGGTTAGGAAAAGACGCGGAGCTTACGAAAGAAAGTAGGGACGAGGTTATCCAACGGATTCGCGAACTTCGGGGGCCATTCCCCGGCCCCGGCGTTCTTATGCGTACCGGTCTGACGATGAGCCGCGACGAAGCTATCTCTGAGTTAGATATTGGTTTACACGCCGCTCGACCTTTATCAGCGACAATGCGTGCTGAGGCCGGGAATGAGGATGCTAAGGCGCTCGTCGAAAATACCAGGGAGATGATCGACGAACTGCGGCGGCTTAACCAGACACAGGAAGACCAATCCCGCAACGGCAACCTCGGGCGGCAGGAATAAGCGATGCCCGTACTCACGAACAGCATCGGCGGCTACAACATGCTGGCTATCCAGGGCAAGCCGTACACCCGACAGGAAGAAATCGAGCACCTCACCCGCCTCGGCTTGGACGGAGATTTCTACCGGCGCTTGGGAAAGCATAGTAAGCCATTCCCACTTGTTTCGATTGTCGACGTTGGCTCGCACACGCTTGGTCGAGTCGCCTACAACGCTTACATCGCGCTAAAAGACGGCGACCCGGTTCCGGTGGTGCTTAATAGTGTCGCGTGGGGAAATTACGTCGTCATAGACGTGGAAATCGCCGAGCTGCGCGCCGTCCACAACTTTGTCGGCGGTATCAATTCGCCTTCTGAAGCCATGCTCACTTGCCGGTGGACGCTCAGTTATGCCGACGATTGACACCACACCCGCCGGCCAAGTTGTCGGTGTTCCGGCGCTGCTTTCTGTCGAGGTTATCCCGCACTTGTCGGACGCCGGCGATTGGCAGTCGCAAGACAAACTCTACGCCAGCCAGCTCCGCTTGATCGCCAATGGGATTGACGAGGCAATTCTCCTCTATCAGTTGGGCGACTTGATCCAGGAGGGCGACACTCAGTTTACTCAATACTCACCACAAGATTTAGTTGGCAAGTACGTGCGTGTCACTATCCCGCAGGACACTGCAGCCGACATTGTTTGGATCGGGTATATTCTTCAGCCGCAAATCGAACGGGAAGGTGTCAAGGATGCCGGCGGCAACAAGCTGCAGGGACGTTTCCAGCGTTTTCTTGCTGTCGGGCTGGAATACTTTCTGAATCGAAAGCAGGTGTTCGATTCGGTCGTACGTGTCGATGACGACCCCGATTACGTGCGAATCGAACGCCCGATGGTTTTCAATGGCGGCGCCAGTGTCAGTCTCGATTCGGCTAGTGACCGGCGTGGCAATCGCGCAACGACCGTCGGGGCCGATGGTGTCTATCACTTCGCGGACGACCCAACGACCGCAGACGAATGGACGGCAGAAGATATTATCGTCCACCTGCTAGAATACTACACGCCACGAGATAGCAACGACGCCCCCTCGCCGACTACGTTCGAGCTCGACATCGCTCCAATCATCGACGCCCTGGACCAATACGCGCCAGAAGTTCGCACAGAGAATATGACGGTGTTCGAGATACTCAACACCATCTGTTCACCTCAGCGAGGTTTGCAGTGGTGGGCGGAAACATTCTGGACGGATGCGAACACGCACTTGTGCCGCATCAACATTCAAACCCACGCCACGGCAGCCGTTAGTCTTCCGGGCGGCGGGACGTTTCCGGCCAACGACAATCAGCAGACCGTTGACTTCGACCAGCAAGATAGCGTCGTGTTCCACGTCCTCAAGAGTCTCAAGCACAGGACATACCACCGATTCATGGCGCGTGGCGCACGCATGACTACAACATGCACGATTGGCCGTGGCGACGAAACGATCGATACTGATTGGACCGCTGCCACTGAAACCTCACTCAAGGCTGGCGCTTCGGGGGACACTGCTGCAGTGCCAGCCTACGCCGGATTGAGCACTGAAAAAAAGGGGAAGCGCAACGACGCTTATCGAAAATCCGAGCAGTTTTATCGCGTCTATTGCGCGTATCGAATCCCCACGGATTGGGACGGAAAAACTGGCGACGGCGACGATGTTGGCCTGGTGGATTTTGCCATGCCAATCATTGTGGCGAGTAGCGGATCGGTTATCGGCGGATTGCCTTTGAGTATCCACGGACTAAGACTACTGAACCGATTGCGCATCAAGCAGGGCTGGGGTTACGAGGATGTTGACAGCCCAACTTCTACTTCCCCTACGGCCAGTCAGGCCGAATATGCGCCGCCGTTTGCATTCGTTGCTGTGTCGCCGTCGAAATATCAGTTTACGCACAGCCTCAACGACGGGGACATGGCGGTCGATAATCCGGTGTCCAGCAAATTCACGGTCAGCTACGGATTACGAATGCAGACTGAGGTTCCCGGATTTGTCTTATTGCCAGGCGGCTCGCCGAATCACGGACTAGCGCTAAACCATTGGACTAGCGCGGAGCCAACAAACACCGATCCGCAGGTCGATTATGACACGCTCCGCGCAACAGTCTGCATCGAAGCGGACGCATACGCGGAAGCAGTCGCCGAACCTTTGGCTCTGCCGGCAAACACGCCCATTGAAACGCTTTACATCCATATGGGCGACAACTACCGGCTCGATTACATGCCAGCAAACACCGTCTACGACATCATCAACGGCGAGCCGGTAGTCACAACATTCGGCGGGCGGCTCCGTGATGACCGGCTCAAGTTGCAGGACATTGCCGAGTTGGCCTTCGAGTGGTACAGCGTCGATCGGCAATCAATGGTGGTGACGTTCAGCGATATTTTGAACGTGTTTGCATTGGGGATGATGATTACGACGGCTGGCGCAGGTGCCACGGAAGAGACGCTTAATACGGTAGTGAGCCGTATCACGTATGATTTGGTGCGCATGGGCATGACGATTGAAACTTCAGACGACACCCTGGACGTGCGGAGTCTGGCGCGATGAAGTCACGCGATCGCTTAGATTCTGTTGAGGCCGACCTGGCGACGTTCAAGCGCCAGATAGCCGGGCTGCCGGTGCGTTTGCCGGGCGGCGGCGGCGGGGGTGACCACTTCCAGATTGTCCGCGGCACGGCAGTGGCCAACGTCGCCGACAGCGACCCGACTTTCACACTGGAAAACCTTGTTGCGCTAGAGGAACACGCTACGTTGCCGGACGAACCGCTGACCGTCAACAACCAGCCGGCCGAGGAACACGCGCTCGGCGACGTAATCTATGCTGCCTACAACGAAGCAGATGAAGAATGGGAAGCATTACCAACAGCCACCGGAACAGGCACGCCCCCGTTGCGGATGTTTGTTCTGACGGCGACTAAGACTCTCGCTCAGGCAACGGCGACGGTCAAGTGGTTAGATCATGCAGGTACGGCTGTCGGCAGCGACATAACAATCTACGATCCCGACCAGAGATTTTCGGGGCAGATCGCCAGTTACGTTTCCGGCGAAGCCGGATTCCACGGCTACGCTTTGCTGCGATTAGATCTGGCTGAGTCGGAACCCGGCGTGCCGCGTTATGAGATTGTCGCGATGGAGCGGATGGCTGAGTGGGCGCGGGTTCTGTGGGTTGACTCTCCAACGAACGCATGGGTGCTTGCCGACGCTGAAGAAAATTTCGGCGGTGACGATTGGAACATTCGCCGTCCGGTTGCTAATTCGTCGGAGCTTACGATCAGCGACCCGCTGGGTCTGGCCCCCGATCCGGCAGCCGGCGACATGCTTTTAGCTCGCCTAATTGATCCCGACACCTCTCCGCCGACGTACATGACAACCAGCCGTGAAGACAATCATGAACAGAACACGTTCATTTGCCAACCAACTGCGGAGATTGCCGCAGGTTCGTTTTCCGCACTTTCAAGCGGAACCGGCTACGTCTATTCAGTGGGTGAAAATGGCGCACTAACTCTCGTGGGCGCGGCCCTGACACTCTACAACCCGTTCTTTTGCAATATACCAACGGAAGGAAGCTACCCCTGCAACCGCACATTTCACGACGCGGTTACTCCGACCAACGATCAATTCACGATCGTTGGGCTCGACATCCTCTATGTGTTGAAGAATTTGGCCGGCTTCGAGGAGTTCAAGGCACTCGCCGTCCCCGACGGCGGAACCGACGCCGACGATATCCAATGGCTTGGCAAGAAGTGCACCCCACCAGCGTAAACTCTCATGGCTGACGAAGAACCACTCTGGAAGGAATACGCCGGGGAAGCAAACCCAGCAGAGCCGTTCTTCTCTGAGGACGGCCCGCTATTTGGATCGGAAGGTGACGACTGCTGCACATGTTGCGACTGCGATAATGTTGAAAGTCAGACCTTGACGCTTACTGGTTTCAACGACCACGAGTGCGTCATCACGGAAGGGGGCTGTGACAACGGTTTCGACAACACGGCGAAATATACCTTCTCAAATATCATTTCTGCGACACCCATCTCAACAACAGACTTTACCGTTGGGGGTGGCGGTTCCGGCAGTGGTTGTTCGATCAATGCAAACTTTCATTTCGGAACTGAGGGAGACTATGAAGACCCCGGCCCATTAATTGAGTATTGGTGGACGGGTGGCGGCACTGACTGCGAACCGACAACGCTGGTGGAGGTGTTTCTCCTAGTCGCATCGTCGTCGGTGCAATGCTATTATTGCGAGGACGATGACAAGTTCTACATTTGCGGCCTCGTCGAGTTCTCTACACAAACATGGGAAACTCCCGTGACGGTGGACTCCGAAACGGGTGAGTTCGAGTTGGGCACACCCGTCTGGATAGGAACCGACAGCGACCCGGCATACCTTCAATATTTTTCCGAGTGCGTTTTCCTTTTGGACGGAACTGACGAAGGTGAGCTTTGTACCAGTCCCTCGCTGCCGTTTGGCTTTACGTACTGCGAAGAGATGAAAAAAAAGCGATTCAGCGAAGCGAAAGTCAGCGTTTCGACCGCAGGGAATTGCGGGCTTAACCTCTGCCCCGATGCGTCGACTTGGTACACGTTCAGTGGACCAGGATTTTCAATACAAAACCACCCGATCAACTGATGAAAGCGCTTTGCCAATTAGACAGCGAGAGATTTTGTAGTCAGTGCGGGAAGCAACTCCCGCCGCACCTGCGCCACCGCAACTGCCCCGCATGGTTGGCGACGAAGCCCCCACAGGTAGAACGACAGCACAAGATTGTAGAGGAGAGGTCGGCGGAGCGAAGGCGTCGACGGCGGTCGGCCGCGTTGGCCACTGGCGTTGCGTCCGGCGGCTACGATGCCTTTATTGCGGAAGTCGGCCACCCGCCCGGCTGCTACGACAAGCGGTGCTGGTGGTTCGTGAAATTTGAGCGGCGATTCGGCGCGGACGCCGCCGCCGCGATCAAGGATGCGCTGCTGGGCGGCTAGTCGGTACTGTTGGCGTTCGGTGTTGCTGGGGGAGTTTTTTCGGCGATGTCTTCCAATCCAGTTGTCGGGGGTGGGGTGGCCAAAAGTATAGATGGTAACTGTTGAAATGCCTGGTAGACTGCCCGTTACTGAACCATTCAGGCTGTCCCGTGACCTATCTTTTTAGTAGCCGGGCAGGCGGAGTCCCTAGCTCCCCGGCCACTAGCATGGCTTGAAATGCCTGCTATCATGGTAATGTAGGCAATCTTATCGCCCTTCGATTGGATTGGTACACTGTGTGCCCTCTGCCGTACGATGTGGGTTAAGGAGCCGGCAGGAGACGGAACTTGGCTCTGGAAAATGAATGGAGGACGCGCATGTCAAATACTACTTATCAACTTACTGAGACATTGCTTTTTGCTCAGCGATATGGCAATGAATTGGGCCAAAGGCTTACAGACTTGATCCGACAACGCGCTCAAGGTGAAACTATCACGGACGAACTCCTCCAACTGTGCCTCAAGGAAACCCGCGAAGGAATGGACTGCGGAAGCAGCGAGAACCCGGACTATGATCCGCATATAATGCAGCAGTCGCTCTCAGACTTCGCGGAGCGTCGATTCCGCAATGCTCGCGAATATCTCAGTGAAGTACGAAACAGAAATACCTCAGGCCATTGAGAAGAATGGGAATGGCTCCGAAACACCTCAGAATGAGGTGCGGGTTGGGTCGTACGTTCAGTGGACCTCCGATGGCCAGGACCAATTCCTAAAGCCCCTCCGTGTCGCTCAGATCGTTAAAGACGACGGGGGAAAGGAATATGCCTACGTGGAGGGCAAGCAACGGAGCGCAATTCCCATGGATCAGCTTACTGTCCAAGACCCCTCCCAAGGCGATAAGAAGCCATTGGCCCCAAACCCCTTTTACCGAGAGGATGTCGAATCAGAAGGCCCCTTCATCAGCTTTCCACTTGCTGGCGGCAACAAACTGGAGTTGCGGCTCATGCGACGCGTTTCCCCCAAGGAATTCGATCGCATCAAGCAGCTAGTCGATTTGTCTGAGGATTCACTAGTCGCTGAGGATGACGACGCTGGATCGTAGGCCATGCCAACCAACCCCCGCCCCCGCCTGCTCTCGATCCTGGCTCGCCTGGACCAGCTCACCACCGAAGCCGAGGCCATCCTGGCCGATCCGGTCGAGGCGGACATCGGAGCCCGTGCCGAGGAGCTGCGCGAAATGCTGGTCGAAATGCGGGCGCTAGTCGAAGAGAAGCTAGACGACTGACTTTATGGCCGTGGCCCAGCGTGAGCCGTCCCGTACAAACCGCCCCCGGTTCCGCTTGAAGGAATACTGCAGCGTCCGCAGCAGCATACGCGGATCGGCGTCGGCCCGATAGCCGCGCTCTTTCAGGCTGACGACAATCTCAACCGCCGTGAGCGGCCCGGATTCTTCCAAGACGACCGCAGCGGCGTCGGCAATTGACATGGCCGCAATCGGCTCATCCTCCACCTCGCATTCGGCAGCCGCCCAGTGGACACAGCCGTTGGCAGCGCGCCGTACCTTGCGGATCGTGCCGGCCTTCACAAGGTCGGGAAAGAGCGTCCGCACTGTTGGGACGTGAAACTGCCGGCCTGGCTCGGCCTCTTGGAGAAGCCCCAGCACGTCGGAGAGCGTGAATGTCCGGTCCTTAGGGATCAGGCTGGCGATTAGCTCGACTATCGGCCGTGGCTGATTCTTGTGGCGTCGTGGCGGCTCTAGGGGCTTGCCTACGCGGTCCTGCAATTCGTCCAGCAATCGGGCCGTCTTGCGGAACTCGTCACGGGCCGCCTTCACGGCCTTGTCTCGCTTATCTGCCGCGCGCTGGCGAAGTAGCTTGATGGCGTCCATGCCCCCTAAGATACGGCCTGGAATCCAAGGTTCAAGCGGCCGGCGGAAAGCAACACACTACGCCAACAGTACCGGCTAGTACCGGCTAGTCCCGCCCTTCCCAAAAAACGACGCGCCACG
>Ga0326597_10012325_pt1 | contig 11272 bp, 7 predicted proteins | sample RVTome_12_FD_203789 | JGI IMG/M metagenome (GOLD analysis project Ga0326597, IMG submission 203789) | Soil microbial communities from uranium-contaminated site in the Upper Colorado River Basin, Wyoming, United States - RVT100D185 | ecosystem: Environmental > Terrestrial > Soil > Contaminated >... | reverse complement strand
GGGAGTGTTGCTGTTTGTGGCATTGCTGATGGTGCCAATAATATTGTCGCCCTACGCGATCGCGTATAGTAATCCCTTGTGGCCAAATATTAGGTCGCTATCACAGCAAGGGTGGGGAGAAGGTTTAGACGAGGCGGCGCGGTGGCTTAATCGGCACCCATTGGGCGAGGATTTGTTTGTCGCTTCGTGGTATCCGGGTGTAACGCGGACATATTTTAGAGCGCAGACGATGAGCTTAAGTTCGCGGGATGACCCGAGAGTAGGATACGTGGTTTTGTATCGAAACATGATGGGCCGGGGGTTTGACGATGAGGCAAGCGATATTTTGCGTGAGTTTGTGGACCGAGAACCGGTTTATATAGTTTATATTCAAGGACAGCCTTATGTTTGGATTTATGAGCAGATTGGTTTGCACTATTTTGACAAAAACGCCGGGGAGATTTTTGGGGAGATAGAAGTAGGACAGACGGTGACGATTGATGAGAATAACTGGTCGGGGATCAAGATTGGCATGGCGACGTTTAGCGGACGGAATAATACTGAAGATATAATTTTGCAAATTAAGGAGAGTAGAGAAGCCGGCACTGTTTTGAGGGAAGTAAAAGTGAACGCAAGGAGAATAGTTGATGGCGAATACCAGGAATTTAATTTCACACCGATAGAAGATTCAGCTGGTAGAAGCTTTTATGTGTCTTTAACTAGCCCAAGTTCTTACGCGGGTAACGCGGTGACAGTGAAGTATATTGATCGCGATATCTTGCCAGGGGAGATGTGGCTGCGGGATAGGTTCAGACCGGATTTTGATTTAGCTTATAGTTTAGGGTTTGATTAAAGCAAGCTCAAGAGAGTGGCAAGACCGTATTTAACGGATGAAACAAAGGAGATAGATGATGATTCTTGGGTGTAGCGAGTCGGAATGGGAACCTCGGCAATACGAAAACCGCGGCGGGCGGCGCTTTTAAGCATTTGGGGGTCGAAGGCGAAATCTTCGGAGAAGGTATTGAAGGGGACGGACTTAAGGAGTCGGCGGGAGTAGGCGCGGTAACCGGAATGGCATTCAGAGAGATTAGTTTTTAGGGCAAAGTTTTGCAAAATGGTAAGAAATCGATTGCCAAAGTAGCGCCACCAGGTCATGCCGGCTTTCATGGGATTGCCTTTGAGGAAACGCGATCCCATGACGAAGTCGGCTTGGTCGTTGATGATGGGAGCAATCATGTGGGGGACATAGCTGGGATCGTATTGGAAGTCGGGGTGGATCATAACGACGACATCGGCGCCGCGTTTTAAGGCTTCGGTGTAGCAGGTTTTTTGGTTGCCGCCATAGCCGCGATTTTTTTTGTGGAGGACAATGACAAGATCGTTGATGTGCTGGGCGCGGGCGACGGTGTTGTCGGTTGAGGCATCGTCAACTAAGATCACTTCATGGACACAATCTTTGGGAATGGCGGCGTATGTTTTTAATAGAGTCTTTTCGGCGTTGAAAGCCGGCAGGACAGCGGTAACTTTCATGGGTGAAAGAATATTATGAATTGCCCGGTGTGCCAAGGTGGGGTGGGTCGGTTTATCGCCGGGACAACCAGCGCGCGCGAATATTTTGCGCGTGCTGATAGTTACGAGATAGCGGCGGGGGAGAAGGATAAGTTGCCGGTGTGGCGATGTGGAAAATGCGGGCATGGTTTTACGCCGATAGATTTTGACCCAGCGTTGATAGAAAAATGGTATGAACGAGCGGAGGTTGATGATCAGTTTTTAAAGGGTGAGGCAGGTCGGCGGAAAACGGCCAGTAAAGTTTTGGAGCGGTTGGAGGGGTTTTTACCAGACAAAGGCAGACTGTTGGACGTGGGAGCGGGACCAGGGTTTTTTGTGAGTGAGGCGCAGAGACGAGGGTGGCAGGCGTCGGGGTTAGAAGCGGCGGGGTGGGCGGTGAAGTTTGGACGAGAAAAGTTAGGGCTAACTAGCTTGCGTCGGGGCGGTTTGAGTGGCCGGTTTAAAGTAGTGACGGCGTTTGATGTGATTGAGCACGTGGCGGACCCGCGGGAGTTTTTAAGCAAGTGCGCGCAAAGGTTGGAGCCAGGCGGGTGGCTGGTTTTAACCACGCCAAAATTTGATAGTTGGTTAGCGAAAGCAATGGGCAGAAATTGGTACTGTATTTTTCCGGCGCATTTGCATTATTTTACGACTGATTCGTTAAGACGAAGCTTGGCGGGGGCGGGGTTTGAAATTAAAGAGATTCGTCAGCATACGCGGTATTTAGGTTGGAAGTATGTGTTGGCGCGGGGATTAAAACAGTTGGGATTTCGAGGTGAAGAGACGGCAAAGACTTCGGCGGTAATACCAGTTAGCTTTGGTGATGAGTTTGAGGTTTATGCGCGGCTTAAGTGAGACAAGGATTTTTTTGCTAGTAATAGCGGCGGTGTTGGCTGGTATGTTCGTGCCTTACTGGTTGACGGGTCAAGTGTTTGGCACGTTTGATTTGGCTCATATTACGATTCCGATAGAGCAGCTAATGGCTAGGTATCAGGCGCGGGCAGATGTGCCGGCGTGGGTGAGCGAGTTTAACGCCGGGTTTCCGTTGATGGCCAATGGGTTTCAGAGCTTTTACTACTTGCCGCATATGTTGCTGCGGCCGATTTTGCCGGCGGCGTGGCTTACGAATGTTTCTTTGTTGTCGCACATGTGGTTGGCGGCGGGAGGTATGTGGTTGCTGCTGCGTAGTCAGAAGTTGCCAACGGGAGCGGTGGCGATCGGAGCCTTGTTGTTTAGCGCGGGCGGATATTTTGTGGGACGGATAACGCTGCCGCATTTATTTTTTCCGGCGGCGTGGATTCCGTTGGTGTTGTGGGGAGTGTTTTGGCTGTGGGAAAAGCCAAGCGCTTGGCGGGGGGTTGGCTTGGCGGCGCTGGCGGCGGGATTAATTTTTTCCGGACACATTCAGATGGCTATTTACGCCGGACTGATGGTGGTGATGGCTTTGGTGGTTTTAGCTTTGAGTAGCGGCAAGGCGGTTATGGATTGGCGGCGCTGGTTGATTGTGGTTGGGGCGGGGCTGTTGGTTTTTTTGCTGACGGCGGTTCAGGTTTGGCCGGTGTGGGAGCACTTGTCGGTATCGCGACGAGGAGAGAGTTTGAGCGAGGTGGAGGCATATGATGTTAGTTACCCGCTGTGGCAGTTGCCGAGCGTGATTTATCCGGGAGTGTTTGGGCGGGGAGATGATTACAAGGGAGCTAAAAATGAACCGGAGTTGATGGCTTATGTGGGAGTAGTTGGAGGTTTGTTAGGCGTATTGGGACTGGTGTCGTCGAAGTTTTGGCGCAGTCGACTGGGACGGACAGCGGCGGTTTTTATGGTGGCGGGTGTGGTGTTGGCTGGCGGGGGGTATTCGCTAATTTATCGCAGTTTGCATGAGCTGCCGACGCCGCTTAGTGGCTTGGCGAATCCGGGGCGGGCGTTGGTAATAGTGTATGTGGGTTGGGTGATCGCGGCAGCTTTTGGGGCAGTTTGGTTGACTCGACGGGGTAGGTGGGTGGCGTTTGCCGTGATGGCAGCGGAGTTGATGATATGGTTTTATCCGCAGCCATATCTGATGCCGGCGGCGGCTTTTACTAAGGATTTATTGATGAGAGAGGCGCTGCCAGCTGCCGGGCGGCAAGCGCCGAGAGTGTATTCGCATGAAACGATAGAGCCAGTGTCATTAGGGGATTTTGGAATAACACCTGGGTTACTAGTGACCGACAAAACCAAGATTGAGCAAACTTTGACGACTGCAGCTAATGGTTGGCGGGGAGTGGCGGTGGATATGACATGGAATGAGCGGACACCGGCGGAGGGGGAGGTTTTACTAGAAGTGTTTGACGAGGCGGGTAATTTGGAGCGACAGGCGGCGGTTGATGTTGGCTTGATTAAACCGGATGAACCGATAAGTTTTGCTTTTGAGTCAATAGAGAACTCGGCGGGGCGGGAGTTTAAAGTAAGATTAACATCAACGTTGGGACAAAAATCAGCGCCGACTGTTTATGTTCGATCAAATCCGGATGACGCTGATTTTAATCCGACGGGAGAGGCTTACGAATGTTTGGGCGGTGAGTGTCGACAAATAGTTAATACAGATTGGGGGACGAGTATGGATATTAGTTTGGTGCCGATTTATGGTGGTGATGATAGATATTTGATGCGGGAGTTGCTGGGGCCAATGTTTGGCGAGGCGGAAGGGTATAAGATGGCGCGAACTCACTTAACGCTGCAGTGGCAGAGGTACGATGACTATATGTGGGCGTTGGGCGAGCGAGGGGATTTCGAAGCGGAGCATTTGCTGACAAGTCGCGAGTTATTTGATCGGTTGTCTATTGGCACAATGTTGTCAGCTTACGCGCCGTATCGGAGTTTAGTAGGTATGAAGGATATGACATTAGTAGACAAGCAGGTCTTGGTTGATAAGGAAATTCAGGTGTATCGAAATGAGGCGGCCTGGCCGCGAGCGCATTTAGCGGAGCGAGCGCGGGCGGCGGATGAGCAGGCGGCGTATGATTTATTATATGGCGGATATTTAGAAGATGATGAAGTGGTAGTGGAGGGCTTGGGTTTGCCGGAAGATTTAGGACAGGACAGGAACGCGACAATGGAATTATTAGAAGATAGAGGAGAGACAGTGGCCTGGCGAGTTAAAAGTGAGTCGGCGCAGCTGTTAGTGCTGCGCGATGTAAACTTGCCGGGATGGTCGGCGATGGTGGATGATAAGTCGGTGGTTATCGGGACAGTTGATACATTGTTTCGAGGAGTGCTGGTGCCGGCGGGGGAGCATGTGGTTAATTTTTCTTATAGCTCACCGGCGCTATTTTGGGGTAGCTGGGCGAGTGGGCTGGCTTGGGCGGCGTTAGGGATAGGAGTGATATGGAGAAAGCGCAAAAGCTAGTTGTCTTAGTAGTCATAGTTTTTTTTGGCGCCAAATGGCTGCTGGATGGAGCTTATTTTTTGAGTGATATGATTGGATTTACGGGTCCAGTGGAGCAGGTTTTTGCTCAAGCCCAGCGGGCGGGAAAGATTCCGTGGTGGTCACCAGATTTTGGCAATGGGTATCCTCTATTTTCTAATGGACAAGTTCATTTTTTTTATTGGCCGCATGTTTTGTTGCGTTTTTTTCTGGACGGACCGTATTTGTTGAACGCTTCTTTAATTTTGCATATGGTTTTGGCAGCCAGTGGGATGTACGCGTGGTTGCGGTGGGAAAAAATTGCCGCGGTGGCGGCGGCTATGGGAGCTTTAGTTTTTGTGTTTGGGGGAGCGGTTGGCGCGAGGTACGGGCTGACAAATTTTGTGACGGCGCTTACTTGGATGCCCTGGTTGGGGGTTGGCTTGCAAAGATATATGGAGCAAGGTCGAAAGCGGGATCTGGGGTGGCTAGTAGTGGTTAGTGTGTCGCTGATTTATTCTGGTAATCCGCAGGCGACGGTATTGGTATTGCTGGCGGCAATGATTTATTGGGTGGGCTTGTTTTGGGGGGCAGAAGGGAAGATGAAAAAAATGTTGGGGTTGAGTGGGGCGGGTTTGGCGGTGGCTGGGTTGGCGATGCCTTTTGTGTTGTCGACCGGAAGTTTGGTGCCATTTACAGACCGAGGGAGCGGGCAGTCTTTCGCAGAGTTATTCGCTATGAGTTTTTCGAAAGAATCTTTTTTGACAGCGATAATTCCTTATCCATTTGGACACGCGGATAGTTATCGGGGGCCAAGGGGAGAGGCGGAGTTAAATATTTTTGTGGGTCTGGGTGTTTTGGGGTTGGCGGGGCTGGGAGCTTTATTGATACGGAGATGGTTGGTGAGTTCAGCATTGATTTTGATAGTGACAGGGGTATTTTTGGCGATGGGTGAGTATAATCCGGTGGCGGCATGGTTGATCGTGAACAGTCCTTTGAGCGCGTTCGCGACACCGGCACGGTATATGTTTTTGACGCACGTGGGTTTGGTTTTGTTGGCAAGTGTTGGTTTAGACGAGTTAATAAGATGGAAGGTGTGGCCGGATAAATGGTGGAGGTACGCGGTGGTGGGATTGGTTTTGCCGCCGATGGCGTTGACTTGGATGTTTGAGGACGGGGTAGAGTGGCGGGCGCTACAAACACCGGCGCTGGTGGTCGAGCTTAAAGAGTGGCCGGTGGGAAGAGTGTTTGTGGCGGATTATTTAGTGGATGAAGCGCCAGCTGGTAATTTTGGGGTGGCGGTGTGGCGATGGGTAGAGAAGGGGAAAGTGTTTAGGCAAACTCTGGAATCTCCGTACGAAAAGATAGGCGGGGTGAGATTGAGATTGTCGGCACCGAGTTTTAAGTCAGACGGTTTAGTGGCAGTGAAGCTTTTAAAAGAGTCGGGTGAGTTGGTGGCGCAAGGAAAGATAATGACAAAATATATTGTTGATGGCGAAATGATGGAAGTTAGATGGGAGGAGGTAGAAGCGCTGTCGGGTCAGTTGGTTTTACAGGTAGAGAGCGACTTGGATCGGAAAGAGGCGCCGCGCTTGTATGTGCATAGTGAGGGGGCTTATGATCCCACGGGCAGGTTGTTGGGAGTAGAGGATGATATTGATGTCTCGTTTGAGTTGATGCCGGGAATGGTGGGGGAGGTAGTGTGGGCGCAGGAGTTGTTGGGTCCGAACGTGGCGGCGGGGTATGGGCTGGCCAGTACGCAATGGACAGGGTCTCTGCCGGTGCGGGAGGTGGCGCTGTATCAAGAGCGGATGCGAAAAGAGTACGCGGAGGGCAATGGGGAAACCTGGCGAGCGATGTTGGATCGGATGAACGCTCGGTATGTGGTGACGATTTCGTCGGCTTATCGGACGCTGAATGATTTGGCGGATATGGTCGGGGCCAAGGAGGTTTTGAAGGGGGATAAGTATTTGCGGGTATTTGAGAATGAGCAAGCGTGGCCGCGGGCGCACTTAGCGCAAGAGGTGATAGCGGTGGCTGATGAAGATGAGCAAATTGAAATGATAGGACAGTTGGGAAAGCAAGTGGTGGTGGCCGATGTGGATGAAGATCGTAAATTGACAGCGCAGGGGGTGATAGAGTCAGCAGTATTTGAGGATAATGTTTTAAAATTTATTGTTGATAGTTCGGGCGAAGAGTTCTTGATAGTTCGAGATACTTATTTTCCAGATTGGCAGTCGTATATAGATGGGCGGAAGGTGGAGACGTTTCGGGTGGATGGAATATTTCGGGGAGTGATGGTGCCAGCGGGCAGACATGAAGTTATGATGAGGTATGAGCCATATTGGCTAAAGTTATGGAACTAGCGGCGAAATTATCTGTTTTAACTGGGGTTTTGGTGGGCTTGAGCGTGGGGGTATACGCGTTGCAAACGGAAGAGTATCAGTTGGTTAAGATAATGGCCGCAAGCGATCGGCCGGAGTTAGGTCAGCCGGTATACGCGCAGTTTGTTTATAGGCAAACGTTAGTTTTGCCAGAAATGGCAGAGGTGACAAGAGTGGAGGTGCCGATGTATCAGCCAGACGCCAGCTTGAAAGCGGAGATGGGTTTTGAGCAGAGGGGCCAAGAAGTTGAGGTGGTGATAGACGGCGGCGCGATTAGTCATGAAGAAAAAGATAGGGCGCCGCGGGTTTTTGTAGAGACAGATGATCAAGCTTATCCAGATGGTAATTACCGGATTGCCAGTAACGAAAAGAAAGGAGATATTGGCCTGACAGTGTGGGCGACAAGGATGATTTGGCAAAGATGGCTGGCCGAGGGGCAGGATGAGCCGTGGGAGGCGAGTCGGCGGGGGCTGGTGTATGTTTTATTGGCGTTCTTACTTAGTTTATGGCCGTTTGCCTGGATGAATAAAAGCGCAGGAGTAGGCCAAGAACGAGACTCCAAAGCAGAGTAAGTAGGCCAAGTCGCAGTAGAGGTGGCCAGGCGGAGGGTAAGAAGGAGGGCAGGAGAAAAGCGACAGCAGGAACAGCGAGAGTTATGAGGATGGGAGCCAGGACTAGGTTTTGGCGATTATAAATAAGCCAGATGATGAGAGTAAGAGTCCACATAAAGTAGAGCAGTTTGGTGTCGGGGATAGTTAAAGCAAAGGCGGCGGTGATGAGCAATAGCCAGGCGGAGATCGATTGGGGTTTGGTTATCATGGATTGAGTTTTAAAATGGCGGCGGCTTTGGTGTCGTAGATAATTGAAAAACGATCGCGGACTTCAGGGGGTAAGGGTTCACGTTTTTTTAAGTAGATGGCGTGGGTGTATTTTTGGCTATCAAGTTTAGATAGAGTGAGATCGTCGGGTAAGCCGTGCCAGCGTAGGGAGGTTAGGATCGGGATCCATTCGGTGTGCCGATTTATTTCACTAGAAACTATGAAGCTGCTGGACGGAAGATTGTTTTTCATCCAGTCAATGGCGGCTAGTTCTTCGGGATGGAGGCGGGCGTAGCGGCTGGGAGATTCGTAGTAGTTGAACACGTAGCGGGCGGAATCAAGAGAAGGGATGTACATGCATGTTAGCAAGAGAACAGGTACAGCGGTTTGTAGCGCTTTGGGCTGAAGGGAGCTGCGAACGAGGACAGGTAGTGCTAGAGCGAAGAGAAGCGTTAGTAGGGATAGGAAATAGGTGGAAAATCGTGATGTTAGGACGCCGAGACCGAGATGCTGGTTGTAGAAAAAAAGAATGGAAAGCAGGGCGAAGGTGATCAGACTATGAATGGCCAGAGGATGGTCTTTGAATTTTTTAAGAAGCAGTATGAATCCAATCGGGGCTAGAATCCAGGCGGGAGCGAAATGAGATCGCAGACTGTCATTGGTGGGAACCGGACTTTTTTCGGCGGCTACATTGGTAAAAAAGGTTTGCTGATCCATTAAGATGCCAACAGCCAGCAGTGTTAACAGGATGACGGGGAGGGCGAAGTGAATAGTAAATGACTTATGTTTAAAGGCGTTGGCTATCATAACTGAATAGGCGATCAGGAGGCTAATGATGCCGGTGAGTGGGTGGGCCAGGAGAGTGAGCAGGAGGAATAAGGTGGCGGTTTTATAGGCCCGGGCGAAGAGGCGTTCCAAGAAGAGGAAAAGGGGAATCAGGCTGGTAAGTTGAGCAAGTGTGCCAGCTTCAATGTGCGGTTGGATGGAGACAAGCGTGGTGGACCAGGTGACGATAGCCACAGCGGCGGCTGGCCAGTGGCCGATTCGTGAGGCTAGGCGGCCCAGGGAGAGGCCGGCGGCGATGAAAGCGAAGGCGGCGAACCAGGTGTAGCGGTCGGGCCAAGACAGTGGCAGGGCGGCGAAGGCGGCGAAAGTAGCTTGCGAAGCGGGATAGCGGGAAAGTTGGTGAGGGAATTGCTTGGCGTCGCGAATAAAAGAAGCGGCGTCACCGCCAATGGGGAAAGTGGTGGCCAGGGGGTAGTGGATGGCGGTAGCGATGAGCAAGGCCAGGCTGGTAGATATGACTAGGTATTTGAATGGCATGAACTTAAGTCGAATTGATAAGTAGAAACTTTAAATTTTCGGTCGTCTCGGCCGGCGGCAGTTTTTTCAAACAAGAGGGAGAAATATTTAGCGTGGGGATCTTGGGTGTGCAGAGTGAGGGTGTTGAGTTCATTGTGATCGAGAATGTAGGTTACTTTGTTTTGGCAAAGCCAAGAAAATTGATCGGCGGGGGATATATCTTCAGAATATCTGATTAGGCTTCTTTGTTGATAGCTGTGGAGACGGTAAGTGCCACTGCCTGTGGTGTAATCGACTTCAGCGGCAGTATTGCCCGGGGGATATTTTTCCAGCTCTTCAGCGGCAGCGGTGGTGACGTAGTAGGCGGCGGCGGGATAGTTGTGAGCGTCGATGGCGTTTTCAAGGTGAGAAATATTGGCCAGGCCGAGAAAGCCGATCAATAGAAGGGCGGGGGCGGCGTAGAGAGGTTTTTTAGTTAGGGCGGGAGTGAGGATGATAGCGATGGCCAGCGCGAGGTAGGGATAGGTTTGTTGATAATGTTTTGGTTCGGGGTGGAAGAGGGTGGCGATCAAGAGCTGTGAGCCGAGGATGGCTAGAGCTAGGACACCGCGCCATTTTGTGATCCGAATAATTTCTACTAGGCCAATTAGTAAGCAAGACATTAGGATGAGGTTGATATCCTGGCTCCAACTATTGTCGGCGTGAAATTGCCAGCGATAGATGGCAAAGGCCAAGGCGAGGGTGGCAAGCGCGTATGAGATGAAGATAGCTGGATTTTTATTTTTAGCTGGTAAAAGCTTGATAAATAGATAAATGCCGGAGGTAATAATTAGAGTGATCAGGAATTGCTGACCAGAGTGGGGGCGCAAACCGGCTTCAGAGGCGGGTAGCCAGACGGCGCCAAGGCTGTCTCGGGCGCGGGTCAGATTGCCGGACCAGAAAGCCTGGAAGTCTGTCGGGAAGTAGAGATCATCGCGCGAGGTGTAGGTAGTGACGGTAAAGGGATGGCCGGTGTCGCTATAATTGGCGTAAAAATAGGGCGATATTATAAGGATAAGAGGAAGGGTGGCCGCGGCGAGGTATTTGGTGATCTCCAACCAGGATTTTTTTTGAGCGACTAGGCGTATGGCAAAGCCAAGGCCGAGAATGGCAGTAGGAAGGTAGGCTTCCTGCCGGGTCATGCCCATGAGCCCAAGCAAGGCGCCCCAGAGGAAGGCCTGCTTGATGTTTTTGATGAAGAATAAAGTGGCAGTAGCGATTAATAATTCCAGGGCAAAGAGAGTGTAGGGGCGGGGGCGGAGAGCGGTGATAACAAAATCGGTGTTGAGATAAAGCAGGGCAGTGGCGATGACGGCGGTAACGGGGCGGAGGCGCAGGGCTTTGGTTAGCCAGATCAGGCCGAAGCCAAGACTGATGGTGATGGCTAACCCAAGCAGGCGGCCCCAGAGTAGATCGGGTATGAAGGTGAAAACGGCGGGGGTGAGTAGGAGCGGGTAGAAAGGCAGCCGATAGCTCCAATCGGCTAGGGGGTTGATGCCTTGAGTAATTTGCTTGGCGGCAACGAGGTAGTAATAGGCGTCGCCGCCGACGGCGCCGGTAAGTTGGGGGATGAGAGTCAATTGCAGGCAAGTGCCGAAAGCTAAGATAACTAGCAGGGCGACAAGCCAGCGTTGGGGTTTTTGGGCTGACCAGGGCAAAAGAAAAGATAGGGCGGTGATGATGGCGACAAGTAGACCGACAGAGATTAGTTGATGCTGGTGTTGGTTTACCCACTGCTGGGCAATGAAAAATTTAGTGACGGAGCGATCATAAGAAAAAGCTATCGATTGTTTATCTTCGGTTAGACGAATGGCAAAAGGGGC
>Ga0326597_10012324_pt1 | contig 11272 bp, 10 predicted proteins | sample RVTome_12_FD_203789 | JGI IMG/M metagenome (GOLD analysis project Ga0326597, IMG submission 203789) | Soil microbial communities from uranium-contaminated site in the Upper Colorado River Basin, Wyoming, United States - RVT100D185 | ecosystem: Environmental > Terrestrial > Soil > Contaminated >... | reverse complement strand
ATACGATCGTCAGGCTGTACAGAAACATCGCCATCGGAGCCGTTCGTTGCACGGCTTTCGGAACGCGGTTGGCCGGGTCTTCCAAGCCCAGGTGTTGCTTGCAACAAAAGTGCGTCACTTCGATCGACCAACGCCGTGAGAAGATCGAGAGAATCTCGCGCGGCTGCAACGTCACGTCGGTGCTGTAGAAGATGCGTGTTGGACGATCGCCCACGGTGTCTTGGGAAAGCACGAACCGCAGCAACCGATCCTTGCCCGCTTTGTAGTACAAACCGGTTCATGTCTTCACGCGCAGCGAACCATGCAAACCGTATTGGTCATAGTGCAGCACTTGCCACCGCGAGCGATCCTTCTCCCAAGCTGGCATGCTTTTGAGTCGATCGCCTTTCTTACGATAGAGAGTTTTGGACTGGTATCTCAGGGTCCGGGCTGGACCTTCAGGGTCCAGACTGGACCCCACGTGGTCTCTTTCGAACTGGAGACTTTTTCGCCAGCGGCGAGTTTGACGCAAATCCTTGCGACAAAGATAGAAAACGCAAAAACGCCGAGAGCAAGAACTCTCGGCGTCTTGTGTAAACTCCGCGAACCCGAAAGTTCGTAGGAATAAAGTTAGCTCCCCCTGCGAAGGACTCGAACCTGCGACCCAAAGGTCAACAGCGGCGACGAACTCCCCAGCTTCCAGCGCCTTCGTCTCGCTAAGCCCACGGCGTGCTCTCAGTTTATCCGTGACAACCTTATATGTCCCAAACCAAATCTGTCCGTCAGACGTCCAAGTTACGCACTTCTAATGCGTGCTTCTCGATGAACTCGCGGCGTGGTTCCACTTTGTCACCCATCAGGACGCGGAACATTTCGTCGGCGGCTCCGGCGTCTTGCATGCTGACCTGCACGAGCGTGCGATTGCTTGGATCCAGTGTTGTTTCGCGCAGCTCTTCGGCGTTCATTTCACCAAGGCCTTTGAAGCGCGTGACTTGCAGGCCTTTTTCGCCAGCCGCGCGGATCGCTGGGAGCAGGCCGCGAAGATCTTCCAAGGGTCCCTCGTGGTCGCCTCGCCGTAAGATGTAACGAGGGTCTTCGACACCGGTTCGCTCCTGCGGAATCAAGGATTGGATGTCAAAACCAAACTCTAAAAGTTCGCCCAGTCCACTGTTGATGGTGCGAACTTCGTGCAACTCGGTGACGTGCAATTCCGGACCGTGCTTCCCGTCGCCGTCCTCGGGCTCGGGCTGATCGCTGACACGAACTTCCTTGCCGGCGGATTCCTCTTGGCGTTGCAACAACTCGTCCAATTCCTGTCTCGACGTAAACCAATACTCGTCATGCCCCAGGAAAACGTGAAATACCGGCAGCTTGCCTTGAGCGTCCATGCGTTCGGCGTGTGCCCTTAGACTGATGCCGCGCCGCTCTAACGCTAACAGCGCTTCCTCCATTCCCGCAAGTGTCGTCGAGAGCCTTGTCATCGTATCGCCGCTGATGATCTTGCCGTTTTTCGCGTCAAACGCTGCGTCCTCCAGACCACGTTCGAGAAGTTGCGTCTTCATCTCGTCGTCGGTTTGAACGTAGTAGGTGTCTTTCTTGGCTTTGACGCGGAACAAAGGGGGTTGGGCGACATAAACGTGACCGCCAGCAACCAACTGGTACATCTGACGATAGAAAAAGCAGAGTAGCAGCGTTCGAATGTGCGATCCGTCGACATCGGCGTCGGTCATGATGATGATCTTGTTGTAACGACGCTTGCTGACGTCTTGATCTTCACCGATGCCGCTGTCGATCGCGCGGATCATGCTCTGCACTTCTTCGTTCGCGAGGACTTTGTCTTCGCGAGCCTTGTAGGCGTTGATGATCTTGCCCCGTAGCGGCAGAATCGCTTGATACTCGCGGAGTCGTCCGCCCTCGGCGCTACCGCCCGCCGAATCACCCTCGACCAGATACAGTTCACACTTCTCCATCTCCCGGCAACTGCAATCCCGCAGCTTGCCGGGCAAGGCACCGCCGCCGAGCGCTGTCTTGCGTTGTCGCAAGATGTCTTTCGCTTTGCGAGCCGCTTCACGAGCCTCGGCCGCCAACATGCCTTTGCGAACAATCGTCTTGGCAATCCGCGGATTCTCCTCCAGATACTTGCCGAGATACTCGCCGACCGCCGTCGTCATGATCCCCTCGACTTCGTTGTTGCCGAGCTTTGTCTTGGTTTGACCTTCAAACTGCGGATGTGGCACTCGCGTCGAGATGACGACTGTCAGACCTTCGCGAAAGTCATCTCCAGTCGGAACGAGATCCTTGAAGATCCCTTCTTTCTTCCCGTAGTTATTCAGCGTGCGTGTCAGCGCCGCTTTGAAACCGGAAACGTGCGTGCCACCTTCGATCGTATGAATGTTGTTCACATACGAATGAAGATTCTCGGTGTACTCGCTCGTGTACTGAAGTGAAACCTCGTAACCGATCCCTTCGGATTCGCCTGTGAAGTAGATGACGTCGCGATGCAGCGGCTCGCTCGCGCGGTTCAGGTATTCGACAAATTCAATGATGCCGCGTTCATAACAAAACTCTTCTCCCTCGCCATTTCGCTCGTCCAAGAACTTGATCCGTACGCCGCGATTCAAGAACGCCAATTCTTGAAGACGTTTGTGCAAAATGTCGTAAACAAACTTCGTTGTCTGAAAAATCTGGGCATCCGCCTTGAAAGTCGTCTTTGTACCAATCTTTGTGGTCGTTCCCAATTTACGAACAGGACCTGTTGGGATACCCCGTTCGTACTCCTGTTGAAAGACGTGTCCGTCACGAAACACTTCCACCTCGCACCACTGCGAAAGAAAGTTCACCACGGTCACACCAACACCGTGCAGACCACCCGACGTCTGATAAGCACCTTTCTCAAATTTGCCGCCGAACTTGAGAACCGTCATCACCCCTTCGAGAGTAGAAATCTCGCGGCCTGTTTCTTCCGAGAGTTGTTCGTGAATCTCCACGGGGATTCCGCGACCATCATCTTCGACGGTCACTGAGCCATCATTGTTGACCTTCACGCTGACGTGTTTCGCAAAACCAGCCATCGCCTCGTCGATCGAATTGTCTACGACTTCGTAAACGAGATGATGAAGCCCGCGCGCCGTGGTATCGCCGATATACATCGCCGGCCGCTTGCGGACATGCTCCAAGTCCGAGAGATGCTGCAAGTCCTCCGGCCTGTATTCAGCATTGGCATGCGGAGTCGTCGACGCTAACTCGTCCGGGCGTTGCAGCTCGAACGTCTGTTCTGTCGGTTGCTCTTCGCGTTTATTCTCGTCAGTCATCGATGTCCATTTCCTGTTTTCGCGTTCCAGCCAATCAGTCGATCTCACCGACTCGAAAGCGTAAATCTCGAAGGCTGTTCGCTCCGGCTGCTGTTTGTAACTTCTTCAGCAGCTTTCGCTTTTGAAATGTCAATTCTTGCAGCACCGCTGAATTTCGGGCCGTGATTTCCAGTACTCCGCGGTTTGTCCTGCCGACCCGACTGTGCTTGGACAGTCGCTCGCCCGCCGCATCGGACCAGGCCGCTTCCCACTGGAGCCCCTGTTGCAGCTGGGCGTATCCTTTGCGAGCCAACAGACGGCTCATCACATCGGCAATTCGAACCGGAGCCCGCGGATGGCGTTGCCGCTGCTGTGCCTCCTTGAGTATTTCAGCAAAGTCGTCGTCGACTGGTGACTGCATCCCGTGCAATTGTCCTTTTATTGTTCACGCGCCAAGGGCATCACGACATATCCATATCCATCGTCCGTCGTAAATAGCGCCGCCGATTCCGCATCCAGAATGTCGATTGATATTGGCTTCTCGCTGTCCAACACCTTTAAGAAGTCTGCGACAAACCGGTGGTCCATCGTGACCGCGATCGCATCGCCGTCGTAAGCGATCGGCAATTCGACACGCGATTGACCGATCTCCGCCGTCGAGCCAGCAAGCACCAAAGTTCCATCACCAAACGTGAAATCGATTCCTCGACTCTCTTCACTCGCGACAATCGCGGCCTGTCGAAGCGCCGAATACAAGGGACCGACGGTGACCTCGATCTGGACCGAGTCATGTCGCGACGGGAAGACTTCACGCCATTTTGGAAAGCGGCCTTCGACCAAGCGGGCATAAATCGTCGACCGCGGGCTGCGCACCATGATGTCATTGGCTCGTGCCGCAATCTGAATCTCTGCGTCGTTATCGGCCAGTGCCCGTTCCATAAGTTGCATGGCACGCGACGGAACAATCGTCATGGTATCGCCCAATCCGTGACCACCGACCGATTTCGCCGGACCTTCCATTTTGGCGAGACGGCGTCCGTCGGTCGCCACTGCCGTGATCTTATCCTCTTCCATTTCCAACAAGACGCCGCCCAGGGCGTACCGACTGCTCTCGGCATCTGTCGCAAAAAGTGTTCTCCGCACCAGCTCTTTGAACAATCGAACGGGAACGTTGTGGTACGCCTCTTCGTTAAAACTTGCCACTGCGGGAAACTCGTCGGGGTTCTCAGCCGGCAGCTTGAACACGCTCCGCTCGCCTCGAACGATCGTGCCATTCTCGTCTGACTCAATCGTCAGCTTATCATCGTTGCTTTCGCGAAGAATCGATCCCAAGAGACTTACCTGTGCCAGAATCGTTCCTGGCTTCTCGACATCGATTCCGCCAACTTCGATTCGAATCCCGACTTCCATATCGGTCGCCATCAACGTCGCCGTCTCGCTGGTTACTTCCAGCTTGACATTTCGCAAAATCGCTTTCGTACTCCGACTGGGTGCAACGGTTGCAGCAGTCATGAACGCAGTTAAGAACTGTTCGCGGTCACATGTGATCTTCATGAGTTCGTCTTTCTGCAAATCCGTGCGAAGTGTTTTCGTTGTGACTTCACATCCCGTGTTCTATGAGTTCTAGAGGTTATTCTTTAATTCAGTAGTAACGGTATTCCGCGGCATGCAACCGTCGATAGATATGGCCAGAACGGTGTAATAAGTTTGGTTATCGGTGTTTATGTCGTCAGGGTCGATGAAAATGATGATGGATAACTGGTCGATGGATGGTTGCGTGCTGGTGAATGTTGTGTTCGTCATTTCCGCGTTTGTAGTGTTCCCGAACTGACGATGTCGACGACCTACCAGGGGACGAACATTGGCTGACGGGCGATTGACAAGTTTTCCCCTTCGAAGGCCAATGACTGCGAATTTCGAAATTCCTAATCATTCGAAAACGGCTCCCACTTCCGTGGCAGCTCGGGCGAATCCAGCATCGGAATCGAGCCACTCCTCGGCGCGTTGAAAGGCATGCATTGTCGTCGAGTGATCGCGTCCACCAAGGTTCTGTCCGATGACTTGGAAGCTAGATCCTAGGAGTGTGCGGATCAGATAGACTGACAGTGCGCGAGCACGAACCACCGTTTTCCGCCGCGAGTTGCCGGTCAACTCACGGACAGTGACGCTAAAGTACTTTGCCACTCGTTTGTTGATATCCTTGACGGTCACCTCGCGAACATGGTCAGTTCGTGAAACGATGCGATCGACCGCGTTTGTCGCGTTATCATCGGTTTGTTCGGAGAAGCAACACAACTCGGCAATGGCTGCCGCCAGATCGTGTACCATTAATGGTTTCGATCGCTGGCGACTAGAATCACTCGTCAGACGTTGACTTACTTGCGGCGGAATCACAACGTCGTTTTGTTTTGCTAATTCGGCCAGGATGACGCCGCGTGTCGCTGCTGCTGGCGGAACAATGGGAATGTGCAGGCCGCTCGACAGTCGACTAGCAAGCGTCGGCGACAGTGAGTTGAATCCATTCAAAGCAGATCGCGACGAGACGACAACTTGACCGTCTCGTTCGAGCAGGTAGTCGATTGTGTGGATAAATTCTTCTTGTGCGAATGATTTCGCCGCTAGTTCGTGCAATCCATCGAGAACCAGCAGGTCGACCGAACGATGTGCGTCGCGTACATCGCCAAGCGAATCGACATCGATTCCATTGGCGATCGCACGAGCATAGTCCGCGCCGGTCAGCCACAGGCTGCGTAGATCGGAGTAGTTGATCCGCGATGCCTCGACCAGGCAATGCAACAAATGAGTCTTGCCAACGCCCGGTGGTCCAGAGATCAACAACGGATTGAATTGTACCCACTGTTCGGTGACAGACGCAGCGGCAAGTTCCGTGAGAGCATTTTCAGGTCCAGCGATGAAATGTCGGAGAGGGACCGAAACTCGATCGCGTGGAGTAATCCTGCTGCCACGAGAACGTGCAACTTGGCTCACTCCGTTCGAGATTCTTCGAGGGATGGCAAAAACGCTTCCGACCACTCCGACTCCGTCCGTTGGTGCGCTAGGTTGTTTGAGAATAATGTGCTAAGTTGCTAAAGAATGAACCTTTGCGACAAACCGCAGATTATACAGGTTCCCCGTCGGACTTGCGAGCCGTCGCGGCAACTTTTTGAGCCGGTGAGTTTCGCTGTAAGGTCTTATAAACACGAAGGATGCGTTGCGAAGCCTGTTCGATGTCAGCGGCGCTTGTCAGCCGACTCAGGCTGATGCGGATCGAGCCCTCGATTACCGGTTCGTCAAGTCCCATCGCGATCAACACCGCCGACCGTTCGCTTGATCCGCTGGCACACGCCGATCCGGTCGAGCACGCCACGCCAGCCATGTCGAGAGCCAGCACGACTGCTTGGCGATTCAGCCCCGGAAATGAAATGTTCGAGGTGTGCGGGAGTCGCTTCGCCGCACTTCCATTGATGACCAGCGAGGGGATCACGGCCCGAAGACGATCTTCGAGCAAATCGCGCAAGTAGCGCAGCTGTCGTTCGCCTTCCGCAGATTGCTCGGCCCAAAGTTCCAGAGCTTTGAGAAAACCGAGCGTGAGTGCGACGGATTCAGTCCCAGGCCGGATGCCTTGTTGCTGGAATCCGCCAGCCAGCATCGGTGCCGGGGCGACATGATGCCGCAGCAAAAGACCCCCGATCCCGACCGGTCCATGTAACTTGTGAGCCGATACCGAGAGTGCATCGACGTCAAGTGCTCGAAAGTCGACATGGATCTTGCCGACCGCTTGAACTCCGTCACAGTGCATGGGCACGCTCCGCCGGCGCGCGACCCGGGCGAATTCCTCGATTGGCTGAAGGACACCGGTCTCATGATTCCCAAGCATCACACTGACCACTCGAGTCCGTTCATCGAGTAACTCGGCGAGCCTATCCACTTGAACGACACCGTCGTGATCGACCGGCAGACGACGGACCTGGACGCCAACTCGCTCCAGCTGTAGCGCCGTTTCCGAGATACTGGGGTGTTCCAGCGGCGAGATGACGATGTTCGCGTCTCGCAGGCCGGCCGCCAGCCCGCGTAGAACCAGGTTATTCGACTCGGTTCCGCCGCTAGTCAGGATCAAGCGATCCGGCTTCAGGCCAGTTGTTTCGCCGCCGAGCAGCTTCGTGATTCGCTCCCGTGCGTCTTCCAGCACACGGCGCGCTCGTTGGCCGCTCTGGTGCAGACTAGCTGGATTCAGGTATCCCGCCTGATGAGCCTCGTTGATGACCTCGGCAACATCGGGATGCACCGTGGTCGTCGCGTTGTTGTCGAGATAAATCTGTTCCATTGCGACATCGGCGATTTTGCAGAACGGGCGCCCTCGACTGCGTAAACTTCCGAAGACTTCGGAAGTTTGTTTGCGGCTTGGTCGTCCGATGTTAGTTAACACAAGCTGCCTAATTGGACAGCGCCACTTCTGGGATATCCACCCATGAAATACAAGCCCGAAGCGCAAGCGAGTGAACATGCACGTAACTCGTTCACTCGCTTGCGCTTCTCGTTCACTCGCTTGCGCTTCGGGCTTGTATTCGATACCAAAGTGGCGCTGTCCAACTAAGTCTCGTCTGAGTTTCCACTCTGGGAGGACTCTTCTGAGCTTAGCCCTTTCGAATCTGGATTGACTGACTTATCGCGCCCTTGGATCGCTTCCGCTCGATCCGGTGCATGGCGTAATACTTCAGCGAACAACTCGGCGGCGACATCGTTCTGTTCCAGGGCTTCGAGCGTTTCAGCGACCAGGAGATACTTGTCGGCTAGCGCTTGGTCGATGCTTTGCTGAAGCTGATCGGGCGTTGACACGGATCGAGCGAGAACAAAGAGTTCCGGGACGAAGCTGTACAGCTCGTGTCTGGCCACATCGGCAACCGCCGGCCAAAGAACTTTCGCCATTTCAACATGGTCTTCGGACCACTTCAGCCAAATGCTGTCGCGGTCCTTGTTTATCGCATCCAGGTACTGGCACAGGATACCTGCGTCGCCTTGTGCGTGGCCACGAGTACCTCGTGAAGCCGACACGAGATGCCACCGGTTTTTAGGCTCCGTCGGTTTTGGAAACAACTTCTGGACGGCCAAGTAGTTTTCGAGATCGCCCGTTGTATCGGTATGACGAATCGGGGTGAGCTGAGCGCCGATGAGCGGCAGTTCCAGATACGCGAACCTGCGGCGGTGGAACGAATCTGGTGAGAATTCTTCGCCGCTGACGCTTCCGAAATACAACACCGCATAGAGAAGGACGATCCCGATCAAGAACAGCCCCAATACGCCGAAAGCGATGCGGCTTACCAAGGAGGAATCCGATTTACCCGACGAAGTCTTGTTAACTGCCACGCTGTTTTCGGACATCGAGTCGATCTCAAATACACTAAAACTGCTGGAAATAGCTCTTCAGAACCTTGCGAGGTGATCGAGGCAGCCAGCAAGTTTTCGCCTCGCGATCGAGTTGCCGCTGCATGGGGTCGCGACCGCACAATCGCATGGTAAGGCCGATGGGCGTTAGCACCAGATAGAACACCGCGAGCATCATGACGTGCGAGACGGTCCATCCGATGGGAAAGGCGAGCCCCATCCAGGCGACATATACTGGTCGCACCCAAGCGGGCACGGCGAGTCCCACCGATCCGATGGCGCTGGCGACGAGCAATGCCACGACGGACGGCGTCTGGGATTCGAGTCGTTGGTACAGAATTGCGGCGACAATCGCGCCGAACCCGATCAGCAGCAACGAGAAGACTCGTAACTCTTTCCGCGACGGATTCCAATTGATGTCGACGAGTGCCATGGCTTGATCGCTAGTGACAGACCGAGTTTCCTGAGAGAGACATGTTCTTCTATCTTCGCTTGCCGCGTCGCCCCTTCGCAAGTCGCCAAGCGAAACCTGCTGTTAAACCCGGCAGGATGTCATCGATTCGCGGAACTGCCGGAAAAGATACTCGCTGTCGTGCGGGCCTGATGAAGCTTCGGGGTGGTACTGGACGCTAAAAGCAGGCATGTCACGATGCCGCAAGCCGGCGATAGTGTTATCGTTCAAATTGCGATGTGTGATCTCGAGGTGATCCGGCAGCGACTCTTCTTCAACTGCAAAGCCATGATTCTGAGCCGTGATCTCGACGCGGCTGGAATCGATGTTCAGAACTGGTTGGTTGGCACCGCGGTGCCCGAACTTGAGTTTAAATGTCTTGGCACCGGAAGCCAAAGCAAAGAGTTGATGTCCCAGACAGATTCCGAAAACTGGCCGTTTGCCGAGCAGTTTTTGAATCGTGTTGATGGCGTAATCAAGCGGCTCGGGGTCGCCGGGTCCATTGGACAGGAAAACGCCGTCGGGGCTTCTGGCAAGGACTTCGTCGGCACTAGCGGTTCCGGGGAGAATCGTGAGGCGACAACCGGCTTCTTGCAAATGCCGAGCGATATTCCACTTCATGCCAAAGTCCAAGGCAACGACATGCAACTCGTCGGCGTAAGGCTCGGACGCCATATCATCCGAGATCCGCGACCATTTGCTTAACCCTTCGCCCCAGCCACACGGCTGATCGGGAAGAACTTCTCTGACCAGATCGCGCCCCACCAAACCAGGGCTGGCTTTTGCCTTCTCCACCAAGCTTGCATCGTCCAAGTCGGCTGTCGAGAGAACGCCTTTCATGGCTCCATGAATTCGTATCCGCCGGACGAGGGCTCGCGTGTCGATACCCGCCAAGCCGACGATGCCGTGCCTGGCCAGATACTCGACAAGCTTCTCATTGCACCGAAAATTGCTGGCGACGCGGCTGTTCTGGCGGACGATAAACCCAGCCAGGTGAGGCTTGCCGCTCTCGACATCTTCAGCGTTGACCCCGCAATTCCCGATCTCGGGATAGGTCATGGTGACGATTTGGCCACGATAGCTTGGATCCGTGAGAATCTCCTGATAGCCCGTCATCGAGGTGTTAAAGACAACTTCGCCATCGACTTCGCCGGTCGCCCCGAAGGCTTCGCCGGTGAAAACCGTTCCATCTTCCAGGGCAAGCTTCGCGGTGGTCATGAGCGGTTCCAAGTTGAGAGACGCCAAGTGGTTTCGAAGATCGGAATCCGGACGTCACTTAAAGTTGGGAGGTTACGGCTGTCGATACGTCACAATACGGCTGTGGGTCTCCGGACATGGGTAATCTATGTTCGGACAGCCAATTACGAAGAGCTCTTGATGCGGCGATCAAGGGCTCTTCGATTTTTTTGCGCTGCTATGTCTGATCCGGTATCCGCATTATAGCCAGCGGATGGATCGTTCGACAGGACGTGATGTGGGGTGACGCCTTTCCGTTTAACGCGATCCCAGCGGGGCGCAGGCGAGTTGCCGTGCGCGCCTGCTCCCCCGACCCAACGGAGTTGCGTGCCCGGATCGCGTTAAACATTTGCTCTTTACGTCCGCAGGATCTCGCCGATGGGCTCGCCTTTGCTGATCACCATCGGGCGGCCCAGAGCATCATGAATCTCCGTGCTCGGACGATAGCCGAGGCAGTGAAAGATGGTGGCGGTGATGTCTTGCGGTTCGACGCGTCCCGAAGCGGGATAGGCCGCTTGCGAATCGGACGTGCCATGCACAGTGCCACCTTGAACGCCGCCCCCGGCAAGAGCGGCCGAGAAGACGTGTCCCCAGTGGTCTCGCCCAGGGCAAGCCCCAACGCAATCCGCACACGGTGATTTGTCTGAGCGGGCGTTGGTGCGAACGAAGTCGTAGAGAAAGTTTTCTGTAGGTTCGTCGAGATCGTGGTCGCCCCACCGTCGTCAGCCACATTGACGACGTCTTCCGATAGTGCCGGAAGCGAACCTCTCGTCTGCTGATGCCGAGATACAACAGCAGCCTTCGGTTCATTTCTCTTGCGTCCCTGACGAATCTTCACACCAACTAGCACCAAACGGGATTATGGCTGTGGCGTGTAACGAATGAGGTTTTACGGTCCGGCGCGTGGGTTGGCATCGGGGCTGATCGAGAGGAC
>Ga0326597_10012322_pt1 | contig 11273 bp, 9 predicted proteins | sample RVTome_12_FD_203789 | JGI IMG/M metagenome (GOLD analysis project Ga0326597, IMG submission 203789) | Soil microbial communities from uranium-contaminated site in the Upper Colorado River Basin, Wyoming, United States - RVT100D185 | ecosystem: Environmental > Terrestrial > Soil > Contaminated >... | reverse complement strand
CGTAATACACCCCGCCCTGCCGGTCGCGGATGCGAAACGCCATCAGCGCGCGCCCGTCGTCGAGGTTGAGCCCGCACCAGTCCCAGCCCGCGGCTTCGGGCGCGAGATACTGGCTCGACCACTCGTGGTCCAGCCAGGCGAGGCCGCTCACCTTTTCGCCGTCGAGGGTGCCGCGCACCGCCATCTGCGGCCGGCTGTAGTAGTAGCTCGCCTCCTCCTCGCGCGGGCCCTTGCGGCTGAAGCCGTCCTCGCCCTGCAGCAGCGGGTCGTCCGGCGCCTCGAGCACGAGATCGAAAGCGAAGTCGCGCGCCGTGATGCGCGCGCGGTAGGCGCCGCGCCCGAGCGTGAAGCGCCAGTCGTCGATCCAGGCGTCGGTGGTGCGCGTGGCGGCGCCGGCGAGGCCGAACGCGTCGCGCGCCGCGCGCTCGTCGTGACGCAGCCGGCCGTGGCGCGGATCGGCGAGCGCCGCGTGCGCGAGCAGGATCTGGCGCGGCGCGAACCGGCTGGGATTCTTCGTCTCCCAGGGCGTGCGCGCGCGAAAGAACGTCACCTGGAAGCCGAGCCGCTCGCCGCCGCGCTCGAGCCAGCCGGTCGCGTACCACCACTCGGTGCGGTACTCGGGGTGCGCGCCGTGGTCGCGCGGAAAGCGCAGGCGAGCGCCGGGCGTCACCGACGGATAGGCGACCTCGTCGGCGCGCGCGAGCGGCGCGGCGAGCAGCGCGAGCAGGAACTGGCGCCGTCTCACCAGTCCTCCTTCACCGCGCGCACCGGCGCCATGCCCATCGCCTCGCGCCCCGAGAGCCACGCGGTGAGCATGGCGAGCGCGAGCAGCACTGCGGCGAGCGCCAGGAGGAAGCCCCAGGGCGGATGCAGGTCCATGCTCCAGCCGAAGGACTGCGGGTTCACCACGTATACCAGCACGAGGCTGATCGCCGCGCCGAGCACGAGCCCCGCGGCGGCGCCCGCGAGCGCGAGCAGCGCGCCTTCGGTCGCCAGCATCGTGCCGATCTCGCGGCGCGTCATGCCGAGATGGCGCAGCACGCCGAACTCGCGCCGCCGCGCCAGCACCAGCGCGCCGAGGCTGGAGGACAGCCCGAACAGGCCCACCAGCACCGCCACCGCCTCCAGCGCGTAGGTCACGGCAAAGCTGCGATCGAAGATCGCGAGCGACACTGCGCGGATCTCGCCGGGGGTGCCGAAGTCGAGCTGCTCGCCCCCCGGCAGGGCGCGCAGCGCGCGCAGGGCTGCGTCGACGCCGACGCCGGGCTTGAGCCAGAGCGCGGCGTCGTTGGCGCGCGCGTCGCCGCTCAGCTTCCTGTAGGTCGGCCGCTCGATGACGATGGCGCCGTGCTGGCGCGCGTAGTCGCGCCAGACCCCGGCGACGATGAATTCGTGCTCCCGCCCGGCCAGCGGCAGTGCCAGGCGCCTGCCTGGCGCTGCGCCATAGCGCTCGGCCACGGCTTCGCTCACCCAGGCGGGCGGCGGGTCGCCCGCGCGCGGCTCGTAGCGTGCCCCGACGAGTGGCAGGCTGGCCGCGAGGCCGCCCTCGGGCACGTCGCGCGCGAGCAGCGAGAGCGCCGGGCGCGCCGGATCGAGCGTCACCCGGGCGCTGCGCAGGAAATCGGCGCGCGCCACCTGCGGCAGCCGGCGCACCTGCTGCTCGAAGCGCGGCTCGAGAAACGCCGTCTCGCCCGCGTGCGTGGTGCGCACATAGAGCTCCGCCGGCAGCAGCGCGCTGAGCCACCGGTCCACCGAAGCGCGGAACGAGGCCACCATGATCGCCATCGCCACCATCAGCGAGAAGCTCGCGACGATGGCGGCGAGGCTCACCATCGCCTGCCCCGGTGCGCCGCGCAGCTGCGCGCCCGCGAGCACGAGCGCCGGCCGCCGCGCGAGCGGCAGCAAGCGCCACAGCCGCTGCGAGAACGCGGGCATGAGCAGGATCCCGCCCACCAGCAGGCAGCCGACGGCGGCATAGCCGGCGAGCGGAATGCCATCGACGGCCGGCGCGAACGCGAGCAGCGCGCCGGCGGCGAGGAGCGCGAGCGCAGCTCGCAGCGACGGCGCGCGCGCGAGCATGCGCTGCTCGTCGCCCGCCTTGAGCGCCTGCGCCGGCGCCGCGCGCGCGGCGTCGGCGGCCGGCAGCGCGGCGCCGGCGAGCGCCACCGCCACCCCGGCGGCGAAATAGCCGAGTGCCGCCGCGGGCGCGAAACCGATCTCGGGCGCAAGGCCGCGGAACATCCCGGCGCCGAAGTCGCCGCCCGAGGCGCGCACGGCGGCGGCAGCGAAGCCGTAGCCCAGCGCGAGCCCGAGCGCCGCGCCGAGCGCGCCGACCAGGGCGGCCTCGGTGAGCACGAGCCGCGCGAGCGCGCCGCGCGTCAGTCCGAGCACCCGCAGCAGCGCGTGCTCGCCGCGCCGGCGCGCCACCTCCAGCGCCTGCGCCGAGAACACGAGAAACCCGCCGGTGACGAGCGCCACCAGCGCCAGCACGTTGAGGTTGACGCGATAGGCGCGCGACAGCGCCGCGCCGCTTTCGGCCGTCGTTTCCACGCGCGTGACGTGCACGCCGGCGGGCGCCAGCGCCGCGACGCGCGCGCGCACCGCCTCGATCTCCGCGCCCGGCGCGAGCCGCAGGCCGATGCGGTTGAGCGCGCCCACGCGATCCAGCCGCCACTGCGCGGTGGCAATGTCGGCGAGCGCGGCGATGCCGGGCAGATCCGAAGCCGGCAGCGTGCCGATCACCTCCAGCTCAACGGTGGCCAGGCCGACGACAAGAGACAGGCGCCCGCCGGTGCCCAGGCGCAGGCGTTCCGCAGCAGCCTGGGACACTAGGACGGTGTCCGGCTTCAGGATCTGCGCGCGCAGCTGCGGCTGCTGCGCGAACAGTGCCGGCTGCAGCTGCGCGGCGCGCAGCGGATCGATGCCGAGGACGCGGATCGAGCCGCCGCCCGGCAGCCCGGCGTCGAGCTCGAGCGCGGGACTCGCCGCCGCCACGCCCGGCAGGCGCGCGAGCTTCGGGTACAGGGCCTCCGCGAAGCCGCCGCGGCCGCCGCGCACCTCGAGATCGGCTTCGCCCGCGATGGCGCGCACGCCGGCGGCGAGCTCCTCGACCGCGGCGCGGTTCACCAGGTGCACGCCGAAGCCGAGCGCGACGCCGAGCGCGACGCCGGCCACGGAGAGCAGCGTCCGCCCGCGGCGTTGCGCGAGGCCTGCGGTGAGGGCGAGGAAGAGGCGGATGCGGCGAGTATAGCGGCTAGAATGGCCGCACCATGGCCGCGCAGGCGACGGAGCTCGCGTCTGAATGGCGGCGCGAGATCCTCACGCGCAGCCCGGCGATGGAACGCGTGCTGGCGCGCGCGCAGCTGTCGGCCGCGAACGACGCGGGCGTGCTGCTGCACGGCGCGAGCGGCACGGGCAAGCGGCTTCTGGCGCGCGCCGTGCATGCGGCCAGCGCGCGCTTCGGCCGGCAGTTCGCGGCGCTGCACTGCGGCGCGCTGCCCGAGCCGCTGCTCGAATCCGAGCTCTTCGGCCACGTGAAGGGCGCGTTCCCCGGCGCCGTGCGCGAGCACCCCGGCCTGCTGCTCTCGGCGCAGGGCGGCACGCTCTACCTGGCCGAAGTGAGCGACCTGCCGCTCGCGCTGCAGGCGAAGCTGCTGCGCGCGCTGCAGGAGCGCCAGGCGCGCGCCGTCGGCGCGACGCAGGCGGCGCCTTTCGACGTGCGCGTCATTGCCGCGACGCGCCGCGACCTGCGCGAGGAAATCGCCGCCGGGCGCTTTCGCGAGGACCTGTACTACCGCCTGGACGCGGTGACGCTCATACTACCGCCGCTCGCCGCGCGGCGCGAGGACATCGCGCTGCTCGCGGCGCATTTCCTCGCCGCGTCGGCGGCGCGCCGCGGCAAGCAAATCGACGGCATCGCGCCGGCGGCGCTGCCGCTGCTGCTCACCGCGCCCTGGCCCGGCAACGTGCGCCAGCTGCGCCAGGTCATCGAAAGGTGCGTCGCGCAGTGCAGCGGCCGGCAGCTGACGGCGGCGCTGGTGGCGCGGGCGCTCGCCCCCGCGGGCGACGACTTCGCCGCCCTCGACGAGGCGCGCCGCCAGTTCGAGCGCGAGTACCTGACGCGCCTGCTGCGCATCACCGACGGCAATATCAACCAGGCGGCGAAGCTCGCCAAGCGCAACCGCGGCGACTTCGGCGCCCTGCTCGAGCGCTGCGCGATCGACCCGGCGGCGTTCAAGCCCGCCAGGGACTAGCGGCCGAACTCGCGCAGCACGCGCCCGGGCCCGCGCGCGAGCGGGGCGTAGTCGCGGCCGTCGTGCACGCGCACGCCGTTCACCCACACCCCGTGCACGCCGACCGGCTCGCGCACCATGCGCGCGCCGCCGCCGGGCATGTCCTTCACCCGGCGCAGGTTCGACAGGCCGACCGTCTGCGGATCGAACAGCAGCAGGTCGGCCCAGGCCCCGGCGCGGATCACGCCGCGCTCGGGAATGCGGTACTTGCGCGCCGGGTCGGAAGTCAGCCGGCGCACCGCTTCCTCGAGCGTGAAGGTGCCGTTGCCGCGCACCCAGTGCGCGAGGAAGTGCAGGCCGAAGCCCGCGTCGCAGAAGTAGATCAGGTGCGCGCCCGCGTCCGAGAGCGCGATCACGCCCGCTTCGTGTTTCAGGAGCGGCGCCACGCCCGCGTCGTCGTTCTGGAACAGCTTCGCGATCATCTGCCGCTCGAGCGGCCGCTCGCAGAACCAGTCGAGCGGGTCGCGCGCGCCCGCGAGCTGCGGCAGCGGCACGCCGTCGATCTCCACCTTGCTCCAGTCGCCGGAGAACAGGATGCCCGGCTTCGGGTGCTTCAGGTCCTCGCGGAATTGCGCGCGAAACGCCGGGTCGGCGTAGATCGCAGGAAGCTCCCCGGCTATGGCCGCCTTGACGCGTTCAAAGGCCGGCAGCGCCATGAACGGATAAGGCTCCTTGAGCGTGAAGTCGAAGGAAAGCGGCTGGCAGTTGGCGTGGATGTAGACCTCGCGCCCGCGCTTCAGCGCCTCGGCGCAGCGCTCGTAATAGGTCATGGCGCGGCCCGGGTCCTGGTCCGTGTACATGGTGAGCACGGTCACCATGAACATCGGGCGGCCCGTCTGCGCCGCCATTTCTTCCAGGTACTCCGGCGTGGCTTTCGAGCCCGCGGCAACCACGAACACACCCTTCCCGGCTTCCTTTAGCGGCTCGACCAATGCGCGCAGCTCGTCGTCCTCGCAGATCGTCGAGGGCATCGGCCGTCCGCCCCAGCCGCTGTGGTTGGGCGAGAACGAAGAGGCGAAGCCCGCGGCGCCCGCTTTCAGCGCGTCGCGCACCGTGTCCTGCATCCTCTTCAACTCTTCGTTCGTGGGTATCTTCCTGCTCGAGGCGCCCTCTCCCATCACCGCGCTGCGGATGGTCGAGTGTCCCGCGAGCACGCCGACGTTCGCGTACGGATGGATACGCTCCAGCGCATCGAGGTACTCGGCGAAGGACTCGAAATCCCAGCGCGTGCCGGTGAGGAGCGCATTCACGTCCATGCCCTCCACTACCGAAAGGTTCTTCAGGACGGTCTCCCGAAGTTCTTTCGGGCAGGGCGCGATGCCGAAGCCGCAGTTGCCCATGATCGCGGTGGTCACGCCGAGTGCAGGCGACGGCGAGAGCTTCGGGTCCCAGGTGACCTGCGCGTCGTAGTGCGTGTGCACGTCGATGATGCCGGGCATCAGCGCGAGGCCGCCGGCGTCGAGGGTTTCCTTCGCCGATCCTGCCGGCGCGATGCGCCCGTCCTTGATCACAATGTCTTCGATGCGGCCGGGCCTGCCGCTGCCGTCGTAGACGGTAGCGCCGCGAATGAGGAGATCGTTCATCCCCGAAGTCTAGCGGGATGCCCGGCCGATTTGCGGGCGAGGTAAGCTTGCGCCGGGAGGAGTTCGCCATGAAAGTCGACGGCGCGTGTCATTGCGGCAAGCTGGCGTTCGAAGCCGATCTCGATCCGGAGCAAGTCGGCGTGTGCCACTGCACCGACTGCCAGACGCTGACGGGAACCGCGTTCTCGATGTTCGTGCCGGTGCCCAGGAGCGCGTTCCGCATTGTTGCCGGCGAACCCAGGATCTATGTGAAGACCGCCGAAAGCGGCAACCGGCGCGCGCAGGCCTTCTGCGCGGAATGCGGCACGCGCATCTACGCCTCCACGGTCGACGACCCGCAGATGTTCAACCTGCGCGTCGGGACGATCCGGCAGCGCGCCCAGCTTCCGCCCAGGATCCAGTTCTGGTGCCGCTCCGCACTGCCGTGGGTGAAGGAACTCGATTCCGTCGCGGAGCTGCCGACCCAGCCGCCGATGTAGGCGCCGGATGCTGCTCGTACCTGTGCTGGTGAAGTCGAGCCCGGTGCATGGACTGGGCGCGTTTGCCGCCGCGGCGATCCGCAAAGGCACGCCGGTCTGGCGCTTTACGCCCGGGTTCGACCTCGATATCGACCCGAAAGAAGTGGAAAAGCAACCCGATCACTTCCGCAAGGTGTTGCTGCACTACGGCTATCTCGACCCGAGATTGAACCGGTATATCCTGTGCTGCGACGATGCGCGCTTCATCAATCACGCGGACGAGCCGAATCTCTCCATCGACTACGCGGCGGATCGCCATGGGGTGGACTACGCCGCGCGCGACATCGCGGCGGGCGAGGAACTGACGATCGACTATAAGCTCGTCGAAAGCCACCGCTAGCTGGGTGCTGATGACCTTCCTTGCGCTGGCCGTCGCGCTCGCTTACGGCATCATCGCCTGGGCGTGCCGGGTGCCGAACCTCGCAGCCTGGCTCGCCCGCTCGCGATCTGTATGAGTGGCACGGGTCACGCCTGCGGGATTATCATGCGACTCCACAGGGAGGGCCACGCCATGATTCGCTCAGGAACCCCCGTCGCCTTGGCTCTCGCGGTACCCCTTGTCCTTGCTCTGACGGCCTGCGTGACGCCACCATCCCAGGAGGACGTCAAGGCGCTCGACTACGGCGCCTGTCCTCGGAATTACGCCGACAAGGTGAAGGAGACCTTCCGCGGCGGCCTGATTACCCGTTACTCCGGTGAACCCGTCATCTGGGCGCCGCAGCAGTTCTGGTACAAGACGCCGCCTCTCGAGGGCGGCCGCTTGCTCGCCGGCCACCTCGTGCTGGCGTCCGCCAACCAGTTCTTCGGGCCGCAGCCGACGGCCGGCTGGCAGCTTTACGGATTCCTGTTCAGGAACGACGAGCTGATTTACAAGCTATCGCCTCGGCAGATGGAATCCCTCAGGCTGAAGGAAGCTGTAGGCCCGTTTCCCAAGGATGAGCGCGACTGGAAGGAGGGTCACAAGACGCACGATCAACGGCAAATGCTCATCGAGTACGTCCCCCCGGGGCAATCCGTCCAGAGCTGGTCGGAGCTCATAAGCGTGCAGATCGTGTTCGACGTCCGCCTCGACCTAGACGCTGATCAGTTCGTCTCCCTGATCATGGCGAACCACAAGTCGAAGCAACCAGGCTGCCAGACCGTGTCGCACAAAGTCCTGGATTCCACGCCCACAGAGGTCTTGTACGAGCAGTCGCTCGTCGGATGTGCTCCCCTGCGCGACGAGTACTCGATTCGCAAGGTAATTCGTGGACCGCGGGCGATGACCGAGGTTTCCTACGCCAGAACCTCTCCGCTGACAGATGCCGACAAGGACAAGTGGCAACGAATCGTCGGGCGGAGCGCCTTGATGAACGACTGCGCGACGACACCCTGAGCCGCGCCGGCTTCGTCTTCGGTGGCTACCCCGCCACCAGCATCCCCGCAAACAGCGTAGCGAACCCGAGGAACGAGAAGAATCCCACCACGTCGGTCACGGTGGTCACGAAGATCGCCGAAGCCGTCGCCGGATCCTGCCCGAGGCGGCTCATGAGAATCGGCACCAGCGCCCCGGCGAGCCCGGCGACCGCCATGGAAACCACCATGGCGGCGCAGAACACCCCCACCAGGACGGGCTGTCCGCTCCAGACATAGACGCCCACGCCCGCCGTGGCCGCCACTGCAAGTCCGTTCACCAGCCCGGCGGCGGATTCCTTCCACACCATCCTCGGCCAGTGGCGCACGCTGATCTCGCGCAGCGCCAGCCCGCGCATGGTCACGGCGAGCGCCTGCCCGCCTGCATTGCCCGACTGGCCCGCGACCATCGGCATCAGCACCGCGAGCGCGGTGAACTGGGCGATGGTGCTTTCGAAAAACCCCACGACCGAAGCAGCGAGGAACGCGGTGAACAGGTTCACCTGCAGCCACGGCAGGCGTTTTCGCACCGCGAACCAGGGGCGCGACAGTGCGCGCTCGTCGGGACTGGCGCCGACCATGGTCTGGATGTCGACGCTCGCCTCCTCCTCCACTACCGCCATCAGTTTCGCCTGGCGGATGACGCCCAGCAGCCTGCCGGCCTGGTTGACCACGGGGAGCACGGTGATCGGCTCGCGCTGCAGGATCTCCACCACCTCCTCGCGCGGGTCGAGGTCGCGCACCACGGCGATCACGCCGTGCATGATCTCGGCGAGCGGCCGGTCGCGCTCGGCGAGCGCGAGGTCCTGCATCTCGACGCGGCCCGCGAGCCGCCCGGCGTCGTCCACCACGTAGAGCTCGCGCAAGCTGCCGCGGCGCACCGCGCGCAGGCGTTCGATCGCCTCGCTCACCGTCATGCCCGCGCGCAAGGGGATGACGCGCGCGTCCATCAGGCGGCCGGCGCAATCCTGCGGGTACTCGGCGAGCTCGCGCAGCTCGCGCGCCACTTCCTTGTCGAGTTTCGAGAGGAGCTTTTCGCGCTCCGCGGGCTCGAGCTGCGTCAGCACCGCGGCGCTCACCGCCGGCTCGGCTTCGGCGAGCACGCGCTGCGCGAGCGCCTCTGGCAGATGCTCGAGCACCGCGCGCGCGAAGTCGGCGGCGAGCGCCTCCCAGGCGCGCACCACCGCGCGCGGCACGTGCGGTGCGAGCAGCGCCGCGGCTTCCTCCGCCGGCATCGACTCCAGCTCGCGCGCCGCGTCGCCCGGATAGTCGAGCAGGAAGCGCTGGTTGAGCGCGGCGACCGCGGGCAGCGCTTCAGCGCTCATCGGTATCTCCGCCGATGGGCCCGACCGTGGGCAGGAGCGTCGCCATCGCCTCGGCGCCGCCGGAAAGCGCGTCCCAGTAGCCGCGCGTGAGCATGCCGGCGAGGCTGCCGCCCGCCGCGGCGGGCGCCGGGCGCGACACGCGGCGCAGTGCGCGGGCCAGCGAGTCGCGCGTGAGCACGCCAAGCAGCCGCTCGCCCGACTCCACGACCGGCAACATCGACGAGCGCTCCCAGCCCGGATGCGCGATCGCGCTGGCGAGCGGCGTGCGCGCGGCAAGCACGGCCTCGGGGCGGCTCATGATCGAGGCGAGCCCCGCGCCGGCGGGCGCGCGCAGCAGCGCGGGCAGCGGCACCCAGCCTTCGAGGCGCCCTTCGGCCGACGTGACGAAAGCGCGCTGCACTATCCCCTGCATGTGGCGCACGCGCTCCAGCGCGTCGGCGGCGCGCGTCGTGCCCGGCAGCGCCAGCACGTCGGGATCGGTCCAGGCGCCGACCGCGTCCTCCATGTAGCCGAGCAGCAGCTGGGAGGCGAGCGCTGAGGCCGTGGGCAGGCCGGCGATCAGGCGCGCGCGGCGCGGCTCGGGAACGTGGCGCAGCACCGCCACCACGAATTGCGTGCCGAGCTCGCCGAGAAGCGCCAGCGAATGCTCGTCCTGCAGGCCGCCCAGGGCGCGCGCCGCCGCCGTGGGCAGCATCGCGCCGAGCACCGGTCCGCCCAGGCGCGCCGGCACGCGCGCGAGCAGCGCTGCGGCGTCCGCCGGCGGCACGGCCTCGAGCACGCGCGCGGCCTGCGCGGGGTGCGCGCGCATGAACGCGAGGCTGAGCGTCTCGGCGTCAGCCATTGCCGTCGCCGGTCAGCAGCACGATCGGCTCGTCGTGGTAGACGCGCCCCGGGAGCGCCACGCGCCCCTCCTTCGCCTCCAGCACGAGCGAAGTAGCGCTCACCTCGACGATGCGGCCCTCGAAGCCCGCGACGCGCACGCGCTGGCCGACCTGGAACGCCTGGCGCAGGTAGTGCGCGCCGATCAGGTTCGCGACGTAGCCGCGCGCGCCGAGGCTCACGGCGATGGTGACGCCGCCGAGCACCGAGGCGATGACCACGGCGGCGAGGATCGCGAGCCAGGTGACGCGGACGCCGATCTGGTCGGCGCCCACCAGGATCGCGGCCACCAGCGTCGCGCCCTGCGCGAGGCGCGCGAGCGCGGTGCGCTGCGCGGGCTGCAGCCGTACGGCGGTCGCATGCACCAGGTCGGCGACGAAGCTCGCCAGCACGTACCCGGCGACGACGATCAGCACGCCCGCGGCGAGCGTCGGCAGGTAATCGAGCAGCCGCGCCAGCCAGTCGGTGAAGGTCTGCAGGCCGAGCACGTGCGTCGCCGCGGTGACGAAAAAGAGCAGCACCACCCAGTAGACGATGGTGCCGAGCACGTTGGCCGAGCGGCCCACGCGCAGGCGCGAAGGGCCCGCCAGGCGCTCGATCAGCGATTCGGCCAGCCGCATGCCGCGCACCGTGAGCACGCGCAGCAGCCGCGCCAGCAGCCACCCGGCGGCGAGCAGCAGCAGCGCGCCGAGGAGGCTCGGCAGGTGCGCGGCCAAGCGCTCGAGCAGCGCGCCGGCGGCGGCGGTGAAGGAGTTGCCGAAGCCGCTCATGCGCCGATAGTATCGCGTCGAAGTCGCCGTAAGCCGTCGGCGCCCGGCGCCGACTCACCGGAACATGAGCGAATCCCCCGGCCGCAGCTGCCCGCTCCCCTACCGCTACGCCGCGGATGTTTTCGCGGGCGCGCCGGCGCTCGGCGCCGATACGCTGTGGGTCGCCGGGGGCCTCTACGGCAACCGCTACGCCCTGCAGGCGCTCATCGAGGCCTACGAAGCCGAGCCCGGCGACAAGGCGCTGGTGTTCAACGGCGACTTCCACTGGTTCGACGCCGAACCCGGCGAATTCGAGCTCATCGACGAGACCGCGCTCGGCTTTCGCGCCCTGCGCGGCAACGTGGAGACGGAAATCGCCGCGCCTGCCGACGGCGCCGGCTGCGGCTGCGCCTACCCCGACTGGGTGGGCGATGCGACCGTGGAGCACTCCAACGCGATCATCGAGCGGCTGAGGGCGGCGGCGCTGGCCTCCGGCAGGGACCTGCGCGCGCTGGCCCGGCTTCCCATGCATCTC
>Ga0326597_10012321_pt1 | contig 11274 bp, 9 predicted proteins | sample RVTome_12_FD_203789 | JGI IMG/M metagenome (GOLD analysis project Ga0326597, IMG submission 203789) | Soil microbial communities from uranium-contaminated site in the Upper Colorado River Basin, Wyoming, United States - RVT100D185 | ecosystem: Environmental > Terrestrial > Soil > Contaminated >... | reverse complement strand
TCACGCGATCCGGTTTGGGCATTTCGGCAATCTTCGCGAGGAGGTCGGCCTCCCCGTCCGCCTTGCGTGCCTCCGCCTTCAACTCCTTGGCGCGCTCCCTCATCGCGGCTCGTTCCGCAGCGGTGAATCCCGCGGGTTTTCCTGGCGCGTCCTTCTTTGTGGCCTTCTTCTCGGCCATGGCGTGCCTCCTCGGTCTTGGTGCTGGTCGGCCTCGGTCCGCTACCCCTGCTCGAGGGCGTCGTAGCTGCCATGGCGACTGGAACGCCGTGCGGGCAAGCGAGGCGAAGTCCAGCGTCTGGGCGTACTCGCGGACCATATACGGTCTCGCGTTCGGCGCAGGCGGCGCAGCTCGTCGAGGTCGGGCGTCATGTCATCCATTCTGTCACCCGGGCCGAGGCGCGCGCCCGGTCGGACTGTTACCGGTGCCAGGGCTTTCCGAGACCCCTTCGGAAAGGCCCGCCGACGCGCCGCGCTCAGGGCCGCATGCCCGCCAGGGTCACCGTCACCAGCCGGCGGACCGCGGCCCGGGACGTAAGGCTGAACGCGGCGGTCAGTGCCTGGAGGCAGTACCCCGCCAACTCCCGAGGGGGGACGTCGCCGCGGATCTCGCCGGCCGCGACCGCCTCCTTGACCATTTCGGTGATGAAGTCGCCGAGATGCCTCTCGGCCCGGGCGACGTGCTCGCCCCGGTGGAGGACGGCGGCCAGTCCGTGGTCGCGATGCTCATGTGCAATGAGCGCGTATGCCTCGAGCACCGCCTCGAGCCGGCCGGCGGGATCACCGGCCTGATCTCGCACCCGGGCGAGGTGTTCGAGGTGCCGGGCTATTTGGCGCTCGTGCCAGGCAACCAGGATCGCCTCGACGTCGGAGAAGTACTTGTACAGCGTGGCCCGTCCGATGCCGGTCGCCTCGGCGATCTGCGACATCGTCACCGAGACCAACCCGTGCTGCTCGACTAGAGCGGCGGCCGCGTCGAGGGTTGCCTCGCGGACGGCGCGGCGGTGGGCATCGATCGTCTCGGTCCACAGCTTTGGCATCCGGCCAGGATACACCGCGGCGCATTTAGCGACGCTCCGACTTGACAGAGACAAAGTGTCTTGCATAACTTTTCGGCATGCACCGCAGACACTCGCAGCTCCATCGGGGTCCACGGCTCGCCGAGCGCCTGGAGAAGATGGCGCGGGCGGGTCGGCTCACCGCGGAAGAGGCTGACCGACTGACCGAGGCCGCCGCTACCGACGACCCCGGCCATTTCGAAGCGGTCGTCGGGGAGATCCAGGGGAGGCACGCCAGGGCCAGGGTGGACGCCGCCCTCGAGGCGGGTCAACTCACCCCGGAGGCTGCCCGGGCGATGCTGGCCCGTTTGGAGAAGGGTGAGGATCCCCGCTTCCTACGCGGCCTCGGACGCCGCGCCGGCGGCCAGAAGGGCCCGGCGTGATCGAGGTAAGGGCCCTGACGAAGACCTATGGAAGCCGGCGCGCCGTGCGTGACCTGAGCTTCACCGCACCCTCCGGGAAGGTCACCGGCTTCCTCGGGCCCAATGGCGCCGGGAAGACCACCACCTTCAGATGCCTGCTCGGCCTTGCCGAGCCCACATCGGGCGCGGCTCTGATCGACGGGGCCGCCTACCGCGATCTGGCCGCGCCGCGCCGACACGTCGGCGCCGTCCTCGAGTCGACCGGCTTCCATCCAGGCCGTACCGGCAGCAATCACCTCCGGGTCATCGTCCGGGCTGCCGGTCTGGACGCGGCCCGGATCGATCCACTTCTCGAAGTCGTCGGGCTCCGCACCGCCTCTGAGCAGCGAGTCGGCGGCTACTCCCTGGGCATGCGCCAGCGCCTCGCCATTGCCGCCGCCCTGCTGGGTGACCCGAAGGTCCTGGTGCTCGACGAGCCGGCCAACGGCCTCGACCCGGAGGGCGTCAGGTGGATCCGCCGCCTGATGCGGACCTGGGCCGACGAAGGGCGCACAGTGGTGGTTTCGAGCCATCTCCTCGCCGAGGTCGCTCAGGCCGTCGACCGCGTGGTGATCATCCGCGAAGGCGCTCTCGTCAAGGAGGCCGACATCGCCGACCTCACGGCCGAGCATGCGACCGTGCGAGTCGACCGGACCGCCGCGATGCTCGGCGCCTTGCGGGCCGCGGGCGCCGATCATGAGGTGCTCGCCGACGGCACGATCGCCGTACCCGGTCGAAGCCCGTCCGAGATCGGCGGCATCGCCGCCCGAGCCGGCGCCACGGTGATCGAACTCGGCCAGCGGGCCCCGGCCGAGGCCCTCGAGGCGATCTACCTGGCCGCGACCGCGGAGATCGAATGATGAGCGATCTCATCGCCGCCGAGTGGCTCAAGCTGCGTACCACCCGCCTGCTCGCCGGCATCATCCCGGCGGCGATCGCCATTTCGGTTGCCGCGGTGGCCGGCGCCATCCTCGTCCATGAAGGAGGTGGCACTGCCCTGGAGTCCTCCGAGTCCGTCAGGCGCGTCCTGTCAGTGTCCGGCGCCGGCGCCATCCTCGTGCTCGTAACCGGCATCATCATCTCAGCCGGCGAACACCGAGACCTCACCGCCGGTGACACGTTCCTCACCACCCCGCGGCGCCACCGGGTGCTCGCCGCCAAACTGATCGTGGGCGCCGCCCTCGGCCTGGCGGTCGGAGTGGTCACCTCACTCGCCTCCACCGGAGTCGCCGCCGTCATCTACCGGAGCCGGGGGGCGCGCTTCCCATTCACTGACGCCGAGGTGTGGCTGACCCTCGCCGGATCCCTGGTCTACACGGCGCTGTTTGCCATCATCGGAGTCTCCCTCGGCTCCTTGATTCGCAACCAGGTGTTCGCGGTGACGGGGGCCCTGGCCTGGTTCGCTGTGGTCGAGCACACCCTGGTCAACTTCGCCCCCGGCGTCGGCCGCTGGCTTCCGGCTGCTGCCGGACAGGCGATCGTCCGCACCCCCTTGGAGGGCCTGCTCCCCCCCGCCGCCGGGGCCAGTCTTCTCGCCATGTACACCGCGGTCGCCGCGTGGAGCGGCATCCGCGCCGTCGCCACCCGCGACACCTGATCCCATCGACCCCCGGAGGCGACAAAATGGAGCTGCCCTCCCATCCTGAGTCCCACCACCCCGGCACCGACCCGGACCCGCCTCCGTCGCCCGGCTGGGGTACCCGCATCGTCATCGGGGTCCTCATCGCCCTGGCGGCGGCGATCGTGGTCCTGCACCTCATCGGCTTCCTCGGGCCTGGAGCCCACGGCCTGTGACCGGTGTCGATTGACAGCGCGGCGGCGCCATGCGAATCTCCATCTCCTGATGAGGCTCCATCGAATGCTGAGAATTCCGCAAACGGACCGTTGACCGGTAAGACATGCGGTAATTGATCGCGGGACCCATGAAGTCTCGGCTTGCCGCAAACCGAGACTTCATCCCGGGGCGACTCAATTAGCGCATGTCTTCAGGTCCTGGCCTGGACCTGACCGGCGGCCAACAGGGCCGTCTTCCAGCCGTTCGAATTCGCGCCATCTGCGCGACCACACATCTCAGGAGCCTCGATGATCCCCGTACGCGCCTACTGGCGCCTTCTCAAGAAGTACTTGCGCCCCCTGCGGGCCCGCGTCGTGCTGCTCGCGGTGCTGCTGTTCACCGGTATCGCCTTCCAGGTGATCAACCCGCAGTTGATCCGGGCGTTCATCGACGGCGCCCAGGAGGGCCAGGACATCTCGCGCCTGCTGTCCTACGCGGCGATCTTCATCCTGCTCGCCGTCGGCCACCAGGCACTCAGCGTGACCTCCACCTACTTCGCCGAGCAGGTGGGATGGACTGCCACCAACGAGATGCGGGCGGAGCTGGCCGAACACCTGCTCGAACTCGACATGTCTTTCCACAAGACGAAGACGCCCGGTGAGTTGATCGAGCGGATCGACGGCGACGTCACCACGCTCTCCAACTTCTTCTCGGCGTTCGTGATCCATGTTATCGGGAACGGGGTGCTGCTCGCCTCGGTGATCTTCCTGATGTGGCGGGAGCACCCCTTGATCGGCATCGGGATGACGGCGTTCGCCCTCATCGCCGGCGTGCTGATGATCGGGCTGCAGGCGATTGCCATCCCCTGGTGGCGGGAGGTGCGCGCCAAGCGGGCCGAGTTCTTCGGGTTCCTTGGCGAGCAGCTCGGCGGGACCGAGGACATCCGGGCCAACGGCGCGGTCCCCTACATGATGCATCGCTTCACCCTGATCCACCGCGAGTGGCTTCCTCTCGAAGTGAGGGGCCGCTGGGGCTTCTCGATGCTGTGGGCCACCTCGATCGCCGTCTACGTGTTCGGGCTGGCCCTGGTGTTCGGCCTGGGCTCCCGGCTGCTGACCGCCGGCACGATCACGATCGGATCGGTGTATCTCGTGTTCCACTACACGGAGCTGATCCGGCACCCGATCGACCAGATCAGGACCCAGATGGAGGACCTCCAGAAGGCAGGCGCAGGCATCGCCCGGGTCGAAGAATTGTTCGCCGCCCGCACCCAGCTCCCCGAGACCGGCAATCGCCGGCTCTCCACCGGACCGCTCGCTCTCGAGTTCGACGATGTCTCCTTCGCGTATCGCGACGATGCCTCCGACGGAGAGTCGGTGCTCGACGGAGTCAACCTCGACATGGCTCCCGGACGGATCCTCGGCCTGCTCGGCCGCACCGGATCGGGCAAATCGACGATGGCGCGCCTCATCACCCGGCTCTACGACCCCACCACCGGGGCCATTCGCGTCGGAGGCATCGACCTCCGCGAGGTCGAGCGGGACGCCCGCCGCTCCCGCATCGGGATGGTCACCCAGGAAGTGCAGCTGTTTCGTGCCACCGTGAGGGACAACCTGACCTTCTTCGACGCCAGCGTCGCAGACGAACGCATCTGGCAGGTGCTCCTCGAGCTCGGCTTGGGCGACTGGGTGTACGGGCTTCCGGACGGGCTCGACGCGATGCTCGAGTCGGGGTCGGGCGGGCTGTCCGCCGGACAGGCCCAGCTGCTGGCGTTCGCCCGCATCTTCCTCCGTGACCCGGGCTTGGTGATCCTCGATGAAGCCTCGTCACGCCTCGACCCCGCCACCGAGGTCTTGATCGAACGCGCCGTCGACCGCCTGCTGGGTGACCGTACCGGAATCGTGATCGCCCACCGGCTGGCGACGGTCGACCGTGCCGACGACATCCTGATCCTCGAACGGGGGCGGGTGATCGAGTACGGGCCGCGCCGTGACCTCGCGGAGGATCCCGAGAGCCGTTTTGCGACCCTGCTTCGCACCGGAATGGAGGAGTTGCTCGCATGACGACGCCACGCATCTCCACCGCCCGTCTCGGCCTCGGCCTGATCAAGTATCAGAAGGGGCGCTACGCCGCCAATGTGCTCGCCTGGGCCTCGATCTGGGTGATGCCGATGATCCCCGCGCTCATCACCAAGGCATTCTTCGACCGGATCACCGGAGAGGAGACCGCCGGCTTCGATGTGCCCACCCTGGTGTGGCTCGTGGTCGTCTACGCCTTCGGACGCATCACGGTGATGTTCCTCGGCATGTGGAACGACGCCCACCTGATGTTCCGGATCTCCACCCTGATGCGCCGCAACATGCTCGAGCGGATCTTCGAGTTGCCGGGCGCCCAATCGATGAAGGAGTCACCGGGCGAAGCGATCAGTCGCTTCCGCGACGACGTCGACGAGAACGTGGAGTCTTTCTCGTGGACCGTCGACATGATCGGGCTCTTCACGTTCACCGGTTTGGCCGTGTGGATCCTGGTGGGGATCGACGGGTTGCTGACGGCCCTGGTCTTCGGGCCGTCGATCGCCGTGGTGTACCTGGCGGCGATCGCCCGGCATCGCATCAAGAAGTACCGGGAGGCGTCGCGTGAGGCGACCGGACGGATAACTGAGGCACTCGGCGAGACGTTCGGCTCGGTGCAGGCCATCAAGGTGGCTGGGGCCGAGAAGCCGATGATCGCCCACTTTCGGATGCTCAACGATCGGAGACGGTCGGCGGCGATCAAGGACAAGGTGTTGACCGCGATGCTGGAGTCGCTCTTCTGGAACACCATCAACATCGGCACCGGGATCATCCTGATCGTCGCGGCGTCCGCCATGCGATCAGGTGAGTTCACGGTTGGCGAGTTCGCGGTGTTCGTCTACTTCCTCGGGTTCGTCACCGACGCCGGATTCTTCCTCGGGCTGTTCATCGCCCGCTACCAGCAGGCGTCGGTGTCATTCGGGCGGATGGTGGAACTGATGGGAGACGACGCACCGCCGCTGAGGTTGGTCCGGCCGGTGCCCCTGCACCTCACCGGCGAACTCGAGGCGCCGGATGTGATCCCCCCGCACCTCGCTCCTCTCCAGGTACTCGAAGTGCGCGACCTGACATTCCATTACCCCGCGTCAGACGATGGCATCGACGGGGTCTCCTTCGCGGTTCCCGCCGGATCGTTCACGGTGATCACCGGACGAGTCGGAGCAGGCAAGACGACTCTGCTGCGGGCGATCTTGGGACTCGTCAAGCCGCAACGCGGTGAGGTGCTGTGGAATGGCGAGGTCGTCGCCGAACCCGGGGAGTTCTTCATTCCACCGCGCTCGGCGTACACCCCTCAGGTGCCGAGGCTGTTCTCGATGTCCCTCATGGAGAACTTGCTGATGGGACGCCTCGACCATGAGACCGAGGTGCAGTTCGCGGTGGCCTCGGCGGTGATGGAATCCGATGTCGACGCCATGCCCGAAGGCCTGGCGACCCTGGTCGGGCCGATGGGGGTGCGCCTCTCCGGTGGCCAGGTCCAGCGATCGGCCACGGCGCGGATGTTCGTGCGCCGCCCCGACCTGCTGGTGTTCGACGACGTGTCGAGTGCGCTCGACGTCGAAACCGAGCGGGTGCTGTGGGAGCGGCTCTTCGAGGAGCGGTCCGGGGTCACCAGCCTGGTGGTGTCACACCGCCACCCTGCTCTGCAGCGCGCCGACCGGATCGTGGTGATGCACCGGGGACGGGTGGCCGCCGTCGGTCGCCTCAACGAGTTGCTGGCCACCAGCCCCGAGTTCCGAGCGTTGTGGGAGGGGGACGAAGGCTGAGGTACGATTCCGAGCCTATGACAGGGGCATACCGGGCCGGGTTGCTTGCGGTGATGCTCGTCGTCGCCGCCTGTTCTGGTGACCCCGCATCAGGCGATTCGACGACCACGGCGCCGGCGGACGACGAGGCTACCGTCGGCCCCGACGGCGGTGCGGTCGCCGGCTTCGATGGCGTCGCCCTCGACATCCCGGCCGGAGTCTTCGACGCCGAGACCGTGATAACGATCACCCCCGCCGCACTGGAGGGCCTCCCCGATGGGGCAGTCGCCCACGGCATCGGATTCGAGATCACCGCGTCGAACGCTCCCGACGGGCTCGTCGTGGTCGAGGTGCCGGTGCCGGCGGACGTGTCGCGAGACGACCTCTACCTGGTACGCATCCCCACGAGTGGACCGCCGCAGATCATCGGCGGTGGATTCGAAGGAGACTCGTATGTGGCCGCCGTCCCTGGATTCTCCAAGTTCACCCTGGCCACCTACGACGCCGCCGATCTCCTCGCTTCGCTTGGCATTCGGGTCGACATTCTCCTCGAGGCGCTTGACATTCCGGTTGCCGACGGACCCGACGGCAGCACCGATGAACTGTACGCCCTCGCCAGCGGCCTGCTGCCCGCTCCGGTGGCGAGGTCAGTACGGGTGATCGGCCCGGGCGAGGTCCTTGCAGGACGGGCCGCTACATTCGCCGCGCAGGACTTCGTAACCACCACGCCGCGCTTCCTCCGCTATGCCTGGACCGTCTCTGGTCCGATGCGGCCGGTCGGGCCGACAGACGACCCGACGGTGGTCCTCGAAGGGCTCTCCGAGGGTCGAGCCATCCTCGGAGTGGATGTCACCGACCCCCGGCTCGGGGTTTCTGCGTTCGCCTCGAGGCGGGTGTTCGTGGTCGCACCGGACGCCACTGGCCTCTATCTGTCTCCCAATCAGGACGACTACCAGCCCCAGGACCGGGCGACGGTGCTCGCAGTCCCCCGCAACATGACACCTCCGTTCACCTATGTGTGGTCCACGACGAACGGCGCCAGTGGGGTGGAGCAGACCGCCGCTCAATCGATCGATCTCGAGATCGGTTCGATCACCTCGGACACCGTGCTCACGGTGCAGGTCACCGACGCATCGAACCTCTCTGTCGAGCAATCCCTTGGATTGATGCTCGGGCCCAACGCCAACGACTGCTACATCATCGGGTTCGCCGGCCCCCTCACCGCGGAGGTGGGGCAGCCCACGGCCTTCGAGTTGCTGACGACCGATCCCGTTCCCTCCTTCAGTCTCGGGGTTCGGTCGGGCACGGGCATGATCTCAGTCGCCGGCACCACGGTGACCGTCACTTTCAATGAGCCCGGCATGCAATTCATCGACGCACTTGGAAGGGCGAACGCGGTGTGCAGACATTGGCTAGGCGCGACCGCGGTGCTGGTCGAGGGCCCGATCCCCCCGCTGACCGCGGTGCTGCTCGAGCCGCCTGCCGAGGGCGGGATCGACGCGCCGATCGAGCTGACTCTCGAAGTGGCCGGCGGAATCGTGGCGACGACCGACGGCCCTGCCCCGTATCTCGCCACAGTCGATTGGGGCGACGGGACTTCGGAGGAGGTGACCATTGACGCCCCGAGTGCGACCACCCCGAACCAGGTGGTCCTCGCCCACACCTACGAAGAGGCCGGGGCGTTTGCGATCGCAATCACGGTCGAGTCGCCCGACGGGCAGACCGTCGTCGTCGCCCACGAGATCGCCATCGACGTCGCCGCCAACTACCGAGGTGTCATCGTCGAATACGTGGAGAGCGAGAGTGACACCTTCCACGTGACCCGGAACCGGGTCGATGTGACGGTGGCCGAAGGCGAGATCGTGCTGGACCGGCTGGTCGTGGAATGGGAGACTCGCTACGAGACCTTCACGACCGGCGGGGACACCGAAATCGCCGACTGTCTCGGCGTTGGCTCCCGTACCCTGGTCGAGGCCGATCTCTTCTTCAACGATGCCGGACGGATTCGCGGAACGATCCATCTGAGGTGGGTCCATGACGACGAGGGACCGGAGTGCCCGTTCGGCGGCGTCCATTTCGACCGCGATTGGAATGGCGATGTGCGCGGTAGGATCGAAGGTGACCTCATCACGCTGACGCTGGTCGGCCGTTCCGAGGGCCTGGCCGAAGAGACCCTCACCGTCGAGGCGACTCGCCGCTGACCCAGCGGGCCCTCACGAGCCGCCACCGCTAGCGTCGATGACGATGGCCACCCTTCTCGTGAGGAACGCCCATGTCCTCGTCACCATGGACGACGGCCGGCGCGAGATTCCCCGGGGTGGGCTGTTCGCCCGAGACGGGGTGATCGAGCAGGTAGGGGCGACCGAAGATCTGCCCACAAAGGCGGATCGCGTCTTCGACGCCTCAGACATGCTGGTGCTCCCGGGGTTGGTGAACACCCACCACCATCTGTATCAGTCGCTCACCCGGGCGGTACCGGGCGCCCAGGACGCTCCCCTCTTCGATTGGTTGCGGTGCCTGTATCCGATCTGGGCGGAACTCGATCCAAAGTCGGTTCGGGTGGCGACCACGCTCGGGCTGCTGGAACTCGCCAAGTCAGGATGCACGACCGCCTTCGATCACCAATACCTGTGGCCCAACGGGTCGACGGTCGACGACCAGGTTGCCGGAGCCAGCCCGGTCGGGATCCGGTTTCACGCCTCGCGAGGTTCGATGAGCCTCGGCGAGAAGGACGGCGGCCTGCCACCCGACTCGGTGGTCCAGGACCACGACGCGATCATCGACGACACCATCCGGGTCATCGATGCCTTCCATGACCCCGCTCTCGGGTCGATGCTCCAGATCGCGGTGTCGCCCTGCTCCCCCTTTACGATCACCGAGGCGCTGATGCGCGATTCGGCCGCGCTGGCTCGGGACAAGGGGGTTCGCCTCCACACTCATCTCGCCGAAACGAAGGACGAAGAACGGTTCACCCTCGACCGCTTTGGCAAGCGGCCGGTCGAGTACGCCGCCGACCTCGGTTGGCTCGGCGAGGACGTCTGGTTCGCCCACGCGGTGTTCGTCGACACTGCCGAGATCGCCCACATGGCCCAGACGCACACCGCCATGGCGCATTGCCCCACATCGAACATGCGCCTTGCCTCAGGGATCGCGCCCATCGCCGGATTTCGGGATGCGGGCGTCACGGTTGGGCTCGGCGTCGACGGATCAGCCAGCAACGACTCGAGCAACCTCCTCGCCGAGGCCCGCCAGGCGATGCTGCTGGGCCGGCTCGGGGTGAGTCCGGGGATCGGCGAGGGACGGCAGATGCCCGCCCGGACCGCGCTCGAGATCGCCACCCGGGGAGGTGCCGAGGTCCTCGGTCGCACCGACATCGGCGCCCTCGAGCCGGGGCGGATGGCGGACTTCTTCACCCTCGACCTTGGACGCCTCGAGTTCGCCGGCGCCCTCCACGATCCGGTGGCCGCCGCGGTGATGTGCTCCGCGGGATCTGCCCGGGACGTTTTCGTCGGTGGCGCTCCGGTGATCGAGGGGTACCACCACCGCTCGATCGACGAAGGCCGCCTGGTGGAGGAGCACAACCGCGCCGCGAGGGCGCTTCTGTGACGACGGGGGCGACGGGCAACGGGTCGGCCGCCGTGTCACCCCTGCCTCGGCTGCGGTACTGCCTGCGCCGCGACCAGGTGCCGCGCACACCGCCTGGGGTGGGTTCCCGGGACCGCGACCCGGCGGCATTGCTCGCCGTTCTCTACGAGTGAACACGGGAGCGGGACGGCGCATTCGGGCACCGCGGCACGGTAGCGCGAGGATCATCGGGCCCGTGGCTGCGGTTCGGCAATCAGTGCCCCAAGAAGGTCGAAATCGACACCCCGGCTGTTGAGGCCCTCCTGGTATCGGGCGATATCACCCGCGGTGGGCGCAGACATGGCGTAGCCCGCCATTGACAGCAAACAACCAGCCATGTAGGTCGCCAGAGAACCGGTGAGAAAGAACAGCACTAATCCGACGAGCAGAATCATCTCGGAGAGGGCGACGCGGATGAACATCGCTGTCCGATAGCTGCCCGCTATCTCGTCGGCGGTCAAACCCTTGAGAGGACGGTTCCTGACGACACCGACGGCCGATGTGTTGACCGCGGCGAGGAGGACCAAAATCGCCAGCGCAGAGCCGAAGGACAGCGACGGATCGCCCTCGTCGATGAACGAGAGAACCCAGAGCACGAGCACCGGA
>Ga0326597_10012320_pt1 | contig 11274 bp, 6 predicted proteins | sample RVTome_12_FD_203789 | JGI IMG/M metagenome (GOLD analysis project Ga0326597, IMG submission 203789) | Soil microbial communities from uranium-contaminated site in the Upper Colorado River Basin, Wyoming, United States - RVT100D185 | ecosystem: Environmental > Terrestrial > Soil > Contaminated >... | reverse complement strand
CGGAATTCAACGAAGGTGCACTTACGGTTTCGGTGGTGACCGTTCCAGGGACCTCCCTCACGGAAGCCGATGCGATCGGGCGCCGAATCGAGGAGATTCTTCTGGCCAATCCCGCGGTCGTGAACACTGACCGGCGCCAGGGCCGAGCAGAGCTCGACGAGCACGCCCAAGGCGTCAACGCCGCGGAGCTCGACGTCACTCTTCGGCCAGGGATCGACAAGGAGCGGGTCTTCGAGGAACTGCGGCGGGAATTCGCAGCCATTCCCGGCACCAACGTCACCATCGGACAACCCATCGGTCACCGCATCGATCACATGCTGTCCGGCACCCGGGCCAACATCGCCGTCAAGATCTTTGGCCCCGACCTCTATCAGCTCCGGCAAATCGGCGGCCGGGTCCGCGACGCGATGGCCGGGGTTCCCGGCGTCGCGGATCTGCAGCTCGAGCAGCAGATCGATGTGCCTCAGCTTCGCATCCGCGGCAATCGACTCGCGCTTTCCCGCTACGGCATGACAGTGGGCGACCTGGCGGAAGCGATCGACGTGGCCTTCAACGGTGAGCGGGTCTCACAAGTTCTGGAACAGGGGAAAAGCTACGACCTGGTCGTCCGGTTTCCGCCGGAACTGCGCTCGTCGGCTGAGGCCATCTCCGGCGTCATGCTCGATACGCCGGTGGGCCAGCGGGCCCTCCTATCCCAGCTGGCGAACGTGACGGTAGACCGGGGCCCCAACACCATCTCCCGCGAGAACGTGCAGCGGAAGATCGTGGTGCAGGCCAACGTGAGCGGCCGCGATCTCGGCGGCACGGTCGCCGACATTCAGGCCGTCGTGTCGGCCCAGGTCCCCATGCCGGCCGGTTATCACGTCAGCTACGGCGGGCAGTTCGAAAGCCAAGAAGCCGCCACTCAGACCATGGGCGCGCTATCGGTGATCTCGATCGCCTTGATTTTCCTCATTCTCTTCGGGGAGTTCCGGTCGGCCCGCTCGGCCACGCTCATCATGGCCAACTTGCCGCTGGCCCTGATCGGTGGGATACTGGCGGTGCGTTTGACCAGCGGTATTGTGAGCGTCGCTTCCCTGGTCGGATTCGTCACCCTATTCGGCATCGCGACTCGGAACGGAATCCTATTGGTATCGCACTATCAGCGGCTGCTGACCGGGGGACTGCCGCTCAGGGAGGCGGTCATGCGGGGCTCGCTGGAGCGGCTCTCGCCGATTCTCATGACGGCGCTTACCGCCGGACTCGCACTCGTGCCACTGGCCGTGGGCGGCGGGAAGCCTGGCAATGAACTGCAAACCCCAATGGCGATCGTGATCCTGGGCGGGCTGCTCTCGGCGACTGCGCTCAACATGGTGGTGGTTCCCGCGCTGTACTGGATGTTCGGCGCGAGAGGGGACGCACAATGATCCGACGGCGCACCGGCCACCTACCATGCCCGGAACCAGACTCGGAAGCTTGATCCCACACCCCTTCCGAGTCCCCCACCTGATACCGCAGAATTGAGGTCGGTTCCCGTCAGCCATCACCCGCGCAGCGAGGCACTGCTCCCCGGGCTTCGAGCTGTCCTGTGTCAGGATGGTGAGCCGGTTCTCTTCCTTGTGGACCCCCGGGGACTCTCGCTCGAGGCGCCTGGGATGAGACTCCCGACCACCCTGGGACTCGATCTTTGCGTCCAGGTCGCCTCGGCGAGGATCACAAACATCGACTCTGGGACCGACCCTCGCGTCGTCGAGCGGGCGATATCGTTAAGTACCGCTGATGTCCGATGCTCCCGCTCCGTCTCCCAACGCGTCGAGCGCACTCCGGTAAAGGGCCGCAAAGAGCGCGTGGGCCGGAGCCCGCGGGTCGGTCCGGTGGCGTCTCGTCAGGACTGTCGGGTTCGTGTTGATTTCGAAAACCTGGATTCGCCCCTCCTTCAGTCCATAGTCGATTCGCCCGTAGGCGATGTTCGCGAGACCGAAGATTCTCCGGAGCGCTGTTTCGTGGGGATTTCCCTCGAGGTATGCCATCTGCTCGGCCACCAGTGCCTCGGCGGACAGGCCGTGATCCATGGTGGGCGACTTGACCATCCATCCTTTACTGAGCAGGACGTGGCGAGGAACGATTCGATTCCCGATGAGGAACGCGCCGTACTTGCGAAACAGGCCGTCGTCACTGCGGGTCTCGACGAATTCGACGATGAGCTTTCCTTCGCGAACCACACCTCGCGTCGTCATGGCGGCGAGTTCGCGTGCCAGGGATTCCGGGGACTCGATGAGTTCGGTGGATGCACCCTGGTGGTCGTCCTCCCCACGCAGGAAGACAGGAAAGCGCTGCGGGACGCTGCGTTCAGTCACCCGATAGACGTTGAAGTCGTTTTCGCCGAGGTCGTGCAGGAATCGCAACAATTCATAACGGCAGAGGGTTCGGCGCGGATCATTCAGGAGAAGGCGAGTCCCTGGGTCGCTCGCCAAGGTTTCGTACAGCACACCCGCCCGATCGCGATCATACACGGAAAGCCGCTCGATGTCGCTGAAGAGATAGATCCGCCCCTTGGGGGCACGCGGGAAGGCGCGGATCCACCTCAGTCGCGCCGCATGGATACGTTCGCGAATGCGCTTTCGCGCCTTCCGCGCGAACCGAATCTTCTCATGGTAGGCGGGCCCGAGGACGCTCGGGTAGTCGCGAATCGTAAAGCGACCCCTCACCCCTTCACCCCAGTGCTCCAGGTAGGAGCGGATCGTGAATGAGGACCCCCGCTGGAGGAACACGGTGATTGGAAACGGTCTGCCTACCACGGAAGTTGTCGGCGGTGAAGTGCGCACAGGGCCGCATACTTGCCCGATGCGGCGATAAGTTCATCGTGGCTACCCATCTCCGCGACTCCGCCTTCCTCCATGACGATAATGCGGTCCGCCATGGCGATAGTCGAAAACCTGTGTGAGATGAGTATGGTCGTGCGGCTCGCCGCGAGTTCCCGGAACCGCGAGAATAGCTCATACTCAGAGCGTGCATCGAGAGTTGACGTGGGTTCGTCCAGGATGAGTAGCGAGGTATCCCTGGCTGAGGCTCGCGCGACCGCGAGTTGCTGCCATTGACCACCGGACAGGGTTACGGTCCCAAAGCGGCGCCCGATCAGGGTGTCGTAACCATCTTCGAGGTCTCTAATGAGCCCGTCAACCCGAGCGGTCCTTGCCACATTTTCCACTTGTGCTCGGGCATCGAGCAGGTGCCGCCAATCTCCGAACGCGATGTTGTCCGCCACCGAACCTTCGTAGCGACCGAAGTCCTGGAGAACGAAACCAATCCGGGAGTGCAGTGCGCTCCGATCGAGTTCCCGTAGATCGACACCGTTCCACAAGATCCTGCCCCCGTCCGGATCGTAGAGTCGGGCGATCAGTTTAGCCACGGTGGACTTGCCCGCACCGTTCTCCCCGACGATCGCCACTGTTTCACCCCTCGCAATCTCGAAGCTCACGTCCCTCAGCACCGGCTGTTCAGAACCAGGGTAGGCAAAGCTCACATGCTCCAACCGGATTGATACCGCGGCGCGGTCCGCCACAGGCGCTGTACCGGAAGTCAGTAAGGGCCGGACACTCAGGAACTCGCGGAAGTTCTGGACAAAGAGCGTTTGCTCATAGGCAGCGGACAGAGAGCGGATCACTTGCTCCAACGCCATTTGGAGTCTCCCGGTCGCTCCCGCGAAGATGGCCAGATCTCCCACGGTCGCGGCTCCTGCAATGGTCTGGAGAGTGACTCGGGCGAACAGCCCCCAGAATGCGGCCAACGTCAAAAGGGCTGCGACCAGGCTTCCGGTCAGGTTGCGGCGATGGAGGGTGTGGTCGCGAGAACGGAACTCCAACATGAGGTCACGGAATCGGGTCACCAAGAGAGGGCCCAGGTCCAGCAACCGAACCTCGGCGACGGAATACGGATTGGTCATGAGGGACATGTGGTAGCCAGTCCAGCGACGCTTGGTGGCGCGCGCGTGCTCCTCGACATAGCGCTGTTGGGCGAGACGCCATTGAAAGAGGAAGAACGGGATGGCGAACGGTGGCACTGCCCACAATACACGTGGCTCGATCACCGCCAGAACTCCGAGCAGTGTTACCGCTTGAATGACACTGGTCGCAGCCGATTGGGTCTCCAGGACCAACTTGGCAAAGCGTGACCCGGTGTTCCGTTGGGTACGTTCAACCAGATCTTGCTGGTTGGGATCCTCAAAGAAGGCAAGGTCGAGCCGACCCGCGTGCTCCATGACATCGGTGGTGACCCGCAGATGGAGATCATCTTCCAGCCTGAGTGCCAGGTAGGTGTTCACGAGGCGACCAATGGCCTCCACGGAGGCCAGCGCGAACCCGGTCAGGAGCCAGGGCACCATCGCGCCCCAGTTGGCCGCTCCCGCGCTGATCTGAGCCACCACGGTGTTGACTAGCGCCCGGATCACAAGGGCAAGCGCGGCGGGAAGCACGCCGCGCAGCACCGTGACGAACCCGATGGCCACGACTAGCCCAGCGCTTTGGTTCCAGATCAACCGCCATCCCCAGAACGAGGTGGCGACCAGTACGCGAATGTCAGGAACGTCCCCGATAGGGGTCGTCTCCCGCCCTCGCGACGCTCGGGTCACGACCTGACGACTCCCCGAGACACGCTCACGGTCCCCTCCCTCCACCACGTTGTCGAGTCGCGATCGGTGGGACCCGGGATCGAACCAGGGAACGCGTCATATGAATTCGTTGTTCGGGAGTTGCAGAGTGGCATCGGACGTATTCTGGGGCGGCTTGACCTGCCCGGCAAGCCCGGGTAGTGGGTACCCACTACCAAGCCCGGCCCTTTTGACACTCGGGCAATGGGGTGCTTGAATGAGGTATGACCCTTGCTCGGGACCGACTGCGGACTGTTGGGCGGGAGCGGCCAAGCCACCGGATATCGGCCGACTCGGCCGAGAATTCTAGAAACAGTCGGTCAACTTGTCCTGGGAACCGGGAGACCCGCCCGAGTAAGTGATGCACCGAAGCACCATCTTGATCGGGGGAAGCGTGAGCCGTGGTGAATAGCGACGTCCTCATTTCAGTCATCGTGCCGGTACGCGACGACCCGGGTGGGGTGCGAGAACTCCTGGATCGGCTGGCGACACAGACGCTCCCACAGGATCGGTTCGAGATCGTCATCGGCGATGACGGATCGGCGCCGGGATCCCTGTCAGAGATCGCCACGACGGACGGGCGCATTCGGGTGTTGTCCGGCCCACCGAAGACTTCCTACGCTGCACGCAATCGGGCTGCTCGAGCAGCCCGCGGCTCGTTCCTCGCCTTCTGTGATGCGGACTGCCGGCCCGAGCCCGACTGGCTCGAACGAGGCCTGGAGGCACTTGCCACGGCCGACGTGGTTGCTGGAGAAGTCATCTTCATTGCCCCAGACAAACCCTCCGTGTGGTCACTCCTCACGATCGACATGTTCCTGGACCAGCAGCGGAACGTCCGGTTTTCCCGGGCTGTCACTGCGAACCTCCTGATGCATCGAAGAGTGTTCGACGACCTGGATGGATTCGATGAGTCGCTTCCGTCCGGCGGTGACTACGAGTTCACCCGCCGGGCGGCCTCCCACGGAGCCACGCTCGTGCATGCTCCGGCTGCCATCGTCAGGCACCCGACCCTCGATAGCGCACGCTCCTTCCTGCGCAAAGTCTGGTTTACCAACCACTGGTCCGCGGTGCGAAAGGCCAGGATGGGGCTCCGTCCGGAGCTCACCATCTTGGTCCAGTTCATTCCGTTCGTCGGCGTCGCACTCGCCCGCAGAAATGCTCTTCGGCCGGTAGCTACCCTTTGCCGACCCCGACTCGTCTCGGCGGGGCTGGAGCCGGGGTGGCGTGATGACGCCCGAGCAATGCCGGTCCTCTATCTCCTCGTCGCATACGTCGCTGGTGCAGCACGTGTCCCGGCCTGGCTGAAGGTCATTCGGATGTCGCGGGCTTCCAGGGCCGGTGCAACTGAGGACCGGGCCTCTCCCCCTGCCGCTAACAGGTCCGTATCCCAGCCTCGGCGATCAGGAATGCTTGCATCCCACCGAGTGGGGGCGCTGCCCAACCTCGTGGTGATCGGATCCCAGAAGTGTGGTACGCAGTCGCTGCATTACTACCTCGGCGTGCATCCAGAGATCTTCATGTCACACCAGAAGGAACTCGATTTCTTCATTGAAGAGCATTCCTGGCATCGGGGCCCCGGATGGTACCGGCGGCAGTTCAAGTCGAGCGCGCCGGTTCGGGGGGAATCGTCGCCGAACTACTCAGCCTTTCCGCGCTACGAGGCCGTTCCGAAACGGATGGCATCCCTGGTCCCCGAGGCCCGCCTGATCTACCTCGTGCGAGACCCGCTGGAACGAATCGCCTCTCATTGGGTCCACAACTACGCCCGCCGACGCGAGCGAGGGGATATTCGGGCAACCTTGCGCCATCCGGAAACGTCATACCTGGCGCGAAGCTGCTACTACCGACAGCTCGAGCTCTTTCTCGAGCACTATGACGCCTCCCAGATTCTCGTACTCGACAGCGCTGATCTCAGACACAGGCGGCTCTTTACGCTCCGGCGGGTTTTCGAATTCCTGCAGGTGGATTCTGACATCTATCATCCCAGGTTCGACCGCCTCCGTCACGACTCATCCGGTCAGCGCCGGATCACCCGGGTTGAGCGGTTTGCTCGAAGCACCTGGGTGGGGCGCAGGGTACTTGGACCCCTTCGTGGAGCGGTGGAGTTCGTACTGGGATCGTCGAGCACGATCCAGAGGCCTACTCTCGCGGCGGTGCGCGAGGCGCTGGGTGACGAGGCGATCAACCTGCTCCGTGATGACGCCGACAGATTGCGCGCCCAGACAGGCTTGGTGGTGAATCAATGGTCGATCTTCGACGAGACGCCAGGGGCGCTGGACTAGCCAGTATGCGCGGCCTCCCACGAGACGGAGTCGAAAGGCGACCAGGACCCGACTTCCTCGGAATCGGAGCTCAGAAGGCAGGAACCCGTTGGCTATACGACCAATTGCAGCATCACCCGGACTTCTGGATGCCACCAATCAAGGAGTTCCACTACTTCGATGGCAGGACACGGCGGAGGTATAAGGCCTTCCTCGAGAAGGCGGTTGCGGACCCCACAGAGACGAACCAGAAGCGCCTGGTGAGCTGTGACCGGGCCCTCGAGTCTCGAGATCTGGAATTCTTGGCGAGCTTTGTTCGGTTGACTCGGAGAACGACAGGAAGACGGGTGGCGAAGTTCCTGCTTGCGAGATCTCTCTCCGCCAGTCGCCTCCTCCCCGGCTATTCCGTGGTTCACCGGGATTTGATTTGGCCGATATTGGAGACACGTTTTCGGCCGGACCTTCGCAGGTATGGTGCCCTGTTTGCACACAAGGGTGCGGCTCTGGCCGGAGATATCACTCCCGCCTACTCCATACTCCGTTCCGGGCTCATCCGTCGGATCATGACGGCGTTCCCCAACCTCAAGGTCGTGCTGTTCGTGCGAGATCCGGTGGAGCGGTTTTGGTCCGCGATCCAGATGCACGACCGCAAGGGGAGCGCCTCACCACCCGACGTCCATGCCCTCGAGGACCGCCTGCGACAACCTCCCGACTTCCATCGATCATATCAGATGCGGATCGCGGCTCGATGGCGTCAGTTTGTACCGGGCGAGAACTTCGGTGTCTTCATCTTCGACGATCTCGTGAGGGACCCAGGAGAGTTCAGACGGCGAGTCCTGACGTTCCTGGGCGGTGACCCGGACAAGCCCAGTGGCGATCTCCCTCACGACTTCAACCGAAAGTCGGACAAACCCAAGCGGCCGCTGCCGGACGGGTTTCGGGAGCACTTGGGTCGCCTGTTTGCTGAAGAGCTTCTGGCGTCCGCTCAGGAGTTCGGCGGCTCCGCAACCGCGTGGCCGGCGAAGTACGGGTTGTGACGGCACTCCCGGTGAAACCGATGCCAGGACCTGACTTCCTCTGCATCGGAGCTCAGAAGGCGGGAACCGAGTGGCTCTACGACCAGCTGGCGCACCACGCAGACTTTTGGATGCCGCCAATCAAGGAATTCCACTACTTCGATGCCGGGAGGCGGGAGAGAGCCCAGCCATTGTATGAGCAAGCCGTCGCGGACCTCACCGGGGTGAACCGAGCGCGTCTGGCGAGTTCAAAGCGGGCGCTCGACTCCCGGGACCTCGAGTTTCTGGTGAGTTTCGCTCGGTTATCCCGGAGAGGGGTAGGGAGGAGGGTCGCGGAATGGCTGCGTGCTGGCTCTTCCACCGCCAGTCGCATCCTGCCGGGCTACTCCAGAATTCATGGGGATCTGGTCTACCCGGTATTGAGGGCACGTTTCCATCTGCGTCTTCGCGAGTATGGGGCTCTCTTCCTGCACAAGGGTATGGCTCTTTCGGGGGATATCACGCCTTGCTACTCCGTGCTCCCTTCAGGCGTGATACGTCAGATCATGCGGGCATTCCCCGACCTCAAGGTCGTATTGTTCGTGCGAGATCCCGTGGAGCGGTTTTGGTCCGCCGTCCAGATGCACACTCGTATGGGCAACACCTCGCCGCCGGACACACATGCCCTCGAGCGCCGTTTCCGAGAACCGCGCTACATCCATAGATCATTTCAGACACGAATCGCGGCTCGATGGCGGCGTCTGGTACCCGCCGAGAATTTCGGTGTCTTCATCTTCGATGATCTCGTAAAGGACGCGAGAGAGTTCAGACGACGGATACTGCTGTTTCTGGGCGGCGATCCCGAAAAACGCAGTGGCGACCTTCCTCACGACTTCAACCGAAAGACGAGCCACCCCAAGCATCCGCTGCCAGATGAATTCCGGGAGCACCTCGGTCGGCTGTTCGCTGAGGAGCTTCTGGCGTCTGCTCGGGAGTTTGGCGGCGCCGCCACAGCATGGCCGGCCAAATACGGGCTGTGAGAGAACCAACGACAGACTCGGAGGCGGCCGGCTCACGTGGTGAGACGGGCCGTGCGATGAAACTCAAGCGATTCTTCAGAACAACGGTGGCTCGAGCTGTGACGCTGCTCCGCCGCTCCATCGCAAAAGCATCGAATACCTCGGGGACGTTCTACTGTTCTGTGTGCAGGAACAGGATCCGCCGTTTTCTCCCACATGGTGACCCCGAGCGCGCAAACGTCAGATGCCCGGTATGCGGCTCACTTGGACGACATCGACTCGACTGGATGTTCCTCGCAACACGGACAGACCTCTTTGACCAGCGCAGTAAGAAGATGCTCCACAAGCACCAGAAGAATTCTTGTCTGCGCTCTTTCGCAAGATCGACGGGTTGGACTACCTGAGCGCAGACTTGAGCAATCCAAGAGCTATGGTGCAGATGGACATTACGCGTATTCAATATCCTGATGACTTCTTTCACGTCGTGTATTGTAGCCATGTATTGGAGCACATCCCAGATGATCGGAAAGCTCTTTCGGAACTCTATCGCGTGCTTTCGCCGGGCGGCTGGGCAGTGCTTCAAGTACCCATCACAGTTGGGAAAACGTACGAGAATCCAGCAATCACCCAACCAGATGAACGGAGGAGGCATTTCGGGCAGTGGGATCACGTCAGGCGTTGCGGACCTGACTACGCTGAACGCATGAGGCTCGCTGGTTTCAGTGTGCAGGTCTTGCGATCAACCGATGTGGTGGCGGAAGCCGATTGCGTGAGGATGGGATTTGGGCCAGGTAGATTCATTTTCTTCTGCAGAAAGCCCGTCGCCAACCGATACTGATCATCCGACGACTGCTACTCGGACCCTCAGGCCGTAGCTCTACGGACTGAGCTACTTGGCCCACGGGCGGAAGTCAGCGGTTCGACAAATGTCGAGAGGGAACCAATGGCCAGGGCCGGAATCGAACCGGCGACACACGGATTTTCAGTCCGTTGCTCTACCAACTGAGCTACCTGGCCGTGGGGGGCGTAAATATAGATCGCGGCCGGACCCCGGGGAAGTTGACCGCAACCGCTAAAAGACTAAACCTGCCGACCTAATCGGCCCGGAGCGCCTTCATCGGGTCAACGCGGGTTGCGCGACGCCCGGGAACAAGACAAGCCAGAACGGCCGCGAGAAACAGCACCAACGCGGCGCCACCGTAGACCATGGGGTCACGGGCCGACACCCCAAAGAGCAGATCCTGAATTCGCGACGCGGCCAGCCACGCCACGAGACCGCCCAGGGCAAGCCCCGCCACGGCGAGCCCGATCCCACGCTGCATCACCAGACGCATCACGTTCCACCGCCCAGCGCCTAGCGCCACGCGGACACCGAGTTCATGCGTTCGGGTGGTCACCATGAAGGCAATGAGACTGTAGAGACCGATCGCGGCGATCACCAGCGCGAGCAGTCCGAACACGCCAATGAGTGTGGCGCCCAACTTCCACGGACGGATCTGCGGGTCGAGCGCGTTCTGTAACGTCTCGACTTCGAGCCAGAGCACCGACGCATCCACTTCTCGCAGACCACTCCGAACTTCCGCAATCATGCTCCTCGGCTCTCCACGCGGGCGAACCAACAACCGGGAACCGCCGATGCCCTCCTCTTGCCCCAAGGGGAGGTAGTACTGCATCGCAGGTTGTTCCTGAAGACTGAAACGGTGCGCGTCCTCCACCGTCCCTACCACCTGAGTACACGGCGGACTCGCCTCCGGGCCGATCATGAGACACTGCCCAATCGCATCGCCCGCGGGCCACAGCGTGCGTGACATGGTTTCGTTGATGATGGTCACCCGGTCGCTCCCCTCGTGATCCCCTGCCCCAAAGCTGCGACCGCTCAGCAGCCGAAGCCCTGTAGTCTGGAAGTAGTCGGATGAAATTGCCTGGAGATAGGGACCACCTCCAGGCAACCGGGGGATCGAATCGCGTCCACCCACTCTCAGCCGTTGCTGAAACGACGAGAAGAACGGTGTCCCCACGGCGATTGCCACCGCTTCCACGCCGGGCATCTGCTGGACTCGACGGAGCGACTCATCGTAGAACGACTTGCTTCTAGCCCTTCGCTCTTCGCGTGATCTCGATGCACTCGACGGCCAGTTGGCTTGGACAGCCAGGATCTGGCCCGGTTCGATTCCCAAGTCGGCAGTGTTCGCCTGATGCAGACTCCGAAGAAAGAGACCTGCACCCACGAGCAGCACCAAGGACGCAGCCGCCTGCGCTACGGCGAGCCCCCTGCGTACTCGCGACGCAGGAGCGCCCTCTCGGCCCATCCCGGTTCTGAGATCGGCGCTCACCACACCGCGACCGGCTTGGAGAGCGGGGACCAACCCTGTCAC
>Ga0326597_10012319_pt1 | contig 11276 bp, 14 predicted proteins | sample RVTome_12_FD_203789 | JGI IMG/M metagenome (GOLD analysis project Ga0326597, IMG submission 203789) | Soil microbial communities from uranium-contaminated site in the Upper Colorado River Basin, Wyoming, United States - RVT100D185 | ecosystem: Environmental > Terrestrial > Soil > Contaminated >... | reverse complement strand
AGAAAGTGGCCCCGCCCAGCTCTCCTATCGCGGCCTGCCGCTCGATGAAATCGAGGAGATGCTACCGCGGTCGGCAGCTTACCGGCAAGCGGGTCGGATCTTGTTTGCGGAGCCACCAAACATCTCCGGACGTCCATTGACTCCCTTGCATTCGGGTCACATCGGCTTGCTCGCCGTAAGTGGAATGTTGAACGGAATCTTTGGTTCCGGAGAACAGCGACACCTGTCTGCGTGGCAATCGGTGAAGGCCGTTTCTTGCTCCACCGAGGAGGAGGACAATGGGACAATCATCCAACGAGAAAAGGAGTATTTCACCAACGAGCTGACGCTCGTCTTTGCCAACGGGAAGACGGCGATCCTAAAATAATTTCTCCCTTTTCGTTGGTGTTTCCCAGTGGGGTTCATCTGTCGCCGAAAAGGTGTTATGATGCGGACCCGCACGGTAGACGTTTTCCCCCAATGTCCTGGTCGTAACAATGAGGTGCAGTGTGAAACAACGATCAAGGTCGTCGACAAATCCGAGGAGGAAGACGAGGAGGGTGTCGTTACCGTAAGAGAGAAGGAACGGTTCTCGAACGAATTGACGATTGTGTTCACGACGGGAAGGGTGGCGACCCTGAAGTAAGACCGCCGCCACTCCGGAAAGCGCGAGAGGAATTCAACAACGAGAGAGGCGATAAGAGCCTCAACCACTCATGGCGTGGTTGGGGCTCAAAGTTTTCGAGTCACGTTTGATAAGGAGTCAGACCAACAATGGCAGATCGATGCTTTTCCACTCTTATCTGTGCCAGAGCAGACCGACCCATCTTAGAGAAATTGGGCTACAAGGCGGATGACTCGCAGGTGACAGTGGATGGAAACGAGATTCCGGACGTCCAGGTGATGGTCGATGAGCAAGCCCCCGGTGGAAACTACGACGAACTGACCGCCCTAAAGGGAATTCCCTTCCTGGTTTCGAATACCGGTTGCAGCGGCGCCTACGGCGATCATCTCGTGGTATCTGATGGCGAGAACTCTAGTTACAGCGAGGCCCTGCACGAGAGCAACTACCCAGCCGTCCGCGTGAACCGAGATGGAGTCATCTCGAAGGAGGACATGGAGAACGCCCGGCAGTATTGGCGGGTCTACGCCGCTGCGCTGGAGGCGTTCAAGCGACGTGCCGGAAAGGCTGGAGAAGACAATGCAGAACGCGCATGAGCGTTTCGGAACTTTGGAATACACCAAGCGGATGAAGGATACCACGACACGTATCCGGCTTCGACTGGATCGCTTCATTGGTGAGACAGATGGAGAGCGGAACTCCTCCAGAGCGCATCTGGTGTCGGTGCTGGGTGGGGATTCTGATATTGGCGCCATCGGCGCGGCCATTCACGAGCAGAGTTTGTTCACAGTAAGAGGTCCAGGAGTCGAACCGATGACTGCAACTCTCGGCGAGGGTGCGCAGTGCTTTCGCGGAAGCATCAGCATTGCCGGCCGCAAGCCCATCCGCCATCTGATTGCCACCTCAGCAGAGATGGCACAGACAAGGCCGGGAGCTGACCTGGAAGGCAATCGCACCGTCCTGTGCGATGACGATCCAGTCTTTGTGTTGTACCGCCTCTCCCAACGGTTCGGACTGCCCGTTGTGCCGGAATGGGCCGACTGGTTTCGAGCGGAACTCGTCCGCCGGCAGGCCATAAAAGGTTTGGTTGGCCTGGGGTGCACGCCAGCCTTGGTGACTGGGAGAAAGAGCCAGTTTCTGAAATGGTTTGGCGTCGCGCTTAGAAGAAAGCAGATTCGCTTTCCCGAAAGCAATGGACCCGTGCAGTGGCCCACGACCCGCAGTTTCTTCTGCGTCGGGGTGACCGAACCGGAAGCAAGCAGCTCAATGGAGGAAATCTCTTGAACCTGGTTCTCAAGGTCACAAGTACCAACGAAAATTACAGTGCGGGATGCGACTATGCATTTGTCGAGTTGACGGCTGAATTAGCCACGATTGCTCTACGAAGGATCCAAACGCTCCGGGAACAAAAGAAGCTGGACGCGTATATCGATGAGTCGTACTACTGGTCGCATTTCGTCAATTGTTTCTTCAGCCCCTGGAGCAATCTGGCCGGTGCGGAGAGGGATGTTGAGGTTGCAAGCCTTGCAGTGGCCGATCTGCTCGAAACGCTTCGCATCGACGTGACGGAAATCGCCATGGTTCCGATGTACTTCAACGTCTCGCCCAGCCAAGTCGCCGCCGTGGAGTTTGAACAGATGATCGTCCGCGAAGATTCGATTGCGTTCATCGCCATCCCAAGACACACTGGCTTCTACGTTCAAACAACAGAAGTTACGATCCCGCTTCTGGCGGCAGCCGCCTCCGAGACTCCCACCTCCGGAACTCCTAGCCCGACTGTCTGATCGTCCTCGACAAGATCTCTCCTCCCGCCTGTCAGACTAAGCAACCTGTTTGAGGCAGCAAGCTGAAGGGAAGGCACTTAATGAAGTATGACAACATAACCGATATCCCAACATATCTCAGGGTCTACAGCCAGGAAATGGGAGAACGAATTCTGCAGTCGTTCCCTCCGTTGCACGCCGTTGACGATCCTCCTTCACCCTTGATCGGTAAACTGCTGCGAAAGCCTTACCCGGCACAGACGCTCGCCATCATGGGCTTGGTCCGGCGCTGGCAACAGGCTCGGGCCGGAGCAGTGATTGCGGAATGTGGCACCGGCAAGACACTGATTTCTCTTGGTGCTGTTCAGATCCACTCGGAAGGCCTCCCGTTTACGGCACTGGCAATGGTCCCGCCTCAATTGGTCGAAAAATGGGCCAGGGAAACCCTGCTGACGCTTCCTCGGGTGCGGGTGTTCATCACGGAGCCTGTGTCTATTCCAATTCTCAGCAAGACGACTTGCATGGTTTGGGATTCTTGCGTTTCCTGAAGGGTTTTCTTTGCTTCGCGCCGGGGGTGCGGCGTGCAGCGGTGCCGCGTTTGTTGAGCGTTGCGCGATGATCCTGCGCGAGCGCAAGAATGTCCTGAATTTCTTCCTGCATCCGGGCCGGAAGGGAATTTGAGAGAACGGCGCACACATGGCGTTGCACAAACATGTAGCGGAAAAGATTGGGCGCGATGTGCCTGATATGCGGCCCCTGCTCCTCCCAAAGGCAAAAGCGCGCGAATCCGACAAGCGGGCCTCTGAGGCCGCGCGCCTTTGTCTTGCGCGCGTTTATGCCGACCCAGGTTATCCTGCGGGCCAAATCCTCGTGGCCGGAGTCCGGGCGTTTTCCGCCGACGCCGATCACGGCGTCAAAATCCCACGCGCGCACCCGGCCCATGCAATCATGACAACCGAAAACGCCCTGCGCGTTCGGATCGCCCGGGTGGGTTCGTTTGTAGATCAGGGTGGTCATAAGGACGGGATAAGACACCTCGCTTGCCGTCAGATGGCATTCCAGATTTGAAGGAAAGCGGCGGCTTCGCCTTCGAGCAGCAGCGTGAGTTGAGGAATGGGAATGGTTTGGGTGTAAAGCTTTCCTTGCGAGACATCAAGCACGGCCATTCTGGTTCCCTGCTGGGCTTTGCCGCTTAGGACAATCTTCATCATCTCCGATACGATTTCGACGCGATTCTTGGAAAGGGGATCGTCCTTAAAGTAGAGCTTGACCAGGTGGCGGTCTCCGTCGATGCGCAGGCCAAGCTCCGGGTTGACCTTCACGCTTAGATCGTCATAAGACCATTCGCCCGTGGCGGGATCGAACCAGCGGATATTCCTGCGGCCAAGAAACTTCTTGTAGCCCCGGATGGCGGCCTGTAACGGATAATCTTTTTGGTGTTGTGAAGGGAATCCACGATGTCATCGAGTGCGGACTTGTCTGCGCCCCCGGCGCGGTGGAAGTCTTTTATGCCTTCGCGGAGTTGCCGCCAGTAATCAATCGCCGGTTCGTATTCGGGCCTGTTTTTGATCGCGCGCACCTTGGTGAGTTTGGGGGTGCCGGACTTGATGACGAAATCGACGAAATCAGTCAAGGAAATGTCGGGCATCGTGTGGGCCTCCATTCGGGGCCATTCGTAATGATTCCTGCCGGGCGGACAGGCGAGCGTTCAGGTTAGCTGCGCCAAACACTCCGGCGTCCTGTAATGCGGCAATTGTGCGGTTTGATCCCGATATTCTGGAAGTCCCCGCCGTGGCAGCAATCAAGGTGGCAGCCGTTGCACACATCGAGAAAATCGGACAGGTTCGCGCGGCCGCGCGTGTGGTGCCGTTCGATGTCGTAGCGCGAGGAACCGCAGCACCGGCAGCTTTTGCTTTTGGGAACCGCGCGCGGGAATTTCAGCCGCTCGCCATCATGCGGGCAGGTCCGCCGGTCGTGCCCGGCCCTGCCACACACACCACATGTTCGTCGCGGCTGCCTGGTGGGAGCGAGCCAGTCGGCAAGGGCGCACATGCCTGCGACAAGAAGGCCGATGATGATGAGCGGCGGCGCTTGCGCCGCCGGGGCGAGATGCGCATAAGACGGCGGGCCGCCAAGTGGGCGGAAAGGATGGATGTTTGCCATGAACGGCTCCTTGGCGACGCACGCGCGGCTTAGTGCTCGGTGTCGCGCGGCGGAAACGGATCGTTGCCCGGCGCTATCGTGTCCTTGCTTCTGATCCGGCCATCGCGGCCCTTGATGCTCAGTTCGCCGCCGCCCTGATTGCCTAGGAGTGTGTCCGAATAATGCCAAAACGAGCTTTTCGCAAACGAAGAATCAACAACTTACAAGGCGAAAATGGCTGAAAAACTGATTTCTCGGACACACTCCTAGCATATCTTTGGCAGCGTCGGCTGCGTCTGTTTGCGTGCCGTGAAGACTTGACGCCTTGTCAGCATCGTTGCGCTTGTTGGCCCATTGCCCGTCCGGGCGCTGGTTAAACCATGCGGTCGCGTCCCTTGTTCATTTGACTTTCTCCTTTGTTCGCGCTTTTGCGCGTTGTGTTCTTACCGAAACCGGCGGCGCACCTCGGCAACCAGTTCCTCGCAGCATCCTTGCACCGGAAAGGTGCCATCGGCGCTGCCGGGTCCGATGCGCGCGGTCCGGTAGTGGACCGGGCAGCGGATCGTCTGAATCCGCTGCTTAAGCATGCCCGTGGCGGATTCCTTGACCTTCTTCGTGAGTTCGTCCGCGAAACGGTTGGCGGGCACCGTGCGGCCATTGACCTTGAAGGAAATGGAATTTTGCTCCGTTGGTTGTCTATGCGTTTTTCGACAGTCTGCAATTCTGGATATCGTCTTTCGACGAATGATAGTTGATTTTCGACGCTAACCGGCTGTATAGTTTTTTCTATGGTATGCGGCTGGAATAGCCGTTTTTCGACGACGGACGGGTGAATTTCGACGATGCGGATCGAAGCTGAGGGCGCGAAGTTTTTTCAAGGAGAAATGATCCCGGAGGATGCCAGGCTGGCAGGCTGGGCCGCGATGGCGCATGCGCTCGGGGTGAAAGGACCCGTGCGCGTGCCCGTGTGCGTGTCGGCAAAGCACGTCAGCGGCAGCATCCGAGAGGAAAAGGAATGGCGTGTTTTTGATAAAAGATACTGGCCCGGTGAAAGCTTCGCGGATCATCTGACATTCGCCCTGCGTCACGAAAATCTCGACCTGTTGCTATTGAAGCGGATTTTCGATGCGGTGGATCGAAAAACCATTAAGGCGTTCGTGCGGGCGACGCCGACGGGAATTCCGGCGCGCCGCGCCTGGTTCCTGTACGAACTGTTGACGGGAGAGACGCTGGATGTGAAAGACGATCCCGGCGTGCCGGCTGTGGATGTCCTGGACCCCAAGGCGTACTTCACAGGAAAGCCGCGTTTGTCGCGGCGTCATCGTGTGCGCGACAACCTCTTGGGGACCGGGCGTTTTTGTCCCGTCATACGGCGGACGAAGATGCTGACGGATTTCGTGGAACGAGGGCTGGCGGAGAAAGCGGCCGCGACAGTGGGGCGCACGGGCGCTCACCTTGGGGCCCGCGCCGCGAGTTTCCTGCTTCTGGCCGACAGCAAGGCGAGTTTTGAAATAGAAGGAGAGAGGCCGCCGCGCAACCGGCTGGAGCGATGGGGCCGCGCGGTCCTGCAAGCCGGGAAGAACAAGTTAGGTGTTGATGAAATTGTCCGGCTGCAGGGTGTGTTGATAGAGGATGAGCGGTTTGTGCATGTGGGACTGCGGCCCGATGGCGTGTTTTTGGGAGAACGCGATCACAACGGCGATCCCTTGCCGGAGTTTATCGGCGCAAGGCCGTCCGATTTGAACGATCTGATGGCCAGCATGCTCGAAGCGAACGAGCGAATGAGCGCAGACGGGGTTGATCCGGTTGTGCAAGCGGCGGCGACGGCATTCGGATTTGTCTATGTTCATCCTTTTCAGGACGGCAACGGGCGTTTGCATCGTTGCCTGATACATCATGTGCTGGCCGAGCGGAAGTTCACGCCGCCGGGCATGGTGTTTCCGGTGTCGTCTGTGATGCTGGACCGGATTGACGACTACCGGAATACCCTGCAGGCGCATTCAGGGCCGTTGATGAATTTCATCGAGTGGCGGCCAACGCCGGAACGAAATGTCGAGGTGTTGAACGATACTGCCGATCTGTACCGGTATTTTGACGGTACGGAAGCGGCGGAGTTTCTTTACACATGCGTCTTGCGGACGGTTGAAAAGGACCTGCCGCACGAGATTGACTATCTGCGCCGTCATGATGAAGCGCTGCGGCGCATCATGGAGACGGTCGAGATGCCTGACCGCATGGCGGAAAATCTGCTTATGTTCATACGGCAAAACGAGGGAAGATTGCCGAAAAGGCGGCGAACGGGTGAGTTCAAGAAGCTGACCGACAAGGAAGTCGGGATGCTGGAAGCCGTGGTGCGGGAGACGTTCGAGGGTTTTGAGGATATGCGATAATCCTTCAGTTTCCACGTGGAGGTTGGTCAAGTCGTGTCGAGACTGGACGCAGCGACGCTTGCCGCTTTGAAGGAATATGCCAAGGACATCCAGTCGCTCCCGAATGAATCCGCAAAAACGCATCGTTTTGTAGCCCTTGTCGAGCGGCTCTTCCCTGGCAGCGGTGCGACGACGGAATTGACGGCCGGAGTCGAAAAGCTTGTGCGTGTAGATATAGGCGGACGGACTAAACGCGGCCATATTGATGCCTACCACGGCAATGCCATCATCGAATTTGAAAATTCCCTGCGATCCAAGGAAGCCGAGGCCTGCCGACAACTGCGCGAATACTGCGCGGGCCTCTGGAAAGACGAAAAACAACGCCGACGGCCTCTCGTGTGCATAGCGAGCGACGGCCTTGTCTGGAAGGTTTCCATCCCCGCATCTCTGATGGCAGCAGGACCATTACGCCCGCCAACATCGAGCTGGGCAAGCCGTTGCGCACCCTGGAAGTCAGGGAACAGACATTCGCGGACTTCTGGATTTGGCTCACCAGCCTGCTTTTCCGGCTGGGCCGCCTCCAACACAGCGCGCGTCAGTTCCGTGTGGATTTCGGGGCCATGAGCACAGCTTTTTCCGACGCCATGCGCGCTCTTCATCACGCATGGAAAGCCGTCGGGCAAGAGCCTGAACCCAGGCTCGCCATCGACACGTGGCAGCGTTATCTGACCGTGACATATGGTCAGTTGACAGGCACGCCGTCCGCAGAACTCCTTAACCTCTTTCTCAAGCATACCTATCTTGTAAGCATCGCCAAGCTGCTTGTCTGGGCCACGCTCTCCCGAGGCACGACGACGGGAAGTCTCCGCCAAAAAGCCACCGACGTTCTCTCGGGCCGCTATTTTCGCGCCGAGCGCATTGAAAATATGGTTGAGGATGATTTTTCCCAGTGGGTACGCCGGCCCGAGGCCGAAGAAGTCCTGGCACCTGTATGGGAACGCTGCATCGCGCACCTTCTTACCTACGACCTTGCCCAACTCGACCAGGACGTCTTGAAAGGAATCTATCAGGAGCTTGTCGATCCGCAGGACCGCCACGATCTCGGTGAATACTACACTCCGGACTGGCTTTGTGAGCGCATCGTTTCCGAACTGCTGCCGGAAGAAGGTTTTGTCACGGTTCTCGATCCGTCATGCGGTTCAGGCAGTTTTCTGCGCGCCTCAATTTCTCACATGCTTTCCCACAACCGCACGGGTGGAAAAGTGACGCGCCTGCGCGCCATTCTCGATAACGTTGTCGGGATTGACATTCATCCTCTCGCTGTCACAATCGCCCGCGCCACATACCTTCTTGCCGTCCGTGATCTCGTCGCCGCAACGAAACGCCCGGTGCAGATTCCCGTCTATCTCGCCGATTCGCTTTTCTTGCCCACGGAAGTCTCGCAGCTCCGCCTCGGCGAAGCCCCTTCGTACACCATCCGTTTTGGCGGCGACCGGCGCGTCTCCGTGCCCGAAGAGCTTATCAAGAGCCCGGACCTGTTCGATCCCGGCGTCGGCGCTGCCGCCCGGCTTGCTGTCGATCACGCCCGCACGGGAAAGGAAACGCGCGGCTCCCTGCTCACCTACATCTCACAGCTCGAACCCAGGATTCTCCAACATAAAGACGCCGAAGCCATGCTCACCGCTCTTTGGAATTTTACAGAGCAGCTTGCGAACCTGATCCAGCGTCATCAGAATTCCATCTGGGCCTTCATTGTCCGCAACAGCTACCGGCCTGCGATGCTGCGCGAACGGTTTCAGTTCATCGTCGGCAATCCGCCGTGGCTGTCCTACCGTTTTATCGCCGATCCCGAATACCAGGCCGAGGTCAAGAAGCGCGCCGTCGAAGACTATGCCGTCGCGCCGCGCTCCCAAAAGCTTTTCACACACATGGAGCTGGCCACCATCTTTTTGATGCACACCCTCACAACCTTCGGCCATGAGGGTTCCACCCTTGGCTTTGTCATGCCGCGCAGTGTTCTATCCGCAGACCAGCATCAGCACTTGCGCACGCGCGAATACAAGAGCCCTGTTGAATTGCTGCAATGCTGGGATCTGCGCGATGTCGCGCCCGTTTTCAACGTTCCAAGCTGTGTCCTGTTCGCCGCGAAGCGTGCTGCTCACCCCGGCCAGACCACGAACTACACACTGCCTACCCTTGAATGGTCGGGCCGTCTTGCACAGCGTGAACTGCCCTGGTCACAGGCACAAGCACAACTCTCGTGCGGGCAAACGACAAGCCGCGTTGTCTATCTCGGCTCCCGGACCGCGTTTTCTTCGCTGCCGGGCCGCAAGAACCTAACCTGCCCAGCCCTTACGCGCGCCATTTCAATCAGGGCGCCACCATCCTGCCGCGCAACTTTTATTTTGTGCGCGTGCCTGATCTTGACGGCTCCGCTGACCCCGATCGGGTTTATTGGGCCGAAACGGAACCCCGGCAAGCGCGCGAAGCCAAGGCCCCGTACAAGGGCATTCACATTGAAGGCCAGGTCGAGGGCCGGTTCATCTTCTCAACTGCCATTTCCAGACACCTCCTTCCCTTCGCCCTTCTTGAACCTGCCGTCATCGTTCTTCCCGTTTTGGCTGACCGCACAGGCGCGCTCGAACTTTGCACTGCCGATGATTTGCGCCGTCAAGGATACCGGGAATTTGCAGGATGGATGGAAAAGGTTGAACACATCTGGAATACAAAAAGAAAGAAGAAGGCCGCACGGCAGACGGCCTATGAGCGGCTGGATTATCAGGGCGAACTCACCCGCCAGAATACGCACTCACAGCATCTTGTCCTTTACAATGCGGCCGGCACCAACGTCGCGGCCGCTCATGTGGACACCGAGGCCCTGTGTCATTCCTTTGTGGTTGAACACAAGCTTTACCTGTGTGTCTGCAAAAGCGCTGCCGAGGCGGATTATCTTGCTGCTTTTCTTAACGCCAACGAGGTCAATGAACGTATCCAGCCCTTCCAGACGCAAGGGCTTCTCGGCGAGCGTGACATCGAAAAGAAAGTGCTTGAGCTGCCGATACCACTGTTCGATCCTGACAATTCGGACCACAATTCTCTCGCGCAACTCGGCGCTCAGGCCGCGAGCGATGCTAAGACCTATCTTGAAGGTGCGAATCCGGGCCGCTCCCTTGGCAGGCAACGCACTCAGGTGCGCCGTGCTCTGGCCAGCACGTTGCGTGATATCGACCGGCTCGTAAGGCACTTGCTTTAGCCAACACTCTTACCGCTGAACTCTACTCCTCCCAGCGGCGCTCAGCCTGTCGTTCTTCGTATTCTTCAAGATCAATGAGCATCTGCTCATTTTTCCACCACAGCAATATCAGAACGTCGCCAAAGCGCGTTCGCACGGAATGCTCATAAATGCTGTGGCGATCAGCGCACCAATGATCGAACCAGGCTTTGGCCGGAACCTCGCCGCGCAGCTCGCGTTCGGTGCCGCCCTTTAACAGATCAAAAGCGTAAGTGTTCTTTCCCGGCTTCGCAACGGGCCAGAGTTTGTCCGGCACGCCGGAGCCGCGCATAAACCATACGCGGCGGTCGGCGCTGTAATAGGCAAGCAGCGTCGGAAGCGGTCCGTGCTCCACGAGCCGGATCGCCGTCGCCGTCAGGCTTGTATTGAAAGTGCCGGCAAGGCTTTTGACCGTATCAAAATCCATTGCCCGGAATGTTTTCGCCCTGGGTGCGAATAATGGCACGGGCAGCAAAAGATCGCTTGCATAACGGTTCGCCCTTGATTCGGGATTGAGTTCGGACCACTCCCTTGCAAACTGCGTTTCCTCACAGCTAAAAGAGGCTTTGCCTCTGTCGTACATCCAGTGGCCGAGTTCATGAGCGGCTGAGAAGCGTTGCCTGCCGCGCGGGGAGCGGGAATCAACGGTGATGATGGCGCTGTCGCCATGGCCCACGATGCGGGCGGCGCATCCTGTGAGCGGACGGTAGCGGATCGTGGCACGGCAATGGAAGGCGATGGCTTCCACGTCGATGTCATCCGGGTCTGTGATGCCCAGTTCGCTCAGGAGTTGAGCGGGGGAGCGGAAGTAATCCTCATTGTCCATCGGTTTGATCGCGGTCCAGCTCTTGCAGTATGCCCAGTTCGTCAAGGTCCTGGAGGTAGCTTTCGATGTCATTGTCGGTGAGATTTTCGAGGTCCCGGTACTGAGCGGTGACATATTGCGCGTATTGCGGTTGCTGAATGACGAATGAAAACAGCTTGCGGCGCGCTTCCGCTGTCTTGGGGATTGTATATGACTTTTGCTCCAAACCGCTCAAGGCGGCTGGCGTAACCCGTGCGGGCGGCGTCAAGGGCACGCTGCCGGAACGATCTGACGGTTGCAAGCATTCTGGCTTTCAGGCGCGCGG
>Ga0326597_10012317_pt1 | contig 11276 bp, 12 predicted proteins | sample RVTome_12_FD_203789 | JGI IMG/M metagenome (GOLD analysis project Ga0326597, IMG submission 203789) | Soil microbial communities from uranium-contaminated site in the Upper Colorado River Basin, Wyoming, United States - RVT100D185 | ecosystem: Environmental > Terrestrial > Soil > Contaminated >... | reverse complement strand
GGGCTGGCCCTTGTAGATGGTGAGGGCGTCGCAGTCGTAGGCCCTGAGCGCCACCGGGTCGGTGTGGATGTAGTCCTCTCCCACCGCCTCGGTGAGCTTCTGGATGAGGGTGGCCTGGTCCACGGAGCGCCCCTGTCCGGCTGGAAATCCTGCCCGATCGGATGGATTATAGCCCGCCGTCCGGGTGGACCCAAGCGGGGGCGGGGCATCCCCAAGGAAACGGCGGTCACCCTGCCATCCATAGGGGCGGTTCGCGAACCGCCCCTACAGACCACGCGGAACGATTCGCCCCTCCCCCAATCCCTCCCCTTGGTTAAGGGGAGGGGAGAAGGGGCGGGGCCGGATACCGTGAATTGAGATTTCATAGGAGACACCGTGCCCGGCCGCCCTCCCCTGACCCTCCCCTTCTACTACGGCTGGGTCATCGTGGCCCTGGCGTTCTGGACCATGGCCTTCACCATCACGGCCCGCTTCTCCTTCGCCATCTACCAGGTGCCCCTCATCGCCGAGTTCGGCTGGGGCCGGGGGGCGCTGGGCGGGGCCTACGCCCTGATGCTCGCCACCTACGCCCTCATCTGCCCCTTCGTCGGGAGCCTCTTCGACCGGAAGGGCCCGCGCTCCGTGGTCCCCTGGGGATCGGCCCTGGTGGGGACGGGGCTTGCCCTCGGCTTCTTCGTCTCCTCCCTCTGGCACGTGTACCTCTTCACCGGCCTTTTCCTGGGAGTTGGGGCGGCGATGAGCGGCTTCGCCCTGAACAGCGCCATGATGCCCCGCTGGTTCCAGCGCAAGCGGGGGGCCGCCACGGGCATCGCCCTCTCGGGGAGCGGGATCGGCATCCTTCTCCTCATCCCCGCGATCGAGCGCCTGATCGCGGGGGCGGGCTGGCGGGCGGCCTACCTGGCCTTCGGCCTCCTCGTGCTGGCGGGCTTCGCCCCGGTGCTCTGGTTCCTCCTGCGCGACCGGCCCGAGGACGTGGGCCAGTCCCTGGACGGGCTGCCCCGCCGCGAGGGCACCCCCGCCCCGCCCGCCCCGGGCCATTCCGTCCCCCTGCGCCAGGTACTGGCCTCGGTCCGGCGGGAGCGCAACTTCTGGGCGCTAGCCCTCATCGTCTTCTTCATCGGGGTGAACAACAACACCGTCCTGAGCCAGCTCGCCCTCTACCTGACGGACGCGGGCTTCTCGACCGCCTTCGCCGCCCTCATCTTCGGCTCGATGGGGGCCATCCGCATGATCGGGAGCATGACGCTGGGCTGGGCGAGCGACCGCGTCGGGCGCCAGCAGGCCCAGGCAATCGCCGTCGCCATCTCGGTGGCGGGCCTCGCCCTCCTCCTCCTCATCCCCCCGATGGGGAGCCCGGCCTGGATGGCCTGGCTCTTCGCCCTGGTCTACGGGATCGGGACGGGCGCGATGGGCACCTGCCACTCCGCCATGGCGGCGGACAGCTTCGGGGGGCGGTCCTTCGGCGCCGTGATGAGCCTGCTGGAGATCGCCTTCGGGCTGGGCGGGGCCCTCGGGCCGCCGCTGGCGGGGCTGCTCTTCGACCGGACGGGGAGCTACCTCATCCCCTTCAGCGTCATCCTGGCGGGGCTGGGCGCCAGCTTCTTCCTCGCGCTGTTCATGTACCGGCCGACGAGGCGGGAGGGGAATTAGGAAGTAGCCTTTCGGTCGGCCCGATTGAAAGAAACTCCTTCATGAACGGGCGGCGCCGCACAGGAAGGCGCCTTCACGTGCGCCAGAGCAGGGTGAGCAGGCAGTCTTCGCCGTCGATCTCGACCAGCTCCACCGCGGCGAGCGCCCGGCGCTCGTTGCCGGTACGGTCCAAGTAGCTCACCGTGCTCTCGCGGAGCGTGCCCGCCTCGCGCAGCCTGGCCAGGAACCCCTCGCGGTCCTCCGGCGGGGACCAAAGGCGCAGCACCTGCGGGGCGAGGCCGAGGAGCTCCTCACGGCTGTAGCCGGTGATGTCCAGGAACCGGGCGTTGACGTCCACGAAGCGGCCCTCCGCGAGGGTGGTGAGAGCCGTGGCCACCGGGCTGGCATGGAACAGCTTGGCGAACCGCCGTTCCCTCTCCAGCAAGGCGTCTCGCGACCGCACCTCCTCCGTGATGTCGCGGCAGAGCCCGAACATCGAAACCGGCCGGCCGGCTTCGTCCCGCTCCACTTCGGCCTGGGAGTCGAGCACGCGCATCTGGCCGTCGGGGCGGATGATCCGCTCCTGATGCCGGAACGGCTTGCCCGATTCCAGCGCGGCGGCCACGGCCGCGTGGACCCGGGCCCGGTCGTCGGGATGAATCCGGTTGATGAAGACCTCATAGGAGAGCGCGGTTCCGGGCTCCAATCCGTAGATCCGGCAGAGCTCGTCCGACCAGATGAGGGTGTTGGTCCCGATCTCCCAGTGCCAGCTCCCCATCCCGGCGAGCTGCTCGGCGCGCCTGAGCATGCGCTCCTGGCGCCGGGCAGGCTCCGCCGTCTGCTTCACCTCCGGACCGCCTCCCCCCATCAGCGGCCTCCTTCGCGCGCTCCTCTGGCGCGGAGCGGAAGACGACTTTCCAAGCACCCAGCACACGAAACGCCAGATTAACCGAAATTATAAGAACGGCTTACGTGGAATGTCTAGCCCGTGTACTCCACGATGTGCATTCCGAGCCCCCAGCGGTCGCCGACATAGGCGAGGCCGGTGGCGCGGTCCACGAAGACGTCGTTGGACTGGGGGCAGAACTTCTCGGCGTTCCCGGCGGGGACGTAGTAACCGGCTTCCTTGGGCCGGAAGGGGTTGGACCAGTCGATGATGCGCAGGCCCCCGTTGTACCAGACGATGTAGACCAAGTCCTCGCGCCGCATGTCGAGCCAGACGTTATGGGCGCCGTAACGGGCGCCCGTCTCGCACCAGCTCATGTCCCGGGGGCGCATGGAGACGGGATCGATCTCGGCGGGGTGGTAGGTGCTGATGGGGAGGGGGTGCAGCGGGTTCCGCACGTCATAGAAGGTGACGAAGGCGGGCGGGTGGGCGCAGTTCATGGTGACACACTCGGTCGTCACCACGGCGAACTCCCCGCCGGGGGGCACCAGGAAGGTGTGGTAGGCGCCCGGCCAGCCGTGGGTCTCGTGGGGGTTGTGGCGCCAGAGGAACCGGGGCCGCCTGGGATCGGCCGTGTCGAAGAGGGCGATGCCCCCGTTCCAGAAGCCGCAGGTGGCGTAGTTCCCCCAGGGGTTGGCCTCGTGGAGCCAGCAGCCCCAGCCCACCTGCTCGAAATCCCACGAGGGCTTCTCCCCCGCCCCCTCGTTCTGGCCCTCGATCCAGGACTGGCTCAGAAGCTCGGGCTTGAAGGGGTCGCGCACGTCGTAGATGTTCATCACCTTGCCCCGGCAGCCCTCCTTGAAGGCCGAGCAGTAGAGGAGCTTCCGCTCCCGGTCGTAGATGGGCCGGTGGACCCCCCGGCCCTCCCCCTCGATCCAGTTCACGAAGCGGGGCTTCCTGCGGTCGCCGAGGTCGAAGATGCGCATCCCCCCGACGGCCTCGGGGTCGTCGATGCCGGGCACCTTCTCGCTGTTGGTGTAGAGGGCGTCCTCGACGAGGAGCAGCTTATGGGTGCGGGCGCTCGGCCGGTCCACGATGCGGTGGACCACCCGGGGTCTCGAGGGGTCCGAGACGTCGAGGACGGTCATGCCGTTGTGGCCCAGGGCGCCCGAGGCGGCGACGTAGGCCACCCCGTCCCGCACCTGGATCTGGAAGGTGTCCCCCCAGCCGTCCAAGTCCGTGTGGCCCACGAGGCGGGTGTCCTTCTTCATTTCGGGGCGGGGGCCCGCGAGCCTCGAGGGCTCCTGGCCGTAGGGGATCATCGTGTCCCCCGCGCGGGGCGGGGCATCGTAGTGCGGCCGGGGCACGGGGGCCTCCTGACTGGATGCAAACTTAGTTGTCCCTATAGGGCTTCCTCTGCAGGTAAAGGTTCAATCGCTTTTCATAACTGGCGATGCGTACCTCACCCGCCTTCTTCTGGCGGAGGAGGTCGATGGCCTGCTGCTGGGTCTTGACGGCGTCCTCGAAGCGTCCCGCCTCGGCGTAGGCCGCGGCCAGGGTGTCCAAGTTGTACTCATCCCACCTCAGGCGAACCGACTTGATGGCGATCTCCACGGCGCGTTTTCCGTCCCGGCAGCTTGGCGGCCCGGGGCAGGTGGCGAGAAACCAGGCGAGGAAGTTGTTCGCCGCGGAGTCCTCGGGCGCCAGCCGAACCACCTTCTCTTGCGCCGCGAGCGCCTGAAGGTAAAGCTTCTTCATCAAATAGATTTCCGCCTGGTTGCTGAGAGAGAAAACATGATTCGGCTCCCTCTGGAGCACTTTCGCGATGTCCGCGAGAGCCAGGTCCAGGAGCCTCAGCCTCTTGTATATCGCGGCCCGGTTGCTGTAAGCCAGCATGTAATCCGGCTTCAACTGGATTGCCTTTGTGTGGTCCGCGACGGCAAGATCGTAAAGACCCCTGCGTCCGTAGGCGCTCCCCCGGTTGGTGTAGGCAGCGTAGCTTTCCGGCCTCAGGCGGATGTATTCCGTGTAGTAGCGGATCTGAGCCTCGTAGGACTGCGTCTCCTGCGCCTTCCGCCACAGCTCCTCCGCCGTCTGGCCCCAGGCGGGCGCGGCGGCAAAGCCGGCACACAGGAGGGCGGCCAGACCCAGCGCGGCCACCCATGCGATTTTCTTCACTCGCGGCTCCGCTCAAGCCCGAAAATATCTCTCGGAATTTCTTCAGTCCGCCTCCCGGTGGGGCTTCTTCTTCTTGAAGAGGTCCACCCGCGTCTGGTAGTCGGCGATGCGCTTCTCGCTCGCCTTTTGCTGGCGCAGCATGGCGACGGCCTGCTCCTGGGTCCGCACGGCGTCCTCCCACCGCCCGTCCTCGGCGTAGGCGGCGGCGAGGGTGTCCATGTAGGAGGCACTGTAATCAAGTCCCACGGCCTTCAGGGCGTGCTCGACGGCGCGCTTGCCGTTGCGGCAGGAGGCGGGCCCCGGGCAGGTGGCGAGGAACCAGGCGAGGGAGTTGTTGGCTGCGGCGCTGTTGGGGTCGGCTTGGTAGGCCCTCTCGAAGTCCAGCCGGGCCTCCTCCCAGCGCTTCATGGCCTTGTAGCTCTGGGCGCGCCAGCGGACGGAGGAGATGTCCTTCGGGTCGCGCTCGAAGGCCTTGGTGTACTCGATGACCGCCAGATCGTACTGCTTGCGGCCCTGGAAGATCCGCCCCCGGTTGCGGTGCGGGAGGGCGTACTTGGGGTTGACCTGGGCGGCCTTGGCGTAGTCGGCGAGAGCGAGGTCGATCTGCCCCTTGTTCTCGTAGGCGACGGCCCGGTTGTTGAAGGAGACGTGGTCGTCCGGCACGGCGCCCAGGTGCTTGTTGTAATCCGCGATGGCCAGGTCGTACAGCTCCTTGTCCAGGTAGAGATAGCCGCGGTTGCGGTTGAAGTAGGTGTCGGAGGGGTTCAGGCGGATGGCCTGGGTGTAGTCCTGGATGGCCTCGTCGGTCATCTTGGCCAGCTCGCGGGCGCGCCCCCGGTGGTAGAAGTTGTAGGCTTCGCCCGGCTCCATCTGGATGGCGCGGTTCAGGTCCTCGATGGCCGCCGGATAGTTCTTCCGGTCGATCTGGAGGCGGCCGCGGTTGCGGTGGTAGAGAGGCTTGCCGCCATCGAGCCGGATGGCCTCGGTGAGATCGGAGAGCGCGAGGTCGTGCATCTTCTTGTCGTGGTAGGCGACGCCGCGGTTGTTGTAGGCCAGGGCGTAGTTCCGGTCCAGCTGGATGGACCTGGAGTAGTCCGCGATGGCCAGGTCGAACTGCCCCTTGTCCAGGTAGACGTTGCCCCGGTTGTTGTAGGCCAGGGCGAAGTCGGACTTCATCTGCACCGACCGGTTGCAGTCGGCCAGGGCGAGGTCGGTGAGCTTCTTCGTCCGGTAGGCGATGCACCGGTTGTTGTAGCCGACGTAGTCGTCCGGGCGGAGGCGAAGATACTCGGTGTAGTAGCGGATCTGATCGTCGGGCGAGGTGGCCTCCCTCCCCCGGCGGAACCACTCCTCCGCCGTCTGGCCCCAGGCCGGGACGGAAAGCATCCAGAGCAAGAACGCCAACCCGCACAGTGCCGCCCACCGCAAACGCCGCATGCCCGCCACCCTCCAGAGAGCCCCTGCCGAACGAGTTAAAGAAAGGGAACCGGCGCGCATTATCCGCCGGGAGATGCGTACTTCTCAAGAGGGAAGCAGAAAGGCTATCCGGGAAGAGAAACTTTCAGCTCCCCGGCGAGGGAGGCGACCTCCGCCCAGACGGCCGCGTCGATGGGGACGCCCTCGCGCAGGCGGCGTTCGCGCTCGGCGAAGCCGCGCTCGCCGGGGATGCGGATTTCCGGGGCCCCGGGTGCCTTTCGCGAGCCTTTCACTTCCCGGATGTGGACGGCGGCGGCCCGGCGGAATTCCCCGGGGTCGCCGAAGGCGGCGGGGTCGATGGCAATGAGGAGCTCCCCCTTGTCGTAGCGCCCCTCGCGGACGGCCTGGCCCAGGGGCTTCCCCACCTTGGCCCCGAGGAGAGGGCCCGCCAGCAGCCCCATGAAGAGCGACAGGCCATAGCCCCGGTGCCCGCCGAAGGGGGCGACCGCGCCCGCCGCCGCCTCGGCCGGATCGGTCGTGGGCCGGCCGTCCGGCCCGACGGCCGCCCCGGGCGGGAGTCTCTCCCCCCGGGCCTTCGCCCGGAGGACGGAGCCGAAGGCGATCTCGCTCGTGGCGAAGTCGAGGAGGAGGGGCCGGCCGTCCTCACCCGGAAGGGCGATGGCGAGGGGGTTCGTGCCCAGCACGCGCTCGCCGCCCCCGAGCGGATGGACCAGGGGCTGCACCACGCCCATCAGGAGGCCCGCCAGGCCCTCCCGGGCGATGTGCTCGGCGTAGTAGCCCGCCATGCAGATGTGGTCGGCGTTCACCACCCCGACCGCGCAGCAGCCGGCGCGCGCGGCCTTGCGGGCGGCCAAGCGCGCCCCGTAGAGGACGCCCACCGGGCCCAGCGCACGGCCGGCGTCCACCAGGGCGCTGGCCTCGCGCTCCTCCGTCACCCGGGGGCGCGCCCTCGGGTCGATCATGCCGGACTGGATGCGCCGGATCATCATGGGCAGCCGGAGGAGGCCGTGCGTGCCGTAGCCGCGCAGGTCGGCCTCCAGCAGGACGTCGGCCGCCACGGCCGCGTCCTCCGGCCCGCAGCCCGCGGCCGTGAACAGGCGCTCCACCAGGCCGCGCAGGGCGCCGGCGGGAAAGACGCGGGGGGAATCGGAGGGCATGCGGGGTATCTCCGTGCACGAGCAAGCGCAGGGGCGCCCGATTGAACGCCCCTGCGGGGAATATCCGCCCCGGAAGGCTTGTTTTTCCCTACAGGTCCGGCGCGGGCGCGGCGATGCTGGGCCGGCTGACCCGCATCATCCAGCAGTAGATCTCGATGCGGTTCTCGTCGGGGTCGAGGAAGTAGAAGGCGTGGCTCCCGCTGCCGCCCACGAAGCTGTCCCCGTCCGAGCCCTCGGGGCCGTGGGTGTAGGGCCCCGAAACGAGCTGGATGCCCTTTCCCCGGACGTGCTGGAGGGCCTCGAGCCAAGTCTCCCGGTCGTGGGCCTCGAAGGCGATGTGGTGGAGCCCGGCCTGGGTGCGCTTCTCGGAGTCGCCGAGGGGCATGCCGGCCTTGCGCGCGTCCTCCGCCAGCTCGAAGAACACGAGGTCGTGGTGCATGTCGCCGCAGCGCATGAAGCAGATGGGGCGGCGGAAGTCGGGCGGGCCCCACTTGCCCGTGAGCTTCAGGCCGAGGACCTCGCGGTAGAACTGGATCGAGCGCCCCACGTCCTTCACATGGATACCGATGTGGCCGACACGCTTGACGAAGCAGGGCATATCTACCCTCCCCCTGTCTTGAGAGGCGGCGCCTCCCGCCGGACCGATGGCATGGCCGCGAAGCCGCCATTGTAGCATGCCCGCCGCCGCCTTGACTCCGGGGGTTTCCCCGCCCATTCTCTATCCGGCCGCCGCGGGCGGCGCGCATTCCCCCATTGAGGAAAATCCCGGCCATGAAGAACCGGCTGACCTTCACCACGGCCGCCACCCTCGTGATTCTGATCGTCCTGGGCTCCCTGCTCGCGTGGAGGCTCTCGGGGACTCCGAGCGGCCAGGAGGACGTCGAGCGCATCGTCCGCCAGTACCTCCTCAAGAACCCCGAAGTCATCGCCGAGGCCATCGCGTCGCTCGAGCAAAAGCGGGAGGCCGCCCAGACGGCGGCCGCGAACCAGGCGCTCGGCCAGAACCAGGGCCCGCTCTACAACGACGCCGAGGCGCCCGTGGGCGGGAACCCCCAGGGGGACGTGACCATCGTCGAGTTCTTCGACTACCGCTGCGGCTACTGCCGGAAGGTGCACCCGGCGGTGGAGAACGTCCTCAAGAAGGACGCCAAGGTCCGCATCATCTACAAGGAGTTCCCCATCCTGGGCCCGCCCTCGGTCCTCGCGGCCCGGGCCGCCCTCGCCTCGCGCGCCCAGGGAAAGTACGTCGCCTTCCACAACGCACTCATGTCGGGCGGGGGCTCGTTCAGCGAGGCGGAGATTCTCGAGACGGCGGCCTCGGTGGGGCTCGACTCCGAGCGGTTGAAGAAGGACATGGCGGCGCCCGAGATCGAGGCGATCCTGCAGAAGAACTTCGCCCTGGCGCAGGCGCTCGCCATCCGGGGGACGCCGGCCTTCGTCGTCGGGAAGAAGCTCATCCCGGGCGCCATGGAGGAGGCGGACCTCGCCGGCTTGATCCAGGAGGCGCGGGCCGGGAAGTAGCCCCGCGGGAGGCGCCCGTTGAAAGGGTTGCTCGGCACCCAAGACGGCCAAAAGCTGGACGAGAAGGCGTTCCTCGAAGGGCCGCACTCCCGGAAATGGGAGGCGGCCTTTCTTTTCCGCGTGGCGTTGGAGTTCGTGCGGGGGCTCCGAAAGCTCCATTTCCTGGGCCCTTGCGTGACGGTCTTCGGCTCGGCCCGCATCCAGGAGGGGCACCCCTACTACGAGCTGGCGCGCGAGGTGGGCCGCGAGATCGTGAAGCTGGGCTTCACGGTGATGACGGGGGGCGGGGGCGGTCTCATGGAGGCCGCCAACCGGGGGGCCAAGGAAGGCGGCGGCCGCTCGGTCGGATGCAACGTCCAGCTCCCCCACGAGCAGAAGCCGAACGCCTACCTCGACCACTGGGTGACCATCCGCTACTTCTTCATCCGGAAGGTCTTCCTTTTCAAGTACTCCTACGCCTTCGTCGTGATGCCGGGCGGCATCGGGACGCTGGACGAGCTGTTCGAGGCGTACACCCTGATCCAGTGCGGGAAGATCCAGGACTTCCCCATCGTCCTGATGGGGCGGCACTACTGGGAGCCCCTTCTCGGGCTCCTCAAGGAGATGGCGGGAGAGGGAACCATCTCGCCCACGGACCTCGACCTCATCCTCGTCACGGACTCGGTCGAGGAGGCGATGGCGCACATCGAGCGCCACTCGGTGGTGAAATTCCGCCTGCGCAAGACGCTCCTGCCGGTGCGGATGCTGGCGGAGTAGGGGAATCGATCAGGCGCAGCGCCGCAGCAGCATCATCCGGAGGGCCTGCAGGGAGGCCTGGCAAGCGGGGCATCGGAGCGGGTCCCGGCCGCACCAAGCGTCATCCACCGGGGGCCGCAGCGTCCGCCCCATGGGCTCGAAGCAAAGGAACCCCTCTCCCGGGAAATCCACCCGGAAGGGGCAACCCAGGTTCATCCGGTTCGCCGGCTCCCGCGCCGCCTCGAACGCCTCCGGACCCGGGATCATGACGGCCTCCTGGCAGGAGCGGGCTAGGGAAGCTGGCCCCCGGTCCGGAGCGCCACGCTCCGCTGGAAGCCCGTGTAGACGGGACAGTGCAGATGGTCGCCCTTGCACCAGCCCTCGATGATGTTCTCGGGAGGCTTGGCGTACTCGTCCAGCCAGGGGTCGAAGCAGAGGATTCCTTCTTCCTCGGAGTCCTCCCGGTAGGGGCAGCAAGATTCGAGGGCCTGCTTGTCGGATGGGGGCATGGGCATGTCTCCATATACCGGACGTTTCTATCCGAAATATGCCCTCATCTCGTCCGCTCTGCAAGCGCTTTCCGCATGCGAATTTCGGACTCCACTCACCGGGTCCGCAGGACGACGAGGTGATCCGTCCCCGACTCGGGCGCCCACACCTCCCCCGGGCGGCCCAGCATCTGGCGGACGCGCGCCCCGGGGCGCGGGCTCGGGAAGGCCTGGAATTTCTCCGTCTCCGGATCGAAGCGGACGACGGCGTTGGCCGAGAAGTCGGTGAGCCAGACGATGTCCCTTTCGTCCACGTAGACCGAATAGGCGCGCGGGCTCCCGCCCGGGAGCTTCCACACCTTCCACCCCTTCGTCTTCGGGTCGAAGCGGCTCACGTTCCCGCTGTTCCACTCACTGATCCAGAGCCTCCCCTTGGAATCGGACCATACCCGCCGCGCCCCCTGCTCCGGCGTCGGGGGCTCGATCACCTCGGCCGCGCCCGTCCCGGTATCGATGCGGGCGAGATAGCTCCCCGCCAGGGAGACGTAGTAGACGGAGCCGTCCGGCGTCGCGGCGATGCCGTAGGGGCCGCGCCCCTTGGGCGCGTCATAGACCTTCACCTGCCCCGTCCTGGGGTCGACGCTGCCGTACACCCCGTTCTGGCCCGTGAACCAGAGGACGCCCCGGCCGTCGAAGGCGGCGGTGTTCAGGTTGGCGTAGCCCCGGCCGGCGAGCGGGTAGCGCTTCACCGCGCGCGTCTTGGGGTCTACCCGCACGATGGCGTTCAGGCCGCTGTCGGTGACCCAGGGAGCGCCGTCCGGCCCGACGATCACCCCGTGGGGTGCGGACCCCCCGCCGAGGGGGATGTGCTCCGTCCTGCCCGTCTTCGGGTCGAGCCAGCCCAGGGCCCCCTGGTGCTGGGCGGTGTACCAGACCCCGCCACCGGCGGCGGGGGCCACATCGTGCGGATGGGCACCCTTGGGCACGGGGTAAGACCGCATCTCCACCTTCGCCGCACCTGCCTCGCCCCCGGCGGCGGCTCCCAGCGCCAGGAGCACGGCCGCAACCGCGATTCTCAGCCCCATCGTCTCCCCTCCCTTGCGGCGAGGCCGGGCGGCGGCCGGGCCGGCTTCGCCGGATGCGGAATGTCTATCCACCTCAACACCACCCCCCAAAAGCTCCCCCCTGAGGGGGAGAGCGCAAACCCTTCCGCCCCCTGGGGGGAGGGAGCGAATCGATGGGGGG
>Ga0326597_10012316_pt1 | contig 11276 bp, 8 predicted proteins | sample RVTome_12_FD_203789 | JGI IMG/M metagenome (GOLD analysis project Ga0326597, IMG submission 203789) | Soil microbial communities from uranium-contaminated site in the Upper Colorado River Basin, Wyoming, United States - RVT100D185 | ecosystem: Environmental > Terrestrial > Soil > Contaminated >... | reverse complement strand
GGCTCACGCGCGAGCTGACCGCCCGCGGCATCGATGCGGTGGGCGTGGATGCGTGCGCGGCGCTCATCGAGGACGCGGCGGCAACGGGCGGCGGCCGTTTCTACGTGCGCGGCTACGCCGCGCTGGCCGCCGATCCGCTCGCATTCGGGCGCTTCGCCGCCGCGGTGTGCAACTTCTCGCTGTTCGAGCGTGACCTGGCACCGTTGCTGGGCGCGCTGCACGCGTTGCTGGAAGTGCCGGGGGATCTGTTCATCCAGAGCGTGCATCCCGGCGCCAGACCCGACGGCGGCCGCGAGGACGGCTGGCGGCTGGAGACCTTCTCGCTGCTGGGCGAGGGCGACACCGTGGCCATGCCGTGGTATTTCCGCACGCTGGACTCGTGGCGGCGCAGCCTCGCGCTGGCAGGATTTGACCGCGTGCGCGATGAGCACATACACCACCCCGCCAGCGGCGCGCCGCTGGCGCTGATCCTCTGCGCAGCGAAGTGCCGCTGATCCCGATCAGACGCGACGCGGTGACGGCGCGCGAGCTGCTTCGCCCGGTAGAAGGCCCGCTTGCGGACGAATCCCGGTTGCTGCCTCGCCAACGCGTGCTTCGCCGGCAAGCCGGCTCCTACCAGGTGCGGGCGTTGGGACGCGGTAAGGCCATGCCGCGACGCGCTCACTCCGCCGCGCTGGCGAGCTGGCGGGCGACGAGCTGGCGATACAGGCCGCCTTGCGCCAGCAGCGTGTCGTGGTCGCCGGTTTGCGCGACGCGCCCGCGATCCAGCACCACGATGGCATCCGCGTTGCGCACCGTGGACAGCCGGTGCGCGATCACCACCGTGGTGCGCTGGTGCATCAGATCCTCCAGCGCGTGGCGCACGGCCGCCTCGCTGACCGCGTCCAGGTGCGAGGTGGCCTCGTCCAGGATCAGGATCGGCGCGTCCTTCAGGAACGCGCGCGCGATCGCGACGCGCTGGCGCTGCCCGCCGGACAGGCGCAGCCCGCGCTCGCCCACCGGCGTGTCCAGCCCCTGCGGCAACGCGGCGACGAAGTCGGCCAGCGCCGCGCGGCGGATCGCCTCGTGCACCTGCTCGTCGCTGGCGCCCGGGCGCGCCATCAGGATGTTGGTCTTCAGCGACTCGTGGAACAGGTAGGTGTCCTGGCTGACCAGCGCGATGCGCGCGCGCAGATCCTTGAGCGCGAACGCGCGCAGGTCGTGGCCCAGCATGCGCACGGCGCCCGTGTCCGGATCCCAGAAGCGCAGCAGCAGGTGTGCCACCGTGGTCTTGCCGGCGCCGGACGGCCCGACCAGCGCGACCGTGCTGCCGGCGGGCACCTGGAAGCTGGCTTCGCGCAGTGCGTCCACGTGCTGGCCTTCGTAACGGAAGCTCACGCGGTCGAGTTCCAGCGCCGGCGACTGCGCGCTGACGCCCGGTGCATCCAGATCCACGCCCGGCCCGTCGCGCACCGGCACCGGCTGGCGATCCACCGCGTGCAGCCGGCGCGTCGCGCCCAGCGTGTCGGCGAGCTGGCGGCCCACGTGCGCGATCTCGGATACCGGCAGGAACGCGGACAGCGCGAGCAGGGTCAGCAGCGGCAGCAGCGCGACGGGCACCTGACCGGCCTGCACCTGCCACGCGCCGGCGATGACCACCGCGAGCCCACCCAGCCCGGTCGCGATCTCCAGCGCCGCGGTCTGCCAGGTCAGGTTGCGGAAGAACGGCAGGCGGATGGCGAGGTGCGCGCGCACGCGATCGGTGAACTCGGCGCGCCGGTGCGCCACCTGCTGGAAGGCCACGATCTCGTGCAGCCCCTGCACGCTGTCTACAACGTGCGCGTTCAACTCGGCGATGGACTCGCGCGCGCGCGAGCCCAGCGCGTCGATGCGCCCGCGCAGCATGAACGGGCTCAGCCCCACGACGAGCAGGAACGGCGCCAGCGCGAGGGCCAGCGGCGGCGCGAAGTGCCACAGCACCGCCATCACCAGCGACGGCACCAGCACCGCGACGAAGGCCGGCGCGATGGTGTGCGCGAAGAAGTACTCCACAAGCTCCACGTCGTGCGTGGCCATCGCGACCAGATCGCCCGAGCGCCGCCGCACCAGGAACGCCGGCGCCAGCGCGTCCAGCTTGTTGAACAGCGCGATGCGCATTTGCGCCAGCATGCGAAACGCCATGTCGTGCGCGACCCACGATTCGAGCCAGTGCAGCACGCCGGCCAGCGGCGCGAGCAGCGCGAGCCACCACAGCCAGTGCGCGAAGGGCTGGCCCTGCTTGACCGCGGCGACCGCCAGCGCGCTGAGCAGGCCCACGCCGATGAAGGCCAGCACGCGCGCGACGCCGAAGCCGAAGGTCAGGCTCAGCTTCCCCTTCCACGGCCGCACCTGGCGCGTGAGCTCGCGGATCACGCCGCCCCAGCCCAGATCGTCGGCTCTCAGGATGTCGTCGGCCGGCGCCGGTCCCGCGGCGGGCACCGGCAGTTCGTCCTCCGCTGCCGCGTCGGCCAGGATCGCATCGCCCGATCCGCTCGGCTGCTCGATCTGCGACGCCATCAGCGCGTGGTAGGGCCCGCGCGCGGCGAGCAGCTCGCGGTGCGTGCCCTGCTCCACCACGCGGCCCGCGTCCAGCACCAGGATCCGATCGCAGTCGATCACGCTGGACAGCCGGTGCGCGAACACCAGCGTGGTGCGCCCCTGCATCAGCCGGTCCAGCGCTTGCTGGATCACCGCCTCGTTCTCCGCGTCCACCGCCGACAGCGCCTCGTCCAGCACCAGGATGGGCGCATCGCGCAGCAGCGCGCGCGCGATCGCGATGCGCTGGCGCTGCCCGCCGGACAGGCGGATGCCGCGCTCGCCGATCACGGTGCCGTAGCCGTGCGGCAGGCGGCGGATGAACTCGTGCGCGTTGGCCTGGCGCGCGGCGCGTTCGAGTTCGTCCTGCGTCGCGTGCGGGCGGCCGAAGCGCAGGTTCTGCTCCACCGTGCCGTGGAACAGGTAGGTGTCCTGGCTGACCACCGCGACGTGCCGGTACAGCGCGTCGGGCGTGAGTTCACGCAGGTCGCGCCCGCCCACGCGCACGCAGCCGCGGTCCGGATCGTGAAAGCGCAGCAGCAGCTTGACGATGGTGGACTTGCCGGCGCCGCTGGAGCCGACGAAGCCGACCCGCTCGCCGCTGGCGACCGTGAAGTCCAGCCCCACGTGCGCCGCCGCGCGCCCGCCCGGGTACGCGAAGGACACGTCGTCGAAGCGCACGCTGGCATCGTCGGTGTGCTGCGCCGTGCCTGGCCAGCGCACCACCGGGCGCGCATCGAGCAACTGGAAGATCCCTTGCGCGGCCGACAGCCCCACCATGCCGTCGTGCAGCAGGGTGCGCAGGTCGCGCTGCGGGCGGAAGGTTTCCACGCCCGCCATCAGCACCATCAGCAGCACCTCGATGCTGGTGTCTCCCGCCTGCACGCGGTACGCGCCAACGCCCAGCGTGAACGCGGCGCCCACCGCAATGCCGGTGTCGGTGATGCCGCGCGTGAGCGAGTTCGTCGCCAGCACCCACATCGTGCTGCGGAACACCTCGTGCGCCTTGTCCGCCAGCAGCCTGCCTCGCGCCGCGCCCTGGCCGAAGGCCTTCAGCGTCGCCAGCCCCTGTATCGAATCGAGGAACTCCGCCGCGAACGACTTGTACGCGTCGCGCCGGCGCATCGACGATGAGCTGTCCCACTTCTGGAACAGCGTGGGCGCCAGCATCGTGATCCACGCGAAACCGAGCAGCAGTGCGGCCAGCGTCAGATCGAAGAAGGCCAGCAGCACGAACACCACCAGCGGCGTGATCGCGGCGACGAACAGTTGCGGCAGGAAGCGGCCGAAGTAGGTCTCGAGCTGCTCCACGCCTTCCACCGTGGCCAGCAGCGCATCACCGGTGCGCGACAGCCCGAAGTATGCCGGCCCCAGGCTCACGACCTGATCGAACAACCGCTCGCGCAGCGCGAGCTGCACCCGCGCGGCGGTCTCGTGCGCGACCATCGCGCGCCAGTACTCCAGCACCCCGCGCAACACCATCACCACGGCGACGGCCAGCGCTGGCACGATCAGATCGGCGGCTGGCGTGCCCTGGTACACCAGCGCCAGCAGCCAGCCGAGCAGCGCCAGGCGCGCCACGCCCACGGTCGCCGACGCCACGCCAACGAGCACCGCGCATGCGATACGCCCGCGCACGCCGCGCGTGAGCTGCCACAGACGGGGATCGAGGAACATGGGACGTGACGATACCCGAGTCCACCCCCTCACCCCTACCCTCTCCCCCGTGTCGGGGGAGAGGGGGTGTCCAACCTCCCCGCTCGCCAGGCACCTCCTCTCCCCGCTTGCGGGGAGAGGACCGAGGTGAGGGGGCACGAACGCAGGCTCCATGTCCAGGACAGCCGCTCTGCCCCTTGCAGGGGGAGAGGGACCTTTCGTGGTCGCGCGGACCTCCTTCTACGCCGCGATCTCTTTCCTCCTCCTCTCCCCGCTTGCGGGGAGAGGACCGAGGTGAGGGGGCACGAACGCAGGCTCCATGTCCAGGACAGTCGCTCTGCCCGCGCGGCGGGGAGCGGAGGTGGATGTACGCGCTTTCGCACCGGAAGGCTTGCGCCCGGCCGCGGTTGCGGGGAATCTGGGCTATCGACCCGGCAACCTGGAGCCCGAGCCCATGATCCTCGACTGCGAGCACGCCAGCGACGGCGTCGCGGTGATCACGATGAACCGGCCCGAGGCGCGCAACGCGCTGTCGGCGCAACTACGCGAGGCCCTGTGCGAGACGCTGACAGGACTTGCCGCGGACGCCACGGTGCGCGCGGTGGTGCTCACCGGCGCGGCCGGGCACTTCTGCGCCGGCGGCGACATCCGCACGATGGGCGAGACCGATCCGCGGGCGCTGCGCGAGCGCATGGACGCGATGGTGCGCGCGGCCAGCCTGGTCGGCGCGTTTCCCAAACCGCTCGTGGCCGCGGTGGCGGGGCACGCCGCCGGTGCCGGCGTCGGGCTCGCGTGCCTGTGCGACGTGGTGGTCGCCGAGGAGAGTTCGACCTTCACGCTGTCGTTCCTGCGCATCGGTCTGGGGCCCGACTGGGGCGTGACGCACACGGTGGCACGGCGCGCCGGCGCCGCGGTGATCCAGCGCCTGCTGCTCACGCGCGAAGGCGTCAAGGGCCCCGACGCGCTGCGGCTGGGAATCGTGGACGTGCTCACCTCGCCTGGCGGTGCGCTGGCGGCCGCGCTGGACCAGGCGCACAACCTCGCCGCCGGGCCGCCGCAGGGCATCGCCGCGGTGAAGCGGTTCACCGGCGACGCGGACGCGCTGCGCGATGCACTGCAGCGCGAGGCGGCGCTGCAACTCGAGCGCTTCATGTCGCCCGAGCATGCCGAGGGCATCGCCGCGTTCCGCGACAAGCGCACTCCGGACTTCGGCCGTGCCTAGCCCGGCACCGCGCGGGCGCGAGCGCCGCATCGTCAACAGCCGGGAGCCGGCGCGCGGTATTACCCGCGTGCGGTGCGCCGCGGCGCACCGCGACCATTCCGGCCGGTGGCCGTTACACCACATCACGATGCGAGGTGAGCGCACATGACGCGAGAAGACCCGCTGCCGTTCGCGGCGCTGATGGGCGTGGAGATCGTCGAGCAGGGTCCGGACAAGGTGGTCGGCCGGCTGCGGGTGCGCGCCGAACTGTGCACGCGCCCGGCGGTGCTGCACGGCGGCGCGGTGATGGCGCTGGCCGACACGCTGGGCGCCGTCGCGACGCTGGCGAACCTGCCCGCCGGCTGCGGCACCACCACGGTGGAGAGCAAGACCAACTTCATCGCCGCGGTGCCCGAAGGCGACACCGCGACTGCGGAATGCACCCCGGTGCACCGCGGGCGCACGACGATGGTATGGCAGACCCGCATCACGCGCGGCGACGGACGCCTCGCCGCGGTAGTCACGCAGACCCAGCTGGTGTTGCCCGGCCGCGAATGAGGCGGTGATGTGGAGCGGTTCGCGAGCTGGCGCTCGCGCCTACGGGATGTGGGGGGACGGCGCGCGGTTCGCGAGCTGGCGCTCGCGCCTACGGGATGTGGGGGGACGGCATGCGGTTCGCGAGCTGGCGCTCGCGCCTACAGGGCGCGGCGCAGGATCAGCGCGCCGTCGGTGCCGGCGTGCACCTGGAAGCCGCGCGGCACCACGGTGGTGGTCTGATCCTCGACCACCACGGCCGGCCCGTGGATCGCGCCGCGCCGCACGTCGCTGCGCCGGTATATCGCCGCCGCGGTGTAGTCCGCGGCCTCGACATCGAACAGTGCACGCGTGCCGGCGGCCTGGGGACTTGTCTCGGCTCCCGCGGCCGGCACCGCGTCCGTTGACTGCGCCGGCGCGGCCAGGCTGAGCGCGAAGGTCAGCACCTCGGCGTCCATGCCCGGGATGGTGCGCCCGTACAGCCGCGCGTAGGTCTCGTCGAAACTTCGTGCCAGGGTCTGCGCATCCGGCTCGGTCAGTTCCCCCGCCGGCAGCATCACCTCCACCTCGAAGGTGCGCGCGCTCTGCGGCGCGAAGTCGTCGATGAGGCAGATCTTCGCGGTGGTGCCGCCCATGTCGAAGGACAGCACGCGGCGCAGATCCAGCCGGCGCGCGATCGCGCAGGCGAGGATCGCGCCGCCGGCCGGCCCCGACTCGACCAGCCGGATCGGATGGCGCGTCGCGGTCGCGACCGTGGTCAGTCCGCCGCCGGAGGTCATCAGCAGCAGCGGGCATGCCAGCCCGGCCTGCTGCAGTTCTGCCTCCAGGCGCCCCAGGTAGCCGGCCATCAGCGGCTGCACGTACGCGTTCGCGCACGCGGTGGACATGCGCTCGTACTCGCGGATCTCGGGGCACACCTGCGAGGCCAGTGTCACGTACACGCCGGGCAGGCGCTGCGCGATGCGCGCACCGACCCACTGCTCGTGCTCCGGATTCGCATAGCAGTGGATGAAACCCACGGCCACGCTTTGCACCTGTTCGCGCTCGAGCCGGTCGATGGCCGCCGGTGCAATAGTACATCGGCGCCGCAGGCACGTTGACGCAGCTTGCGCATCGCGAAAGCGCGGCCGACCATCGATTTTTCCGCAGCCGGAAGCTCGTCGCGCTCGCGCCGTGCGCGGCAGCGCGCGGGCGATGCGTGCCGCGCACGTTGTCGTTCGCAGCGCAATCCGACGGTTGGTGTGCCGCTACCCGCTGGCGCGCTCGCGCGCGCGTGACTCGAGCCATTAGGGCAGTTCGCGCACACCCCGGCCGGAGGTGGCACAGGTGCGAAAGAGCGGTGGCCTCGATATCCAGGGTCTCGCCGCCAGCATCGCGCACAGTTCGGCGGCCGTGCCGTCGGCACCCGCGAGGTCGGCCTTGTTCACCACCAGTGCGTCTGCGATTTCGAGCAGGCCCGCCTCGAGTGCCTGCACGCCGTCGCCCGCGCCGGGCGGACACAGCAGCAAGCGGGTCTGCGTGATGCTCGCGATCCCGACGTCGGATTGCCCGGTGCCCACGGTCTCCACCAGCACATAGTCAAAACCCGCAGCGTCGAGCATCTTGACCACAGCTCCGGTCGCGCCGCTAACGCCACCGGGGTGGCCACGCGCCGCGAGCGAGCGGATGTAGACGTCCGCGTGCGCCTGGATGTCGGCCATGCGGATGCGATCCCCCAGTACCGCACCGCCAGAGAAAGGACTCGACGGGTCGACGGCCACGACCGCCACGCGCCGGCCGCGCGCGAGCAGCTCCTTGACGAGTGCGCCGACCAGTGTGGACTTTCCCGCACCCGGCGGGCCGGTGATGCCCACCAGCCGCGCGCGTCCGCACAGCGGCGCGAAGCGCGCGCACAACGCACGGCCTTCTGCGGTGCCGTTCTCGATCGCGCTGATGCCGCGCGCGAGCGCACGTCGGTCGCGCTGCAGGATACGGTTGGCGAGATCGCCGCCGGCCGCAGTAGCGCACATCGCGGCGGTGTGCTCGCCGAGCAACGGCGGCGGCCCGTATTCCTGGCGCATGCCGGCGACACGCAGCGGATTGCCGATCGCGCGCAACGTCCCGCCCGGGCACGCAATCGACGCAACCATGCCGCGTTCGCGCGTCAGTTCCGAGGCAAGCGCTCGTTCCAGCGTCTCGACGGGCGCTACCACGACACCCAGCGGAGCCAGGCGCGCACTCCAGGACGACATGGTGTCGGATCTGAACAGGTCCGCCAGCGCGGCGAGCACCGTCTCGCGATTCTCGCGGCGCGCGCTCATGGTCGCGAAGAGGGGATCCTCCAGCCACTGCATACGGCCCGCCTCGACGCAAAAGCGCCGCCAGAATTCATCGTGTGAGATGAACACGACGAGCCAGCCGTCGCGTGTCCCAAACACCTGTGCGGGCACGATGTACGGATGCGCCGAACGTGCCATGCGCTGCGCGGGCTCGCCGGCATTGAGCCAGGCGCCTGCCAGGTAATTGAGCTGCGACAGCATCACGTCGTACATCGACAGGTCGATCTGCCCGCCCTTGCCCTCGACGATCTTCGCCAGCAGGCCCAGGGCACCCATCATGCCCGCCGAATTGTCCACCGCGGAATACCCGGTCTTCGCCGGCGGTCCGTCCGGCTCGCCAGTGATCGTCATCACGCCCGTCACCGCCTGGATGACGTAGTCGTAGGCGGGTCGATCAGCGTAACTGCTCTGCATCCCGTAACCCGTGAGCGCGACGCAGACCAGCTTGGGATTAACGCCCGCGAGCGCCTCGTAAGTGAGTCCCAGCTTGCTGATCGCCGACGGGCGGAGATTCGCGATCAGCGCGTGCGCGCGCGCCGCGAGAAGGACCCGCGAGCATGTGCCCTATGGCTCATCGTTGCACCTGCAACGCGCGCGCGGTGTGCAGCGGCGCCGCTCCTGCCGGGCTCGGGTGCCAAGGCTTGCGGTCGCCGGGCTGTGCGTTGTAACGGGTTGTGCTCATACACGGCAATCCGGCCAGTGCCGAGCAAACGCCGGCGCGGGACGCCGTCAGGCCAGCGCGAGTACCGCCAGCAACAGTATCAGCGTCACCCCTTGAAGCCCGATGCGCGCGACCATGTACTGGCCGGCATGCTCGCGGTCGAACCTGCCGCCACGCATCATCGACACGATCCCCAGAGCGAGCGCGCCGGCGGTGGCGAGCACCGCCAGCGTGATCAGCATTTCCGCGAACGTCATGACCACTCCTGCCGAGGCTTTGCGTACGGAGGCGTAGCTGCGATCTGTCCCATCGGGGCCGCCACGCCCCCGTTGCAAACGCTAGCAGCCCGCGCGACAGCGGCCTTGATCTGGATCAATTGCGTCGTGTTGCGGCGGCCACATGCTGTGCCCGGCATTGCTTCACCCGCGGAGACTTCGCGCATGCCGTTCGATCGTCCTTTCGACAATGCCGGCATGCCGCTGCGCGCGCTGCTCGATGTGCTACCGGTCGTGGCGCGCGGTCCGCTGTCGCTGCTGCCACAGCGAGCCCACTCGATGATGCTGTGCGCGACGCTCAATCGTTTGCTCGCCCCGGAGCTGCGCGCTGCAGAGCTGGATTTTCTGACACAGCGCAGCCTTGCCATCCACATACCCGAGTTGAACACGCGCTTTTGCATCACGCTCGCGGGCGCGCGGCTGGTGCCTGCCACCGCGCGTTGCGCCGATCTCACACTTCGCGGCGGCTTGCGCGAGTTCCTCGAACTCGCGTTGCGCGAGGAGGACCCGGACAGCCTGTTCTTTCAGCGCCGCTTGCACCTGGACGGCGACGTGGAACTGGGGCTGGCGCTGAAGAATTTCCTCGACGCACTCGAGATCGATCAGTCGCGGCTACCCACGATGCTGCGCCCGCTCGCGATGCGCGCACGCAAGGCGGCGCTGCGCGCGCTCGGCTACGGCGCGCGCAGCGCCATCCCCGGCGAGCCATACCAGTAGCCGTGGCAGCGACCTGCCGGCATGTACTGATCGAGCACGTCCGCTGCCGGCTGGCTGTGCGCGGCGCTGCGCGCGTGGTCATGGGCCGCGACCACGCACGCCGTGTGCTCCCACTGCGGACTGATCCGCAGCACCTCGATGCCCAGATCGCGGATCGCGGGCAGTTCGCCGAGCAGGCACAGCGTGCGGGCAGACTGCGTCATGATGCCGTTGAGCACGACAAATGGCTCTCCGTCGCGGGTGCAGACCAGACGCCCGTCGGGATCATCCAGGCAACGAAATCCACAGTCGTCCTTGCCCAGACCGTGCGCGCGCGCGGTGAAGCAGCGTGCCGACCAGGCGAGCGGCATGCGCCCGTAGGCGAACAGCTCGGTCTGTACCCCGGGCGGACGCGCGCGGTGCAGGGTCGCGATGGACTCGCCTGACAACTCGACCGGCGGCACCCAGCGGCGCAGCCCCAGCCCTGCGAGCACGCCGAGCGTGCGCGGGTTGTAGATGTTGACACCCGGCCCGGTCACGAACTCCACCCCTTGCTCGCCCAGCATGTGCACCGCGGCCATGTCGTTCGCTTCCACCGGGTAGCGCGCGTTCGCGCACAGCCGGCGCATCGCTCCCAGTTCGGATTCGGCCTCGACCAGCGCGAGCGTGGACAGCACCACCTCCTTGCCGGCTGCGGTGAGCATGTCGGCGATCTCCAGCCACTCGCGGGGGGTCAGCGCGCGGCGCTTCGCGCACACCGTCTCGCCCAGGCACACGATGTCCAGCGGCCAGTCCGCGGCCTGGGTGTAGAAGTCCCACAGCTTTTCCGCCGGCCAGTAGTAGGGCACAGGGCCGAGCGAGAGCTTGCACGGGGTGTTCACACCATCACCGCGTCATTGCCAGGTGCGGCTGTAGGCGCCGAGCGTGGTCTGCGTGCCTTCCGACACGCGCGACAGTTCGCGCAACCACTCGGGGGCGGCCACGAAGCGCTGCGGATCGCGCCGGCACGCATCGATCGCGGCGCGCCACACCCGCGTGACCTGCGCAACATAGGCCGGGCTGCGCTGGCGGCCCTCGATCTTGACCGCGGCCACGCCCGCGGCCATGAGATCGGGCAGCAACTCGAGCGTGTTCAGGCTGGTCGGCGATTCGAACACATAGGCTTGCGCGTGCGTGCCGTCATCGAAACGCCCCTTGCACAGCGTCGGATAACCGGCGTTCTCGCGCGCCTCGAAGCGGTCGATGAGCACGCCGGCCAGGCGCGCCTCGAGCCCGTCGGGTGTGGTTTGCCAGCGCACAGCGCTCGCCGGGGAGCAGGCGCCGAAGTTGTTCGGCGACTGGCCGGTGACGTAGGACGACAGCAGGCAGCGTCCCTCCACCAT
>Ga0326597_10012315_pt1 | contig 11278 bp, 12 predicted proteins | sample RVTome_12_FD_203789 | JGI IMG/M metagenome (GOLD analysis project Ga0326597, IMG submission 203789) | Soil microbial communities from uranium-contaminated site in the Upper Colorado River Basin, Wyoming, United States - RVT100D185 | ecosystem: Environmental > Terrestrial > Soil > Contaminated >... | reverse complement strand
CCGCCAGCGCGTAGCCATGGGGATGCGGCGGTCAGGCTCGGCCTTGTCTGCGGGGTTCTTGCCTACTCGATCTGGGGTCTCTTCCCGCTCTATCTGAAACAGCTCTCCGACGTCGCTCCGGCGGAGGTCGTCGCGCACCGGATCGTCTGGTCGGTTCCCTTCGGCGCCCTCATCCTCTCCCTCAGGCGACAATGGGGCGAGACGCTCGCCGCTTTCGCCGCGCCGCGCGTCCTTGGATGGCTCGCCGTCTCGTCGGCGGTCATCGCCGTCAACTGGCTCGTCTATGTGTGGGCGGTCGCCAATGACCGCGTGATCGAGGCGAGCCTCGGCTATTACATCAACCCGCTCGTCTTCATCGCGGCCGGCGTCTTCATTCTTGGCGAGAAATTGAGCCGTCTTCAGACGATCGCCGTTGTCCTCGCCGGGATCGGGGTCGGGGTTCTGGCGATCGGCTCGGGCTCGGTTCCCTGGCCGGCTTTCGTGCTCGCCATTTCTTTCACCGCCTACGGCTATATCAGGAAGACGACGCCGGTCGGCGCGATGCCGGGACTGTTCGTCGAGACCTCTCTTCTCGCGCCGGTCGCGCTCGGCTTTCTCTTCTGGCTCGGCGCGCATGGAAGCCTCGCCTTCGCCCACAAGAGCACGGGCCTCGACATCCTGCTCGCGCTCGCCGGACCGGTCACCGTGGTGCCGCTCGTCTTCTTTGCGCTCGCCGCGCGGCGCCTCAGGCTGACGACGGTCGGGTTCCTCCAATATATCGGTCCGACCGGCCAGTTCGTGCTCGGACTTTATTACGGCGAAGCCTTCACCCCGGCGCATGCAATCTGTTTCGGATTGATCTGGACGGCGCTCGCCTTGATCAGCGTCGACGCGGTGCGTCGCAACCGCGCCGAGCGTCTCGTCCGCTCGTCGGCGCCCATCAGCCCAGACGTTTCAGCGTCCCGGAAAAGCTCATGAGGCGCCGTCCGTTCGCCGAGACGAGCCCGCGCGCGAACAGGATCGACTTGCCGCCGCCGACGAGCTCGCCGGTCGCTTCGATGAATTCGCCAACCGGCGCGGCTTCGAGAAATTCCGAATTGAGGGTCACCGTCACCGCCCTGAACCGCCCGCGGGCGCGAAAGCAGATGTCGAAGAGGGCCATGTCGGCGAGCGTGAGAAGCGCGCCGCCATGGACGATCCCGCCAAGATTGGCGTGACGGGGCTCGGAATAGAATCCGACGCCCGGCGTAGCGCGCTCGGCGCGGAAATAAAACGGCCCCGCCTCATAGGCGAAGCCATCTTTGAAGTCCTGCAGGACCCACCCTTCAGGGGCGGGACGCGGCTCTCTATTCGCCGTCATCGACATGGGCGTCGTGTAGCCGATCGCGCCCGGCCGTCAAAGAGCGCCACGCAGTGTGCGCGCGCCTTGCCTCTCGCCTGTCCGCCGGACATGCTTCGCCGATGAACGATTTCCCCGAACCAAAATTTGTCGACGCCGGAGGCGTCAGGCTTGCAGTCTATGAGAGGGGAGCCGGCGCGCCCGGCCGCCCGCCGCTCGTTCTGGTCCATGGCTGGCCCGAAATCGCCTATTCCTGGAAGAACCAGATCGGACCTTTGAGCAATGCCGGCTGGCGCGTCATCGCGGTCGATCTCAAGGGCTTCGGCGCATCGGACGCCCCCGCCGACGGGGCGCTCTACGACGTTCGTCACATGACGGACGATTTCGCCGCGCTCCTCGACGCGCTCGCCATCGAGAAAGCGATTTTTTGCGGACACGACTGGGGCGGCGCGCTGGTCTGGCCGATGGCGCAGCTTCACCCGGCCCGCGTCGCCGGACTCATCGGCCTCTCAACCCCGCACCGCCCGCCGCCGCCGGCCCCGCCGCTCGCCATCATCGAGAAGCGGTTCACGGCGAACCATTATTTCATCCGGTTTCAGGAAGAAGGCGCGCCCGAGCAGCTTTTCGAAAATGATGTCGAACGCTTCTTCGCCTTTATGTTCCGCAAGCCCGCGCCGCGCGAAAAATGGCCCTCTCTCGTCCCCGCCGTCTACGACCTCATGGCGCGCTTTCAGCGCGGGCGCGCGCCTGATCCGCGCGATCTCGTTCTCTCAAGCGAAGACCTTCAGGTCTATGTCGGCGCCTATCGCAAATCGGGCTTTCGTGGCGGGATCAACCTCTACCGCAATGTCGACCGCAATTGGGAAATCATGAAGACGGTCGATCCCGTCATAGAAGCGCCGACGCTGTGGATCGGCGGCGAGCTCGACCTCTTCCTGCCGCCGGAAGGCGCCGAGCCCATGGACAAGCTCATTCCCGATCTCGAAAAGCATGTTTTGTCCGGCTGCGGACATTGGCTGACGTGGGAAAGGCCGGCGGAGCTGAACGCGATTATGGTGGATTGGCTGGATCGACGATTTGGGGCGAAGAGGGACTAGGGACTAGGGACTAGGGACTAGGGACTAGGGATTGATGTAATGCCGTCATTCCGTGCGCGCTGCAGCACGGGAGTGCTGCTGCGCAGACACGGAACCCAGGGGCCGCTTGCTCCGGAGTTCGTGGTCCTGGGTCCTGAATCTGCGCGCGCCGCTCCGCGGCGCGCTTGTTCAGGATGACGGCGTTCAGCTATCCCTAATCCCTAGTCCCTAATCCCTGCACCTCACAGCGCCTCATACACCGCATCCAGCAAACGCACGGCGCGCGGATCGCCGACGAGGTGCGGCGACATGCGGTTCATTACATAGGCCGCGCTCAACCGGTTCGCTGGATCAAGCATCGCGCACGAGCCGCCGAAGCCGGCATGGCCGAGGGCGGTCGGGCTCGGCCCCAAATGGCCATTGATGTTGCGCATCAGGCCGGCGCACCACGACAGGCGAAACGGCAGAACGAGATCATCGCCGGCGATGCGTTCGGCGAGCGCCTCCTCGATGGCGCCGGGACTCAAGATTTTACGGCCATCGACGGCAAGCCCATGGTTGGCGAACGGATGGACGATCGCAGCCAGCGCCGGCGCGCTCGCGTGCATGTTCGAGGCGGGGATTTCCGCCGCCATCCAGTCCTCATGGCTGACTCGCGCCGGCGCCGACCACGGCTTCAGAAAGGCGATTTCTTTGAACCGGTTGATCTTCCCGAGATCGGGCGCCGAAGGGGGCTTCTTCATATAGGCGGCGCGGGCGATTTCCGGCGCGCCGAGGCCGCAGAAAATATCGAGCCCTCTCGCCTCAGCGAAGTCGTCGCGAAGGATTTCCAAAACCCGCCGCCCGGTCGTCCGCCGCAGGATTTCCCCGACGATGAAGCCGAAAAGCTGCGGCGAATAGCCGTTCGCCGAGCCGGGCGGCCATAACGGCGCCTCGCTTTCGATCCGCCTGCAGATCGCATTCCAGTCGAGCCAGGTTTCAGGCGCCATCTCGCCCGCTATGCCGCAGAGCCCCGCCTGATGCGACATGACCTCGGCGACACTTATGGTCTCCTTACCCGAAGCGGCGAATTCCGGCCAGTACGCCGCGACGGGCTTATCATAGCCGATCCTGCCTTCGCTGACTTCTCGCGCGACGAGCAGGGCGAGCGCCGCTTTCCCGCTCGAAAAAATGCCGGCGATCGTTTCGTCCGACCACGGCGTTTGCTGCGCCCGGTCGGCGTAGCCGCCACGAAGATCGACCGCGGCCGCGCCGTCGATGAACACTGAAAAGCCCGCCCCGAGCTCGAGGTCTTCGGCGAAATTCCGCGCAAACGCCTCGCGCACGCCTTCGAATGGCGGATTGGCGTAACCGCTGATGAGCGAGGCGTCGGTCATTCTTGGCAGGTATTTATTGCTTAAAACTGATTGCAGATCGGGTGCATTAACTCCGGATCAAATCCCATAGCCCCGGATTAAATCCGGGGTAAGTTAAGCTCCGAAGTGAATCGAACCGCTCCATTGTCACCCCAAACCGTCATCCTGAACAAGCCGCGCGGGAACCGCGCGGCGCAGCCCCGGATCAAGTCCGGGGCAGGACCCAGGGGCCACGCGCTCCCGAGCAAGCGGCCCTTGGGTCCGCCCCGACAATTGTCGGGGCCTACGCAGCAGCACCTTCATCCTGAGGAGGCCCGAAGGGCCGTCACGAAGGACGTGCTGCAGCGCGCACGGGATGACGGATTTGGACCGTTGGGTGATTCACTTCAGACCTTATCTCAGCGCCTTCAGGATCAAATCCGGCGTGACAAGCTTTACGAGCCGAACGCGCAGGTGACGCCGGCGCTGGCGATGGCGCGCGCGGCGCGCGGATTTTCGATCGCAAGAAGCGCGTCGAGCGCGCCGCCCGGCGTTTGCGCCCGGTTGAGCTCTTCGAGGAAATCGGCGATGTCCTTGAGATCGCCGCGGCCGAGACGCTCGTCAAGCTCGTCGGCGAGGCAATCGGCGCGCGCCTCGGAAACGCCGAGGCTGACGAGCTGCTTTTCGATCCGCGAGGCCGGCGAAATCGTCGCGCATGCGCCCGCCGCAACTACCAAAGCCGCGGCGATGAAACGCGGTTCATGTTTCCGCATGGGCTTTCCTTTCCTGACTGCGGGCGCTTCAAGCATAGGACGACGTGACGGCGTCCGCCCATCGGCGCGGCGATCAACGCTCGCCGCATCTATACGCCGCCGAGCTTTTCCGCAAGATTGTGCAATTGCTCGCCGAGCACGCCGTCGACGGCGGGGGCGATCGTCTCGGCGGACGGATCGAAAAATCCGCCTACGGTATAAGTCAACGAAATGCGCGCCCCGTCGCCTTCCGGCGCGACAGTGAAGGCCATGACGCCGTTGACGCCCATCCCCTGGAGGGGCCCCAGCCCGCCCTCCATGACGAGGCTCGACCCGGGCATGACCGAGATGACCGCGAGATGACGCACGGCCCCGCCGTCCCACGTCTCGCACCAGCAGCCGCCGACCTTCGCCTTGAGACGTAGGTTGCGCGCGTCGCCCGACCATGTGTGGGCGGACGACCACCAGGCGGAAGGCGTCAGCAGCACCCGCCAGGCGTCCTGTGGGCTGGCGGAGACGACGACCGCATGTTCAATTTTGAACCCGGTCTCGGATTGTTTTGCGACGTCTGCGTGGGCGAGGTTCGAACTCAGCGCCGCACCGCCGGCGACCGCCGTTGCACGCAACCAGCCCCGGCGCCTGGTTGAATTCTCCGCCATTCTCCCCTCCGTCGAACGAGCCTCGGGGCGATGATCGCCCTATCAGGGTCTTCGGTAAAGGCCGAATTCAGGCCGTCTTCAATCCGCGCCGGTCGAGCCGCCAGAGGAGCGCCTCGATGCGGTCCTGGCCGAAAAACGGCTCGTCGTCGAGCACCATCAGCGGCACGCCCCAGTGATGCTTCGATTGCTCGCGCTCGTTTTCGGCGATGGTTTCCTCGATGTCGGCAGGATGCGATGCCGCCCAGCGCTCGAGCCCGGCGAGATCGAGGCCCGCCTCTTCGGCGGCTTGCCCGAGCGGGCCAGCCTCGCACCAGTTCTCAGCGCCGCCCCAGATGCGCCGGGCGACGGCGCGCGCGAACGGAAGGCCGCGCCCTGCTTGGCAGGCGGCGACAGCGAGGCTCATGATGCGGGTCATCAGCGGCTGCTCGGGATCGACCTTGCCGGAGGCCATGTCCATCCGGATCGGGTCGGGCCGCGGCGGGAAGAAGGGAATGCCGAGCCGCTCGGCCTCGCGCAGAACGTCCCTGAAGAGATAGGGAAGGAATTGCGGCCGGCTGCGCGCGAAGAAATCCGCCTCGCGCAGGGCGAGCGGACGCACCGGGCGGAAGCGGGCATCGACCGCATAGTCCTCGGCGATCCTGACCAGCCGGTCGGTCGCGAGATAGGAATAAGGGCTGCGGAACGACCAGTAGATGTCAAGGCGGGGCATCAAGCGGTTCTCCCGATCCTGAAACGCGGCAAGCGTTGAATGTTCGGGGCGGGCTCGCTATCTCGTCAAGCGCGGGGCGCAGTCCCGCGGGCGACAAGGACCATATTCCATGGCGAGAGGCTTGCGCATTGCCGTCCTGCAGGCGGCTTTCGGCGAGGACATGGCGGCCAATATCGCCGCGGTGGAACGGCTCGCGCGGGATGCGGCGAAGGACGGCGCCAATATCGTTCTTCCGCCGGAGCTGTTCCAGGGCCCCTATTTCTGCAAGCGGGAAGAAACCCGCTGGTTCGCCTCCGCTTATCCGTATCAGGAGCATCCGGTCGTCATGGCGCTCGCCCCGCTCGCCGGCGAGCTCGGCATCGTCCTGCCGCTGTCGATCTTCGAAAAGGCCGGTCAGAACCACTTCAACAGCCTCGTCATGATCGACGCCGACGGCTCGGCGCTCGGCGTCTACCGCAAAAGCCACATCCCCGACGGGCCGGGCTATGAAGAGAAGTTCTATTTCACGCCCGGCGATACCGGCTTCAAAACCTGGACGACGAAATTCGGCCGCATCGGCGCCGGGATCTGCTGGGACCAGTGGTTCCCGGAAGCGGCGCGCGCGATGATGCTGATGGGGGCCGAGATTCTCCTCTATCCGACGGCGATCGGTTCCGAGCCGGCAAATCCCGCTCTCGACACGCAAGTCCGCTGGCGGCGGGCGATGATCGGCCATGCGGTCTCGAACGTCGTTCCGGTCGCCGCCGCGAACCGCATCGGCGACGAGGACGGTCAGATCTTCTACGGCTCGTCGTTCATCTGCGACGAAGGCGGCGACCTCGTCGCCGAGCTCGGCCGCACGGAGGAAGGATTCGCCGCCGCGAGCTTCGACACGGGCCGCATTGCCGAGCAGCGCGCCGGCTGGGGCTTTTTCCGCGACAGAAGGCCCGATCTCTATGGGGACCTTGCGGGCCGCTAGCCCAATCGGCGATCACGCCCCCGCACATATCCTCGAATGCGGAACTCCAGAAAGTCCGGGTCACGCCTCGCCCTCATCCATTCTGCTCTCTGATCAAGCGAATAGGGGCGGCTTGACGATCAGAAATCATGTGTATACAGTATGCAGATGGCGCCGTCCGCAATTCACGTCCTGGATCGGGCGAGCCTGAGCGAGGCCGCCGCCGATTCCCTGCGCGAAATGATCCTCGACGGCCGCCTCGCGCCGGGCGAGCGCATCAACGAGGTCAAGCTCTCGGCGGCGCTCGGGGTCTCACGCACGCCCCTGCGCGAGGGGCTGAGGCTCCTCGCCGCGGAAGGCGCCCTCGACGCGTCCGCACACCACGGTTTTTTCGTCCGTCGTCTGACGGTCGAGGAGTTCGAGCAACTCTACGACATCCGCCCAATCCTCGATCCGGTGGCCCTTCGCCTTGCCGGCCTGCCGGCGCCGGCGCAGGTCGAGCGCCTGGAAAGGCTCAATCGCACGCTGGCGAAAGCGCGCGGTAGCGAAGCGGTCGATCTCGACGATCAGTGGCACATGGAGCTTCTGGCGCATGGCCCGAACCGCGTCCTCATCGATCTCATCATATCCATGGCGCGGCGCACGCGCCGCTACGAGCTCGCGCTGATGCGCGAGCAGAAGAACGTCGCGCAGACGAGCGCCGATCACTCGCGCATTCTGGCCGCGCTCAAGGCGCGCGATCTTAACGCCGCCTGCCAGGCGCTCGATGAGAACATGAAGAGCGGCAAGGCGCCGATCATCGCCTGGCTGAAGTCCCGGGAGAAGTAGGGGAAGAACAATGTCGATCATCAGTTCGCGCCTCGTCCGCGCCGCCGTTGCGCTTGCATTCCTTGTCGCCGGGCCGGCCGCCTCAGAGCCCTCCGACGATCTCGTCGGCCTGTGGAAGGCCAAGGCGTTCGGCGGCGAAGCCGTCCGCGAAATCATTGTAGCGAAGACGGGCGACCGCTACGTCGCCGATGTCGGCGGCGGCCGCGTCCCCATGAACCTTGTCGACGGCGAGATCCGCTTCGCGCTGCCGAGCGGTCTGGGCGAATTCCGCGGCACGGTCGGCTCGAAGGGCGACATTGAAGGCCACTGGATCATCAGCCCGCGCCGGGCCGGAGGCGATCAACGTTACGCCTCGCCGGCGACGCTAGCGCAGGGCCCCGCGGGTCAATGGCGCGGCGAAGTGCGCCTGCCTCCCGACGCGCTGACGTTTTATCTGCCTGTCACGAGGAGCGAGAACGGCGCGCTCGCGACCTATCTGCGCAATCCCGAACGCAATCTCGGACGATTCATCGCCGTCGAACGGATCGAGCGCGACGGCGACAGGGTGAGGCTCTTGGGCCGCGCCTCGCCGACGGGCGCGGAGACGACGCTCGCCGAAGGCGTCTTTCATCCGGACTCGGACATGATCTCGCTCAATTTCGAGGGGTTCGACACCACCTTCGATTTCGTCCGTACAGGGACGGATGACGAACCCGGATTCTATCCCCGCGGCAAGAGTCCCGCGCCTTATTCCTACGCGCCGCCGCCCGTGCTCGACGACGGCTGGCCGACCGGAACGCTCGCCGAGGCCAAGATCGACGAGGAGGCCGTCGAGCGCTTCATCGACGAGCTCGCCGCCGTGCCCATGGACGGGATCGGCGCCTCGCAGGTGCACGCCGTCCTCATCGCGCGGCATGGCAAGCTCGTGCTGGAAGAGTATTTTCACGGATTCGACCGCACGACCGCGCATGACACGCGCTCGGCGGCCAAGAGCCTCACTGCCGTCCTGATCGGAGCGGCGATGCGCGCGGGCGCGCCCTTCAACGTGACGACGAGGCTCGTCGACGCCATCGATCCCGCGCTTTTTCCCGAGGAGATCGATCCGCGGCTTGCCGCGACGCGGGTCGAGCATCTTCTCGACATGAGCGCGGGCTTTGTCTGCGACGACAGCGATCCCTCGCTGCCGGGCCACGAGGACGTGATGCAGGAGCAGGCCGAGGAGCTGAACTGGCATCGCTACGCCCTCGCCGTGCCCATGGCGCGCCAGTCGGGCGAGAAAGCCGTCTATTGCTCGATGAAGCCGCATCTGCTCGGCGCGGTTCTCTCCTTTGAGACCGGGCGCTGGTTGCCCGAGCTGTTCCGCGACCTCGTAGCGGGCCCGCTCGACATCAACCGCTATCACGTCAATCTGACGCCGACCGGAGATTCCTATTATGGCGGCGGCGCCTATTTCGAGCCGCGCGACTTCATGAAGCTCGGCCAGCTCGTCCTGAACGAAGGAACATGGAAAGGCCGGCGCATCCTGTCGCGCGATTATGTGCGGAACATGATCGCGACGCAGACGAAGATCGGCGAGCGCCAGTACGGCTGGCTCTGGTGGATCACCGAATATCCCTACGCCGAGGGGACGGTTCGTGCCGTCTTCGCCGGCGGCAATGGCGGGCAGATCGTCATGGCGATTCCCGAGCTTGATCTCGTCATCGCGTTTTATGGCGGCAGCTATAGCGACCGCGCGCTCCTCATCCCGCAGAACGTCTACGTGCCCGAGCGCATCCTGCCGGCGGTGGCGCACTGAGGGCCGGGAAAGCGCCGTTAATCCCCCGCGTCGCGTTTGACGAAGGTCACCGCGAACAACGGCTCGCCGTCGAAGAGGTCTTCCGGCTGTTCGCCGCTTTTGACGAACTTGAAGGAGCGCGGCGTGATCGAGCCTTCCATCCGATAGCCTCTCTCGGCCATCCGGCCGCGATGGAACTCGAGGGCGGCCGCCGTGAATTCGCGGGCGAGAATGGTGATGCGTTCGGGATCTTTCGACATGGGCCTCATCGTCCTCATTCACAGGGGGGCAGGCAATTCCATCTTCGGGGGGCTTTAGCAGATTGCGCCGGGTGAAGGCGAGCCCCCTGAGGGCGCCGCGAGCCGCCGATGCGCAATCGCCCAGTGTTGATTGGAATAGCCCTACGCTGCACAGTACCGTTCGGCCTGCGAACCGGGGAGCGGCTCCTTTGAAGCGCCACATCCTTTCGATCGACGGCGGCGGGGTCAGGGGCATCGTCGCCGCGGTGCTGCTTGATGCCTTGGAAGGCGAGATCCGCGCGGCCGGGTCCGGCAGGCCGCTGTGCGACCATTTCGATCTCATCGCCGGCACTTCGACCGGCGCGATCATCGCCGCCGGCCTTGCCGCGCCCGGCGGCGGCGGCGACGGACCGCGGCGAACCCCGGCGGCGCTGCGCGATCTTTACCGCAACCGGGCGCGCGAAATCTTCCCGCTGCGCTTCTGGTGCCGGCTTCCGGTGATCGGCAGGATTCGCCAGTTCTTCGGCCCCCTGTACAAGGCGGCCTCGCTCGAGCACGTCCTCGCCGAGGAGATCGGGGCCTGCGAGTTCGGCGGCGTCCGGCGCAATCTCTTCATCACCGCCTATTCGATCGATCCGCGGGAACCGGCGTTTTTCCGCGGCGGTCCCGCCTATGCGGCCCGCGGGGAAGCCGGCGAGCACGGCGACATCCGGCTCATCGATGCGATCGTCGGCTCGGCGGCGGCGCCGACCTTCTTTCCGCCGAAACAAATCAGCAGCGCCAGCGCCGGCATGACGAGAACCGTGATCGACGGCGGCGTCTTCATCAACGATCCGGCGCTCGCCGCCTATGCGGAGGCTCTGACGCTCTTTCCCGGCGACGAGATCCACGTCGTCTCGATCGGCTGCGGCCGCCTCATTCAGCCCTATCCGTTCGCCGAGGCCAAGGGCTGGGGCTTCCTCGAATGGCTGTCGCCGGTCGGCCCGTTCCGCACCCCGCTCCTGTCGGCGATCGCCGACGGCCAGACCCGCGCCGTCGCCGCCCAGATGACGACGCTGCTCGGGCCCCGCTACCACCGCTTCGACTACGATCTTGCGTCCGGCTACGGCTCGCCCGATATCGACAACGCCTCGCGGCGCAACCTCAGACAGCTTGAAAAGGGCGCGGTGAAAATGGTCGAGGAGCTGCGCCCGCGCCTCAAAGCGGTCGCCGCCGAATTCGCCTGACGCCTATGCGGAAGCTCCTGATTATTTTCGGCGCCGTAATGATTGTTGTCGGCCTTCTGTGGCCGTTTCTCGCCAAGCTCGGCCTCGGGCGCCTTCCCGGCGATATCGTCGTCGAAAGAGAGGGGTTCTCCTTCTACTTTCCCATCACCACGATGATCCTGATCAGCATTGTGTTGACGTTGGTTTTCCGCATTTTTGGAAAATAAACGCCAGATTTTTTTCCACAACAACTTACAGTTGCTGGTTTCCCCGGCGCCCGCCGTTAGCTTCTGCGCTGGTCCTGCAAAGGCGGAAAACAAACAACAGGATAGACCGCGCCGATCCGGTGCGGCGCGGGGGCTATGCACGCCAAACGCAATGGACGCAGCTTGAATTTCATGGTGCTGACTGCTGCGCTCGCAGCAGCGGCGAGCTTTTCTCCTGCGGCAGCCTCTCCCTGGGCGCGTC
>Ga0326597_10012314_pt1 | contig 11279 bp, 9 predicted proteins | sample RVTome_12_FD_203789 | JGI IMG/M metagenome (GOLD analysis project Ga0326597, IMG submission 203789) | Soil microbial communities from uranium-contaminated site in the Upper Colorado River Basin, Wyoming, United States - RVT100D185 | ecosystem: Environmental > Terrestrial > Soil > Contaminated >... | reverse complement strand
CCGAGCTGGGGTCGGTACGCGCGTTGGCGGTGCCCACCGATGTGACCAAGGCCGCCCAGCTCGAACGCCTGGTCGCGCGCGCCGTGGATGGCTTCGGGGGCGTGGACATCCTGGTGAACAACGCCGGCTTCGGTCTCTATGGGCTGGTGGAAGAGATCGACTGGGACCACTTCCGCGAGATGTGGGAAGTGAATTTTTTCGGCGCCGTGGCCCTGACGCGCGCCGCCCTGCCGCAACTGCGGCAGCGGGGCGGGGCAGTGGTGAACATTTCCTCCGTGGCGGGAAAGATTCCGTTGCCGTATATGGCCGGCTACTGCGCCACCAAGTTCGCGCTCAACGCTTTCTCCGACGGGCTGCGGATGGAGCTGGCACGGTCCGGCGTGCACGTGCTGACTGTTTGTCCAGGCCGCGTGCGGACGAATTTTCATGAGGCCGCCTACCGCGACGGCAAGGACTTGCCCAAGATTTTTCAGCAGCGAAACCCGACCGGCGTTTCAGCCGAGCGCGTGGCGCGCGCTACCGTCAACGCCCTGCGGCGGGGCAGGCGGGAAGTGATTATCCCCTGGCGGCTGCGGCTGGCGGCCCGGGTGCAGAGCCTGCTGCCGGGGTTTACCGAGCGCGTGCTGCGCTCGGTGGTGCGCGATGCGCCGCCACCGGAGGCGGCGCCGGCGGGCGGCGAGCCTGCCGCCTAGCCCGTCAGATCGTGGAGGGCCTGCTCGAGCTCGCTGTGGGTGTGGAAGTCGCCGTTGCGCGAAGCGACTTCCATCCCGCGCTGGAACATCTCGCGCGCCTCGCCGGCGCGGTCCATGCGCGCCAGGACTTGCCCGGCGTGGTAGTAGGCGGCGGTGTAGTTGGGGTTGAACCCGAGCAACTTCTGGAAGGCGGCGAGCGCCTCGCCGTTGCGGCCGGCGTTGGCGTACTCCATCGCCAGCCCGTAGTGAGCGAAGGAGTCGGTGGGGCGCTGGCTGGCGAACTCCTCCAGCATTTCCAGGCGGGACTTTGTCATCAAACTCCCCCTCGCACGCAATTGCCCGCGCGCCGGGCCGCGAGTATAGTATAGGCTCTTTCACCAGGAGAAGAATTCAATGAGACGCACTGTGCCGGTCCTTTGTCTGTGGCTTTTGCTGGCGGCGCCCGCGGCCGCGCAGGCTCCTGCGGATGCGCGCGCCTCCGCCGTAGTGGACGAGATGATGAAGGCCATGGGCGGGTCCGAGGGCTGGGAGCGCACGCGCTTCCTGCGCTTCGACTGGGTGGTGGAGCGCGACGGAAAAACCGCGGCCTACGTGCGCCACCTCTGGGACCGCTACGCAGGCCGCTACCGCGTGGAGTGGGAAACGCGCGAGGGCAAGAAGATGGCCGCGCTCTTCAACGTCACTTCGCGCGACGGGCAGGTCTACGTCGATGGCGAGCGCGCCCGCGACGAAGACGAGCAGAAGTTCCTCGACCAGGCCTATGGCCGCTTCATCAACGACACTTACTGGCTGCTGATGCCGTGGAAGCTCAAAGACCCGGGCGTCCACCTGCGCTACCACGGCGAAGAAAAAATGGACGGGCAAATCTACGATGTGGTGCAAGTTAACTTCGAGAGCGTCGGGCTCACGCCGGGCGACAACTACTGGGCCTTCATCAACCGCCGTACGCACCTGATGGACCGCTGGGCCTATTTCCTGCAAGACTTCGAAGGCAAGCCGGCGATGGAGAAAGCCACGCCGTGGGACTGGAAGGACTGGCAGATGGTCGGCTCCATCCGCTTGGCGCGCGAGAAGGTCCGCGTGGGCGGCGACCCGGCGCGCATCTATTTTCCCGTGCTGATGACGCCGGCCAGCGTGCCCGACAGCGTGTTCGAATCTCTCGAGGCGCCCCTGCCCGGCCCCGCTCCCGCTGCGAACTAGCCGATGGCGCGAAAGAAAAAGAAAAAAGGCGCGCGGCGCGCTCGCGTTCGCGGTTTCGGAATGAAGGGCAAGCCGGTGCGGGCGTCGCAGTCGGAGATGGTTGAAGTGGTCCTGCCCAACCAGGCCAATCCGCTCGGCAACATTCTGGGCGGCCGCGTGATGCACTTGATCGACATCGCCGGCGCGCTGGCCGCGCACCGTCACAGCCACAGTTACGCCGCCACGGCTTCCGTTGATCACATCGATTTCCGCTACCCCATCAGGGTGGGGCAGATGATTGTGCTGAAGTCGTCGGTCAACCGCGTGTTCAACACTTCGATGGAAGTGGGCGTAAAAGTTTTCGCCGAAGACATCCTCACCGGCGAGCGCCGCCACACCAGCTCGGCCTACGTTACGTTCGTGGCGCTCGACGCCAAGGGCCGGCCCAAGCCCGTGCCGCCGGTCATCCCTGAGACGACTGATGAGCGCCGCCGCTACCAGGAAGCCGCCGTGCGCCGCGAGGAGCGCCTCGCCCTGCGCCTGAAGAAGTCGCAGCGGCGCCCCTAGCCCCGAATTGCCGCCCCAGCGCACGCGTGTTAGAATCGAATTGGTTCTGGGCGGTTAGCTCAGCGGTAGAGCATCCCGCTTACACCGGGAAGGTCGTCCGTTCGAATCGGACATCGCCCACCACTTGCGCCATCCCGCGGGGACGTAGTTCAGTTGGTTAGAACGCTGCCCTGTCACGGCAGAGGTCGCGGGTTCGAGTCCCGTCGTCCCCGCCACATATTTAGAGCAAGAGGTCCTTCGCTGCGCTCAGGATTTCGCCTGCGGGCTCTCGTCCGCCGCGGCGGACTCACGCCCACAAGTCGGCTCAAGTTCGAGTCCCGTCGTCCCCGCCATTTTCACTGAATACAAGAGAAGGAATTCTGCAGAGGTCGCGGCCTGCCTGCGCCTGGCTTCGGCAGGCAGGGTTTCCTTCGTCCCGAGCCCCGACACGTCGGGATCGGGACTCGGGACAAGCGAGTCCCGCCTGCCCTCCGAAGCCTTCGCGAAGGAGGGTCGTCCCCGCCATTTTTATGCTCGACTTCGCCGCGCCACCACGCGGTCACCACGCGCCATTCTGCCCCAACGCGCCGTTCGGCCACCAGCTTCCGGCGCGTGGTGAGCGAGCACTCCGTGGCTGTGAGCGCAGCGAACAGGATGCGAGTCCCTGTAGTAAGCGAGATTAGTTCTTAGCTGCTTGCTTAGCGATGAATTCAATTGCCTCTCTAAAAGCGTCTTTGTCGGGCTTTGACCAGCGCCAGCGCCCATGATGAGAGTTTGTGAAGAGCAATTGTTGTGAATTCGGTCTATACACTGTTACCCGAACATCGGTGTGTCCCCAATAGCCCACGGCACCTGTTTGTGTGTTGTACGTGGGGACAGAATAGGAAGACCAGCTCCACTCTTGCCGATAGTCTGCGTTACTTTCGTCGTCAACGAAGCAGACATGCGGATGCTTCTGTCTGCCTTCCTTATCCCACCAGTTCTTCATGTTGTTAGTTAGCCAGCCAGCTCCACGAGTGCCGTCATTCAAGTCAACCCCAACGAGATACACTGCAATAAGGCACGGTTTTGGCTTCTGGATAGGTTCCTGGGGGAGTGAGGTTGGTGACGGCGGAGCAGCATCCGAACGCGATAAGGTCACTGTGCCATTCTCATGACTTCCGAAGCACGTGTACCCCGTATAGCTTCCGAATCCACGATCTCCGTCCACGAGCGCCCTTCCTTTGTATGTGCCGGGGCAATCTACATTTGACTGTTGAAGTTCGAATTCAAGTTCGTTGTGAAGTAGGGTCCCTTTGACCGTCCCTCCTCCGCCGAGGCTAGAGGTGTACGTTCCTGTCACTCGCCCGTCACCTAATTGCACTAGATTGAAATACAGCTTCCCTGAACCGAGGGAATCCGCAAATGTAGCTACCCAGGAACCGTCCATCATGGGCTCGCTACTCGGCTCTTCTTCCCTTTGCGGAGTCCTAGGCAACTCCGACAATTTGGTTTCATGAAGTTCTAGGAGCAGCTCCTTCAGATAGGACACGGGCACTGCAAAGTTCAGGTTTTGACCTTCCTCTATTGTTCCCACAACAACAGCCACAACCTCTCCATCTGAATTGAATACGGGACCCCCACTGCTTCCCCGGGATATCGGGGCAGAAATCTGAAACAGTGTATGAGTAGGGAGTTGTCGGATCGCACTAATAAGGCCATTTGAAACAGTGTTCTCCAGGATTCCTCTCGGATTACTGATAACGACAACATCCTGGCCCTGTTTGACACTTGCAGAGCGTCCCAATGCAACAGGTTCAATGGCATGTCGTTCCGGCAATTTAATCAAGGCAAGGTCTTTCTCCTCGTCAAACGCAAACAAAGTGTCAGACGACAAAATGGTTCCGTCAGACAGCTTCAGATAGACTTTGTCGGAACCTTCTACAACGTGGAAATTGGTTGCGACAATGTCAGGGGTAAGGAAAAAACCTGTGCCTAGGCCAAGACCACCAGCCGGTAGCTCTCGACCTATGAGGACAATCGAATCAGAGAACTCAGCAGCAATTTCTTCTGGTGTCTTTTGCTCTAGTGGAAAAGCCCAACACAGCGAAGAGATGAGGATTGCCGCGCAAACAAACGGACCCTGCCTCATCGCACGCCCCAATGAAGGGTCGGAACCCTATCTAAGCCGGGATTATACAACCGACGATGTTTCTGAAACTAGCCCTGTCTGGAATTTGGAGCCTCATACGTTTGACAAGAGGGGGTAGCCTTTGCGCCCAGCCGGTAGGGGCAGTCGGAGGTATTGAGAGCTACCCAATGCGATTGCAATTCAAGTGAGCGGCATGTCCGGGGTCAATTCGACACCCGCCCGCTACAATTCCCGCTACAGTCAGGAAATAGTCCGATCCAACACTTCTGTAAGTATTTGAGAAGATGGCGCGCCCTAGGGGTCGATTTCAGAACTCTTCTCGGTGATTTCGTGGTAAATTTGCCCAATTCGAGTCTCCCTCGACTTTGAGCTTGTAGACCCTATTCCGCCGCGCACTCCACTCGTTCTTTATCTCGCGTTCTCCTCGATTTGTAAAATTGCGCGGATTGCTCTACGATCAGCAATTGAAAGGAAGGTCCGATGCCACATCTAAGAACGTTGACATTCGATTATGACGAGCAGCGCGACGACTGGTACCTCAAGAACGATGTGACCGGCAGAGTTGTCCGCCGATACGACACAAAAGCCGAAGGCACGAAGGGCGGAGAATTCGAAGCGGTGCTCGGCTCCGAGGGTGGCTCTGTGAGGATTCACAAAGTCCATGGGGGCATCCAGGAGGAAAGAACCTATCCTGGCGAGCGCGACCCGTACCCACCCGAGGGCTAATGGTCGTTTCTCAAGGCGGGGCTTCGGTGGGTGGTTGACCCTTCGACTCCGCTTCCCTCGACTGCGCTCCCTTCGAGTTCACTCAGGACAGGCGGGATCTCCGCTGCGCTGCGACAGGGCCTGCAGGCGGCAAGGCGGCCATTGACAGCCGTGAGATAATAGGTTCTGGCGCGTTCGCGCCGCAGAGGGAGCCGGGAGGCAGTCCCGGACCCTCAGAAACCCACCTGGTTGAGGGCTCACTCCGGAAGTCCTTCTGAATGAGGTGGATAGAGCCAAGCTCGGGGAGGCTCACTGGATAAACCCTTTGGAATGAAGGAGAAGCTCAACCCCCCCCCCGGGGGTGCAAGTAATATTTGTTGAAAGCAAAGGAGTTGTGCGGTGAGATGCCGCGACGAACCGGCGAGTGAGGGCAGCAAGGGGCAGATGCCTTGGCTGGAGAGTCGAGCAAAGGAATCGCGGGCGCGCGAGGCTTCGCCGATGGCGGGGCAGGCTGCCCCGCGAAGTTCTGTGATATAAGGCGGCGGCGAGTGCCGTTCCAACTACTTGGGGCCAAGGCCTCGACTGGAAGGACGGTGAGTGTGGCTGCTTCGCGTGAAGTGTTGATGCGGCGGAACAAGTTGGAACGGCACGAGATGGACGATGACAAGGCTCAGCCGGAGCAGCTCCCGCGCCGCCAGTTCCTCAAAGGCGGCGCTTCGCTGGGCGCGGCCTCGCTGCTGGCCTGGTTCGAATCCCGCGCAGGGCAGGGAAAGGAATCAAGTGGAATGAAACCTCACGTGGCCGTAATCGGCGCCGGCGCTTTCGGCGGCTGGACCGCGCTCTATCTCCTCCGCCGCGGCGCCCGCGTCACGCTGCTCGACGCCTGGGGCCCGGGCAACTCGCGCTCGAGCTCCGGCGGCGAGACCCGCGTCATCCGCGCCACCTACGGCCGCGAAAAAATCTACACCGCTATGACCGTCCGCGCCCTCCAGCTCTGGCAGGAGCACGAGGCCCGCTGGCCCCGCAGTTTGCGGGGCAGGCAGCCGCGTTTCTTCCATCGCACCGGCGTGCTCTGGATGGCGAGGAAGGACGACGCTTTTCTCAAGGACTCGGTCCCGCATCTGCGCGAAGCCGGACGCGACACCGAAACGCTCGACCCCGCCCAGGCCGCCCGCCGCTATCCGCAAATCAACTTCGAGGGCATCGAGTGGGCGCTGCTGGAGAAAGACGCCGGCTACCTCACCGCTCGCCTCGCCTGCGAAGCGGTGCTCGAAGGCTTCCTCGCCGAAGGCGGCGACTATCGCGCTCTGTCGGCCGAGCCCGCCCAGTTCACCGGCGGCAAGCTCAGCCGCCTGCGCCTCTCCGACGGCAGCGTCCTCGAAGCCGACCTCTTCGTTTTCGCCTGCGGGCCCTGGCTGCCGAAAATCTTCCCCGACGTGCTCGGCACGCTCATCCGCCCCACGCGCCAGGAAATTTTCTTCTTCGGCACGCCCGCCGGCGACGCGCGCTTCTCCGAGGAGAACCTGCCCGTCTGGGGCGATGCGGGCGATCCCTTTATGTACGGCATTCCCGGCAACGCCCACCGCGGCCTCAAGCTCGCCGACGACACCCGCGGCCCCGACTTTGATCCGACTTCAGGGGAGAGGACTGTGAGCGCGGAGGGGCTGGAAGCCGCCCGCCGCTACCTGGGCTTTCGTTTTCCTGCGCTGAAGGGCGCGCCGCTGCTCGAAGCCCGCGTCTGCCAGTACGAAGGCACGCCCGACAGCCATTTCATCCTCGACCGCCACCCGCAGGCCCAGAATCTCTGGCTCCTGGGCGGCGGCTCCGGCCACGGCTTCAAGCACGGCCCCGCGCTGGGCGAGCTGGCGGCGGAGATTGTGCTGGAAAAGAAAACGCCCGAGCCCCTCTTCCAGCTCGGGCGATTTACTTCCTAGTTGTTTCTGCTCGGTGGCAAATGCTACTACGACCCCGGCATCTGCATTTTGGTGTAACCCACCGGCGGCTCGAAGAGCCCCGCGTCGGGCGCGCCCAGCTTCACGTTTTCATACTCCACCGTGGACCCGGACTTCTCATCCACCATCTTCACCACAAAGCCGTCCAGCTCCTGCGCCGCCCACTGCAATCCGGAAAAGGTCTGCCCCTGCGAGGTCACCTTGACGCGCGACTTGACGCAAGTGTACGGCCCCACCTTCTCCGTCCCCAGCACTTCCCGCTCGACTTTGGCCTCCGGGTCGTTGGATGCTTCCGCCATGCTCCGCCCGGGTTGCATGGCCATTTCCATGTACATTTTCTGCGCCGGAATAATGGACCACATCAGGCGCCGGTCGTAGCGCAGGATGGTCACGCTGCTTTGCCCGCCTTCGTTCATCTCCATCCGGAACGCCTTCTCGCGCGAATAGACCTTCATCCGGTGCTTCGTTCCCTGAAAGGTCGAAATCATGTCAGCGGAAAAGGGCTTGAGCGATACGCCTTCGAAGTCCCCGCCGGACGAGCTCGAAGCCGCCGGCGCCGATTCGCTCGCCGCGGCTGGCGCCAGGCTGGCGCTGGCTGCGGGCGCGCCCGCGGCCGCCGTCTCCGCCGGCGGCGCCGCGAAATCCGTGCTCGCCAGATAACGCTCTTCCATCCGCACCCATTCCTGCGCGCCCCAGCCGCGCTGCCCGATGAGCGCGTTCAAGCGCTGCACACGGTCGGCGTATTTGGGGTGGGAAGCCGTCAGGTTGCCGAGGAACCGCTGGTTTTCTGTGCCCGCGCTGGCCTGGCCGAGCGCCTCCAGAAACTCCGCAAACGCGCGCGGGTCGTAGCCGACCGCCGCCACCAGCTCCAAGCCCTTGGTGTCGGCGTCGTTTTCTTTGTCGCGGCTGAGTTTGCCGGTGAGGAGCTGGTCAACGACGACTTCGGCAAACTTCAAGGCCTGGTCGAGCGCCATGCCCGCCACCCCGGAGGTGTGCGACCTGGCTTCGTCGGTGGCCACCTGAGTGACGATCCCGCCCGTCTTGCGGCTGCGCAGCTCTTTTTCCACGTGCTTGTCGGCCGCGTGGATCACTTCGTGCGCCAGCACGCCCGCCAGCTCCGCCTCGCTCTCCACGTTCGCCAGCAGCCCGCGGGTGACGAAGATGTAGCCGGCGGGGCACGCGAATGCATTGACGATTTCGTTGTCGAGGATGGCGAAACGGTAGGTGATGTCTTGCCGGCCGGCGTACTGCGCCACCGACTGGCCCACCAGATTCACATACTTCACCATTCCCGGGTTGTCATACACGCCGAACACCGCCACCAGTTTCGCCGCCGTCGCCTCGCCGACGGCCTTCTCTTCCTCGGGCGTCCATTCCTTCTGAGCGTCCGCCACCTGTTTGGCCTTCAACACTTTGTCGAGCCCGAACTGCGCCCGCGCGTTCAGGGGCAGGAGCCAGACGGCGGCCGCGAGCAAGGCCGGCGCCAGCCAGCTTGTCGTGCGCTTCGTTCTCATGGCTCAGTCTCCTCCGGCCGGCGGGGCGGCCGCCTTTTTCTTCAAGCCGGCCTGCTCAAGAAATGCGGCGAATTCCTCGTCGGGAAGCTGGTACGCCTTCATCGCCGCCACCTGGGCGAACTCAGTCGCCCCGGGATTGGCCGCCAGCGCCGCCTTCTGCACCTTGCCGTCCTTGTCCACGCCCTTGAAGCCCGCGCCCAGGGTCGCTTCCTCCTGGCGGGAGCTGCGCATCGTGATCTTGCCCCCGCCGAAGAGCCGCCGCGAGGAGGCCTTCTTTTCTTCCTTGCCCTCCTTCTTCTCCTCTTTCGCCGGCGGGCCCTGCTGGGCTTTCTCTTGAGCAATCACCAGGGTCGCTCCTGCCAGCACCGCCAATAACGCGAGCAGCAGCCCTCGCCTAGGCCGGCGTCGCAGCTTTGAGTTGAGTCTCATAAGTTCTGTCTCCTTCCTTCACGCTGACAAGCTCAAAAATCTTGGTCGAGGACTCGCGGCCGCGGATGGTGATTTCCTTCAGCTCCCGCACTTCCGATTCCTCGCCCAGTTGGTTGCGCGTGGCTTCGCTCAAAATCACGCGGGTCTTGAACTCCTTGTTCAACGCCTCCAGGCGCGACGCCACGTTCACCGCATCGCCCAGCACGGTGAACTCGATCTTCTTGCCCGCGCCCAGGTTGCCGAACACGACGTCGCCGGTGTTGATGCCGATGCCGATGTTGAGCTCGGGCAAGCCGTCAGCTTGCCATATCTTGTTCAATTCTTCCAGTTTGACAACCATCTTGGCCGCCGTCGCCGCCGCCAGTTGCGCGTGGACGCCGGCGTCGCCGAAGGCGCCCCAGTAACAGAGGATGCCGTCGCCCATGAACTTGTCCACCACGCCGCGGTGCGTGAAGACGATCTCCGTCATGGCGTCGAGGTAACGGTTGAGGATGTCCAGCACCTCGACCGGCGTGCGCATTTCCGACATCTTGGTGAAGTTGCGCACGTCGGAGAACATCACCGTGATCTCGCGCTTCTGCCCGCGCAGCTGGTCCGGCCCGCCCTGCGCCATGATGTGCTCCACCACGTCGGGCGACATGTAGCGCGAAAGCGTCTGCCGTGTCTGCCGGAGCTCGCGCCCGGTGGTGACGTAGCGCGTGACGTTGTGCGCCGCAAAACTCGCCGCCAGCGTCACCAACGGCGCCGCCAGCGGCAGCCACAGGTCGTAGCGCTGGAAGGAGTAGATCGCCGCCAGCAGGTAAAGACCCGCCAGCGCCGCCCCGGCCAGCACTTGCCGCGCCGCCGAGCCGAAGCCCCACACCACCGCCGCGGCCAGCCCCGCCATCAACAGCAGCAGCAGGTGCGGCGCCCAGCGCGGCGGAATCCTCATCGCGCGCTGCGTCAGCAGGCTCTCCACCGCCGCCGCGTGCACCAGTACGCCCGGCGTCACCGGGCCCACCGGTGTCGCGAATACGTCGAAGGCCCCCAGCGCGCTCGCTCCGATGAAAACTATCTTGTCGCGGAACTCCTCCGGCTGGTAGGGCGCCTTCTCCTCCGCGCACTGCCAGGGGAACATCGAGCACACCACGCGCCACAACGGCAGCCGCGGATAGGCCGAGGCGTCGGGACGCCAGCGGGGGACCAGCCGCCCATCCGGCGTCACCGGCACGCGCAGGTTGTGCCAGCGAAATTCCGGCGGCGCCAGCGCCGGCTTGGCGCTCACCGGAGGCGCGAGCACGGCAGCGGCCGACGCAATCGAAAGCGAGGGATAGTGATGCTCGCCCCAGCGGTAGTAAAGGTCAACGCGCCGCAAGACCCCGTCGGCGTCCGGCCGCGCCGTGATGCACCCCAGCCCGCGCGCCGCCTCCGCCAGCGTCGCCAGCGGCTGGTCGGGTTGGTAGCGCTGGGGCGACAGCGCCGGCAGCCCGGCGGCGTCGTCTATCTCAACCGCCCCGCGCATCTCCTTGGCCTCGCTCGGTTCCATTCCGGGGGCGTGCTCGGCTTCGTACTGCACCACCGCGAACCCGAGGACGACGTTCCCGGCGGAGGAAAGCGCCTGCGCGAACTCCTCGTCCACCTCATCGTTCTCGCGCCCGGAGAAGACGGCGTCGAAGACCACCACCCGCGCCCCGCTCTCGTCGAGGTAACGCACCAGCTCGGTCCACAGCAGCCGGCTCCACGGCCAGCGCCCCAGGTGGCGGCTCAGGGCGGCGAAGCTGGCGTTGTCGATGTCAATGATGATCAGCTCCCGCGGCGGCGGCTCCTGCGGCGGCGCCAGGTGCACGCGCAGGTCGAAGCTGCCGTTCTCCAGGAACTCGAAGCCCCCCGCCGCCAGCAGCGCTTCCGCCGCCAGCCACACCCCGGCCGCTACCGTCAGGGCCAGGAGGACAACGCGTCGGTTGGGCATTCGGGCTGGGCTACGGGACCGGAAAAGTTGGCGCCATAGTGAATCCAGCGCAGAGGAGAGTCAGTGAGCGCGCCATCGCCCGCCCGGGATGGTCCTAACGCTCGATCTCGAGCTCGGTTTCCTGCTTCGGCTTCGGCTCGGGCTTCTTGGGCTCGGGCTTCTTGGACTCAGGCTCCTTCGGCG
>Ga0326597_10012313_pt1 | contig 11280 bp, 17 predicted proteins | sample RVTome_12_FD_203789 | JGI IMG/M metagenome (GOLD analysis project Ga0326597, IMG submission 203789) | Soil microbial communities from uranium-contaminated site in the Upper Colorado River Basin, Wyoming, United States - RVT100D185 | ecosystem: Environmental > Terrestrial > Soil > Contaminated >... | reverse complement strand
CGGGTCCCGGCGACGCGATGGATTCGATCGTCGCCTTGGTGACGCCCGAGGTGGTCGCGGAGCAGGCGGCGAGAACGGGCGCGATGCTCATCGGGCGCCGAACCTACGACGTAGGCATGCGGATGGAGGCCGAGGAGTCGGGAAGTACGGACTACCCCTTCTCCGGACCCTCGTTCCTCCTCACCCACAGGCCCCCCGACCCGCCGAATCCGAAGATCACGGTCCTGACGGGTGACATCGGGGAAGCGGTTGCCACGGCCCGGGCCGCCGCCGGCGGCAAGAACCTGGAGATCCTCGGCGCCGACGTGGCCGCCCAGGCTCTGCGGCGGGGTCTCGTCGACGAGATCCTGGTGTACGTCCTGCCGGTGGTGCTGGGCGACGGGATCCCGTTCTCGCCCCCGGGCTCCACGAGGATCGACCTGGAGCCACTCAGCAGCACGCGAACGGGCCCGGTCACCGTCCTCGGGTTCCGGGTCCGCAAGTAGCCATCCCGCGTCCCACCCCGTCAGGACACCCTCGGTGGGCGCTACTGGGATTGAACCAGTGACCTCTTCCGTGTCAGGGAACGACGGCGGACGAGGCGGGCCTTGCTGGTCCGACGGAATCGTTGTGGCTCAAGGCATCTTGGTTCTCAGTGGTTGTCGCCGGTTCGGGTCGTTTCGCCTTCTCATGTGGACGCGGTGTGCACGCGAGTCGACCAGCACGCTTCGCGACTGACGCGGATGGCTGCCTCGGATCGCCGTTGCGCCTTCTTTCCCGCGGCGAGGGAGCCAGCGGGGTCGTTGCCCCCGGTAGCCGAGCGATCTGGAGGTGGAGCCGACGGACCAGATGCTCTGGCAGCTCGGTGACTCGCTGGGCGGACTGAAGTCGAGTGAACAACTCGGTCTCAGGGGGCGAAGATCCACGCAAGGGCTTCCTCGGACGGGCGGCGTAGGCCTCGTTAAGTCTGAAGGCCGAGACGTTCCCATAGGGGTCGTAGGGGTCGACGTAGTAGTTCTCGGCGACGTAATCCTCGGAGGGTAGCTCGGGGGCGGCGTTCCCGAGGTCTTCGAGGCAGGGGATTACCACCTCGACCCAGATGTCGTGTTTCTCCCCACAGCCCTTCGGATGTCGTGTTTCTCCCCACAGCCCTTCGGGTGTGTGGTCGCGTTCCGGCGCGCCTCGGGATCGTGTGGGCACCCCAGATCATACGGTGTGGTGATATCCCTGAGAAACTCCGCACAAGCACGGCAGCGGCCCAAAAGGGCAAGGCCCGGTGTTGGAGTTGCCAGCCGACTTGCCCGCCGGCCTCTTCCCAGGGCTTGGATCCTAGATCCAACTGCCAAGAAAAGGTCCTTCGGCTCTGGTACCGCGTGCGGTTCGGTTCCAGAGTGGCGACGTAGTCGCCTGGTCTACGCGAAGGAGGCAACAAATGCGGCGGCTGCTGACCCTCTTGGTTGCGAGTTCGCTGGTTTTCGGTCTTGCCGTGCCTGCATCCGGATTGACGGACTGGGTTGTGAGGCGGCAGGGGACTCAGACCTGCGACTTTGACAAGCAGGTCAAGACCCGCATCACGGCCCAGGAGAATCATCTTCACACCCGTGTAAGCATTGGGAGTTACGAGTTCGAGTTCCCTGACAACGGCGTTACATATAGCTCCTACGTTTCGTGGGGCTGGTTCGAGATGCAGTACAAACTCTCGACACGTTCCGGGTGGTACTGGAATCCTTCCTTGACTTATGCGTATTGTGGTTCGCTCTAGGGGGATTCGCCCGATTTCCATCAGGAGTCGGTTGCGCTGGATCACCGTTATCCTGTCTGCGACGACGTTCGCGCTGTTCGGATGCAACGGTGATCCGATGCCTACCTCAGCCTTGACGTTTGGGACCACCACCTCCGTGTCTTCTCCATCAGGCTGGCTCTCGATCGCAGATAAGGCGGCCCTGATTGTCGCCTGCGTCAAGGAGCGCGGGTTCAGCGCTGAGCTAGTTGAGGGGTTCGGGATCTACATTGAAGGGCCTCAGCTCGAGGCTGCCGAAGAAGCCAAGAATCTATGCAGAGATGAGATCGATGCACGGTATGCCGATCCTCCGCCGTTGTCGGATCGAGAGCTTTACAACGCGCTTGTTGAGTCCGTTGGGTGCATCCGCGAACAGGGAATCGAGCTCACTGCGCCTCCAACATTCGATGCGTGGGTCGAGAGTAGTAGAATCTGGACACCGTACGGGGAGATCCCTGACTCTGTCGACTTCTGGGATCTGCACTCCAAATGTCCACAACCGGGTCTGGGCCTTACTCCCAGCACGGTTAGTCGTCCTTGACTCGTCGACCCGACCTCTTCGAGCCAACATCTGTCGAATCCAGGCTAAGCGAACCCGCGATAGCCATTGTTGTGTTTCCAGTTGTCCACCTCAAGTATGTACCCTGCCTGGCCGCAACGCGGCTTCCGATCGAGGGAGGGTTTGCGAGCCATGAAAGCCAGTCGGGTTCTGGCAACTCTCTTGGTCGTCGCCCTGGTGGGTGCGGCGGGGTTTTGGGCGGGTCGGGTGGTGTTGGTGCCGCCGGAGGATCCGTTGGAGGGCAGCGCCGAGCCGGTGACCTATGTGGTGGCGGAGGGCCGGGTGGGGCGGTCGTTGCAGTTCGCCACGGTGGCGGAGTGGGAGTTGCGCCCGTTGGCGTGGAACGCGGCGTTCGGGGTGGTGACCTCGGTGGAGGTGTCCTCCGGGGACGAGGTGGACGTCGGCGATGTCCTCTATACGGTGGATCTGCGTCCGGTGGTGGTGGCCGAGGGTGTGGTGCCGGCGTTCCGTGACCTGTTGCAGAACGCCACCGGGGGCGATGTCGCTCAGCTCCAGGGATTCCTCACCGAGTTGGGTTTCTATTCGGGTGAGGTCGACGGCGTGTTCCGCACCACCACCAGGCTGGCGGTTCGTGCCTGGCAGGAGTGGCTGGGGGTGCCGGTGGATGGGGTGGTGCGGCGGGGTGATGTGATCTTCATGCCGTCACTGCCGGTGCGGGTGGCGTTCTCGTCGGAGTTGGTGGTGGGGGCGTCGCTTGGGGGTGGGGAGCGGCTGGTGTTGGAGGTGCCGTCGGATCCGGTGTTCCGGGTGCCCCTGTCGGTGGAGCAGCGGTCGCTGGTGCCGTTGTCGGCGCCGGTGCGGGTGACCTTCACCGAAGGGGTGTGGGAGGGCCGGGTGGATCGGGCGGTGGAGTCCCCCGAGATCGGGCGGCTCGATCTGATCCTCACCGCGTCGGATGGTGGTCCGATCTGTGGCGAGGAGTGCGCCGAGTGGGTGGAGCTGAACAGTCCAACGGATTTCCTGGTGGAGATCGTGGTGATCCCCGAGACGGTGGGTCCGGTGGTTCCGGTGGCGGCGATCGGGTTCGATGCCGGCAACCAGTCGTATGTGACCACCGCTGAGGGTGAGCGGGTCGACATAACCATCGTCGAGTCGTCCCAGGGGATCGCCGTGGTGGATGGGGTGGAGGTGGGCACGGTGATCCTGGTGCGGGTGACCCCGCCTTCGGGTGGGTAGAGGATGATCGAGGTCTCCGGGCTGTCGTTCGGGTACCGGCGGGGGGAGCCGATCATCACCGGCCTCGACCGGGTGTTCCCCGCGGGGCGGGTCTCGGGGGTGACGGGACGGTCGGGGAGCGGCAAGTCGACGCTGCTGTATCTGCTGGGGTTGTTGTTGTCACCGTGGACGGGGCGGATCGTCGTCGACGGCGAGGACATGGGCGGCGCCCCGGATAGGAGGCGGTCACGGTTGCGGGCGGAGCGGATCGGCTTCGTCTTCCAGGACGCCGCGTTGGATGCCACCCGCAGCGTGATCGACAACATCGTCGAGGGCTCCCTCTACAGCGGGATACCCCGCCGGCTGGCGGTGACCCGGGCGGGTGATCTGATGGAACGCTTCGACGTGGGGTTGCGGGCCTCCCACAAGCCGGGGGAGGTGTCGGGGGGTCAGGCGCAGCGGGTGGCTTTGTGCCGGGCGCTGCTCAACGAGCCGCGGATCGTCCTCGCCGACGAGCCCACCGGGAACCTCGACACCGAGACCGCAGGAGTGGTGATCGGGGCGCTGGTCGCCCTGGCCCATGGGGAGGGGGCGACGGTGATCATCGCCTCCCACGACCCCGAGGTGATCGCCGCCTGCGACGAGGTGCTGGGCCTATGAGGATGCTGATGGAGGCGGGGCGGGTGGCCCGGGCGCAGCCGGTGGCCTCGACGATCACCGTGTTGATCGTCGCCGCGGTCTGCGGGGTGATCCTGTCGACCACCGGGCAGACCGTCCAGGCGGAGCAGGCGGTGCTGGCCCGTATCGACGACGCCGGGACCCGGTCGATCGTGGTATCCGACACCGAGGGCCGCGCCGGGATTACCCCCGAGGCGGTGACCCGCATCGCCGGGCTCTCCGGCGTCGAATGGGTGATCGGCCTCGGCCCCGCCACCGACGTCCGCGCGATCGGGCTCACCGGAGGGGAACCGGTGGCGATCCGCATCCTCTACGGCGACATCCCACCCCTCGTCGCCGCCTCGAACTGGGACCGGTCCCCAGGGGCCGCGCTGGTGGGACCGGTCGCCCAGTCGATCCTGGGGCTGCGGGTCCCCGCCGGCGGCGTCGAGTCCACAGACGGGTCGTCGGTGGCGGTGGTGGGCTGGTTCGACGCCGCCGACCCCCTCGCCCACCTCGACCGCTCCCTCCTCGCCGCCCCCGACCCCCAAGCCGACCAGCCGGTGGTACGCACCATCCACGTGCTCGCCCAACGACCCGACCAGGTCGCCTCCCTCGCCGACGCGGTCCTCGCCGTCGCCGGCCCCGCCGACCCCACTTCCCTCGCCGTGGTCACCTCCGAAGCCCTCGCCGAGATCCGCGCCGCCGTCGCTGGGGAACTCGGCACCTACGGCCGACGCCTCGTACTGATGATCCTCGGCGCCGGCCTCGGCCTCGTGGTCCTCAACATGTATGGGGCGGTCACCACCCGCCGCCGCGACTTCGGACGCCGCCGCGCCCTCGGCGCCAGCCGCAGCACCATCATCACCCTCGTCACCCTCCAAACCGCCATCACCGGCATCATCGGCGCCACCCTGGGCACCGCAGTCGGATCAGTGATCGTGTGGCGGCTCACCGATCGGACCCCCGACCCCACCTTCACCATCGCCGTAGGGGTCCTTGCGGTGATCGCCACCATCACCGCCGCCCTACCCCCCGCCCTCATCGCCGCCCACCGCGACCCCGTCAAGGTCCTGCGGGTGCCGTGAAGAGCACCCGGTCAAGTCAGCCCTTTCGCCCTCGCGCTAGCCGCCCTCTCGGTGATCTTGACCGCTACCCCAGCACTCGCGGGCCACTACCACCCGGAAACTGGCGCCTTGGAGTGCGACCTCAACAGGGATGTCCCCGACCCCATCTTCACCATCGCAGTCGGTGTGCTCGCCGTCATCGCCACCATCGCCGCCGCCCTACTCCCCGCCCTCGTCGCCGCCGACCGCGACCCCGTCGAGGTGCTGCGGGTTCCGTAGGTACCACACCTCGGGTCATCTGGCACCGCCATCCAGAACCGAAGCAAGGCGGTTTAGCCCGGGTTTGGTAGTGCTGCTGTCCGTGGCGGTCCTCGCACCGATCGCCACCTCGTCTTCTCGGGCGACACAGATAGGGCCTTTGGCCCTATCTGTCGTTGGATATACCTGGCATACGGTGAGGTCGAGTCGCAAGCAAGGAGGTGCAAGTTGAAGAGAATCGCGGTCACCCTTGCACTGGCGTTGCTGCTGGTCATACTCATGGCTGTGCCCGCCTTCGCGGGCGGGACCGTGGACTGCATGGGTGGCGGGTACCTGACTACCATCGGCAAATCCACGGTCTCGCAGTACCACTGGGTGAGCAGTCTCGGCGCCACAGGGGATCTCGGGCCCGGCTACTGGCACGTGAACTGGGGGTACCACACCAGCAGCTACCAATGGGACGTCTATGGGACCGGCGTGTACTACGAGTCCGCCAGGTGCTACGCCTGACCCGTGCGCGCAGGTCGGCGCTGGCGGTGGTTGCCACCGCCAGCGCCCTTGTCGTGTCATGCTCGGCGTCGTCAGCGCCAGCCGGGACGGGTGCGCTTTCCACTGTCGCAACCACCACTACGACTGAAGGAACCAACACCACGATTGAAAGCGACATCCATCTCACCGTGACGGAGGTGGCGAACTCGTACGCCGGATTTCGCGATGCCAGAGGTCCCGTCGACCGTCGCTCGATCGAGGCCAACGAGTGGCTTGCCTACTGCGGAGAAGCATTTGGATTCAGTACCACGGTCCATACAGGATCCGGTCAGCCGCCGCACCTGTCCGCCGACGTCACTCATGATCAGCTCCCAAGGTGGATCGAGGTTCAGGAGACCTGCGCGGCCGAGTCGTATGCCCGAGGTTGGGTGGAACCGTTCCCCACGACCCCAGACCAGCTTGCGGTCTACTACGAGCGGTTGCTCGAGGTGAACGCCTGTCTCGCAGATCTCGGATACGGCACCACGGCACCATCGCTCGAGGCGTTCTTAGAGGAGGGTGACTGGAACGTCTATGCGAATACACCCGTGGGGGCCGGATTGGTGAACGCTCCCTCGGCAGGCGATGATCTACCCGAAATCTACAGACAGCAATTGAGCATTCAGGAGCAGTGCCCACTCTGGCCATAGGGTCCGACAATCCGGAGGGTGGGCCCATCCCGCTCTCGTCGGAGACGGTCGGAGTCGAGAATCGACGGCCGCATTATTGGTGACCTCGCACTGGGACTCGGGGTCGCCGTCCTCGCCTTCGGCGTCGTCTCCATCGACAACGCCACCCTCCGTCATGCAACGCATCCCACGAGATCGGACTCCGCCGCGCCCCGGCCCCGCCACATCGCCATCCACATCATCGTCGGCACCAGTGGCGATCCGGGTCATCTAATCCCGGACCAGACCCGTCAACAAGCCCCCCTCACCCACCAACTCCACACCCGCCTGGCGGGCCCGAGCCACCAGCTCCTCCGCCCACACCTGCATCGACCCCCCACCCTCAGCCGCATCAGGCACCGCCGGCAGACTCCGCTCATCATTACTGTTCATCGCATGGTCCTCCCCGCCCACGGCCCAAGCCGCAGGCAATCAGACCACAGCAGATACACAGAAATCCTGACAGTCCCGCACATGGAGGCCCCCGGTGCGCGTCCGATTCTAGATCGCGAAAACCAGAGACTTCCATATCGGTTTGATCCTGGGTAGATTTCTCAGTAGTCGACATCGGAGGGTCCGAGTGCAGCAGAGAGTTAGACGGAAGCTTGTGCCGTTCCTAGTTGCCGCGACCTTGAGCCTCACGCTCGCTCTACCCGCGGCAGCCGACACGGTCAGCTACACCACCCGCGAGACGGGCAGTACCGAGTGCTCGTTTAATCAGCAGATCAGGACGAGGATTGTGGCGGATGGTCACCATCGGCACGGGATGGGGACATACATCTACAACCACTATCTCTTCTATCGCGATACTCGCGTTTACTGGGGCGTCTTCGCTGGGACATGGTCCCTTTCTCAGCAATTCGGCTACAGCAATTACTCGTTCCTGCAGTCGGGTGCCGAGTGCGTTGCGAGTTAGAGTTCGAGTCCACCCATTGAGTCTGATGCTTGTGGGGCTGTTGGTGACATCGGCGTGTGGTCCGAGCGCCCACGACGGCGAAGGGCGATACGACCTCGAACGTCGGCATTATGAAGCGGCGGCCGATCGAGTGGCCTTCGTCGCCGAGTGCCTCAACGAGGGAGGCTTCAGCGTTTCGGTGTACCAGGACCTATCGTTGGCTGTCAACGTCCCTCCGGAGCAGCTTGAGGCAATGGCTCCGGTTGAGGACGCCTGCTGGCAGGAGGCAGAGTCCCGCTACCCCCCCGCCCCGCCTCCCACCGAGGGCGAGCTCTACGATCTGTACCTCGAAGCCGCAATCTGCCTCGAGGCCGAGGGCTACGAGATACCGGAGGCTCCGACGAGGGAGACCTGGACCGACGCCTACCCCGATGAGGTCTTCTGGTTCCCCCACGCCTTTGTGCCAAATGTGAGTGAGTCCGCCTGGCTCCGCATCAATCGGACATGCCCCCAGCCGGGGGTTCGGTGACAGCCACGTCGCCTTCTCATCGAACAAGGGATCCATTCCGCAGTGATCGCAGCCCGACGGTCGGTCAAGGGTCCGTGGCCAACTGCGGCTCGGGGCGCTGTCGAAGTCAACGCCAAGACGCTGGGTGCGACCTGGGACTGGGGGCATCGCAAGCTGGCTGACCCCTAAACGGGTGGCACCGACGGCATCGTAGCCGATGCGGCCAGCGACGCACACCGCCGACGTCCGTCGATCGATGTCACATACCCGGTTCCTCGCCCACCTACCCCAGCCCGAGTCCGCAGGCGAGCGGAAGGAGGGACGCGCTAGAGAGCCGGTAGCGCGCTAGGAACCGTGGCAGCGCTTGTACTTGAGTCCTGAGCCGCAGGGACACTGATCGTTGCGGCCCACCTTGGCCACCGTGCGGGTGGGTGGGACAGGAGGGAGACGGTCTTGGATCCGAGCTTGCCAGCCGGCAAGGTGCGCCTCCCTCGCGCGAAGCTGCTGGTCTCGGGCATTGAGCTCCCGTTCGCGGGCGTCGAGCCGGGATGATCTCTCCGCGCCGCGACGTGCAGCGTCCTCAGCCAAGCCGTGGCGGGCATCGCCGCTGACCACCATCTCGAGTTCATCGGCGATGAGTCCGGCGACACCCTCGCCCATGGTGATGCCGATGGCATCGCAGTATCTCCGCCACGTTGACCACATCGCATCGGACACCGGCACTTTCACCACCTGGACCCCAGGGTCATGTGCCAGCTCGGCGAACACCTTCCGGTCGATCCTCGCCAGGGTCCCTCGATCGAGCGCCATCAGCTCACCTCGCCGGTCAACCAGTTGACCGTCGCAACTTGTTGCAGGTGCGTGTGGCTTGAAAGGGGGTCGGCGCGCGGTGCGGGCGGAGGTACGGGCTCAGGCCTGTCGACTGGCTGGCGTCTGGGCTGATCGGGCATCGGGATGCTCCTTTCGTGATCCGGGGATCGTCGTGATGCTGAGGCGTAGCCCTTTCATCCCAGTATCAGACGCGGTGTGACAGCGTCTCCGGGGACGGGGCATCCCGCCGGGTTGAAACCCGCCCTGACGTCCGCGCTGAAATTCCGGGTTGAGAGGGTTTTGAAAGGGTGTCTGCGACTCTGTTGAAAGGGTCGGCCCTGAGGATGCGGGGGTGGATTCAGTTGATCGGCTGCTCAGCGTCGACGAGGTCGCCTCCGTGTTGGGGGTGCCGGTGGCCACCCTCTATGCCTGGCGGTATCGGGGTACCGGGCCCCGGGGGCTGCGGGTGGGCCGGCATCTCCGGTACCGCCGCTGCGACCTCGACGCCTGGATCCACCAGCAGCTCGAGGATTCCGGGCACACGAGGCGCCGATGAGCCACCACCCCCCAGCCAGCGGTGGGAGGGACTGAGGTGGGATCGATCCGACGGGTCACCCATCCCTCCGGCAGGCGGGCCTGGCAGGCCCGATGGCGCGACCCGACGGGGCGGCAACGCTCCCGAAACTTCACCCGCCGAGCAGACGCCGAACGGCATCTCACCACCGTCGAAGCCCGGATGCTCACCGGTGACTACATCGACCCCAACCTGGCCAACATCGGCTTCGCCGACTGGCTCCCCCAAGCCGAAGCCACCCGTCTCGACCGCCGCCCCTCCACCCGGGCCCGGGACGCCTCGGTGCTCCACAGCCTGGTGCTACCCAACTTCGGGCCCATGCCCCTCGGGTCGATCCAGCCCCTCACCATCCAACGGTGGCTCGCCGAACTCACCGACCGTGGCTATGCCCCGGCGACCATCCGCAAGGCCTATCAGCTGCTGTCGCGAACCCTGGCAGCCGCCGTCGACGCCGGACTGCTCCACCGCTCCCCCTGCCGGGGCATCCACCTCCCCAAGACCACAAACACCGAGATGCGATTCCTCACCCCCACCGAGATCACCCGGCTCGCCGAGGCCATCGGACCCCGCTACCGGGCCCTGTTACTCACCGCCGCCTACACCGGCGCCCGCTTCGGGGAACTCGCCGCCCTCGACCGCATCCACTACCAACCGGCCCGCCGTACCATCCACATCGAATACACCCTCGCCGAGGTCCGCGGGCGGCTCCACCACGGCGAACCCAAGACCCGGGCCGCCCGCCGCACCCTCACCCTCCCCCCATGGCTCATCGACACCCTCGACACCCACCTCGAGAGTTGGCCGCCATCCGACGACGGCTTCATCTTCACCGCCCCCGAAGGTGGCCCCCTGCGACGCGCCGGATTCCGTACCCGGCACTGGAAACCCGCAGTCCGGGACTCGGTGGGAGAACCGATGCGCTTCCATGACCTGCGCCACAGCCACGTCGCCCTCCTCATCCAACAAGGCACCCACCCCGCAGTCATCGCCGCCCGCCTCGGACACACCAGCGTCAAAACCGTCCTCGATGTCTACGGCCATCTCTACGAAGGCCTCGACCGAGACGCCGCCGACACCCTCACCCCACCGTGGGACCCATCTCATGTGGACGCAATGTGGACGCGGCCTCGACGGCGTGGTCTGGGGCTCGAACGATGATCGGCGCCAACCCCTTGCGCCGCAAGGGGTTCCGGTTGGTGGGCGCTACTGGGATTGAACCAGTGACCTCTTCCGTGTCAGGGAAGCGCTCTCCCGCTGAGCTAAGCGCCCGTCAGGGGCGGGATCGTAGTGCCCCCAATCGGCACGGGGTCGCGCCCCCCGTCACCGCCGGCGCCCGCGGGGGCGTCCACGATCCGGCTTCCTCGGTCCTTCGATCCGGTCGATGTGGTCGGCGACGGTGGCCAGGAGCGCCAGCCGCTCATCCGGGGTCGCCGCCGGTACCGGTTCGAACCCACCGGACCCGAGCCGGACATCGGCGTACACGCCGTCCTCGCCCTCATGGAAATGCAGAAATGGCTTAGACCGGAAGTGGAAGATCGGCGGATCCTGGCCCACGTCGACCAGTCCGTCGATCGCTCGGAGCGCCTCGACGAGTCCGTCGTGGGTCATGCCCGACCATTCCATTCGAGGCGGCGCCCGGAATTGAACCGGGGTAGAGGGTTTTGCAGACCCTTGCCTAGCCACTCGGCCACGCCGCCGTGCTTGCCAGACCCGGTCGGGGCCCCAGCCCCGACCTCCTCCCGAGCATGGGGCCCCAACCCCATGCCGGGCCGTCGTGCTTGCCAGACCCGGTCGGGGCCCCAGCCCCATGCCGGGCCGTCG
>Ga0326597_10012312_pt1 | contig 11280 bp, 13 predicted proteins | sample RVTome_12_FD_203789 | JGI IMG/M metagenome (GOLD analysis project Ga0326597, IMG submission 203789) | Soil microbial communities from uranium-contaminated site in the Upper Colorado River Basin, Wyoming, United States - RVT100D185 | ecosystem: Environmental > Terrestrial > Soil > Contaminated >... | reverse complement strand
ATACAACTGGATGACAAAACCAAGGCAAAACTGGAAAAAATGAAGATGTTTCCACGAGAGCCATACAATAACGTGGTAACAAGGCTGATGAAAATAGCTGAAGACGATGATCTAATTGATACCAAAACAATAAAAGATCTTGAGGATGCGCTTGCCGATGTTAAAAATGGAAGGTTACTCTCACATAAACAAGTAAAACACAAACATGGTCTATGATGTCAAGTGGACTGCAACTGCAGAAAAACAGTTTGGCAAACTAGACAAACCTACAAAAAAAAGAATTGCAGGCAAGATTGACTCTATTTTAGATGATCCATTTTTGTACGTTACAAAACTAGTGGGTTTTAATGCATACAAATTAAGGATTGGAGATTATAGAGTCTTACTAGGAATAGAAAAAAACAATATGTTAATACTGGTACTAAAAGTAGGTCATAGAAAAAATATCTATTGATCTTGATAATACTGGAAGTTTAGATAGCAACTTTGATTATCTTGCCTTTTTTGATCTTTTCTAACCTGTCTTCAGGAAATGCTTCAAAATATCCAGATACTGCATCATCAATCATTTCTCTAAGTTCTGGTTCTGTATCTGCCTGTGTTATTATCCCTGGAAATTCTATGCATTGGGCGCTAAATCCATCATCTTCGGTTCTTACGGCAAAGGAAAGCCTATTTTTTTTCATAATAGTATTTTGTTATTGAGGTATAAAATCAATATGGATCTTGGTGATTTTTAAAAGACAAGTAATCAGTATCACAAGTTTGGATAATTCATCTGCAAGTTTCTTTTTTGCCAAGGATACATTTGCAGCACTATTTTTTATGTCGTCTTTTTTTGCACTATGTATTGTTTTTGTTTGGTGCCATACTGTCAGTTACTGCAATTATACTGTTTTCCATGGCAAATCTAATTCGTGACAGATACTAGTCTATATGTGATATCAAAAAGGATAAAAAATTAAGACAAGTGCTGGTCTCTAAAATTTTTAATCATGATTTTATAAATAGGGTTTAAAGAAACGGTGTCGCCATTTTTGTGTGTTTCTACCCAGTTAATTTTTGATAATTCTTTTACTTTCTTTTCAATATTCTTACCATCATTTTTGACAATATGATGGAGTCTTTTTTTCATTTTAGTATAGTTTGTGTAAATTTCACCCCACGAACCTTGATCCCAAAGATATGAAAGAATCTGAGCCATCAGTTCATTATCTGAAAAATCACGTAGCATATTCGTACACTTATCGTACTACATCTATGCATAGTTTTTATAGTTTTAGAACAATATTGAATATGTGGAAAACGGTTTAATTTTTAAAATATATGGTAATTCACCAAATATCAAAATGCTAGATTTTTTACTTAGTTTTCCTAAAAATGAGTTTACAATAAGTGATATAATCGAAGAGTTGGGAATGTCAAAGACTACTTTTTACAAGTATTTTGATGGTCTGATCAATATTGGAATGATAAAGATCAACCAAGAAACAACAAAACCAAGACTATACAGCATCAACCTAGATAGTCCAATAGTTCAGAATGTGAGAAAAAACATTGACTTTGTATCTGAAAAAATAGCAGATAAAGAATCTATGAAGCTTGAGATAAAACCAATAGACCTCAAAAGTATTGAATTACAAGGCATTCAAGAACGTATTCAATATCTGCAAAGATTACAAAGACAAACAAAATCAGAAATCAAGAAGCTAGAAAACCCAATAAAAATCTAAAATTCAATGTATTCTTAAAATTGATCAAAATCTAAATGCCAAAAAGCATACTGTTATCATAATCATTGCCCAATACATAGTATTATCTAAATTAAACACGAAGTATCTTTTTCATTATAGATGCAAGCGGGAAGACACTACCTTTAGCATCACCATCAAAGAGCCATATCTCTTAACTATGTACATCTTACCCACCATATTTCTTGTAAAGCTAGATTTTTATTATAATAAGGTGGGTAATACAATACATGGTAAGTGTAGTTAAGCGAAAAAAAGGAAACGGCACATTTTATTATCTTAAACACAGCACAAGTACAAGACAAAAGGAGATCTATCTTGGAAAGAAAATTCCAGGTGATCTAGAAGAAAGAAAGAAACAATTCTTGCTGGAATTTTATCGTGAGGAATGGATACCAAAATTAGAAATAATTCACAAGACATACAAAGATGAAATCAAGAGAACCCCAAAGCAAGTTATCCGTAAAAACATTGAGGCTTTTGAAGTCTTGTTTACTTACAACACACAAAAAATCGAAGGCTCCACACTAACGTTTAGAGATACAGTTGATCTACTAGTTCATGGAATAACCCCCTCAAGAAAACCAGAACAAGACATGGTTGAAGCAAAACTACATCAACAAGTATTCAATGAGATGCTAAAACGAGAAAAGCCACTGTCCATCAAGACCGTAAACTATTGGCACGCAAAAATGTTCAACAAAACTAAACCACAATTTGCAGGGCAGGTAAGAGAATACGCCGTCTCTGTAAAAGGCAGCAGGGCAAAATTTCCAAAATGGGAAGATGTACTAAAACTATTAGATGATTTTTTTAACTGGTACAAAAAGATCAGAGTAAAGACTAATCCTGTAGAAATAGCAGGTCTTGTGCACATTAGATTTACCACAATTCATCCCTATGGCGATGGAAATGGAAGAATCGCACGACTGATCACCAATTACATTTTGGATAATTTTGGATATCCGTTACTTGACATCAAGTTTACAGACAGGATGCCATATTATAGAGCACAGGAAAAAGCCCAGCTACAAAATAACGAGGTTTATTTTTTACAATGGTTTATCAAATATTATCTTAATAGTAATAGGCGATACTGGTAGATTGCACATTACGGGAATTAATTGATTCCCAAGTGGTAAAAGGTCTTGCAAACAAAACTATATTCTTGTTATCATGATGATGCCAAATATGGTATTCCAGCTATCTCTGTCACTGCAATTATCTTGCTTTCCATGGCAAATCTGATTAGAGACAGATACTAGAATTCATCTATTAGAAAATATGTAACAAATTACCAATGGAACCATGTACGTTACTGTGCCACTAAAGGAAATAGTGTGGGATTGGAGTAATTTTAAGCGATTACGGCATATCGGGAGAACAGTTCTTAAAAACCTAAATTTGATTCGTACGTACCATCTGAAAATAGGTGGTAACTGCTAATAAATAAAAATACACTGCATCCCCAGCCCTGGACAATAAAGTAAATCTACAATACAAAAAACCATAACTAGATGCAAATGGCAACATCCCAACCAGATCTAAAAGATATTGTCAAGAAAATAAAAAATCTTGGAAATAAGATTGACATCATTTAGTGATGTCACATCTCAGGTTTTGCGGAAATCACTCTACCAACTTTTCTATTTCGTAAATCATTTTTGGGTTGAGTGAACAATGCTTGCCATAGCCTGTAGATTTTAAAATAACTAGATTGGATTTGACTAGAACTTTGATGGCTCCACTTACATTGCCCCTTTCGTGTTTTGGAAAACTTTTCTGTATATTGTCAATAGATGTGTGCTTACCGCCAATGTATCTATAAAAATACATTTTTCTTAGAATATTTATGGAAAAAGAGTCAAGTTTCACCATGTACTGTGTTACACGGATTGTATATTAGTATTATGTAATATATTACATACTAGTAGGTAAATATTTAAATAATTAACTATTGTTAGTATGATCATGAGTATTACAAGTGTAAAGAAAAGATCTAGAACCAAACTCACTTCCAAAAAAGAAACAACATCTAAAAATATGGTGGATGTTGGGCCTCTGGCAAGTACATTTCCGTGTTCAGAGTCTAGAATTTTAGATCACATGGTTACAATGAAAGACTATGACTATTCCATTTCAGACATTGCTAAAATTTCTGGAGTAGGCTTTAAAACAACCCTCAGTATTGTACACAAACTAGAGAATCAAGAAGTTTTAACGCGGACAAGAAATGTTGGAAATGCCATACTGTACAAACTGAATTCGGATTCTGCCCAATCAAAATCAATAAGCAAGTTAGCCTTTGAGATTGCAAAAAAAAGAATCAGAGAAAGGATTTAGCAAATCCGTATATCCCAAATCGTATATTCAACATGTACAGCAAGGAGCGTAATCTGAATTATTCTGATTGTATGCATTGTAAACCAACATCTCCCTAACTTAACACCTAAATCACACCATCTTAACAGCAAGAGAAAACGAGTAAAATCTACCTAAGAATTAAGTGTCAAGTAAATCTACAATACAAAAAACCATAACTAGATGTAAATGAAAACATCCCAACCAGATCTAAAAGATATTGTCAAGGAAATAAAAAATCTTGGAAATAAGATTGACAAGCTTGAAAAAATTGTGGAAACAAGACTAGTTGGCGAGGAAATTCCAGACAAGTATGAAAAAGCACTATCTGAATTTGAAAGGAAACGAAAAACAGGCAATCTGGAATTTTTGCATATCTCCCAAGTTTGGCATTAAAGATTTTCCTAGAAATCTGGTCAAATCAGTTACTGTAAAGTAAATTTGTGTTCAGCCATACGTAATCACTTCTAATGGGAAAATAGTAAACGTATTTTTATAATACGAATGTGTATAAAATACATGCAGAAAGCACACGGAACGCAAGAAAAGCTAAATTCAGACATTGAAGAGAAAGTGAAGCTGGTAGAGTCTGGAAAATTAAAAGGCAAGACTTACACCCCTGATGAATACCTAAAGCATATTGACAAAGTTTTGGAAGATTAGGCTTTGTGGATCATAGAACCATTTGATAACACAATAGACAAGAAATTAAAAAAATTCAAATCAAATCAACCACTAGTTAAGAATTTTACAAATTTCATCAGACCTCAAAACCACAGATGATCCCGCAAGACTAGGAGAGATAAAGCATGGATCATACAAAAACTGTATTGGGAGACATTTGACAAAATCACACTCTAATTTACTATATAGATTATTCAAAGAAAATAGTGTGGTTAATCGATCTTGATGATCACAAGAATCTGTATGGCAGAGACAACAGGTAATAGCATGAAATTCCTAGTTACAGGCTCTGCAGGGTTGGTTGACTCCCAAGTAGTAAAAGATCTCACAAAGCTATAAGCCATCTAATCTTATCATGACACAAAACCGCAAGGCGGCATTGCAACAAAACTGGACTTGACAAATCAAACTGATATGATATCTGCATTAGAGAAGATAAAGCCTAACAGAATAATCAGGGTTTGGCAAATCTAATTCGAGATATATGCTGGAACCTAAAATTTTCAAAATTCTAGAAGACAATTTACTATCTACTCATCTTATGCATAAGTTATTTTTTGTAAATCTTTTTTCTATGATCAGTCTCCACAACAAAGATTATCATCTTGCTTTGCTGTAAATCCAAGATAACCCTGTAATTTCCCACACGCAGTCTGTAAAATGATGAATCAGTTAATCTCAAGACCATTCTGAATGGTTCTTCAATACAATCCAAAACTGCATCATAGATCTTTTGCGTATTTTTCTTGTCTATTCTTTCCAACTGCCTTAGAGATTTCTCAGACCAAATAACTTGCCATGTCATTTCAATCCTAGTTTCTTTTTGACCTGCTCTGATGTGTATACTCGCCCTGCTCTGATATCTGCAATACCTGCTTCAATGTTTTTGATTACTTGCTCACTTAACACATCATCTTCCTGGGTGGTTTTTAAAAGACGAATAATCACAGTCTCATAGGTTTCTCCCGGATGGTTCATCTGCTTTTTGAGATCATTTTTGACCTTTTTGGAAAGCTTTATTGTACTTTGTTCCATGGTATACTGTATTATACTCTAGTATATTATGATATAAAAATGATCTGTCATTTACAATGTCATATCTGTATGTCTTAATAGTCTTGATAATTTATCTGCAAGTTTCTTTTTGCCAGAATAAAATAACACAAACTGATATGTTGATATTATATTTTATCAAGGAATTCTTCTAGTGAGATTCCAGCTTGATCTAATATGGATTTCAAAGTCGTAGGTTTTATTGGATCGTGCCTTGGAAGAGGAACAATGTTTCCAGAAGAATTCTTTAGAATCATATGACTTCCACGCTGTCTATCTAAAACATAACCAAATTCTGTTAAAACTTTTAGAACTTCACGCCAGTTGTGATTCCTTAAACTCATGTTGGAATAGTTACTATTATTTTCTCATTTGGCGGACAATCTTTCTCGATTGATTCTAAGATAATCTGTATTACTTCCTTCATGTTTGTCATTAATTCCTCTATAGTTTCGCCTTCACTTATTGCTGCAGGAAGCTCAAGGCATCTTCCAGAATATCCACCTGTTGGGTCTTTTGTGGTTCTAATGGTAAATCTCCGTCCTTCTACCATGACATGATTTAGCTTGTTTGCTATATAAAATTAGATAGTGAACTATCCTACAAGCTGGAATTCATTCCTACAAAAATTAGAATAAATGCAAATTGTTGTTAAGTTCCAGTAAGAAATACAACTGTTAACTGCTCATGTGAAAACAAGGCTCCAAAAAAAACTAGCAAAGTTTCGATAATTCGTCTGCAAGTACTTGCCAAAAATCCAAAATATTTCCTTTGATAAATTCAACTCTACTAATCAGAAAAGAAATTTTCTCTATGGTACCATTTGATAAATCATAAATCGTAATCTGATTGGAAGAATGCTCTGCAAGATATTTCCAATAAAGCCTGCACCGCCAGTAATCAAAACATTCAATGATTTTCTTAAACTACACAAGTCGTGAATGAAAAAACCCACACAGTTTGCTTTCATTACTCTCTAAATAATATCATAATAACTCGATATTGTATAATTATTCATAGAAACAGAAAGTGTGAGAAACTACAAGTGATATCCAAATTCAGAACAGAACCAAATAATTACAAATATAATCATAAAGTCACCAAGATCTTACCGTTCTGATCTAAAAACCCAATAAAATTGTAATAATTATATCCTAAAATCAAATATTTACATAATGCCAACAACAGGCATGAAATAATTACAAAAAAAATCGATTTTGTGGACAAATCGTCCATTAGCCTTATATACAAATTTTTAAGAGAAAAACCAATAACATGAATAACGAAATAGGACGAAAAATAACTAGTCTTACATTAATGACAATTATGTTAGCAGGCGGTATGTCTTTTGCCGTACCTTCAATGGTACCAGCAGCACATGCAGCCAACGCTAACTTATTTGTCTCCGCAGAAAACTCGCAATTCAATAACTACATGTCAGGACCTCAAGTAATTGAGGTCGTTGTAATTGATTCAAACATTAACGATACTGACGAGTCAAAAGGTGAACCAGACGTTACCGTAAACGGCAAGAACCTGAGAATGGCTCAAGGCGTAGATGGTAACTGGTATGGTTACTTTGCAGATAGAACAATGGCATCCATTGCTGACTCTACAGTTGGTATGGCTCCATCCGGAAACGGATTGGACTTTGGTACATTCTGTACATCAGACTCTGGAGAGGACACATTAGGATTTTCACTCTCAGACACAGTAGGTTTCGCATTACCAGTAACACATCCAGCAGGTGGAGCCGGTACCGGTCAAAACGGTACAAGTATAGGCGGTGTAATCACTGCATCATGTACTGAAGCTGGCCTGCTTGATGCTACTCAGGCAAACGGAACCAACAACGTCGTAAGAGAGTTCAAAAATCTTAACATAAACTCCGCAGTTGCAACAGGTCAAATTGGATTCAATGCAAGAGCCGACACCACTGGTTTATGGCCACTTGTACAACTCTATTCTCTAAACCCAACTGGTAACGTAGTCGTACAGTACAACAAAGGTGGTGGTGCTCAAACAACAACACTTACTTTTGATACCGTAGACCAATTTATCAACACAAGTTTGGATAAAGCAAAGTATACCCGAAGCTCACAAGTACACGTTACTGTAACTGATGTATGGTTAAACATTGATCCAACCGATGAAGATTCTTGGACATTTGGTACCAATGCAGATGATACATTGTCTACTAACTACCAAGTATTCGACGAAAACGGTGGAGTAGCAGGTGCAGGTGCAACCGGTGGTATCATAAATATCGCTGGAACACTTTCATCCTTGATGACTGAAGACAACGGTGTGTTGATACTTAACGCTGATACACAAAACAGTGGAACACCTGTATTGACATTACAAGATACCGACGACTCATCATTAGCTTGTACAGATGCTCAAGATGCAGCAACATGTGCAGTAGATGATGATGATGTTAACGATGTAATAGATCTAACATTATTCGCAGGTACACAACCAATTACAATTACTGAACAAGGACCAAATTCTGGCATCTTTGGAACATATGACGAATCAGATGTTTCAACAATCATAGTCACAGACAATGCTCTAAGAGGCACATCTGCAACTATCGATTATGGTGATAACCCAAGAACTGTCCTAGTAGGATTTGATTTTGCAACAATTGACATACAACCAACTGATGCTGAATGGACCTCTGGTGAAGAGATTCCAATCGTATTAGTTGATGGAGACGCTAACAAAAACAGCAGAGCAGACGAGGACTTGGATTTGAACAACGCTGACGTTGCTCTACTTCCAGCATTGCAAACCGGTGATCCTTTCACATTACGTGAAAATACCGCTGGTATCAATGCAACTCTATTTACTGCTGCTATCATGCCAGCTGATACTACTCAAATTGGAAACGACACATTAGCTGTACCAACTAGCTTGGCCGTTCCAGTAGATGTAGAGAGCTTTAGTGATAGAGCAGTACTTGATTTGACCAGTTCGACTGATGTTGCTGTTACTGGTGTATTAATTGATCTTGAAACTAACGCAAAAGAATTAAGAAATTCTATCCAAGACCCAACAGGTACTTTTGATGGATACAACTTGTTCAATTACGACATTAGATCCTTTAACCACACTGGTACTGTAGAAATATCCTTGGCATACTGTAATGGTTCAGAACTAATCGATGACTCCACTGGAGCCATCGGTTGTGCATCTGATCTTGTTCTTATATCATTGGATAACTCTACTAACGACAACCAGGTTTTGGTTAGCTTAAACTCAACTGGAACAGCTGCTCAATCTTTGGCAATTAACAACCTACTCTTTAGTGATGATCTAGAGGACACCCAAAATATTGGTCTCCTGTTTAGATTTGTAACTCCTGCAGCAGGTAACTTTGCTCAAGATAACAGACCATTTGTAGCTGACTTCTTTACATTCGGTTTCCTTAACGATGGAGACGCTAGCAATGAAAGATTTGCTAACCAAATCGTTAGACTCGAATTAGAAGAAACCGGTGATAACACAGCTACCTTTGCAGGTACACTGGAGTTTATCATGGTTAACCAGCTCAACATTCTTGATGAAGTAACATACACTGCACTTTCCCCAATTAGCGATGAAGCAACCTTTATTGTCTTTGAGGATTTGACAGATGAAGACTCTCCAAGAGTCAATTATCTTGACTTAGGTGCAGATGGTGTATCCACACAAGTTGCTGATCAAGAAGCTGCTCCAAGTCATTCAGGTGTTGTATCCTTTGATAATACTTCATACAAAACTGCAGACACAGTTACAATTACACTGCAAGACTTAGATCTAAACGTCGATTCTGATCTTGTTGATATTTACACAGTCGTAACAATCCCAACAACAGATGATGCATTTGATACAGTCGGCGAAGCCGGCTTGAAAACATATGCTGGCAACTTTGTACTGGGACGATTGTTAGATGTCACATTTGATGATTTACTATGGACAACACCAGCTGTTGATACTTGTACCGTAGACGGTGCAGTAGCAACATCTACTAGTTCCTTGGAAGATATTGTTACTGACACTGGCCTTGGCGCCTCTACCTTCTCACTAGTTGAGACAGGTCCAGAAACCGGAGTCTTTGTAGGTGACTTCCAAATTCCAGGGTTCTATTGTCCATCTGAAGGCACAATGCTCGTTCCAAACCAGTACGTATCTACTACTGGTCTTGACATCGAAGTCAACTATGTTGACTTTAGAGACGCATCAGGTGAAATCATCGAAGTAGGTGACAGTGCAGGCGTTCGCGCAAACACTGGATCCGTCAGTCTCGATAGAAGCGTTTATCCTGTACCATTTGGAAATCCATTAACGGATGTATTTACTGCTGGTAACACAGCAAGTACACCAAATGGTAGATCCATATTCCCAATTCATCAAGCAGGAATGGATGCTACCGCTGCACTTGCAGTCGGTGAGTTCTTGATAAACGGTGATCTAACAATTCACGTTCGAGTTAACGACCCAGACTTTGATATATCCGCAGCAGGTGAAGACACCATTAACCAAAACACAACTGCATCCAACGTAGGACCTGTCAAGATCTCTGTTCTCAGAGGTTCTTCAGAGGTTGTACTAGGTTATGCAGGTGGTTCAGGTGTGTTAGACGGTTTCATCGATATTGATGATAATCAACCAACACAAGCCAGACAGTTTGGTCCAATGAATGAAATTGCACCAGATGCCGGTATATTTGAAGCTGATATTGTCGTTAGATATTCTGATGGTCCAAGCTCTACAATATGTCCAAGTACTGGCGTAGCTAACTATGCCGATATTGGTACAAGTGACAGATTTGATGCCACTGCAACAGCTACTCAATGTATCTTGCAAGGAGATATTCTCCAAGTAGAATACACTGATCCAGCTGATGCTTCAGGTGATGTCAATACTGTCACAGACTCTGCAACCTTTGATCTTAGAAACGGTGTATTGCAATCTGACAAATCCGTATACATTATTGGATCCGATATGATCTTGACCCTCATTGAGCCAGACTTTGATCTGGATAATGACCAAGCCGAGACATATGACCTTGACTTGATCGAATGGGACTCTGATGCTGATACTCTCTCCATGGGTAACCGTGGTGGCGCTTCATCAAATAACGGAGCCGCATTTGACCCAGAACCATCCAACTTTAGAGAAACAGGTGATAGCACTGGTATATTCCAGATTGTCATCGAGATTCCTTCTGAACTGGATAGTGACAAATTAGAGAGAGGAGAAGAAATTGTCCTCGAATACTCTGATTGGGGTCCATCTGGATCTGACTATGTAGGTGATGAAGATGAGGATGTCAACTTGACAATCTTTACTTCAAACTTCGGAGCAACTGTAGAGCTTGACCAAAAAGTTTACACATGGACTGATAAAGTTTACATTACTATCGTAGCCCCAGATCACAACTTCG